>Ga0187893_10001371_pt1:35000-58969 | contig 58969 bp, 53 predicted proteins | sample MA1701074metaG_FD_139574 | JGI IMG/M metagenome (GOLD analysis project Ga0187893, IMG submission 139574) | White microbial mat communities from a basaltic lava cave in the Kipuka Kanohina Cave System on the Island of Hawaii, USA - MA170107-4 metaG ...
TAGGTAGGATGGAGGCGACCTTGAAATACCACCCTTACTCTTCCGACGTTCTAACCCGGGTCCGTTATCCGGATCGGGGACAATGTCTGGTGGGTAGTTTGACTGGGGCGGTCGCCTCCTAAAAGGTAACGGAGGCGTCCAAAGGTTCCCTCAGGCTGGTCGGAAATCAGCCGTTGAGTGCAAAGGCAGAAGGGAGCTTAACTGCGAGACTTACAGGTCGAGCAGATGGGAAACCAGGGCTTAGTGATCCGGTGGCTCCACGTGGGTGGGCCATCGCTCAGCGGATAAAAGGTACGCCGGGGATAACAGGCTGATCTCCCCCAAGAGTTCACATCGACGGGGAGGTTTGGCACCTCGATGTCGACTCATCGCATCCTGGGGCTGAAGTAGGTCCCAAGGGTTGGGCTGTTCGCCCATTAAAGCGGTACGAGAGTTGGGTTCAAAACGTCGTGAGACAGTTTGGTCCCTATCTGTCGTGGGCGGAGGATTCTTGAGGGGAGCCGTCTCTAGTACGAGAGGACCGAGATGGACGGACCTCTGGTGTGCCAGTTGTCGCGCCAGCGGCATTGCTGGGTAGCCATGTCCGGAAGGGATAACCGCTGAAGGCATCTAAGCGGGAAACCCGCCCCAAGATTAGGAATCCCGGGCCGCAAGGCCCCTAAAGGCCCCCTGTAGACTACAGGGTTGATAGACCGGAGGTGTAAGTCCCGTAAGGGATTTAGCTCACCGGCACTAATCGGCCGTGAGGCTTGACTATTATATTGCCTCTGATCCGTGAAGCCTTGTCCACGCTGAAAATGCCCATCTGCATCGTTGCTGCTGTGCTTCCGTTCCTCACGTACTTCTCAAGTACGCTGCGGTACGGTTCTCGCAGCGCCTTGCATCTGGAACATTTTGAGCGTGAACATCTTAAATTAGCAGTTTTCCGGTGGCCATGCCAGAGGGGTCACACCCGTTCCCATACCGAACACGGCCGTTAAGCCCTCTAGGGCCGATGATACTATGACCGAGAGGTCATGGGAAAGTAGGACACTGCCGGGATTAAATTAATGAAAAACTTCAAAAAAAATTGTTTTTCCGTGTATTTCTCCTGAAATTGGCCAAAATTACCTATTTTTAGCTAAAATTAACCTTGATATGGGGAGAAAAATCATAGTATAATTACCTTTCGATCCCGAACAATCTCATCTAGTTGATTGATCTGGGGCACTAAAAAGCAGGGTTTTAAAAGGCCATATCGGAATGATTCGGGAACTCGGATTTCTGGTATGGCTTTTTCACTCTTTTATATTAATGGACTGAGAGAAAGATGGCTTACGAACAAGAAGAAAAAAATCCATTGGAAAAGATTTTGCTTAAGAGTAAGGAAAAGGGGGTTCTTACTTACGAGGAACTCCATAATCTTTTGCCTGAACAGGCGGACACCGAGTCCAATATGGATGAATTGAGAGAACATCTGGACTACATGGGGGTGCGCGTTCTTGAGGAAGGTTCACCCGATGTGGCTCAGCCAGAGGCTGAAGAAGTACAAGAAGAGCCTGAAGTTCAGAACACCGAGTTTGACAACCTTATTTGGACTTACTTTAAGTCTATGGGCCAGAAGGGTCTTCTAACTCGCAAAGAAGAATGCGACTTGGCCAAGAAGCTCGAATTAGGCCATCGTATGATTCGGGATATTATTCTTAAAAAGCCGATGGGACGCACAAGGTTAGGCCGAGTCCTGGCACTTAATGGCAGCGAGATGGATGAAATGACCCGTCGGGCCCTGCGAAGGAAAAAAATCCCTGTCTATCTCATTGACAATGCGGTGAAGATTATTAAAGAAAAATGTGCTTCTGCTAAACATTCCACCAAAGCAATGGAGGCTATTCTTAAGCCCTCTCAATGGAAGGAAGTCTATCGCCGTATTGTAGAGACCGAGAGGATTATCCAAGAAGCAAAAGGGACGCTGGTTGTCTCTAATCTTAAGCTGGTGGTGAGTATTGCAAAAAAATACATCAACCGTGGCCTGCCTCTCTTGGATTTGATCCAGGAAGGTAACATCGGCCTGATGAAGGCAGTAGACCGTTTTAAATATCGGAAGGGCTTTAAATTTAGCACCTATGCCACATGGTGGATACGGCAGGGGATTACCAGAGCTATTGCCGATCAGGCCAAGACGATCCGGATCCCAGTTCACATGACCGAGGCTTCCCAGAAGATCTATAAGGTGGTCAATCGTCTAACCCAAGAATTGGGTCGGGAACCACGGCCTGCAGAGATTGCCCGCCGGGCTAAGGTCAGGACAAAAAAAGTGGACGAGATCCTGCGGCTCGTTCAGGAACCTATTGCCCTTCAGTCGCCTATCGGGGATGAAGATAGTAAGCTTGAAGATTTCCTCGAGGATAAGACAGTGGTTTCGCCCTTTGACAGGGTTGAAAATCTGGAGGTAAAGGAATCCATTACCAAACTTTTACATACTCTGACTCCCCGAGAGGAAGAGGTGATTCGCATGAGGTTTGGTATTGGGGTAAATCGTGAACACACCCTGGAGGAAGTCGGACATCATCTTTCGGTTACACGGGAACGGATCCGCCAGATTGAGGCTAAGGCACTTAAGAAACTGAAACATCCTTCTCGGCTTAAAATGCTCCGAGTTCTTCTCAATTAGCAGTGAGCCTAGGTTGTGAGCCTTCAGCTCACAACCTAGGGCTCGCGGCCCATTCACTGACTAACCCTTCGGTTTTAAAACAACGTAGAAGGCTCGGCCTTCCCTTACTACGCGGATCAGGATATTGTCACTATCCTTGAGCTTAACTGCAATCCGGTTAAATTCCTCTACAGTATTGATGGGCTCATGGTCAATTTCCTTAATGAGGTCTCCCTCGCGCAGATCCTGTTCGGCAGGACTATCAGGTTCGACCTTCGTGATCAGTACACCTTTCTCTTCTTTGAGACGAAAACGCTCAGCTAGCTCCGGCGTTAGGGTTTGAACATTTAACCCCAGAAATGTTTCTGGCTCTTTGGGAAGGGAGGCAAGGGTCGCCTCCTCTTTCTTTTCACCTAATTCCACAGTCAACTGCTGTTTTTTGCCGTCTCTCAAAATGTCCACCTTGGCCTTATGCCCGGGATTAAATCCGGCGATAATCTTGGCCAGAGTGCTGGGTGTCTCCACCGTTTTCCCGTCCACTTTAATAATGATGTCTCCGGGTTGGATTCCTGCTCGTGATGCCGGATCTCCCTCAAAAACTTCATTGACGAGGACTCCTGTATTTTCATCGACACTAAATTTTTCAGCAAGATCCACCGTGAGCTGCTGGATTCCCACGCCTAGCCAGCCGCGTGTTACCTTACCATGATTGATGAGCTGAGGCATCACCTGTTGTACGATGCTAGCGGGGATGGCAAAGCCAATGCCCTGGGCGAAATTAATAATGGCGGTATTGATGCCAATAACCTCACCCTTTAGATTGAACAAGGGCCCACCACTATTACCTGGATTGATCGAGGCATCTGTCTGTATAAAATCTTCGTATCGGGATAGGTTGACATTTTCCCTCCCGAGACCACTGATGACCCCGATAGTAACAGTCCGATCGAGCCCAAATGGGTTCCCAACTGCCATAACCCACTGCCCGACCTTCATCTTGCTGGAATCTCCCAGAGGGACAAAGGGGAGGTCTTTAGAGGGTGTGACCTTGACTATAGCCAAATCCGTGTCAGGATCTTTTCCTACGACTTTACCCTGAAGGTGTGATTTATCTGAAAATTTGACCTCCACTTCTGTGGCATCTCCCACGACATGATTATTGGTCACGATGTATCCCTGCTTGTCCACGATTACACCGGAGCCGGAGCTGGGCGCTTCAGGAGGTCTTTGACCAGGTCGCTGTGGAGTGGGGACGCTTATCTTAGGTGTAATGGGTGCAATGTTCACCACGGCCGGTTTTACACGCTCTGCCAGGTCGACCAGTGCAGCTTCAAACTCCTCCAGCATTTTAACCACACTTGGGGATTCCTTAGACCAGGACGGAGTGGCATTCAAAGACAGGCACAGGATCATAACCATGAGAGCGGAGGCCTTGAATTTTATAGTGTCTTGCAACCTCATTGGTCTGATCTCCTTTCTTTATAATTTATTTTTTAAATCGCCAAAAATATCATCAAGACAACGAAAATATTATATCACAGTTCATTGCAAAATGGCATCCTTTCTTCTAGGCATTCTTTTGAATCTTCTGGAGACTAAGGGCATCCAGACGATTACGATCAAAGTGGTCTTTTTCAAGTTCTTCTACATAATATCGGTCCAGACCACTTTCTTTGAGAAACTTTTCTCTAAGGGGACTAGCTGAATCTGCCAACATCTTTGGAAGAATTTCGTGAAGATAAACGCTTTCTTGATAAAGGTCCCGGATGACCTTTTGGAGGACCTGTTCAGGGATTTCTTTGACAATTAACCTCTTGGTGATCATCTCCTGAGTCAATTCCTTTCTTAGATTTTCTCGTTGCACTGGATCGTTGAGGTTAACCTTGGATTGTTGCATCTTTCTCTTTATAGATTGACGGATAGCAAAGTAGAGCAATACCTCGTGGTTAATATTGGTGATCTGTTCCACTACATCCGTGAGTGAAAGATTGCCATCCTCAATCTCCTTGAGGCCATGGAAAAGGGCATAGATCTTTCTCCGACCGAATTCTGTCAAATATCGATCTTTCAGGACCTTGTCCACAAAGATCTCTTTAAAGAGTTTGGTGGAGAGACTATCAAAGATTTTCTTGTTGTTATAGATCGTTCTGAGCATCTTTTCACTGATCTCGATATTGTCCATGAAAACAATCTGATTGAGTGTCGTGTAGGTCGTGTCACAACGGTCGAAGAAGGTAATAATATAACCGAACTGCTCAAGGATCTTGGCGTCCTTTTTAACTTTTGAATGCTCGTCACAAGTCTTGCCTACCTCCAGCAGCAGACCTTCAAAGCCAAAATCACGCTTTTCCAAGGCCTCCAGCTTAGCCCGCAGCAGCATGATCAAGTCCTCTTTCGAGATCACGATGTCTGTGCTGTGGCTTTTCAGAAAGAGACCCTCAAGAATTTCACGAGTCGTAGCAAGGTATTTAGGTTCATCCAATGGTTCAATCTTTTTTCCTTTCAGAAAGAGCTCGTCCAGAGTCAAAAAGATCTCCATAGGGATATTCTGACGGACACTGAGGGTTCTGAGGCGGTTGAGCCTGGCAACATCACTGGAGGTCATGAGAGAGTTCTTTGAGAGTTCTACCAAGATGTCCTTGTATTCATCGATAAGGCGCTTGTTATCTGGGTGTTTATAGACCACATCAATTTTAATTCGTTCCTGCTGGTATTTGCTAATCTGAAAGCTCTTAGCCAGCTTCTCCAAAGTAATATATTCTTTTGGATTGATTCCCTTGCTGTCGTAATAAAACTGTTTATAGGTCGCATAGTAATGCTTATTGGCTTTATTAATAAGCTTGAAAAGGAAGATAATGCAGTCCGGCATTTTCAGGGATTCAAAGATCTCATGAAGGACTTGTAGATCATTTTCCTCAGCCACGGCCCGGGAATGCTTGAGCTTTTTCCCTGTCGACTTTAAAAAGAGCTCCTGCTGTTTTTTGACTTCGCGTCCTGCAGGGTCATGGATGAAGAAATAATAGTTGGTGAGCGCGCTGCCATGTAAGAAGACTTCTTCATAGGTCTCTGAACCTGCCGTCTGATTTGTGAAATAAATATGCTCTAGGTTAGGTTCATAGATAGCCCCATACATGACTAAGCGGTTGACTACCTCTTTTTTAATCATGTCTTTAAGAGGTTGATTGATGCCAAACATATACTCACAGAAACTTCCCCCGTTGCCTTTATACATAATGGCTTCTTTCCCGATGATAAATTCACTCCCAGGTGCAAAGAAACGGATGATGACATCCTCATTGGGAGAGTCTGTTTCATAAAAAAAGCGGTGACTGATATTTTGTCCCGCTACTGTTGCAAAATATTCAATGGTGTCGGTCACATGACCGTGTAAGCGGATGTCTTGAATCATGGAATAACCGTTAATAACAGGTGACTGATGATCCATACAGCTTTTACAGCTGCCTGCAGCTGACCAAAAATGTCGTCGTGATGCGTATTTAAGTATAACAGATTTTAAAGGGTTTGCTTTCCGAGGCAGATGGATTTGGGTTCAGGTTTTAAAAGCATTAACCTGATGAGGGGGAACCCTGCCCTCGAAGACGGCCTTGAGATTTTCAGCCACGATCAGACCCATGCGGATGCGGGTCTCGACAGAGGCGGTCCCGATATGGGGCAAGACCACCACGTTTTTTAAGCGCAGGAGTTTTGTCGTGATGCGGGGTTCATGTTCAAAAACATCCAGACCCGCACCTGCAAGACGGCCCTTTTGTAATACCTCGATCAGGGTCATCTCATTCACGACTGGACCCCTGGAGGTGTTGATCAAGTAAGAGTTTGGTTTCATGCGGAGGAGTTCTTGTTTACCAATCAAGTGGCGAGTCTGGGTATTGAGGGGGACATGAAGGGTGAGGAAATCCGAGTTGGCCAGGAGGTACTCAAAGGACACAGAATGGGCATCCAACTCTCTTTCTATGATAGGATCCAACCGTGTACGGTTATAATAAAGGACCTGCATGGAGAATCCCCTGGCCCGTTTTGCTACAGCCTTTCCAATACGGCCCATACCCACAATTCCTAAGGTCTTACCGTAAATATCACTACCCAAAAGCTGGGTAGGCGCCCACCCATTCCACCGGCCAGAACGTACCAGACGATCTCCCTCAATCAAGCGGCGTCCCACCGCCAAGATCAATGCCCAAACCAGATCGGCCGTACTCTCACTGAGTACCCCCGGCGTGTTGGTGACAAAAACCTTTCTGGCCGTGGCGGCTCCAAGGTCGATGTTGTTGTAACCCACGGCATAATTGGCGATGATCTTAAGAGACGGACAGCTGTTGATGACCGTTTTGTCAATGGGGTCTGACAGCATTGAAATCAGGCCGTCTTTGCCCCGCACCCCCTTGATGATATCTTGGCGGTTTAACTGACGGTCTTTGGGATTATAGCTCAAATCAAAGAGTGTCTTCAGTTCCTCCATCGCCGGACCTGGCAAGAGGCGGGTGAGAAAGACCTTTCGCTTTAAAGACATAGAGCGTATACTACCCGAATCCGGATAGTGATTTCAAGAGAAGATGAACATGAAGTTTCATTGAGCTATAATACGCCGTGAGAATTAGGTCTAAAAAGCCATGCACAGGATTGTGGCCATTATCATAATTGCCATTGGGGCCATTTTGATTATTGTCTTTGGCTCCTTATTCCTAGAAAGCTCCGGTGTATCTTCCCGTGAGGGGAATGAATTTCGAATGAACCTGGGGAGCGAACCTCCTACCTTGGACTGGTCTTTGGCCACGGACAGTGTTTCCATCACGGTTATCGAGAACATGATGGAAGGTTTAACCCGCTATGATCAAAATCTCCAGCCACAACCCGCGATTGCCAAAAAAATTGAAGTTTCAGATCATGGCAAGACCTATCGTTTTTACCTTCGGAAAGATGTCCGATGGACAGATGGGCGCCCAGTCACTGCAGAGGATTTTGAATACTCTTGGAAACGACTGCTGGATCCCAAAACGGCAGCGGAGTATGCCTATTTTCTCTATGACATTGTCAATGCCTACGAATACAATACAGGACAGTTGAAGAACGTCTCCCAGGTTGGGGTAAAGGCTCTGGATCCATGGACACTTGAGGTACACCTTAAAAAGCCTATTATCTATTTCCCTAGTATCACCACCTTTATGGTGACCTTTCCACAGCGGAGAGATCTGATCGAGCGCTACGGAGATCGATGGACTGATCCTGCTCACCTGGTGACGAATGGGCCTTTTAAGCTAAAAGAATGGAAACATGAATACAAGGTGGTCTTGGAACCTTATGGGGATTATTTTGAGGGCAGTCCCCGGCTGGATCGTGTTTTGATGTTTGTGGTTAATGAACTCAATACGGCACTCACCCTATATGAGACAGGAGATTTAGATATAGATGTCCGTCTTCCACCTGAGGCCATCCCTTTTTACCAGCACAGCCCAGAGTACCGCCGCATCCCAGTTCTACGGGGCTATTATTATGGGTTTAATGTGAAAAAGGTTCCATTTAACAACGTCAAGGTCAGACAGGCATTTTCAATGGCCGTGGATCGGGAGCAACTGCCCAGGGTTCTTAAAGGAGGAGAGATTCCCACCACCTCCTGGATTCCTCCAGGAATGTTTGGCCATAATCCAGAAATCGGCCTAAAATTTGATCCCCAAAGGGCAAGACGTTTATTAGCAGAGGCGGGTTACCCTGGTGGGAGGAGTTTTCCTCCGGTGACGGCGGTGTATGATACCAATCCGATCAATAATCTAATTGCTGAAAACCTTCAGGCCCAGTGGCAACAAAATCTCAATGTCCAGGTGAATCTTGAGAATCAGGAATGGAAGGTATTTCTCAAACGGCTGAAGACGGATACTCCTATGATCTTCCGACTGGGATGGGGAGCGGACTATCCTGATCCAGATAATTTTATGGGCCTGTTCACCACCCAAAGTGGAAATAATAACACCCATTGGGGTAATTCACGTTATGATGAGCTGATCGCCAAAGCTGCTAGCGAGCCGGATCCAAAACGGAGGCAACAGATGTATGATGAGGCCCAGCGGATTCTGACCGAACAGGATGTGAGCATTATGCCACTCTTTGTAGTCGCACAGAACATCCTGATCAAGCCTTATGTAAAAGGACTCCAACTTAACGCCATGGAAATTTTATCTCTCAAAGATGTCCATTTGGTACGCTGAACAATCGGGAGTTCTTCAATGATTCGATTTGTTCTCAGAAGATTTTTATGGGCCATTCCGGTCCTGTGGGTGGTGGCTACCCTGACTTTTATCTTGATGCAGGTGGTACCGGGAGGACCCTTTGATAAGGATAAGCCTCTTCCTCCTGAGATTAAGGCCAATGTTGAGGCGAAGTACCATCTGGACAGACCGGTATGGCAACAGTACCTGATATATCTTCAATCGTTATTTGAAGGTGATCTGGGGCCTTCTTATAAATATCTGGGGCGGGATGTGAACGATATTATCAAGGATTCATTGCCAGTCTCTCTTCAACTGGGAGGCCTAGCTCTTGGGGTGGCCGTTATGGCTGGCTTCCTGCTTGGAATCCTGGCGGTGGTTAAGCCTTACTCTTGGATAGACCGATCAGGGATGTTTATGGCCACTGCTGGGATTTCTATTCCAAACTTTGTGGTCGGGGCATTACTCATCTTATTCTTATCCCATCTCTATAAATTCTTTCCTCCCGCTCTGTGGGAAGGATGGCGTCATGCCATCTTGCCTGCGCTGACCCTGGGCCTGGGTCCTGCCGCCTTTATTGCGAGACTGCTGCGCTCCAGCATCCTGGAAACCCTTCACCAGGATTTCGTTAGAACTGCCCGGGCTAAGGGCTTGGGCGAAGGGGTCATCTTGTTAAAACATGTGCTGAAAAATTCTGTGACGCCAGCGGTGACCTTTTTGGGCCCTCTCACGGCCACCTTGGTGACAGGATCCTTTATTGTGGAGTATATCTTTGCGATTCCTGGCATGGGGAAATTTTTTATTACGGCCGTAACGAATCGTGACTATCCTCTCATCATGGGTGTGACACTGGTCTATGCTGTGATTATTTTACTAGCTAACCTTCTAGTGGACATCACTTATGCCTATCTGGATCCGCGGGTCAGGGTAGAATGAAAGGGAGTTTGTATTGATGGAACAAAAAGCTTTAGAATGGCAGATGTGGGGAAGCCGCAGCCCTGATTCCTTGATGCTAGGCAGCGGGGTATTGATTTTGGTCATCAGTATTGTAGCTATTCTTGCCCCATGGCTTGCGCCATATCCTTATGATGCCCAAGATAACACGGCTCTGCTTCAGTCTCCCAACAGTCAATACTGGATGGGCACCGATCGGCTAGGAAGAGATCTCTTTTCCAGGCTTCTTTATGGAACGAGAATTTCCATGTCCATCGGTATTCTCACAGCCCTGGCGGCTTTGGTGTTGGGAACATTATATGGAGCCATCTCAGGTTATCTGGGGGGCCGGACGGATAACTGGATGATGCGAGGGGTGGACATCGTGTATGCCCTTCCTGATCTTCTCCTGATCATTTTGATCATGGTTATCGTGGGAAGGGGGTTGGGAGGAATCTTTTTGGCCCTGACTCTGGTCAGTTGGGTAACGGTGGCCAGGATCATCAGGGGTGAAGTTCTTAAATACCGTGAACAAAGTTATGTAGAGGCCGCTAGGGCCCTGGGTGCCGGTCATCTGAGGATACTGTTCAGGCACATTCTGCCCAATACCTTTGGCCCCCTCATTGTCATTCTAACCTTTCGCATTCCGGCAGCGATCTTGGCAGAATCCACCTTGAGCTTTGTGGGATTGGGAATCTCTCCGCCTCTTGCCAGTTGGGGGACCTTGGCTAATGAAGGATGGGCCGCCATGAAGTTTTATCCACACTTGATCATATTCCCTGGCTTATTTATTTTTATTGCCATTCTGGCCTTTAATTTCTTCGGAGATGGGCTGCGGGATATCCTGGATCCCCAGAATCGCCCCGCCACCAGATAGTTGACTTGGGCTCAGCCTGCCTTATTTGTGTACATTTGCAGGTAAAAAGTGTAAAATTATGACTATGCGGCACAGAATAATGGGCACAGCTATTGTGGTTATCGTAACCATAGTTTTGTTATTCGTCCCGGGACGCACGGCCCAGGCCTCAAACACCACGGTGGTGATCAGTGTATCCGTAGGCGGGGGAGTGGCTGTGGGGGTGGTGGGATGGCTTATTCACTTGACCTATTCGCAACGGATTGCTCAAGCCGATCAGCAGCCCCACACACTCTCAGCCCAAGCAGAAACACCAAGAGAGGTACTGGGTCTGGACGGCCTTTGGTCTGAATGGAACAAAGATAAAATGGTATTTCCGCCGACTCCCTGGTTAGGGGGTTCTGAAGACATGCCTCCCAAACAAACTGCCTTTATTCGGTTTGTGGAGCTTCCCTGGTGAGGTGTAGACCTGGCCGGGCATAGCGAGTTGACCGAAATGTAAAAATATGATAAAAATGTAGAATTTAAAGATAAACAGGACCAGGCAGATGCTACAGAAAAATATTGAAGAAGGTCTTACCTTTGATGATGTAGTATTAGTTCCTGCCAAATCTTCTGTCCTTCCAAGGGAAGCCCAAACCCAAACCCGTCTGACGCGTCGACTGACCATCAATATTCCCATTGTCAGCGCAGCCATGGATACGGTCACAGAATCCAGGCTGGCCATTGCCCTTGCACAAGAGGGAGGGATTGGCATTATTCACCGTGCCCTGTCTATTGAGCAACAGGTGATGGAGGTGGATAAGGTCAAAAAGTCCGAGAGCGGGGTTATTATTGATCCCATTACGATTTCTCCGGATCAACGGATCCATGAGGCTTTGGATCTTATGTCCAGGCACAAAATCTCGGGTATTCCGGTAACCAAAAATGGAAAACTGGTGGGAATCCTCACCATCCGTGATCTAAGGTTTGAGACTAGACTGGGGTTTAAGGTCTCGGAGGTGATGACCAAAGAGAACCTGATCACGGCCCCAACAGGGACAACACTGGAAAAGGCCAGGGAAATCCTTCAGAAGAACCGTATTGAGAAACTTCCTGTCGTTAATGACAAATTTGAACTTAAAGGTTTAATCACTTTTAAAGACATTCAGAACAAGATCAAGTACCCCAATGCCAGCAAAGATTCCAGAGGAAGGCTCCTGGTAGGTGCAGCGATCGGGGTGGGGGATGATTGGGAGAAAAGGGCAGATGTCCTGGTGGAGATTGGAGTAGACGTGTTGGTAGTGGATACGGCACATGGCCACTCCATCTCTGTCTTGCAGGTGGTCAAGGCTCTCAAAACCAGATATCCAGAAGTCGATATTGTAGGGGGAAATATTGCCACTGCGGAGGCTGCCGCTGATCTCATCAAGGCGGGGGTGGATGCCCTAAAAGTAGGAATTGGTCCCGGCTCTATTTGCACCACCCGGATTGTAACCGGCGTCGGCACTCCCCAGCTCACGGCCATCTCAAAATGTGCCGAGGTGGCCGAGAAGTCCAAGATCCCCATCATTGCGGATGGCGGAATTAAATTTTCAGGAGACATTACCAAAGCCCTTGCCGCAGGGGCCAGTTCCGTGATGATCGGAAACCTCTTTGCCGGTACCGAGGAGAGTCCCGGGGAGTTGGTTCTCTACCAGGGAAGAAGCTACAAGGTCTATCGGGGAATGGGCTCCTTGGGGGCTATGGAGAGGGGGGGATCGGATCGATATTTCCAAGACCGGAAGGCAGAACCCAAGTTGGTCCCAGAGGGAATCGAGGGGCGTGTGCCTTACAAGGGCAGGCTGACGGATGTGGTGTATCAATGGGTGGGTGGATTGAGGGCAGGAATGGGCTACTGCGGTTGTCAGACTATAGCGGAACTCCAAAAGAATGCCCGCTTCATGAAGTTGAGCTATGCAGGCATGAGGGAAAGCCATGTTCATGATGTGATAATCACCAAAGAAGCCCCCAACTATTGGCGCGAGTGGGAAATATAAAGAAAGTGATCTATGCTTAATGGATGTGCGAGCAGAGAAGATTCTGATCCTGGACTTTGGTTCTCAATACACCCAATTAATTGCAAGGCGTGTTCGCGAGAGCAAGGTCTATTCCGAAATTCTTCCCTATAATACCCCTCTTTCCATTATTAAACAACATCACCCCTCCGGCATTATCCTGTCGGGTGGGCCTGCCAGTGTTTATGACCGCAGAGCCCCTACTATCCAACCTCAATTATTCGAGCTGAACATCCCGATTCTGGGGATTTGTTACGGGATGCAGCTCATGACTCATCTTTTGGGGGGTGTTGTGGCCAAGGCCCAGAAAAGGGAGTATGGCAAAGCGGACTTGATCATTCAAAATGGTAAAGATCTATTCCAGAATATCAAATCCGGTCCACACCACACCACGGTCTGGATGAGCCATGGAGATCGGATCGAAGAGAGGCCAGCCGGTTTTAAAACGCTGGCCTATACGGATCACTCTCCGGTGGCGGCTATGGGAGATCCCTTGCGCAGGCTGTATGCACTGCAATTTCACCCAGAGGTAGTTCATACCCAGGACGGGGTCAAGATCCTTCAGAACTTTGTTTACCGTATCTGTGGCTGCCAGCCCACCTGGACCATGCGTTCCTTCCGGGAAGAGGCCATCCGAAATATCCAGTCGCAGGTTAAGAACGAGAAGGCCCTCTGCGCCCTCAGTGGGGGAGTAGATTCCACCGTCGCCGCTACTCTGGTTCATGAGGCAATCGGAAACAGGTTGACCTGTATCTTTGTAGATAATGGTCTGCTTCGTTTGAACGAAACAGACAAAGTCACCCACACCTACAAAAAATACTTAAAGTTAAACATTAAATATGTAAATGCCGCCAACCTTTTTTTAAAGAAATTAAGCCGTGTGACTCATCCGGAGAAGAAACGGAAGGTGATTGGCAATCTTTTTATTCAGACCTTTGAATCTGAAGCCAGAAAGCTGGAAAAAGTGGGCTACCTGGTTCAGGGAACCCTTTATCCGGATGTCATCGAAAGCGTTTCTGTGAAGGGTCCATCTGTGACGATCAAGACCCACCATAATGTAGGCGGATTGCCCACCCGAATGAAATTTAAACTCATCGAACCCCTCCGGGAACTCTTTAAAGATGAAGTCAGGACGCTAGGGAGGGAATTGAGGATCCCGGATGAAACCCTGATGCGCCATCCCTTTCCAGGCCCGGGACTGGCTGTGCGGGTGATCGGGGAGGTGACGTTGGCTCGCCTTGAGATCCTTCGCCATGCCGATGCTATTGTGGAAGAAGAGATCCGAAAAGCCAGCCTGTACGAGAACATCTGGCAGGCCTTCGCTGTCCTGTTACCCATCAAGACCGTTGGAGTCATGGGAGATGAACGGACCTACGAGAATGTGATTGCCATCAGGGCTGTGACCAGTCAAGACGGGATGACAGCCGACTGGGCCAAGATCCCTCCGGAGACTCTGGGCATCCTTTCTAATCGGATCATTAACGAAGTGAAGGGTGTCAATCGTGTGGTCTATGATATTTCTTCCAAACCTCCCAGCACGATCGAGTGGGAATAAAATAAGTTGACGGGTTGAAGCCGTCTAGCGTATATTAGACACAGACTTGTGATTGGAACGATCAGGGCTTATTGATATGCTAGTTCATTCTTCCATCTCCACAGATACAGACGGTGATCAGGCCATTCAGGATGTCTGCCGGGAAGTGGAAAAGACCCTCAAGGGTAAAACAGTAGACCTAGCCCTTCTTTTTGTCTCCCAACACCACCGAGAGAACCTCCACAAAATCACGTCCCAAATTCTTGAGGAACTTCAGCCCCACGTTTTGTTGGGGTGTACGGGGGAAGGAATTATTGGTGGCGGGCAGGAGGTGGAGCGACAACCTGCCGTCTGTCTCTGGGCAGCCAATCTTCCCAATGTGGAGATCACTCCTTTTCACCTTACCTTTAGCCAGACCTCCCAGGGGATTTCTCTCATGGGGTGGCCTAATGAGAAAAATGCTTCTTCACCCTACCAGGCTTTTCTAGTCCTGGCTGAGCCATTCACCACACCCGGAACCGAATTGCTAGAATTCCTCTATGAAAAATATCCTGGCGTCCCGGCTGTGGGGGGAATGGCAAGCGGTGGAACGGATTATGGCCAAAACAGCCTTATTCTCAACGACCAGATAATAGATGAGGGGGTCGTGGGAGTGACCATGGCGGGCCCGATCTCCCTCCTGACGGTCGTTTCCCAGGGGTGCCGCCCGATCGGGGAGCGATTTGTGATCACCCGAGCGGAACGCAATATTATTTATGAAATGGGTGGCAAACCGGCTCTAGAATGCCTCCAGCAGGTCTATACGACGTTGTCTGCTTCTGAACAACGGTTGGCCCGGCAGGGGCTTCATATCGGATGTGTTATCGATGAAAATAAGAACAAGTTTGAGCGGGGCGACTTCCTGGTCCGCAATCTTGCAGGGGCTGATCAGGAAACAGGCAGCATTGCCGTCACGGATATCGTCAAAGAAGGTCAGACCATCCAGTTCCATATCCGTGACCGAGAAACGGCCAGCGAAGATCTTCACTGGCTGCTTACTACCCGAAAGGGTCAAGTCAGCAATAAGTCCATTGCGGGTGGCCTGCTCTTTAGCTGCAATGGCCGCGGCCAGAAACTCTTCGGAAACCCTCATCACGACATCACCGCCATTCGAAAACAGATCGGGGACATCCCGGTAGCCGGATTTTTTGCCCAGGGCGAAATCGGTCCCGTGGGCGGCAAAAACTTCCTTCATGGTTTCACCGCCAGTGTCGTACTGTTTGGCGAGTAGAAATCTGTTCAGCGAGCAACGCGAGCCCCTATAATATTAATGCGAACAGATCCGCGACTTGAACTGGTGGAACGGTTCTTTTCGGGAACCGGTGCCACCTACGACCACATTGTAAACCTTTGTACCCTTGGTATTGATCGCTACTGGAAAGAACGTATCCTCCAGCAACTCTCTATGCCTCGCAGGGCAATGGACCTGGCCTGTGGAACTGGCATTCTCACCCTGGCCATCGCCAGGCGATTTCCCCGATGTCATGTGGTGGGTGTGGAGCTGCGGGAGGAGTATTTAGTATTTGCCAGAAAAAAGGCAGTGGATCTGGGTGTAACCAATGTGGAGTTTATCCTTAGCCGAGCCGAAGATGTACTGTTCAGCGAAGAGTTTGACTGTATTACTTCCTCCTATCTAGCCAAGTATGCAGATCTGAAGCCTTTGGTTCGGAACATGACCCGGATGTTGACTCCAAAAGGCCTATTGTTGTTCCACGATTTCACCTATCCTGCCAAACCCATTTGGGCAGCCTGCTGGGAGTTGTATTTCAAATTGCTCCAGAGATTTGGGACAGCTCAATACCCCCAGTGGAAAAATGTTTTTTATGGACTGCCAGAATTAGTACGGAGGACCCGCTGGGTTCAGGATCTTCATACCGCCATGGAAGAAAACGGTCTTCGAGATATTAATCTCCAGTATCTTATCTTCAAGGCCTCTGCCATTATGACCGGGGAAAAAGGTTAAGATAGACGCCATATCAGAAGGCCGATGCCTAAGCAGATGACGCCCAGGCTGATTCCCTTTAGAATTTTTTCGTACTGTTGTTCTCCACCCAGTCCACCCCGCTTGAGTTCTTTGTAGGGCCTAGAGGCTGAAATCTCTACATAGCTCAGCAGCCCCATTGCAATAGCCACAATCAGGGAACTCCATGAAACCTGGTTTGTCTGCAGCACATAACCGGCGAGGACGGGCAGCATCCCCCATGAAAAAGCAAACCAGCCGTCGGTATGAAAACGGCCGTTGAACCATTCCAGGTTATAGGCGAACACGAAGAAACCCTCCAGGACAGCAATGATCCAGAGGAGGGGAACGTATAAAACCATGTAATAGATAGCGATCCCATAGGCCATGATTAGTGAAGTAATCGCCATACTCCATAACTGCCATTGGGTAAAATGTTCACCCCAGGGTTTGACCTTCTTACTGCCCAGGGCATCCAAGGCATGGGCCGCTATTCCAAGCCCTAAAAAGTATATCACCACTGCAGCCAACACCCGGTCCCAGTATAGGGTTGCGGCCAGCATGGAACCGATCACTACAAAAGAAAGCACCATGCCCGTATAGGGAAGAAACAGAAGCCCTATAAAGATCCTGAACTTCATGGGCCCCCGTCGGGGCACAAACCATTCAGCGCTGCGATTCTTTTCCATGCTGGGTGATTTACATCTTGCGTAGACAAGAAGCGAAGAGAAATTATAGCACAGGTGTTTTCTAATGTCTTAAGAAAATAAAAAGGTGATTTGTTGAAAGGAAACTGGAGTCAGACTGTGATCTTGAGGTTGCCAAACTGAAATACTTTTTTCCCCTTAGACTGAACGAATTGAAACATGGTGTTGCCCACACGCACGATGTCTCCGTCTTTGAGAGTCCACTGCTCGATCTTGCAGTTGTTTACATAAATACCATTATGGCTTTTTAAGTCCCGGATGATCACGCGACCGTTTTGTTTAAACAGCTCTGCGTGGTTGCGGGAAACTGTATCGTCACGGGTGTCGATATCCACGCTGGACCCTCTTCCAATCGTATACTTATCTTGACTGAGCACGAATTTTCGGCCAATGAGTACGCCGGATAACATGATGATTCCGGGTGTACTTTCGCTCTCCGAGCCAGTGTTCTCAGAATACTGTAAAAAATCCGGATTAATGGTTTCCTCATCACCCATTTCGGTCTCCTTTGATAGGTGAAGGGTTCCTTCGCACGCTCGGTTGGGTATGGTGAAATCGCAAGGCCGATTCAATGTAAGAAAACAAGAGAGGCTGTTGATCGGGGTCAAGCTCTTTAAACTGCACACCTGCACCGTACATTTTTCCGATAGGTTTATACCACCGGACGGTTCCGGTGATGGTCTCCACAAGCTCCATGTTGCTATCCGGTGTGCAAAAGATCTTGATCAGGATCTCTTTTCCCACCTGGACAGGACTCGAACAATAGAATCCTATTCCTCCATAGCAGACGTTACAGCTGTAGGCCTCGAATGATTCTGCAGAATTGGGGTATTGTACTGTCAGGTGGGTCAACATGCTTGCCCTGCTGCATTTAATATCACACAGAGTTGAGGCAGTGTGTGAACCGGATCGTCTGTCTTTTTTCACCATGAAAACCCTCAGACTTAAACCTTGTCTATTAATAAAGATAGCGGCAGTCAGGCGAATGTCAAGGATCAAGCTGAGCCTCATTCTTGACCTTGACCCGTTGCTTGCATTAGACTACAAGCAACCAAATGCAGGAGCGACTCCAGAAAATTATTGCTCGGGCAGGGATCACTTCCAGGCGTAAAGCCGAGGAGCTTATGCTTGAAGGCCGGGTCAAGGTCAATGGCAGGGTGGTGACAGAGCTTGGGAGCAAGGCCGATGCTGAACAGGATCACATTAAAGTCGATGGCAAGCTCATTTATCTTAAACAACCACAGACTTACTTCATGCTCAATAAGCCCAGGGGTTATGTCACAACCCTCTCTGATCCTGAAGGACGCCCAACGGTGATGGATCTTCTCAAGGGTGTGCGCCAACGCGTCTTTCCGATTGGTCGGTTGGATTATGACACGGAGGGATTACTGTTGCTCACCAATGATGGGAATCTTGCCCATAGCCTGATGCATCCTAGCTATGAGGTTCCCAAAACTTATCTGGCCAAGGTGAAAGGTGTCCTAAAGGATGAGGCAATAAAGAAACTAGAAAAAGGAGTCCCGCTGCTGGATGGAAAGACAGCACCCTGCACTATTAAAAAAATTCGGAAGACTCAAGAGAACTCCTGGCTGGAAGTTACCCTACATGAGGGTAAAAAACGCCAGGTCAGAAGGATGCTAGAGAGAATAGGTCACCCCGTCCTGAAACTCAAACGCATCCGCTATGCCTTTCTAGACCTGGCAGGGCTTTTGCCTGGGCAGTACCGTCATCTCTCCCCCCAAGAAGTCAAACGTTTAAAGTCCCTCACAAAACAGTCTGACAGTTCGCCACAACAACCAAGACCTAACAGACCATCATTGACTTAGGTTTTGGGGCATGCTACGATCATAAAAATCAACAACTTCGAATAATTTATCTTAGCCTATGCTGAGGACACATTACTGCGGAGTATTAAGAAAGGAAAACGTTAACCAAGAGGTGACCCTCTGCGGCTGGGTTCACAGACGAAGGGATCATGGAGGATTGATCTTTGTGGACCTGAGAGATCGAGAGGGGATTGTTCAGGTGGTGTTCAATCCGGACACCAACAAACAGGCTCACACCATGGCTCAGGAAGTCCGAAACGAACATGTGCTTCAGGTACGTGGAAAGGTTATGGCCCGGCCAACCGGGACAGTAAACTCCCAGATCCCCACAGGCGAGATTGAAGTTATGGCCACCATACTCACCATTCTTAATGCTTCTAAAACCCCCCCATTTTCTATCGAGGAGGATGAGGAGGTTTCAGAAAGCCTGAGGCTCCAGTATCGCTATTTGGACCTTCGCCGGCCCGATGTTCAACGGAATTTAGTACTTCGGCATCAACTTAACAAGATCATTCGCCAGTTTTTAGATAACAAGACCTTCATTGAGGTTGAAACCCCTTTTCTCACCAAAAGCACCCCGGAAGGGGCTCGAGACTATCTGGTCCCCAGCCGTGTGAATTCCGGGAATTTTTATGCCTTGCCTCAATCTCCTCAGCTTTTTAAGCAAATTCTAATGGTGGCCGGCTTTGACCGTTATTACCAAATTGTCCGTTGCTTCCGAGATGAGGACTTGAGGGCAGATCGCCAGCCGGAGTTTACACAGCTCGATATGGAGATGTCCTTCATCGACCGTGAAGACATCTTTGTACTGGTTGAGGATCTGATGAAAAAGATCTTTGTCGAGATCAAGGGGGTAGCATTAGCTACGCCCTTCCCCAGACTTTCTTATCAGGAGGCCATGGACAGGTTTGGAGTGGACAAGCCGGACATGCGCTTTGGATTAGAGTTGCGTGATTTGACCCGGATTGTTTCAGGAGCGGAGTTTAAGGTCTTTCGGAGAACGATTGACTCGAAAGGGATGGTCAAAGGGCTATGTATTCCCAAGGCGGCTGCTTGGTCCCGAAAGGAAGTGGATGACCTGACACAGGAGGCTCAGAGTTTGGGTGCACAGGGCCTGGCCTGGATCAAAGTTGCAGATAAAGGTCATGACTCACCCATTGCGAAATTTTTCACGCCACAGGTGCTGCAAGACATCACCAAGGCCCTGGAGGCGCAGCCAGGCGATTTGATGGTCTTTGTGGCAGATAAACCCGCCGTGGTCAATGCCGTCTTGGGAGAACTTCGCCTCAGGCTGGCCAAGAAACTTAAGCTGTTACCTTCGGATTCTTCAAAGACCCTGTATAAATTCCTCTGGGTTGTGGATTTCCCACTCTTGGAATATGATGAAATCGAGAAGCGCTATATAGCCATTCACCATCCCTTTACCTCCCCGATGGATGAGGATCTTCCTCATCTTGAATCGGCTCCTGTCAGGGTCAGGGCCAAGGCGTATGATCTGGTGTTGAACGGTGAGGAGGTGGGAGGTGGGAGCATTCGTATTCACAAGACTGATCTTCAATCCAAAGTATTCAAGCTTCTGGGTATTGGTCCGGAAGAAGCCAGGGCCAAATTCGGATTTCTCCTGGAAGCATTAGAATATGGAGCGCCTCCTCATGGAGGCATTGCTTTTGGCCTAGACCGTCTGGCCATGATCCTGGCTGGGCTGGACTCTATCCGTGATGTCATCGCCTTTCCAAAGACCCAGAAGGCCATTTGTCCCCTCACCAATGCCCCCTCCAAAGTGTCAGAGCAACAGCTCAAGGAACTCCATATCAAGCTGGACTTGGTGGATCCGAAGGATTAAGATCGGTATAAGCGATGTGCTGGGGGAAAAACAGGCAGATCCTCTAGAAGTTTGGCTTGATGTTCTGATCCATGCACAGCCCCCGAGCCGTATACAGTGCAACGAAAGGGTTCTCACTTAGTTTTACATATTTGGAGGAACCTAAACTTTCCATCATGATAACTGGGGATGCCCCTTTCATCAGCGCTTCATAAGGAATCCGGTATAAGTTTCCGCTGGCTACTTCTACATACGCACCCGGCTCTGTGATATCATTCCATGATATTTGTGGGAGCGCTGCTTTGATGATCGGATTTCGACTAGTTGTTGGCCTTATGAATTGTTCTTCTTTCATCATCTCACCTCTTTTCCACCTTTATTTTTTACGACAGATCATGAACATTATCTGTGAATTTTATGTTTGTAAGATCTTTTTTAGAGTTTTTCCATAATATAGATCAAGGATTGATGAAGAGCAATAGGGTAAATACCTTAATTTAAGGCAAGAAAATCCCTGAGACCTCATTAAATGACTGATGGACCTGGGTTCTTTAGAAACATTTGGCATGCAATTGGGCTGCTGTTTTGGTATTTCATTTTTAAAGTCCTCAATCGAGTCAAGGTCATCGGACAGGAGAATATTCCCCAGAGAGGAGAATATGCCGCCCTGATCCTGGGCAATCATGTCTCGGCTATTGATCCCTTTGCCATTGCTGCCACTTCGATGCCCTTCTTCTCTTCGATCTGGTGGAGAGCCCCTGCCAAAGCCGAGCTTTTTCGTATTCCAGTGATTAAAAATATACTTTCCTCATGGGGGGCGATTCCTGTGATTAGGGGCCAACACGATCTGGAGTCCATCGGCCGGATGGTGGCTCTGCTCCCCAGCAGTGTAGTTGTAGCCTTTCCTGAAGGCAGACGTTCTACGGATGGGCAGCTTTTACCTGGTCGTCCTGGAATGGGAAAGGTGATCCATAATGCCCGTCCCAGAAAAGTGATTCCAGTCTATATTCACGGGACCGGTGTCCTGCTTCCTAAAGGTAAGATCCTGCCACGTCTGTTTAAAACTGTCACCATTCGTTACGGTAGACCTGTGGATCTAACCAGATTTTACAACCAGCCAGATTCCTTAGTGATCTCCCAGCAGATTGTGGATGAAGTGATGCGGGAGATCGCTCACCTGAAAGAACAAACCAGCAAGAGCTTCGTTGATAAGCCAGCATAGGTCAATAACCTGACCATTGAGAAGGGGGCAGATACAAGGCGCCGCGAGAACTGTACCGGAGCGTACTGGTCCGTACGTGAGGAGCGGAAGCGCAGCGGCAACGCAGTAGATGGCCCTTCTCAATGGCTCAGGACTCTCCTTGACAAATCACTTTCGGGTGCTAGAGTTAAATGCGTGATGCGGCTAGGTTTCACCAATGTCAGGCGATTGGTGGAAGAAAATGGGGGCAAGGTCACGGTGGAAACCAGAAAGGGCAAATGGACTACCTTCACTCTGTTATGGCCTGGAGAGGCTTGCACGGTGAATCAGCCATGAAGGAATCCACTATCCTGATTATTGAAGACGATGAGAAGATGCGCCGACTCCTGGAACTGATCCTGGGTCAGGAGGGATACCGTGTGGACGCTGTCCCCAGCGGCCAACAGGGCTTTCAAAAACTGAGCGAGCTGTCAGCATCGAATGGATACGATCTAGTGTTAACTGATCTTCAAATGCCTGGGATGACAGGGATGGATGTGCTGGAACAGGTTAAGAAGACTTCTCCTGAAGTACCTGTTTTGATCGTTACTGGTTTTGGAACGGTCAAGACCGCTGTGGAGGCCATGAAGAAGGGGGCCTTTGACTATATTTCTAAACCCATAGACAATGAGGAATTGAAATGTGTAGTGAAGCGGGCCCTGGAGATCCGGCAACTTTTTATCCGACACCAACAGCTAAGCCAGGGGCTGCGGGACCGCTTCAACTTTGATCGGATTATTGGAAATTCTGAACAGATCCAGAAGGTCAAAAAGCTGCTGGCCGATGTGGTGGATACCGATTCAACCATCCTGATTACCGGGGAGAGTGGAACAGGGAAGGAATTGTTAGCCCGCGCCATTCATTACAGCAGCCGGCGTGCCCAATGTCCTCTGGTAACCATTAACTGCGCAGCCATCCCCGAAACGCTACTAGAGAGTGAGTTATTTGGATACGAAAAAGGTGCCTTCACCGATGCCAAAACTTCCAAGCCAGGCCGGTTCAAGATCGCAAATGAAGGGACCGTATTTCTGGATGAAGTGGCTGAACTGAGCCCCATGACCCAGGCCAAGCTCCTGAGGGTACTGCAGGAAAAGGAGATCGAACCTTTAGGGGGAACCAAAAGCATTAAGGTGGATATCCGTATTATTGCGGCCACTAACAAGGATCTTTTTGAGCAGGTTAAAAAGGGTCACTTTAGAGAAGATCTCTACTACCGCATCAATGTATTTCCCGTCCATATTCCACCCCTGCGGGAAAGGAGAGAGGATATCCGTTTGTTACTTGAGTTTTTTGTGCATCAGTTCAGCCATGAGCTAGGAAAAAAGATCAATGGTTTTTCATCCGAAGCTTTGTATATTCTGGAACAGTATCCCTGGCCAGGCAATATCAGGGAGCTAGAAAACCTGGTAGAGCGGGTAGTGATCATCTGCAAAAAGCAGTGGGTGGAGGCCGCAGATCTGCCCGCTGGTTTCCTCTCTATACCTCCTGTCCAATCATCGGGATCAAAGTCAGCGGTATTATCAAATCCTATGGCCGACCCCTCTTCTCTTTTTACCTTGGGTCTTGCCTCCCTTGAGCAACTAGAGGAAAGGTTTATCCGTGATGCCCTTGAAAGGACCTCTGGAAATGTCACAGAGGCTGCCAAATTGCTTAAAACAACCCGAAACACCCTCAGATATAGGATGCACAAATACGGCCTTTCTCGACCAAAATCGTTCAGCCTGCGGCCTAAATCAACCAGCTCCTAATGTATTGAAACATATTTGAAATACGCCTCCTTTACTGGTTTGCCCGGCAATATGGTTTAAATTCACCGATTTATAGGTTTTCTCTCATAACAGAATAATTTATAACTTATTGATATTAAAAGTTATTATTTAAATTTTAGACTGGCATGTCCGTTGCACTCTCCCAGCACCACAAGATTTAAGATCTCTATGACTCCCAAATCACTTAAAGAGGAGGTTGGCACTATGTTTGCAGACTGGAGCAACATCGCATTGGCCGTAGCCGCAATGATGGGGCTGGTGGTGGTCATCGTTCAGTTCGGTTTTGACATGGCAGATCATGGATCACCGCCGCAGCCCAAGGAACAATGGCCGCAGGAACAGGTGCCTCGTGGCTACAAGAAGGCTGCATGATCAGGCGCGAGGTGTTTTAAGAATGACT
>Ga0187893_10001372_pt1 | contig 58954 bp, 47 predicted proteins | sample MA1701074metaG_FD_139574 | JGI IMG/M metagenome (GOLD analysis project Ga0187893, IMG submission 139574) | White microbial mat communities from a basaltic lava cave in the Kipuka Kanohina Cave System on the Island of Hawaii, USA - MA170107-4 metaG ...
CATCATTCTGGTGGAGCAGAACGCCATGCTGGCCCTCACCCTGGCTCGCTACGGGTACGTGCTCGAGACGGGCACCCTGGTGATGCAGGGCCAAGCCCAGGAACTCCTGCAAGACCAGGGCGTGAAACGAGCCTATCTCGGAATGTGATCCGCGCTAGCTCGGCCTCGCTCGGCAAGCTAGCGCCCGGGCCACACGAGCTGACGGCGAATCTCGGCGAGGCTCGGCGTGCCACACAGGGCCATGGCCGCCTCGAGCTCGGCGCGCAGGATTTCGACGACTCGCTGGACCCCAGCCGAGCCGTCCACGGCAAGGCCCCACAGGTAGGGCCGCCCGATCAGAACCGCTCGGGCGCCCAGCGCCAAGGCCTTGACGACGTCCGTTCCTCGCCGGACGCCCCCGTCAAGGAGGACCGTGAGGCGCCCCCCCACCGCCTCGACCACAGCCGGGAGCGCTTCGATGGTGGCTGGTGTCGTATCCAGATTGCGGCCCCCATGGTTGGAGACGATGATGCCGGCCACTCTCTCGCTCGCGGCCCGCTGCGCGTCCTCCGGAGCGAGGATGCCCTTGAGGAGCACGGGAATCTTGGCGAACGACCGGATCCAGGCCACGGTTTCCCAGGTGACCGTAGGGTCCAGGGCGTCGGCGTAGATGGGACTGACCCGACCGCTCGGGCTCGGGAGCTGGCCCGTGTAGGGCAGACGCCAGCCACGCCGCTTCTCGCGATCGCGCATCGGGATCACCGGGGAATCGACGGTGATGCACAGCACCGTGCAGCCGGCCGCCTCCGCCCGCTGGACCAAATCTCGGGTGACCTGACGATCACGGTGGACATAGAGCTGAAACCACACCCGTCCCGGCGCCGCGCGCGCGATATCCTCGATGCGCGCGCTGGCGAAGGTGCTGACCACCAGGGTCGCTCCCGCCGCGCTCGCCCCGCGCGCGGCTTCCGGTTCGGCGCCCGCGTGGATCTGGCGCTGGGCCGCCACCGGAGCGAGCAGGATCGGAAACTCGAGCTTCTGGCCGAAGAGGTCGAGACGGGTGTCGAGGGTGCCGACGTTCGTGAGCACGCGCGGCTTGAGCCGTATCGCGTCGAACGCCTCGCGGTTCCGGCGGAGCGTGATCTCGTCGGCCGCCCCCTGGGCGATGTAGTCCCAGACCGGAGGCGGCAGACGTTGCCGGGCGAGCGGCTCGAATTCGAAGAGGTTGACAGGCGAGGTGCTTGGGGTCGGCTCCGTGCCCTGCGGGCGCGCGCGGGCGGGCAGCGGGAATCCCGGCAGCGTGCCAAGGGCGCCTGTCAGCCACGTGAGCCACTCGCGACGCCTCACGCCGGAATCTTAGGGTGTGGGCATCGAGTGGGTCAAACACTGGTCCCGTGCGGGGGTCATCGTGAGCTCCCCGCCCTTCCCCCGCGGCGGTCGAACGGAGGCTGGGGCTCGTAGTCATACCTGATTACGATCCTGCCCGGGACAAGGGCCGCCCGACTCTACGGAGCCGTGGAAACCACGGAGCACTATTACTGCAACTACGGGGTGAACCCCCCACTACCGGAGGCGGCTCGAGGAAGGCGGGCTCCGGGTGAGCGGGGTCGGCTCGGAGGGTGAGATCCGGATTATCGAGGTCCCCGATCACCCCTTCTTCCTGGCAACCTTGTTTCTGCCTCAGGCCCGCTCGACATCCACGGAGCCGCATCCTCTGCTCGTCGGGTACGCGGAGATCGTATCCGCCTGAGGCCTTCGCCGATGCTCAGCGCACGAGGGCTCCGCTCACCGTTCTTCGCGAGATGGTCATTCCCTTGACGCGGCCACTCGTCCCCTTGATGCCGAGCAACGTTGGGAGGTCGAGGCCCGTGTGGGGATAGGGGGCCAGCGGGAAGACACTGGGGCCGAGGGTCGCGGCGTGCGGGTGTGGCAGCTCGGCCAGGAGGATGAGCTCGAACGGGTTCGGCTGGAGCCATGGGAGCTCGGGCTCGGCCACCGCCCGGATGTGGGCGACCCCGCTGCCATGGACACCGAACTCGAACTCATAGATCCCGCCCGCGCCTTCGAACTGACCCACGCTCGGCATGAAGGTGGAGCCGAGAAGTTCGATACTGCGACCCTTGACAGTCACGTTCCACGTCGACGGATCCCCGGGGAGCTGTAGGAGGACGCGCCGGCCCACGCCGACGGTGGCCATCCCTCGATTGGCGAGCTGGGTGAAGACGTAGGGACGGTTGAGAAACGAGAAGCGAGGCGTCGGCGGGCGCCGGACGGGGCCGTTCGCGTAGGGGCCGTTGACAGGGACCAGCGGTGGCACGATGTCCGGTGGCGGCATCAGGTCGATGACACCCATCATGCCGGCGTCCTCGTGGGGGATGATGTGGCAATGATAGACCGTCTTGCCGATCACGTCAGGGCGGAAGGCCATGCGGACGGTCACCGAACCCTTAGGCGGAAGCGCGAAGACATCCCACCAGATGAAGGGCTGCGGGTAGTCCACTCCGTCGACCTTGACGACCTGGAATGGATTGACGTGGATGTGGAAGGGGTGCTGAAACACGTCCTGATTGTCGAGCGTCCACTCCTCGATCGTGCCCACCGTGACGGCCCGGTCGACCCGCTCGGCGTCAAAGCGCAGGCCGTCGAGCTCAAAGGTGAGGGGCAGGGTCATGATCTGTCCCGACCACTGCATTGGGACGACCGCCGCCGTACTCCCGCTCACGTCACCTTGCGAGGGTGCGATCAAGGGTAGGGGAAACGAGACAGTCGTGTCATTAGGCCGCCCCTGCGCGATCAGTTTCGCGAGCAGCAGCTCCGGCCGGGGGCCACCCGGATGGCCCTGGTCATAGGCGAGGGCCTTGAGCGTGTAGAGACCACGCCGATCCACGCGAACGAGGATCTCGATGCGATTGCCGGGTGCCACGAGGATTGTCTCGCGTTCGATCGAAACTCCGAAGTTGATACCGTCCTGTGCGATCTGATGGAGGGGGACCCGGCGCCCCTCCGCGTCCTCCAGGGTGAGGTTGAGAAGACGATGCGCGGCCGCGTTGAGAATTCGCCAGCGCTGAAGCTCGCCCGGGCGGATGGTCATCCGCGGCCTGAGGACCCCGTTGATGGGGAAGTGGATGTCCGTTGGCACCGGCGGGAGCCCGTAGAACGGGACCGGGCCCGCGGTCGGGACAAGGGGGCTGGCCGGCACTTGCCCAAGCTCGTCGAGAAGCAGCTCGTTGACGACGAGGATGCGGTTCCGTGCCGACGCGATCGCTGGCACCGCGTCGAGTCCCCCCTCGACGAGGATGGCGCCAGCCAGGCCGTTCCAGAGCTGTCGCGACACGGCCATGTGGCGGTGGGGGTGATACCAGTGAAGCCCCGCCGGCTGATTGACGGGGATCGGGATGTCGTAGTCGAAATACTGACCTGGTTTGATGCTGAGGAAGGGGTTGTCGCCGTTGCCCCGGGGATCGACCTGCAGCCCATGGGTGTGGAGATTGGTGAGCAGAGTTGCCTCACTCTCGCCAGCCACGATGGCGCCAGCATCGACCTCCGCCTGGTGCCGCGTGAGAAGAGTCGGGGGCATCGGGTGACGGTGAGGCTCCGCGGCGGGCACCGAGGCGGAGGGGGTGGCATTGTTGATGAGTCTGATCTTGAGGCGATCGCCAGGTTTCACCCGCCAGGTCGGCCCTGGAATGCCGCCCGCGTAGGTCAGGGTGGAGATCGGACGCCCTGCGAGCATATTGGGCGTCCGGCGGATCTCCAGGGTTCGCTCGAGGACCCCACCCTGACTGCGCCACACAGGCGGTTCCCGGAAGTCGTCGCCGAAGCGGAAGGCGTCGAAATCGTCTCCCTGACTCGCACCGTGGGCGCCCGCGGCCAGGACGGCGGCGACCAGGAGAATGGGCCGAAGATAGCGCACGGCCTCGCGTGAGCTAACGGGCGACCCCGACCTCCTTGTAGTAACGGAGCGCGCCGGGGTGGAAGGGAATCGTGGCATGCTCCATGGCGATTCGAACTTCCGCCGCGCCGAAGACCGGCGCCACTTCTTTGATTTCCTTGATTCTCTCCCACCAAAGCTTGGTCACCCGGTAGACCAACTCGTCCGACAGGCCCGCGTCGGCGATGAACTGCTGAAGGAAGCCGGGGGAGGCATAGCCGTCGCCCACCACGCCATAGAGCCCCTTGGGAACCATGCTCTTGGTGACACCGGGGACCATGGCCAGGGTCTTGTCGACGGCGTCCAAGGGAATCGGGATCGCCCGGAGGCCGATGGCCTGCTGGACGACCATCAGGTCCGGGTAGCTCACCGCGGCCGGGATGAAGATGGCGTCCACATTGCGGTCCTGGAGCGCCTTGGAGCGGTCGGTGATGGAAGTGTAACTGATCGTCCCGCCTTCGGCCTTGAACTTGTCCGGCGGCATGCCAGCCGCCGTCATCAGAGCTTCGGCGAGCACGGTCGTCGACCATCCGCGGTCGCCGGGCACGATCCGCTTGCCACGGATGTCGTTGAACGTCTTGATCGGGCTGTCCTTGAGCACGAACAGCGCGACCACGACCGGGTGGCCGAGATTGGACGCGATCAGACGAAGATTCTTGAACGGCTCCTTCCACTCGCCTTTGCCCTCGTATCCCTGCTCGGGATAGGGGGTCGCCGCGAAGGCGATCTGGGCTTCGCCCTTGCCCACCTTGCTCACGTTGACCACGCCGCCGCCCATGAGGGTCGTCATCGACACGCCGGGCAGGACTTCCGGGACCATGATTGAGAACTTCGCCCCCGCCCGGAACCAGTCGCCGCCGGCGGTGGCCACGCCGATCTTGAGGAACTTGACCTCGGGTTTCCATTGCGCGGGCGCCGAGGTGGCCAGGACGAGCGAAAGGGCCAGTGTGAGCCCGAGCCATCGTCTCATGGTTGTCCTCCTTACCGCGAAAGGTGGCGGTTGGTGGAGGAGTCTACGCGGCCCCCAGGCGGTTCGCAACGGAAGGATCGACTATTCAGGAACGATAGACCGTCAGGCGAGCGGGTCCGCTCAGCCCTGCCAGGACGGGTAGGTCTGCGGTGAGAGCTGGTCGGCGTTCCGTCCGGCCCAGTCGTACTTGGCCATGCGGGGCCACATGCGCTCGCCGCCAGCCTGGAGAGCTCGGAGGATCGCGGTCTCGTCGGCCGCCAGCACCCGCCCGCCATCGACCACGACGCGCCCGTTCACGTATACGCGGTCGATGTCCTCATCGGCCGCGTTGTAGACGATGTTCTTCACAGGGTCGCGCAGGGGGGTCATCCGCCAGGAGGTCGCCTTCCATAGAACGAGATCGGCCGTCGCCCCCGGGGCGATGCGGCCGAGGTCGTCGCGGCCAAGGGCGCGCGCGCCACCGAGGGTGGCGGCATCGAAGGCATGGGCCGCCGTGGTCACCTCGGTGTTCCGCTCCACGATCTTGCCCACAACGGCCGCCCACCGCATCGCTTCGAGCACACTCTGCGGATTGGTGTCGGTGCCGAGCGACATGTTGATACCGGCGGCCCGGTAGCGGCCAAAGGATTCCATGGTCACCCCGCGGCGGGCGAACACCCACACCGCGTGGGCGACCGAGCAGCCGCTGTCCGCCATCGTCTGGATGTCTCCCGCCGGGTAGTTCGTCCACGACGAACCGCCCACGATGATGGCGTGGCCGAGGATGGTGCTCGGCCCGAGGAGACCGAGCTCGCGCATCCATGCGATCGGAGTCTTGCCGTGGCGGGCCACCATCTCGTTGAACTCGACCACGGACTGCGCCGTATGGACCTGGTACGGCCGCGCGACCTCGTCGGCGTGGCGCTTGGCGGCGGTCAGGATCTCCGGCGTGCAGGTGTCGATCTGGGACGGCGCGAAGAAGCAACGAACGAGATCGCCGTGGGTACCGTCGTGCTTCTTATGGAAGTCGATGGCGCGACGCAGGCCCCGGCGTCCCGCCTCCTCGTCCCACTCCCAGATCACGCGCTTGCCGTCGCGGGTCAGCCAGCGGCCGGAGCGGAAGGCCAGGCCCATGTAGATGCGGATCCCGTAGTGGGGGGCGCGTTCGACTACATAGTCCCCGAGCCCGCCGATCTCCATCACGGTGGTGACACCGCCGCGGAGAAGCTCGGCCATTGAAAAGTCGACGCAGGCGCGGCTCGCCTCCTCGTCCTGGGATTCCGACCGCACTGGCAGCATCTCGAAGAGGCCCGAGTACCAGAACTGGGGATTCCCGCGGTCCTCGATGAACGACCGATCGAGGGGCGAGCCGCCGATATGAGCGTGGGTGGAGATGAGGCCGGGGGTGACAATGCGGTCCCGGGCGTCGACCGTCTCGTCGACCGCGCCCTCGAAGCGGGGCCCCACGTGGAGGATGCGCTCGCCCTCGAGGACCACCACCCCGTCGCGCAGGAGGCGGTGGCCCCGGCCGTCGAAGGCAATGACATACCCCGCGTCGATCCTGATCCGTCGCGCTGCCATCCGCCATACCTCCGGGACCCCAGGGGATCGGGCGGATTATCGGGGCACATCGGGCCGTTCGCAAGGAGCCTGCGGAACTCACCAGCCACGTTTGTTGGCACCCTCGCCGCCCGCGTGTATCGTTACGAGTCGTGGCCCGGATCCCGCCCCCGTCGTACCTCCGCATCGCTGATTGCGGGCGGGCGTGCGCGGTCGTGTCGCTCTGACCGTCCGCGCGCGCCCTCCATTGCTGGTCCTCCTCTGCGTCACCTTTTTCACTGCGACCTTCTCGATCGGCGCCTTCCCGCCCCTGCTTCCCGAGCTGGGCGCCGCGGCCAGACTCACGGACCGTGAGCTGGGGATGGTGGCGTCCGCCTATGGCTTCGCCCGCCTGGTAGCGGCGGTGCCCGTCGGCATTCTGGTCACGAAGCACTTGCGCGGGAATCTCCTGGTGGCGCCGGCCGTGCTGGCGGCGGGGATCGTGCTCCTGAGCCTGGCACGTAGCTTCGAGGGTTTCGTTCTCGGGCGCGTGGTCATGGGGATCGGGCAGTCGGCCGTCATGATTGGTGGGCTCACGGCGTTGCTGCGCTACTCGGTGGGCGGGCGCCTTGCGTCCGCCCTCAACGCGGTCGAGCTGTCGGCGATACTCGGTATGCTGGGCGGCGTCACCCTGCTGGGCCTGCTGCCGCAGACGTTCGGATGGAACCTTGCCCTGCTGGTCGTGTGCTCGCCGATCGCGCTGGGCATCGCTCTGGCGCCGATGGTCTCGACCTCGGTGCCGCGGGAGCCGGGCGGGGCCAGCACCACCCAGGACGGTTCTCGGTCTCCGGTCGGATTGCGCGCGGCCCGGCCGCTGACGGGGCTGGCCGTTCTCGCGTTCACGGCCGGAGGCTGCCTGGCCGTCTCCTATTCCACGATCGAGCAGTTCCTCATCCCGATGCGCGGCGCCCGCGAGTTCGGTCTCGATCGAACCGGCCTCTCTCGGCTCTTCATGTTGATGCAGATCTGCGACATTCTCACTCTGGTGCCGGCTGGCATGCTGGCCGACCGTCTGGGGCCGCAGCGCGTGCTGGGCGCGGTGCTGCTGACGATGGCGGCCGGCGGAAGCCTGATTGCGCTGGGCAACCTTCCGCTGCTGGCGCTCGGCTGCGCGCTGTTCGGACTGGGTATGGCGGGCTGGATGCTCCCGCTCGGCGTGCTGCGCGCCGAGAGCTCGCCCGAGCAGATCGGTTGGCGGACCGCAGTTTACCGCGTCGGCGTCGACGGCGGCATGTTCCTGGGGCCGCTCGTGAGCGGGCTGCTCGGAGCCGAGCGGGCGGGGGTGCTGCCGCTCGTGATGGCCGTCGTGCTGACCCTCATCGGCTGGCTGCTCATCGCGGGCCGGGCAACGAGGTCCCTGCGCCAGGAGGTTTAAGGCCGGCGCCCCCCCGCGTGTCCTGGGTGCCCCTCACGATTTGAAGAACCAGGTCTCCGTGTGGGCGATGTGCGGGTTGTCGCTCACCGCACTGTTCCAGAGACGCTCAGGAATGTTGCCCATATTGGTCTTGATCACGCGCACACCCTGGGATGCGGGTGAGTTGGACACGACGGGGACCAGCCACAGCTCGTCCAGCGCGATCTTCCAGACCTCCTTGGACAGCTGGATGCGCTCCTGATCCTTCACGCCGAACGACTTCCGGTACTTGTCCATCAGCTCGCGCATGCGGGCCGGCGGCGTCTTTCCCTGGGCTCCGGCGCTGGCGTACCAGACTCCGTAGAGCGGCCCCAGCGCGTTTCCGCGGTTGGCCGGGAAGATCAGCGGGAAATGCCCGTGGATGTTGTCGGCGCCCCACTGGGTTTCGAAGTAGATCTGATGCTCGTTGGCCTGCACCCGGGTCGTGGCCAGTCCGCGCTCCATCTCCTGGACCTCGCCGCGGATCCCGATCTTTTTCCACTGCTCGACGATCATCTCGGCGATCTGCGTGAACGGCAGGAACCCCACGTAGGTGGTAAGAGCCAGCCGCAGGCGACCCCCGCCGTCGGCCCTCAGGCGGTACCCCTCGCCGTCCTTCTTGGTGAGCCCGAGCTTGTCGAGCATCTCGTTGGCCTTCTTGACGTCGTAGGTCGCGTGCAGGGTCTTGTATTCCGGCCCCGGGTAGTAAATGGTCCGCTCGCCCGGCGCCGCCGAGCCCGTCTGGCCGAGACCGAGCACGAAGGTCTCGTTGATCTGCCGACGGTCGATGCCGTGGGAGAGGGCGATCCGGAACTCGCGGGTACTGAGCCAGCGGGCGATCTCCGGATCCTTGTCGAAGCTCTGGTTGCAGAAGAGGGCGACGTCCGCCCCCTGGTCCGAGGGGTCGAGGTAGACCCGGTAGCCGCCCCGCTGCTGGTTCTCGAGCAGCACCGGAAGCTTGCTGATGTCGATGTGACGGGCCTGCGAGTCGTACTCGCCGGCGATGGCGCGCAGGTTGATGACCTCCAGGTGCTCGCCGAGCGTCATGCGGATACGGTCGATGTAGGGAAGCTGGTTGCCGTCCGTATCGACCCACACGCTGTAGGGATTGCGCTCCAGGATCCAGGTGGGGGTCGTGAGGGGCGACGTCGTCTTCCACGGGGTCACCACTGGCAGGTCGGGGTTGCGGCAGGCGTCGTTCCGATTCTTGAACAGGGTGACCCAGCTCTCGAACTTCAGGTCGGCCAGCTTCTTGGCCAGCTCGTCCTTGGAGGCGTACTTGGGATGGAACTGCTTGAGATAGTGGGCGGGCGCGAAGCCACCCAGCCCTTCACGCCCGAAGCGGGCGTGGTGCCCGATACCCCACACCGAGGCGAGCACGGTGGGCAGGCCGTAGTAGGGCTCGGGCGCGACGAAGCGGATGGTGGTCGTCTCCACTTTCTCGAGGGTGATGGGCTTGCCGTTGATGGTCATCACCGTGAGGGGGATGGGGATCAGCTCCTTGTTCAGGTACATGTCCTGGTACCAGAAGACGAAGTCGTCGGCGGTGAAGGGTGTTCCGTCGCTCCACCGCATTCCGCGCCGCAGCGCGAGGGTGATGACCTTGCCATCCGGACTGACGTCCCAGCTCCGGGCGATGTTCGGAACGATCTTGGTCCCGGTGTAGTCCCAGTAGAGGAGCTTGTCGTTCTGGGCGGCGCGGTGGCCATTGGAGGTGTCGAAGGGCCCGGTGAACCCGCGCCGCCAGGTGCCGCCGTATTTGCCGATCTCGCGGAGCGGCTTGATGACGAGCGGATCCTGGCCGATGCGCTCCTGCACGGGCGGAAGTTTCCCAGCCTTGACCAGCTCCGCCAGCGCCGGGGCTTCCTTGAAGCTTTTCGGGAACAGGGCCGGATCGGTGACAACTTCCGGGCCTTCCAGCTTGCCGATGAGGTTCGCGCCCAGCTTGGTGGTCTGGGCGGAGGCCTCCGGCGCGAAGATGGCGGCCCCCGACGGCGCCGAGACCATGGTCAGCAGCCCGAGGCGCAGCAGCGTTCGTCGAGACAGGCACAGGCTCTCGTTCCCGGGGACCCGATCCACCTCGTCGTGATCGCTCATGGGACCCTCCCCTTCCTGTCACTGTTACGCGGGCGCCACACCCTAACCGTGAAGAACTGGCCGTGTCAAACGCAGCCTCGAGCCCTCAGTAAAGGTGACAGGCGACGCGGTGGCCGGCCGCAACGGGCTTGAGCACCGGATCGATCTCGGAGCATACCGGCATTGCCACCGGGCAACGCGGGTGGAAGTGACAACCGGGTGGGGGATCGATCGGTGAGGGCACTTCGCCGCTGAGGACGATCTCCTCGCGCGGGGCATCGGGATCCGCGGGCAGGGCCGCCGCGAAGAGCGCCTTCGTGTAGGGGTGGAGCGGGTTCTGGTAGAGCGTCTCGGTGGCGGCATGCTCCACGATGCGGCCCAGGTACATCACCGCGGTCTGGTGCGCGATGTAGCGCACGGTGGCGAGGTTGTGGGCCACGAGCAGGTAGCTGAGCTTCTGCTCCGCTTGCAGATCCTTGAGCAGGTTCATGATCTGCGCGCGGATCGACACGTCCAGAGCCGACACCGGTTCGTCCAGGATGATGAGCTGCGGATACGAGGCCAGCGCGCCCGCGAGGGCGATCCGCTGCCGCTGACCCCCACTGAACTCGTGCGGGAACCGGTGGGCGGCGTCCGACGGCAGACCGACCTGGCTGAGCACCTCGGCCACGCGGTCCTGCCGTTCCGCCGCCGAGCCCCGCCGATTCACGACCAGGGCCTCCGCGATCGAGTCCCTGACGCGTAGGCGCGGGTTCAGCGAGGACCAGGGGTCCTGGAACACGGCCTGGACCTTCGTCCGGTACTCGCGCAGCGCCGGCCCGTCCAGGGTGAGGATGTCCTGACCATCGAGCAGCACTCGGCCGCCGGTGGGCCTCTCGAGCCTGAGCAGCAGCCGCGCGGTGGTCGTCTTGCCGCAGCCCGACTCGCCCACCAGCCCCAGCGTCTCCTCGTGGCCGATCGTGAAGCTGATGCCGTCTACCGCCTTCACCTGGCCCGTGGTGCGCATCACGAGCAGGCCCCGGGTGACCGGGAAGTGCTTCGTCAGCTCCTCGACGCGGATCAGGGGCGCGGCGCTGATGGCTCCACCCTCCAGCACGCAGCCTCGTGCGCCGGCCCCACCGTGAAGGTGGGAGGGTACTCCCGACGGCAGCGGTCGTCGGTGTAACGACAGCGCTCGGCGAACCGGCACCCTGGCGGCAGGCGCTGCAGCGCCGGCGGTTGTCCGTCGATCGCGACGAGCCGTTCCGGCCGCGCGCCCATCTTCGGGACGGCCGCCATGAGGGCCTGCGTGTAGGGATGGCGGGGCGCGGCGAACAGGTCACGCATGGGGCCACTCTCGACGATCCGGCCCGCGTACATGACGGCCACCCGGTCGCACATGCGGGCGACGATGCCGAAGTCGTGGGTGATGAAGAGCATGGCCAGCCGCGTGCGCGCCTGGATCTCACGGAGCAGGGTCAGGTACTGGAGCTGGATGGTCACGTCGAGCGCGGTGGTGGGCTCGTCGGCGATCAGGACCCGCGGCGAGCCGGCGATGGCGATGGCACCCACCACGCGCTGCTTCATCCCGCCCGACATCTGGTGCGGGTAGTCGCGCAGTCGCTGGGCGGGCGCCGCCACTCGCACCTGGCGCAGCGCCTCCTCGGCCCGCCGCCTGAGCGCGCGCAGGCCCTCGACGAGGTGGACGCGAAAGGCCTCCACGAGCTGGTTGCCGATCGTGAACACTGGGTTCAGCGAAGTCTGGGGATCCTGAAGGATCATGGCGATCCGGCGCCCGCGCACCCGGCGCATCTCGCGCGCGCTTTTGGCCGTGAGGTCCTCGCCCTCGAGCAGGATCTGGCCCCTGACGATCCGCCCCGCCGGCCTGGGAAGCAGGCGCAGGATGGACAGCGCGGTCATGGTCTTGCCGCAGCCCGACTCGCCGACGAGGCCCAGCGTCTCGCCTTCGCGCAGGGTCAGGCTCACGCCGTCGACGGCCCGCACCACACCCCAGCGCGTGGAAAGGTGAGCGTGCAGGTCCCGCAGTTCGAGGACGACTTCGCCGGCGGCGCCGGGGCCCGTCACACCTGCTGGCGCAGTCGCGGGTCGAGCCAGTCGCGGAGCCAGTCGCCGAAGAGGTTGAAGGCCAGCACGATGAGCAGGATCGCCACGCCTGGCGGGAACGAGAGCCACCACGCACTCGCGATGTGGCTGCGGCCGTCGGAGACCATCTGCCCCCAGGACGGCGTCGGGGGGGGGATGCCCGCGCCGAGGAAGGACAGCGAGGCCTCCACGAGGATGACAAAGCCGATGTGAAGGCTCAGCAGCACCATGAAGGTGTTCATGACGTTCGGCAGGATGTGCACCCCCATGATGCGGGCGTGCGAGCAGCCGCGCACCTGGGCCAGCGCGACAAAGTCCCGACCCTTGACCGTGAGGACCTCCCCGCGCACGATTCGCGCGAAGCGCGCCCACAGGATCAGCGCAATGGCGAGCACCATCGTGCGCAGGCCCTGACCCAGGCTCACCGCGAGCAGGAGCGCGATGAGGATAGTAGGGAAGGTCAGGGTGGCGTCCACGATGCGCATGAGGACGCTGTCGATCCGTCCACCGACGTACCCCGACAAGATGCCGACCGCGAGCCCGACGGCGCCGCCCGCCAGTAACGCTGCCGCCGCCACAGTCAGGCTCACCCGGGCGCCGTAGAGGAGGCGACTCAGCACGTCGCGACCCAGCACGTCGGTGCCGAGCAGATACTTGGCGTTCCCGCCCTCCTGCCAGGCGGGCGGCAGCAGCTTGTCGGGAAGCGACTGCTCGGTGGGCGAGTGTGGAGCGATCAGCGGCGCCCCGGCGGCGGCCACGACGAGCGCGACGATGATCAGCGTGGGGATCCACGGTAGCCGCGCGAGCGCGCCCCGCCCTCGGGCATCGGAAGCCTCATCGATCCCGGCGAGCGCCTCCCCGGCCACCACACCAACGCTGAGCCCCTCCTCGAGACGGGCCATCCGCGACGCTAGGCGTACCGGACCCGCGGGTCCAGGTAGGCGTAGAGGATATCCACCGCCAGGTTGACGCCGAGGACGATGACCGCTTTCAGCAGGATGATGGCCTGGAGCAGGGGGTAGTCGCGGAAGATCACGGCCTCGTAGGTCAGCCGGCCCACGCCGGGCCACGCGAAGACCGTCTCGGTCACGATCGCCCCGGTCACGAGCAGCGCGAAGAAGACCCCGAAGAGGGTCACTACGGGGATCATGGCGTTGCGCAGGCAGTGCTTCCAGAGCACGGTGACCTCCGACACGCCCTTGAGGCGCGCCAGCTTGACGAACTCGCTGTCGAGCACCTCGAGCACGCTCGAGCGCACAAGGCGCGTCATGCCGGCCACCAGGAAGGCGCCGAGCGTTATCGCGGGCAGCACGTAGTGCGCCGGGCTTCCCATCCGCGCCGAGGGAAGCCAGCCAAGCGTGATGCTGAACACGTAGATCAGCACGATGCCCAGCCAGAACGACGGCGTGGCGATGCCGAGGACGGCCACGGCATTCGCCGCGCGATCGAGCAGCGTGCCTCGGTAGACGGCCGCCGACATCCCGAGCGGGATCGCCATGACGACCGCGCCGAACAGGGCGAGCGGCACGAGGGTGAGGGTGTTCGGCAGCCGCTCGAAGAAGACCTCCACCGCGGGCTTGCGGTAGCGGATCGACTGGCCGAGGTCCCCGCGCAACGCGCCCCCGAGGAAGACCAGGAGCTGCTCGTGCGTGGGGCGGTCGAGGCCGAGGGCCTTGAGCAGATGCGCCCGGTCTTCCTGCGTCGCGTCCTCGCGCAGCAGGAGATCGGCCGGGTTGCCAGTCACGCGCGCCAGGGCGAAGACGATCAGGGCGAGGATGACGAGCAGCAGCACGCCCTGGAGCAGCCGCCGGAGGATATAGCGCTGCAGGTCAGGGCTCCTTCGGCGTGTCCCTCACGGCCAGGGGCGCTGCTCGGGACGCGGCATGCGCTCGGCGACATCGCCGAACTCGTGGCGCCCCGGGATCGGCTTGAACTGGCCGACGCGTTTGGGGTTCACGGCCCAGATGCCCATCCCCTCGATGATCGGCACCGCGACCCAGCTCTTCGCCACCTGGTCAATCATCCGGTTCGTCGCGGCCGTGCGCTTCGCGTCGTCCCGCTCCCCCACCACCGCCTCGTACGCCTTGTCCCCCTCCTGGCACAGGGCGGGACAGTCCTGGGGATCGCCGAAGAGGTGCTGGGTGCCCTTCGAGGTGAAGGTCGTGATGTAGCGTGGGGCGGGTTCCGGGCGTCCGGCCGTCCGGTACATCGACGCGGTGCCGGCGAGGCCCTTCTGCTCACCGCGGGTCATCGGGTCGAAGGCGCCCCACTCCGTGGTCTTCATGTCGACCTTGATCCCGATCTTTTCCCAAAAGCCGGCCACGGCTTCGCCGATCTGGATCATGAACGGCGTGCCCGGCAGCGCAGTGTTAAAGAACGTCAGGCGGAATCCTCCCGCGTGCCCGGCCTCCGCCAGGAGCTGTTTGGCGCGCGCCGGGTCGTAGCGCAACGCCGTCTTCGCCCAGTCGTCCCAGCGGGCAGAGTCCATGTCGATCGAGTACCGGAAGGTGGCGAACGGCATCGGCCACTGGGCGTGCTTGGCCATGACGTGGTCGATGATCTGCTGCCGGTCGATGGCCAGCGACAGGGCCTCGCGCACGCGGATGTCGGTCAGCGGCGAGCCCTTGGCCTCCGGTTTGTAGAGACCCCAGAACTGATAGACCGCCTGCATGGTTCCGGGGACGGTCACGATCCTCATGCCGCCCGCGCGCGCTTCCTTGATCGCCTCGGGCCCGATGCTCGCGATGGAGGCCTCGCCGGTCCGCACCATGGCCAGGCGCGTGCTCTGCTCGGGAACGAGCAGGAGCGTGAGACGCTTGAACTGGGGCATACCGCGCCAGTGCGGGTAGTCGATGGCCTCGTACTCGATCCGGTCACCGGGGACGTTGCGCACGAACTTCCAGGGGCCGCTGCCGATCGGCTTCTCGCGGAAACCCTTCTCCCCGACCTTCTCGAAGTACTTCTTGGGCATCACCGTGCCTTCCATGAAAACGGCCCGGGAGAGGCTCGCCGCGAAGTGCGGGATGACGCCCTTGGTGTAGACGCGGACGGTGTGGTCATCGACCACCTCGATGCGATCGATGGCCCGCCGGAGGGCGGCCGCCCCGGAGGCGATCGACTCGGGTGACATCGTGCGCTCGAGGCTGAACTTGACGTCCTGGGCGGTGACGGGGTCACCGTTGTGGAAGCGCTGCCCCTTGCGGAGGTAGAAGGTCCAGCTTCTCCCGTCCGCCGCGCGTTCCCAGCGTTCGGCCACACCGGGGCCGATTCCGCCCTTCTCGAGGTCGAAGCCGACCAGGGAATCCCACAGCGGCGCGTGATAGTGCGCGTGCGGCGCACGGGTGTCCGCGATCGGGTCCATGACCTGGGCGCCGAGTGTGTCGAGGGCGATGATCAGCGTGTCCTTGTCCTGCGCGGTCGCGCGAAGCGAGACCCCGACGAGCAGGATCAGCGTGGCGAGGCCGGCCAAGGTCAGCGTGAGCCGTGAGCGCATGAGCAGGCTCCTTTGCCAGAGCGACGTTGCCAGGGCAAACGGCCCGGGCTCGGGGGCATTCTCCGAGGCGGGCGGAGGACTGTCAAGTCGTTCGGTGCCCCGCCGGCCACGCCGCACCTGCAGCCCCCTACGACTCGGACGGGCCTCGGCTCCGCGCGTGGCTCACGGCTGCCGGCCCGGCGGCACGGAGTAGACTCGCACGGTCTGACTCCGCGTCTTGAAGTGGGCCGGGTCGTGTGCCTCGATGCGAACCGTCTCGGGCAGTCCACTCCGGGTGCTCTCGTCGATCAGGATCGGCTGTCCGACGACCTTGGTGTGCTCCTCCAGGTGGGCGGCGAGATTCACGGTGTCGCCGACGCAGGTGTAGGTCACGCGCCGCTCGGTGCCCGTGAAGCCCGCGATGACCGGCCCGGAGGCAATGCCGATACCGATCCGGATTTCCACTCCGCCCCGGAGGGCCTGCTCGCGGTTGAACCCTTCTACCAGATCCAGCATCTCCAGGGCCGCCCCCACCGCGCGCTCGCGATGATCCGCGCGGGGCAGCGGGGCGCCAAAGATCGCCATGAGGCCGTCGCCGAGCATCTGGTTGACGATGCCGCCCCGGCCGCCGATGGCGTCGAACATGAGTGTGTAGTAGCTGTTCAGCAGCTCGATCGTCTCGACCGGTGAAAGGGCCTCGGTGATGCGCGTGAACGAACGGATGTCGGAGAACATCGCGCTGGCCTCCACGTGCTTGCCGCCGAGGGCCAGGCCGGTCGTCAACAGCTCGTCGGCCACTTCGGCCGTCGCAAACTTGCGGACCAGCTCACGCTGCTGGTCCCGGAGGCGCTTCTTCTCCAGGCTGGTGCCGATGCGCGCCTTGAGCAGGACTGGATTCACCGGCTTGAAGAGATAGTCCTCGGCGCCCATCTCGATGCAGCGGGCGACGCTGTCCACTTCCTCCACCGAGGACATCATCACCACCGGGATCTCGCGCAGGTGCGGGTCGGCGGCCAAGGCTGCCAGCACCTGGTAGCCATCCATTTCCGGCATCTCGATGTCGAGCAAAACCAGGTCTACCGGGCGCTGGCGCAGCGCCTCCAAACCTTCGCGTCCGTTCTCGGCGAACGTCACCGAGTGGCCCAGCTGCTCGAGCGCCCGCCCGAGGAGCAGGCGGTTGACCCGGTTGTCGTCGACGACCAGGATGCTGCCGGCCTGCGCGTTACGCGGGAAGGCCACGCTGGAGCTCTCCAAGCGCCTGCGCGACGAGCTCGTACGAACGAACAAGAGGTTCGATCCGGTCCTGGGCCCCATTCAGGCTCCCAGCGCGAGCCATGGCTTCCAGCTCCCTCGCCAGGGTCGCCAGACCGAAGGCACCCAGCGTCTCGCTGTTGGACTTGAGCGAGTGGGCTGCCCGGCGGAAGGCGTCGAGGTCCATCGCGGCCAGGGACCGTCGCAGGGTGGCGATCAGCTCGCGCCCGTCTTCAACTGATGTGTCGATCAGCTCGGCAACGAACGCGACCCCCATTGTCGCGACGAGCCGATCGAACACCTTGCGGTCGATCACGCCGCCCACCGTCGTACCCTCATGACTCGCCGAGGCAGGCACGGCACCGCGGGCCGCCTCGCGTGAGTGGCTGGGGGCCGCATCCGATCGCCTGGGGTCGTCGGCCGTCCGGACGGCGATTGCCGACACTCGTACATCGGCGGAGGCCACGGCGCCTGTCTCCCCCCGCCGCCGGCAGCGTTCGAACGCGGCGACCAGTTCCTCGACCCGGATCGGCTTCGCCACGTAGTCGTCCATCCCGGCCGCCACGCACAGCTCGCGGTCACCCTGCATGGCGTTGGCGGTCATGGCCACGATCCGCGGATGATGCGCACCCGGCCAGCGGCGGTTGATCTCGCGCGAGGCCTCGAACCCGTCCAGCTCCGGCATCTGCACGTCCATCAGAATCACGTCGTACGTCTGGCGCTCGACGGCCTCGATGGCCTCCAGCCCGTTGGCGGCCACATCGGCCCGGTAGCCCATCTGCCCGAGGAGCCTGAGGGCGACCTTCTGATTGACGATGTTGTCCTCGGCCAGCAGGATCCGGAGCGGGTGGCGCCGGGCCATGTCCGGATCGAGCTCGATTCGGGCCACCCCTCGCTCGCGCACGTGGACAGGCTGCCCGGCCAGGACGGAGACCAGCGCGTCGAAGAGCTGCGAGGGCTTGATGGGCTTGTTGAGGTACGCCGCGAAGCCAGCTTCCTCGGCGCGTGCCTCGCGGCGGCCGAGCGACGTGAAGAGCAACAGGGGCAACGCGTCTCCCGAAACGTGCTCCCGGATCGCCCGCGCCAAGGTCACGCCGTCCATCTCCGGCATGTGCATGTCCAGGATGCCGACGTCGAAGCGCTCGTCCGCCGCGACCCAGCCGAGGGCCTCGACGGGCGAGCCGGTCGCCCGGGCTAGCATCCCCCAGGCGTCGAGATGGGCGGTGAGAATACGTCGGTTGGTCGCGTTGTCGTCGACGACGAGGACGCTCTTCCCGCGCAGAGATGGCTGCACGCCGCTGAGGTCGCGCCGGGTGGTGACCGGCGCCTCGGCCGCCGGGGCCCGGATGGTGAACCGGAACTCGCTGCCGCGGCCCACCTCGCTCGTGACGCTGATGCGGCCTCCCATCAACTCGGTCAGCCGTTGACTGATCACCAGCCCGAGACCGGTCCCGCCGTAGCGGCGCGTGGTCGAGGCATCGACCTGGCTGAAGGACTGGAACAAGCGACCCAGCCGATCCGGCGGAATGCCGATGCCGGTGTCGCGAACCGCGAAGGTCAGCTCGTGGAGCCCCGTCCCGCCATCCAGGCAGACCGCGTTCACCGAGAGCACGACCTCGCCTGTCTCGGTGAACTTCACCGCGTTCGAGAGCAGATTCAGGAGGATCTGGCGCAAGCGCGTCACGTCGCCCAGGACGCCGGGGGGCGTCCCGTCGCCGACGAGATAGGCCAGGTCGAGGCCCTTCTCGGCAGCCCGGGTGGCCACCAGGTCGAGCGCGGACTCGACGCATTCCCTGAGGTCGAAGGGCTGGGACTCCAGGTCGAGCTTACCCGCTTCGATCTTGGAGAAGTCGAGGATGTCGTTGATGACGGTCAGGAGCGCGTCGCCGCTCTGACGGACGACCTCGGCATACTCGCGCTGCTCGTCGCTGAGCGCGGTATTCAGCAGAAGCCCGCTCATGCCGATCACCGCGTTCATCGGCGTCCGGATCTCGTGGCTCATGGTGGCCAGGAAGGCGCTCTTGGCCTCGTTGGCGGCCTCGGCCTCGCGACGGGAACGGAGCAGCTCGGTGATGTCGTGATAGATCCCGATCATGCCCACCCTGGCCCCGTCGACGACCACGGGCATGGATGAGATCTCCACATCGACCATGGTGCCGTCCTTGCGGGCCCGGCGCCCGATGGCACGGATCCATTCCCCGCCGAGCGTCTGTCGGATGTTGGCCCTGACCTCCTCGCGGACCTCCGGGGTCGCCACCAGGTCTTCCATCGAGCGGCCGAGGGCCTCCGCCGGCGGATACCCAAACAGCCGCTCGGCTCCGGGATTCCACCCCGTCACCATGCCTCGCAGATCCACGGTCACGATGGCCACCGGGCTCGTCTCGACCAGCGTCTCCGAGTACTGCTTCTGCTGCTGGATCTCCCGGAAAAGCCGGGCGTTGTGGATGGCCAGCACCGACTGGGTGGCGAAGGTCTGCAACAGGGCGATGACCTCGGGTGAGAACGCCCCCCGCTCGCGGCGCATGATGACCAGGCCGCCAAGCAGCCGATCCTCCCGGACGAGCGGGACGGCGAGGAGGGAGCGCATGCCTTCCCGAGCCAGGAGAGGCTGTACCTGAGGGGCTACCAGTTGCCAGTCTGCCTCGATGTCGGCCACCTGAACCGGCTCGCGAATCACCCCCGCGCGACCGATCGCTCCCTCACCGAGCCGGATGGGCGCCGCTCGCACGGCTTCGAGATGCTCTGCCGTGAGTTGATGCGTGGCCCTCTGGTGGAAAGTCTGGGTAACCTCGTCGAACTCGTAGACGACTCCCTGATCGCTCCCGGAGAGCTGGACCGCACGGCTGACGATGGTGGCCAACACGGTCTCGAGATCGAGCGTGGAGCCGACGGCCTGGCTGACGGCGCCGAGCGCCTGCAGCTCCTCGACTGAACGGGTGAGCTCGGCCGTCCTCGCTTCCAGCTCGCGGAACAGCCGGACGTTCTCGATGACGATGACGCCCTGGTCGGCGAAGGTCGTCACCAAATCGATCTGCTTGTCGGTGAAGGGCTCCATTCGGGTCCGACGAATCACGAGCACACCGATGATGGCACCCTCTCTCAGCATGGGGACGGCCAGGATCGTCCGATGCATCTCTTCGTCGCCCCGATGATCCTCGGCCCACCTGTACTCGGGGTCGGCCCAGATATCGGAGATGTGCACGGCGCGGCGCTCGAGAACGGCCCGCCCCGTCGCCGACCTTCTGTCCTGGCGGATTGGATTTCTCTTCACGACCTCGACGAACTCGGGCGAGTGCCCGTAGCTGACGGCAGCGCGATAGACGTCTCCGTCCTGCCGGTAGATGAAGCCCTTGTCCGCGCGGCAGAGCCTCACTGCGTTCTCGATCAGGCTCTCCAGTATCGGCTGCAGGTCGAACGTGGAGCGGCTGATGACCTTCAGGACTTCGCTGGTGGCCGTCTGCTGTTCGAGCGTCTCGGTGAGGTCGCAGTTGCGGGCCTCCAGTTCCTTGAACAGGCGAACGTTCTGAATGGCGATGACCGCCTGGGCGGCGAAGGTCTTCAGCAGCTCCACCTGCCGGTCAGGGAGGAGCCCAACCTGAGGCCGCGCCACGGTGATTGCTCCGATGGGGGTTCCGTCGCGCGACATCGGGACTCCGACGGTGCTTCGGTAGTTCCCGATGTCGGCGGCCGTGCCGAGCGCGTAGTCCGGGTCGGCGTGGACGTCCGGAATTTGCTCGACGAGACCGCTGAGTATAGACCGCGCCCCGACGCTACCCCGGCCTGGCACCATGGGAAACGCGCGACGCAAAGCCTCGACCCCCGCCGGGGTTTGCCCATGGCTGGCTTCGTAATGGATGAGCATGCCATCGAACCGAAAGACGTGGCCGAAGCGGGCCAGGCAGAGCCGCGCCGCGCTCTGCGCGATCGCGTCAAACACCGGCTGCACATCGGTCGGCGAGCTGGAGATGACGCGCAGAATCTCGCTCGTCGCCGTCTGCTGCTCCAGGGTCTCCGTGAGCTCGCGGTTGCGTCCCTCCAGCTCTCTGAACAGCCGGACGTTCTCGATGGCGATCACCGCCTGGTCGGCGAAGGTCTTCACCAGCTCGATCTGCGTGTCGGTAAAGGGCCGGACCTCGGTCCGGCGGATCATGATCGCTCCGATCGCGGCCCCTTCCCGGAGCAGCGGTACGGCGAGGATGGTCCGATACCCAAGTTCTTTCATCCGCCAGGAGTCTGGGAACTCGGTGAGGAGCGCTTCGGCCAAGTCGTCGACGTGCACCGGCAGCCCATCGTGCACCGCCCGCCCCACCACCGACTGTCGGCCGATGGTGAGCTGCTGCCGACCTACCGGCTGTCCACCTCGGGACGCGACCAGACGGAGCTCCTTACCCTCCCTTTGCCAGATGTGGCCATCATCGGCGGCACAGAGCCGCGCCGCGTTTTCTGCCACCGTCTCCAGCACCGGCTGGAGATCCGTGGGCGACGTACTGATGATCCGCAGGATCTCGCTGGTGGCCGTCTGCTGCTCCAGCGTCTCGGTGAGGTCGCGGTTGCGGGCCTCCAGCTCCTTGAACAGGCGGACGTTCTCGATGGCGATCACGGCCTGCTCGGAGAAGGTTTTCAGCAGGGTGACCTGAGTGTCGGAATACGAGCCGGGCGCGGCCCGCGTGACGGTGATCGCACCGACGGGACTGCCCTCGCGCAGCATGGGAACCGACACGACGCTCCGAAAGCCGGCGGCCTGGGCGGCCTGCGAGAGGGCGTACTCCTGGTCCTCGAGCACGTCGGGGACCTGGACGACCTCACGGTACAGGATCGCGCGCGCGGCCGAGCTCGCGCGGCTGGGAGCCATCGGGAAGGCGCGGCGAATGTTCTCTGCCCCCGCCGGATTGATCTGATCGACGGCCACGACATCGATCAATGACCCGTCATAGGACAGCACGGCCCCGTGATCCCCGTTGCAGAGTCGCCGGGCGCTAGCGGCGATGGCGTCGAACACGGGCTGGACGTCGGTCGGCGAACTGGAGATCACGCGCAGGATCTCGCTCGTCGCCGTCTGCTGGTCCAGCGCCTCCGTGACCGCGCGGTTGCGGGTCTCCAGTTCCTTGAACAAGCGGACGTTCTCGATGGCAATGACGGCCGGGTCGGCGAAGGTCTTGAGGAGGTCAATGTGACGGTTCGTGAAGGGGCCCGCTTGCGAGCGCGAGACGTTGATCGTGCCAATCGGCACGCCGTCGCGCAGGATGGGGACGGCCACCGTGCTGCGGTAGGTCGCGACCTCAGCGACATCGCCCAGGGCGTAGTCCGGATCGGCGTGAACGTCCGGGATGTGCGCGACGCTGCGGGTGAGAATCGAACGTCCGGCGGCAGTTCCCTGGCTGGCCACCCTGGGCCATGCGCCGCGGAGAGCCTCGTGCCCCTCTGACGACAGCCCATCGTGCGCCACGAAGTGGAGCAGCTGGCCGTCAAAGCGAAAGACGAAGCAGAACCGTGCCTCACAGAGGCGCGCCGCGCTCCGCGCGATGGCGGCGAACACGGGCTGCGCGTCGGTCGGGGAGCTGGAGATGACACTCAGAATTTCGCCCGTGGCCGTCTGCTGCTCCAGGGTCTCGGTCAGGTCGCGGTTGCGGGTCTCCAGCTCCGTGATCAGGCGGGCGTTCTCGATGGCGATGACAGCCTGGTCGGCGAAGGTGGTCACCAGCTCGAGCTGCTTGTCGGTGAAGGGATCGACTCTCGACTTGAGGATGACGATGACGCCCAGGAGAGTGTCATCGCGCAGCATGGGAACGGCCAGCACCGTCCGGTACTCCTGCTGGTCTACCAGCCCGCCATATTCATAGCCGGCCTCGGTCCGGACGTCACGAACGTGAATGGGCCGGCGCTCGGCTGCGGCTCGTCCGGCGACAGAGCCCGCGCCAGGGACGACGGGGTTCTTTTCCAGGTACTCCACGAACCCTGGCCAAGCCCCGTAGGCGGCGGCAAAACGGAGGAGCCCCCCGTCGAGCTTGAAGATGTGACCACGGATGGCACCACAGAGCCGCGTCGCGCTCTCGATGACCGTTTCCAGAACGGGCTGCAGGTCGAACGCCGAGCGGCTGATGACCTTCAGCACCTCGCTGGTCGCGGTCTGCTGCTCGAGACTTTCGCTCACCTGGGCATGGGCCTCCGTGAGCGCACGGTTCTTCTCCTGCAGTTCCGTGAAGAGGCGGACGTTCTCGATGGCGATGACGGCCTGGTCGGCGAACGTCTCCAGGAGGGCGACCTGTCGCTCCGTGAAGCGCTGTGCCTCCACGCGGCGGAGGGCAATGGCCCCGATGGCCACGCCTTCTCGCAGGAGGGGCACGCTGAGTACCGCCCGGAAGCCCTGACGCCGCGCGTTCTCGCTGCTGAGGGGGAACTCGGCGGTTTCGGTCTGCGTGTCAGTGAGGTGGATCGTCCGCCCGTCCAGCACGGCGCGACCGACGATCGCCCCGGGCACGAGCGCCAGGGCGTGCTGCCCAACGGGGCCCAGCATGATCGGGCCGTGGTGAGCCACCAGAAGCAGGTGGTCGCCGTGCGCACGCCAGATGGCCGCATCACGCGCCTGGCACAACCTGGCCGCGCTTTCGGCCACGGTATCGAGGACCGGCTGGATGTCGGTCGGCGAGCTGCTGATCACGCGAAGAATCTCGCCGGTGGCCGTCTGCTGCTCGAGAGTCTCGGTGAGGTCACGGTTGCGCCCCTCCAGCTCCTCAAACAGCCGACTGTTCTCGATGGCGATGACGGCCTGGTCGGCGAAGGTTTGGAGTAGGGCCACCTGCCGCTCCGTGAACAGCCGCGCCTCCGTGCGACGCAGATGAATGGTGCCGATGGCCACCCCCTTCCGCATCAATGGCACGCAGAGAATCGTGCGGTGACCCATAAGGCGTGCGTTCGCGCTACCCTCCGGGAACTCGTCGCTCTCGGCCTGCATGTCGGCGACGTGGACCGTGCGCCCGTCCAGGACCGCCCGCCCGTTGCTGGTCCCCCGGACCAGCGGAAGGGAGGTCTGGACGGGGATCGGCCCGTGATGGGCGACCAGACGCAGGCCGTCCTCGTGGCGCCGGAAGATGGTGACGTCGGGCACCTCACACAGACGGGCCGCGCTCTCCGCGACCGCGGAGAACACGGGCTCGAGGTCGGTCGGGGAGCTGGAGATGATTCGCAGGATCTCGCCCGTCGCCGTTTGTTGCTCGAGCGTCTGGGTCAGTTCTCGGTTGCGCACCTCCAGTTCCCTGAAGAGTCGAGTGTTGTGAATGGCGATGACGGCCTGGTCAGCGAAGGTCTGCAGAAGGGCGATCTGGTCCTCGGAGAACGGCCGGGGGATACCCCAAGTGTGGAGTACAATCGTTCCGATGGCCGTCCCCTCGTGCAGCATGGGCACGGCCAGGACGCTTCGAAGTCCCGAGCCCAGCACACCCTGCAGATCGTAGTCGGGGTCCGCCTGGACATCGACGATATGGATGGAGCGACCCTCCAGGATCGCTCGACCGCTGGCGTGGGCGCGGGTGGCGGGCATCGGATAGGCCGCGCGTAGGGCATCGGCGCTCTGGGCACCCACGTTGTCGAGCGATTCCAAGGAGATCCGTTTCCCGTCATACGTGAAGACGGCCCCGGAGTCGGCCTCACACAATCGGCGGGCGTTCCGGGCAATGGTGTCGAAGACCGGGCGAACATCAGTGGGCGAGCCGGAAATGACGCGCAAGATCTCACCGGTGGCCGTCTGCCGCTCGAGAGCCGCCGCCGTCTGCGCATGGGCCTCCGTGAGGGCGTGGTTCTTCTCCTGCAGCTCGGTGAAGAGCCGGGCGTTCTCGATGGCGATGACGGCCTGGTCGGCGAAGGCCTTCGCCAGCTCGATCTGGCTGTCCGTGAAGGGCCGGACGTCCCGACGTCCGCACCCGATGACCCCGATCGGCACCCCCTGCCTCACGATCGGAACCCCGAGGTACGTCCGGTAGGGCGCCGCACGCTGGAGCACCTCCAGCGTGCGCGGGTCATACTCGGGATCGTTCCGGACGTCCTGGACGTGGACCGGTCGGCCGTCGAGGAACGCGCGGCCGATGACGAATCCTCGCGAGGGCGCTCGCGGGAACAGGCTCTGATAGGCTTCGGCCTCGCCCGGCACCATGTTGTTGAACGCCACCAGGTGCAGGAGTCCGGCCTCAGACCGCGCCACAGCGCTGAATGTCGCCTCGCACAGCCGGGCGGCCTGCTCCACAATCGCGTCGAAGATCGGCTGGACGTTGCTGGGAGAGCTCGAGATGAGCCGGAGGATCTCGGCGGTGGCCCTCTGCTGCTCCAGCGCCTCCGCCAAACGCTTCTCGGGCCGGGGATGCGGAACAGCGTTGGTGATGCGCGATTGGCGGCGGACCGTCGGGCCGGTTTTCACCTTACCTTTCGTAGGCTTCGCGCGCCGATCCATCTGTCTCTCCTGGACAGATCACCCGCGTTCCAATCGCGCCGTGATCGTCGACAGGCTACGCGAAGACGTCCCGCCGGGCAAGGGATGTGGCCGCACAGATCCGCGTCCGGCGCGTCGCCGCGGTGGCGATCCTCAACGCCTTGGAGACTTATCTGCGACACGAACTGGAGCGGGTGAGCCAGCCCCGAATCAAGCGGTTGCGGGGCAACCAGGATGCCACTTACCGGCTCCGGTAGGCGAGTATCGCGCGTTCTACGATGTGCTTGAGGGTCTCGTGATCGTGACGACCGTGCTTCACAAGCGAGAGACGGTCAAGTTCTACCGAGAGGAGCCGGGATGAAAACAATGACGGTTCTCGAGGCTCAAAATCACTTTGCCAGGACGCTGGAGGCCGCCAAGGAAGATGTCATTATCGTGACTCGCAACGGCAAGCCGGTCGCGGCCATCCAAGCGATTGACGACGATGACATCGAAGACTTGCTGCTCGAGCGCTCCCCGCGCTTCTGGGACATGATCAACCGCGCGCTGCGGGGGAAGCCAATCGCCATCGACGTGCTGCGCAAGCAGATCGGCCGGCCGGCGGCGCGCGGCAAGCTCAGTAGCCAACGGGGACGCGCTGGCCGTCGTGCGAGGTAGCCGGGACCCTGAAGGGCCTGAACGAGCTGATGGCTGGGGCGCGCCGAAGTCGCTCCGCCCTGGTGCGGGCGGCTCTCCGTGAGTTCCTCGACCGGGAGCGTCGGCGAGCGGTTGAAGCGCGCGAGCGGGCGGTCTTTCGCAGGCATCGCCAGCGGCTCGCACGCCAAGCTCGTGTGCTCATCGAAGAGCAGGCCCGGCCGTGACCCCCGGCGAGATCTACCGGACGCGGGAACGCGTCCCCGAGCGAGGCGGAAACCCGGGATTCTACGTGGTCGTGTCCCGGGCGTTCGTGGCCGAGAACGACGACGTCTCCACGGTCACCTGCGCTCCGGTGTACTCAGAGGTTCTGGCCTGACGACGGAGGTCGTCCGCAGAGGTTGAGGCGGTTCGTGGCGACGCTTTCTGCCGACAAGGTCAGCACACTGAATCGCGCGCTGGCCGCCGCTCTCGATTTACCATTGGAATCGAGCATCCGCCGTGTCTGAGGCCACGCCCCCCGGCAAGGCGGCGCGATCACACCGGGTGACGTGGACGGACACTCAGCGTGCCTCCGGCGCCGTGCAGTAGCGGGCGACCTCCTCGTGGGTGGCGAACCAGACACCCGGCACGCCCTTCATGTACCGGACGAGCTCCTCGAGAATGGCCAGCCGCGAGCGGTGGCCGATGATGTGCGGGTGCATGGTGAGTACGAACAGCCCGCCGTCAGCGAGCGCCCCGTCGAACTCCGCGCGGAAAATCTCTAGCACCGCCGAGGGCGCCGTGTAGGGGCGAAGGCCGGTGGCACGGTTCATGTTGAAGTAGGGCGCGTCGTCCTTGATCCACTCCACGGGCAGCTCCACGATCCCCGTCGGTTCGCCGTCATCGAGCAGCTCGTAGGGCTCGTCGTCAGCCATGAGCGAGGAGTCGTAGAGCAGGCCCAGCTCGCGGATGAGGGGCAGAGTGGTCGCGCTGAAATCCCAGGAGGGCACCCGCACTCCCACCGGCGCCCGGCCGGCGATCTTGGCCAGGGTGTCGAAGGCCCGTCGCATGAGGTCGCGCTCGACTGTCTCGGTCAGCTCGCTGGTGCCCTCGTGGATCCAGCCGTGCATCCCCACCTCGTGTCCCTCGGCCACGACCCGGCGCTGCTCGTCGGGGTGAAGCTGGGCGATCACCGCCGGCACGAAGAAGGAGGCGCGGAGGTCGTGGCGCCGCAACAGGTCGAGGATGCGCGGGACGCCGGCACGGGCGCCATACTCCCCCTGGGCCAAGCGGCCGGGCGAGGTCGAACCCTCGCGCAGCGTGCTCGTCTCGTGGTCCGAGTCGAAGGACAGCGCCACGCAGACCCGGGCGCCGTTCTTCCAGCGACTCGGTTTCAACGAGCGGCCCGCCCTCACCTTGTTCACGGCATCCCGCCAGCGGCGCTCTTCCCAGGCCCAGGCCGGGTCGCCCGCTCCATTGCCAGCGTGAAGGGGTGCCGCGGGTGCCGCTGCCGGCTTGTTCGTGATGGTGGTGGCTGATGTTCTCCGCCGCATGCCGTCCTCCTCTTCTATAAACTCGACCTGAGCTTCGTGTGCGGTATCCCCCGCCAGCGGCCATAGGCAACGAACGCCGCCAGGAGTCCCACCACCAGCGGGATCAGGGCCATCACCACGTCACCGCCCGCCAGCGTCATCACCGTGGCCCCGATCATGATGATCACCAGGCCGGCCGCGGCCAATGGGGTAAGGCTTGGGCGAATGCGCAGGAGCCCGGGGAGGATCAAGCCCAGGGCGCCGAGGACCTCGGCGAGGCCGAGGAAACGCACGAACCAGCCGGGCAGCGGTATCGGCCCCGTCAGCTTCTCGAGGGGCAGAACCAGCTTCATGCCGCCGGCCCACAGAAAGAGGAGCGCCAGCAATACCTGGACAATCCACAGCGCGTAGATCATGGTCTTAGCCGCCAGCCATGGCCCCCACAACCAACAAGGGCTCGGCACCCACCGCGACCGCCTCGGGTAGCGGGGCATCAGGGAGGTCATGGGACAGATCCCGCTCACAGGCAAAGAATCGCACGAAGGCGCGACGCTGGTGCGTGACGTGATCGCGAATCGTCCCCCGCAGCATTGGATAGGCGGCTTCCAGCGTGTCGAGGACCGCGCGCTGGGTGACCGGGCCCGCCACGTCCAGCTTCACCTCGCCGTTCACGCCCGCCAGTGTCCGCAGATGAGCCGGAAGCACGACGCGAATCACGGCAATGTCTGCGCTTCGACGGACACCACCGACGGTAGGTCCCGGACGATCGGCGTCCAGTTGTCTCCAGCGTCGGCCGAGACGTACACCTGCCCGCCCGTGGTGCCGAAGTAGACCCCGCACGGATCAAGCCCGTCGACGGCCATGGCGTCGCGCAGCACGTTGACGTAGCAGTGCCGTTGCGGCAAACCGTTGGTGAGCGCCTCCCATTCGTGACCGCCGGTGCGGCTGCGATACACGCGGAGTTTTCCCTCGGGCGGATAGTGCTCCGAGTCGCTCTTGATGGGGACGACGTAGATCGTGTTCGGTTCGTGCGCGTGGACGTCGATGGGAAACCCGAAGTCGGTCGGCAAGTTCCCGCTGACTTCCTGCCATGACTCGCCGGCATCGTCGCTGCGCATCACATCCCAGTGCTTCTGCATGAACAGCACCCCCGGCCGCGAGGGATGCCTCGCGATGCGGTGAACGCAGTGGCCCACCTCGCCCGTCGGGTTGGGAATGCCTTCGGACGTGAGGCCACGGTTCACCGGCCGCCATGTCTTCCCGGCGTCGTCGCTGCGGAACGCGCCCGCCGCTGAGATGGCGATAAAGATCCGCTCAGGATGGCTGGGATCCAGCAGGATCGTGTGCAGACACATACCTCCCGCGCCGGGCTGCCACGATGACCCGGAGGGGTGGCCGCGCAGACCGGCGAGTTCCTGCCAGGTTTGGCCGCCGTCGACCGAACGAAACAGCGCGGCATCCTCCACCCCGGCGTAGACCGTGTCCGGATCAGTCAACGACGGTTCGAGATGCCAGACCCGCGCGAACTCCCAGGGGTGCGGGGTGCCGTCGTACCACTGGTGGGTGCCGGGGACACCGTCATACACGAACTTGTTCCCCACTGGCTCCCACGTTTTGCCGCCATCGCTGGAGCGCTGGATCAGCTGCCCGAACCAGCCGCTGGACTGCGACGCATACAGCCGATTCGGGTCGGCCGGTGATCCCTTGACGTGGTAGATCTCCCAGCCCCCGAAGTGGGGGCCGTTGACGTCCCATTGTTCTCGCTTGCCGTCTGCCGTCAGGACGAACGCCCCCTTGCGCGTACCAACCAGTACTCGTACCCGGCTCATCTCTTACTCCTTCCCGCCCCAGCGCCGGCCTTGTGCCGGCCGCCCTGGGCCTCTCTGTATTATCGAACGGTCGGGCCCGAGTTCGACATCGCCGATAGGAGGGATGGCTGGCAGGTCAAGAGGGTTAGGTTTCGCCAGAGCTTGCGCGAGGTGAAGCTCGGATTGCTCGGCGGTCGAAAACGCGCGATCATGGGTGATCCAAGCGGACGGGCGTCTTCATCGCGCCCGCGGGAGGAGCGCGCCATGGCGACGAATCGCACGTCCTATGTTTACGTGGGTCTGGCCGGCGAGACGGCCCCCGGCCGTCCCGTGAAGTCCGGACTGTATCGCATGGCGGTGGGTGATGATCAGTGGGAGCTTGCCACGCGTGGCCTCCACGAAGCGCCCGCCATCCGGGCCATCGCCACCCACCCCCAGCACCCCGAGACCGTGTATGTCGGGACCCAGCACGGTCCCTACCGCAGCACGGACCACGGTGAGCACTGGGAAAAGCTGGACGTCCCTGACCACGGCCTACCTGTTTGGTCCCTGCTGTTCGATCCTGCCGACGCCAAGGTGCTGTACGCCGGTTACGAGAACTGCGAGATCTATCGCAGTGACGACGGCGGCGAACGATGGCAGCCGCTGCCGGTGACCGTCCGCTTCCCCGAGGTAACCGTCGCTCGGGGGGCCAACCCGGCCAAGCGTGTCCTGGAGCTGGCCGCCAATCCCGCCAGACCCTCCGAAATCTACGGCGCCATCGAAGTGGGCGGGGTCATCCGAAGCCTCGACGGAGGCGAGCACTGGACGAACATGAGCCACGGGCAATACCTGAACGACGACACCGTCGACATGCACGGTGTCCTCGTGGGGCGCTGGCGTCCGGGCATGGTGTTCGCCATTGGCCGCGCTGGGCTCTTCAGCAGCGCGGACCAGGGCGAGCATTGGGCCAGTGCCGGCTTGGAGCCGCTGAATGCCAAGGGACAGACGTACTGTCGTGACATCCGGGAAGTCCCGGGGGATCCGAAGACCATCTGGGTGGCGGCTGGAGCGAATTTCCAGAGTGATTGCGGAGCCCTGTTCCGCAGCAATGACGGCGGCCTGAACTGGGCGCGGGTGGAGATGGGCGTCGAGCCCAAGACAACCATGTTCGCCATCGCCTTCGACGAGCGGCAGCCCCACCACATGTACTGCGCGACCAGCGGCGGTGAGGTGTTTGCCAGTCTCGATGGCGGTCAGAAGTGGGCCGCACGTCCCTTACCCGAAGGCGCTACCCAGGTGTACGCGATGGGGTGCGCCTGACGGCGCGCCCTCCGGCGGCGCCTGGGCGCCCCTCGACGGCGCTCCGGGACTCACACCCGCAGTTACCCCTTGCTAGGTTGGCCTCGCGACGGCGAGGAGGGCGTCCTCGAAGGCGGCCAGCGTCTGGTCGATGTCGGCGTCGGAATGCGCGAGTGAGATATACATCTTGGCACCGGGGATGACGAAGATACCCCGGCGGATCAGCTCGTGACCGAGCCGTGTCGCGCGGGCCCCGTCGGCACTGGCCAGATCGCGGTCAGCGTGGATCGGCCGGGTCGGGTCGACGAAGATGGGTTGGGCGATCGGACCCGCGCCGATGGCCCGCAGCGGCACGCCGCGGGCGGCGGCGACCGCGCTCATGCCCGAGCGCAGCCGCCGGCCGAGCGCATGCAAGCGGTCGTAAACGCCGGGCTTAGATAGCTCGCCGAGAGCAGCCACGCCCGCCGCGCACGCGATGGGGTTGCCACTCAGAGTTCCGCTGAGGCACGCGTACTCGAGCGAGCCCTTGCGGGCCGGATCGGCAGTCGCCATCAGCGCGCGCCCGCCGGCCACCGCCGCCAGCGGGTAACCGCAGCTCATCGCCTTGCCGTAGGTGGCGAGGTCCTCCCCGAAGAGTCGCCTCCCCGAAGCCTGAGTATACTCAAGGCGTCGGAGGATCGTGCGTGAGGACATGAGGAGCGGGAAGGCGTTCGTCGAGAGCCTGCGTGACGGCCGGGCCGTGTACTTGGACGGGACTCGGGTGGCCGACGTCACCACCCATCGCGCCTTCGCCGAACCGATCCAGCAAATCGCCACGATGTACGACCTGGCCCGGGAGCAAATGGGATCCCCTCACCACGACCTACCTCGAGCCCGCCAGCGGTCAGCGCACCTCGGCCATGTGGCTCATCCCTCGCTCGCCGGCGGATCTCGCCTTGCGTCGCCAATTGCATCGCGCGTGGGCCGAGTGTTCCGGGGGCGTCATGGGGCGCACCGCGGATTCAGGCGCGTCCATCCTGACCGGTTTCGCCAGCACGCCAGACATCTTTGCGCGCGGCGGCCGACAGTTCGCCGAGAACTTGATTCGCTTCTACGAGAGGGCCCGCCACGAGGATCTCTTCGTTCCCTACGCGGTGGTACCTCCCCAGGTGAATCGGGTCAAGCCCGCCCACCAGCAACCAGAGCCGTTTCTTTACCCCGGTGTCGTGAAGGAGCGTGACGACGGCATCGTGCTCCGGGGCGCTCAGATGATCGCCACCTCCGCGGTCATGGCGAACTACCTGCTCGTGACGTACATCACGCCGCTTGCCCCCGGCGACGACGACTATGCGTTCTGCGCGGTGCTTCCCGCCGATGCTGAAGGGCTTCGAATCTATCCGCGTCGTCCGTACGCCCCCCTGGCCACGAGCGTCTACGACTATCCGCTCTCGTCGCGCTTTGACGAGATCGATACCATGCTCGTGCTCCGGGACGTTTTCGTCCCTTGGGAACACGTCTTCATCTACCGGAACGTGGACGTCGTGAACGCGCAGTGGCACGAGACCCCAGCCCACCTCCTGGTGAACTTCCAGACGCTGGTGCGGTTCTGCGTCAAGATGGAGTTCGTGGCGGGGCTGGCGTCGAGACTCGCCGAACTGCACGGCATCCAAGCACTGCCGCCCGTGCAGGGGAGCTCGGCGCCGAGATCGCCTTGGTCGGCGCGCAGATCGACGCCCTCGCCCACGCGGCGGAGACGCTGCCGCTCTTCCGGGAGGGCGTGGCGCGACCGAATCCCCTGTACGTCTACGCGGCCATGAATCTCCAGCGGCGCCTAGCCCCGGACCTGATGCGCACCCTCCGCGAGCTAGCGGGCGGGGCCTTTATCTCTGTGCCCTCGTCGGTACTCGCTTTCACCAGCGATGAGACCGCCGACTATACCCGTCGCTACTTCCAGGCCGTCGGCGCCCCCGCCGAGGAACGCAGTGAAGCTCCTCCGGCTCATCTGGGATCTCGTCGGCACGGAATTCGGGGGTCGGCAGCTTCAGTACGACATGTTCTACTCGGCCGCTCAGCACGTGGCTGACATGCGCCTGTACCGCTGGTATGACTGGACCAAAGGCCGTTCTGCGGTCGAGCGCTTCCTCCAGGGGTACTGACGCCGAGGCAATCCTCGCCCTGCTCTAGGAGGTCGTTCTCAGCACTACCCCCGCGCGCGCCTCCTGGAGCGTCGACGCCTTCGTGCGGTCCTGGCCGCCCCAGCCGCGATTCATCGCCTCCAGCAGCTCCATCTGGCAGAGGTCGAGCAAGCGGGTGGGGACGCCGTGCTGCGCCGCGAGATCACCGGCCAGCCGACAGTCCTTGTAGGCGAGCGCCAGCGCGAATCTGGCGGCAAAGTCTCCGCGGAACAAGGTGGCCGGCAACCTCTTCGTGAAGGTCATGTTGTGACTCACGATACACCCCTCGCGGAACGCTGCCACCAGGCGGGGGACCGCCACACCGGCTTTGGCGCCGAGGGTGAGACACTCGGTGAGCAGCAGGTCGATGCTCATGGCCAGGGCGTTGTGGACGATCTTGGTGATGGAGCCCGCCCCCAGCTCGCCAACCCACACCACGCTCTTGGAAAACGCGTCGAGAACGCGCTTCACCCGCGACAGGACAGCCTGGTTGCCGCCGACGAACAGCGTCAGTTGCCCCTCGAGCGCGCCCTCGCGGCCGCCGTCGAGGGGCGCGTCGAGCAGGTGTACCTGGAGTGCCTCAAGAGCCATTCCGGCTTCCCGCACCACGTCCGGGGCGTTGGTCGTGTGGTCGATCACCACGGATTCCGGTTGCACGCCCTCCCGGACTCCGTGCTCGCCGAGCGTCACCGTCCGCATCTCCTCTGGCCCGGGCACGCAAATGCAGATGACATCGCACTGCGCGGCCACCGCCCTGGCCGAATCAGCCCAGACGGCGCCGCGTTCGAGCAGGGGTACGGCTGGGTCTCTCTTGATGTCGTGGACGACCAGCGGGAATCCGCGCTCGAGCACCCATCCCGCCAACGGTCCTCCCATGTTGCCGAGACCGATGAACCCTACCCGCATGTCACCCTCCTGCCTCTCGCGTGCTCGCTGGGAAAGCGGGCCGCGTCGCCGATCGCGCAAGCATGATGCGTCGTGCAGCCGATCGGGTCAATTCCGTGCAGGCCCCACCCGCGTGCGACAATGTCCCCACGATGACCGCCGCCGTTATCCACGATCTGAGCGTCCTCAAGGCGCGGCTGGCCCCGCATCTGCGGGGGGCGCGCACGGCCATTGTGTTCGGGTCGGTGGCTCGCGGTGAAGCCGACGAGTGGAGCGACCTCGACCTGGTGATCGTGGCCGACATCCGGCGCCCGTTCCTGGAACGCTACCGAGACTTCGAGGGGATCTACGAAGTCTGGCCGCGCCTCGACCTGCTCATCTACACGCCGGAGGAGTGGAGCCGCATGCGCGCGGAGGGCCGTGCATTCATCCAGCACGTCCTCGACGAAGGCACGGTCGTGTATGAAGCCCCCCGCGCGGGCTGAAGCCGAGCGCTGGCTCGCCCAAGCCAAGAGTGACCTCGATTTCGCGAGGGTCGGCCTGCGCGAGGGCTTCTTTGCCCAGGCGTGCTTTCACTGCCAGCAGGCCGCCGAAAAGGCCCTGAAAGCCCTGCACTACTTTGGCGGCGCTCGTTTCGTTCCGGGACACTCGCTGGTGGAGCTTCTTGTCCCCTTGGCGGTCTTGGACCCTTCGCTGGCGGCGCTCGCGGATGGCGCCCGCCGCCTCGATCAGCTCTACATCCCGACGCGTTATCCGAACGGGCTACCGGGCGGCGTCCCCGCCGAGGTGTTCTCGCGCGGACAGGCCGCCGAGGCCATCGCGCAGGCCGCGACGTTTCTCGAACGAGCGGGGGCCACCATCGGTTGATGTCAGCCCGCTCCTACGCGGGGGCCGTCCCCTCTTCTAGCCCCATGTAAACGCGTTGCAGGAGATCGTTGGCCAGCAGCTCGGCACTCGTGCCCGCCAGGGCGAGGCGGCCGCTCTCGAGAATGTACCCGCGATGTGCGATCGCGAGCGACTGCTGGATGGCCTGCTCGGTGAAGAGCACGGTCACGCCCTCGGCGTTGATGCGCTGAATCGTCTCGGCCACCTCGTGCACCAGGCGCGGAGCGAGCCCGAGGAACGGCTCGTCCAGCATGATGAAGCGCGGCGCGCTCATCAGCGCGCGGCCGATCGCCACCATTTGCTGTTCCCCACCGGACAGCGTGTAGGCGAGCTGTCGCCGCCGCGCGCGCAGGACCGGAAACATGGCGAAGACGCGCTCGAGGGCCCCGCCGCGCGCGGCACGGAGGGCCGGCAAGTAGGCGCCGAGCAGCAAGTTCTCCTGCACCGTCATGTACGGGAACAGGCGCCGCCGTTCGAGCACGTGGGCCAGCCCGCGCCCCAGGCGCTGATAGGTCGGGACGCGCGTCACGTCCTCGCCGCCGAACCGCACCGCCCCCTGGGCCGGCGACACGAGCCCCGAGACGGTGTTGAGGAGCGAGCTCTTGCCCGAGCCGTTGGCGCCCATCAAGCAAACGACCTCGCCCGCGTCCACCCGGAGCGACACGCCGGAGAGGGCGAGGTAGCCGCCGTAACTGACCTCGAGCCCCTCAACCGTGAGCAGCTGCGCCTCCCACGTAGATCTGCACGACCTCGGGGTCGTTGACGACGGCGGTCGGCGCGCCTTCCTGGATCTTCTGGCCGAGATGCATCATGACCAGCCGGTCGGCCACGGCACTGATGATCCTGAGATTATGCTCGATCACGAGGAGGGTGAGCCCCTCGCCCTTCACCTTCTGGATTAAGCGGACGAGTCCGGGCAAGCTGCGCTGATCGACGCCACCCGTGACCTCGTCGAGCAGCAAGAGTCGGGGCCGGGTGGCCAGCGCCCGCGCCAGCTCGAGCCGCTTGCGCTCACCGGTGCTGAGGCCGCCCGCCGGCGTATGCGGCCGGTGGGCGAGGCCGACGAACTCGAGATAGCGCACTGCCTCGCGGCGGGCTTCACCCACGTCGGCCACCCGTGGCAGTGCCGCCACCATCACGTTCTCCAGGGTGGTCATCCCGATGAACGGGCGCACGATCTGGAAGGTGCGTGCGATGCCCAACCGATTACGGACGTCAGGCTTTTCGCCACCGAGGCGATGGCCCCCGAACCAGATCTCGCCGTCGTCGGGGGCAAGGGTCCCCGTGATGAGGTTGAAGAGCGTCGTTTTGCCAGCGCCGTTGGCGCCGATGATCCCGACCACCTCGCCGGCCGAGACCTCGAACGAGACCTCGCGCACGCCGATGGCGCCGCCGAAGCTCTTGCTCAGCCCGCGCACCTTGAGGAGCGTGCCGCCCCCGTTGGGCGAGAGGCGTGCGCCGAGCAGCCCGCCCTCGGGCAAGACGATGCGCGGCGCGTTCTCGACAACCGGCGCCTCGGTGGGGGCCCCGCGCCGGCGACCCGCCGCCCGGGCGAGCGCTTCCACTCCGCGCCGAACCCACGGATCGATCCCTTGCGGCCAGTAGAGGATGACGAGGATCAGGAGGGCGCCGTACACGATGAGGTGAATCCCCTGCAGGCTTCCACCCCACAAGGCCCGCGTGATCTCGGCGATGGGCACCAGCACCAGCGCGCCCCAGAGCGGCCCCAGCACGGTGCCGATGCCGCCGAGCACGGCCATGATGACCATCTGCACGGAGAAGTCGAGGCTGATCGTCCTGGTAGGCGTGATGTAACCGACGAGCTGCGCGTAGAACGTTCCCCCGAGAGCCGCGAAGAAGCTGCTGAGCATCATGGCGGCTAGCTTCACCCGCGCCGGATTGATGCCGAGCGCGGCCGCGGCATCCTCGTCGTCGCGGATGGCGGCCAGATAGTAGCCGAGGCGCGAGCGCTTGACTATCCACCCGGCGGCGAGCACGACCAGGAGCAGGGCCAGCATCACGTAGTAGTAGGGCCGCTTGCTCGCGAACTGGAACTGCCAGGGCCGGTCACCTGCCACGGGCAGCAGAAGCCCCCGCACCCCGTTGATCTCGAGCGGGCCCAGGCGGTCGGTCAGCTCGAGACCGACCCGCAGCATCTCGGCGAAGGCGATGGTCACCAGGGAGAAGAAGGCGCCGCGCAGGCGAAAGCACGGATAGCCGATGAGGCCGCCCACCAGAGCTGCTAACACGCCTCCCACGAGCATACCGATCCATGGCGTGAGGCCGGCGTGGATCATCAGCAGCGACGAGGTGTAGGCGCCGATGCCGACGAGCCCGGCATGGCCGATCGAGTACTGGCCGGCGAAGCCGCCGATGAGGTTCCAGGCGGCGCTCAGGTAGGCGAAGAACATCACCCAGATGAGCACCTGGATCCAGTACTCGTCGTGGCCGAGCAGGGCGCGGGTGCCGAGCGGCAGCAGAAGGGCGACCAAGAGCAAGGCCGCCCCGAGAATCCGGGCGGTCCTCGTGCCGCGCGGCGTCACCGGCGCTCGACTCCCAGCAGCCCCGCCGGCCGGACGAGAAGGATCGCGATGAAGGCGCCGAACAGCACGATCTGGGCGGCCGAGGCCTGGACGTAGAGGCCGACGATGCCCTCGATCATGCCCACCAGAAGACCACCCAGGGCAGCGCCGGGCATGCTGCCGATCCCGCCGAGCACCACGATGACGAACACCTTCAAGAGGAACGACGTTCCCACCCCGGGATGCACGTAGAAGAAGGGGACGAGGACGGCCGCCGCGATGCCCATGAGGGCGGTGCTCAGCGCGTAGGCGACGCCGTAGATGCGCGCGTCGTTGATGCCCATGAGGCGCGCCACCTCGCGGTCCTGGCCGGTGGCGCGCACGGCCCGTCCGAGGTCAGTCCGCGTGAAGAACAGGTACAGAGCGAGGCAGCTGAGGATCATGGCGCCCATCCCGATCAGACGGGGCACGCTGATAATGATCCCGCCCGCCTTGACCGTCGCCAGGGAGACGTCTGTGTGGATCGCCTTAAAGTCGGCCGAGAAGAAGAGGAGAGCCACGTTTTCGAGCACGAGGGCCAGGCCGAGCGTGACAAGGAGCACGCTCATGGGTTCCCGCGCCCGCTCGCGGGCCAGGAGTGGCGAGACAAGCGTGCGCTGGATCAGGTAGCCGAGGCCGAAGAGGGCGGGAATCGTGATGAACGGGGACAGATATGGGTGGAGGCCGCCCAGCTCCCACAGCCAGTAGGCCATGAACATGCCGATCATGAGCAAGGCGCCCTGGGCGAAGTTCACCACGCGCATGGTGCCGAAGACGATGTTCAGCCCGAGCGCGATGAGGGCGTAGATCCCCCCGATGAGCAGGCCACTGACGGTGGCCTGCCAGAAACTCCGCATGAGCGCGCTCCGCGGCGCCGGGCGGCGCTAGCGGCCTGCTCCGAGATAGGGCCAGACCAGCTTGGCGTCGGGCTCAGCCACCGAGTCGGGGAAGAGCAACCGGAACTTGCCGCCCTGAATCTGCACGACGACCGCGGTGGCAAAGGGGTTCTGCCCCGTCTCGTCGAACTTGAGCTGGGTGTACGGCAGCAGCATCGCCCTGTGGTTAACGTCGGTGATGTTGGTGGCGGCGATGGCGTCGCGCAGTTCCTTGGTTCCCAGCGTCTTGCTGCGCTCGAGCGCGTCGACGATCACGTAGAAGGCCTGGTAGAACCCGGCGGAGTCCTCCGTGAACGGCGCCCCGAACTTGGCCACGTGCCGATCGTTCTCCTTGGCGATCCACGGGACCTTCTTGCCGATGGCGGCGTCCCACATGGTGGCGGCGATGATGCCCTCCGACAGCTTGCCCACGCCCTTCAGGAAATCGGGCTGGACGTGGCCGCCCCCGCCCGCTGCGTAGGCCACGGGGCGGAGCTCCTGCTCGTGCATCTGGCGGGTGATGAGCAGCGCGTCTCCGAGGTACGAGTCCGCCACGATGAGATCGGGGCTGGTCCCCTTGGCCTTCACGATCAGCGATGTGAGATCGGGCGCGGCAAAGGGATAGTTCTCCACGAAGTGGACCTTGACCCCGGCTTTCTCGAGGAAGTTGCGCTGCTTGTCGCTGACGGACTTCCCCCACTCCGTGTTCTCGGCCATGATGACGGCCGACTTGATACCGCCGGCGCGCTTGCTCAGGGCCACCAGCCCCTCGATCAGGGTGCGCGCCTTCATGGTGTCGTTGGCGTGGGCGCGGAAGACGTACTTGAAGCCGCGCTCGGTGATCTTGTCGAAGGTCCCAAAGGTGAGCCACGGCACCAGGTGCCGCTCCGCCACCGCCGACGAGGGGAAGCCGACGCCGCTCTGAAAGGCCCCGATCAGCGCGTGGACCTTCTCTCGAGTAATGAGCCGCTCCGTCTCGGTGACCCCGATGTCGGCCTCGCCGCGGGTGTCGCCGAAGACCAGCTTGATCTTGGTCCCGCCCAGCGATTTGATGCCGCCCGCGCCGTTGACGTCGTCGGCGGCCATGGTGAGGGCATTCTTCTGCGCCTGACCGAACTTGGCGGTGGGCCCCGTCAGCGGGCTGACGACGCCGATGCGGATCTCCTCGGCGGCCCGGACGGGCGCGACCCCGGCCAGGATGGCCACGGAGACGATGAGGGTGACCAGGCCGTGAATGAACCGGTGGCAATGCATGGGACGCTCCTCCTCTGCCGCACACGCTCCGCGCGCGACGGCGTTGTGCAGGGTCCTGTATCCTGTATTCAGCTCACCGCGATGTCGAGCCAACCCTGCGGCGTGACCTCGACGCGCTCGCCCTCGCGGACGAGCACGGTGGTCGTGGCCGACTCGAAGATGGCCGGTCCCTTGAGCGACTGGCCGGGCGTGAGGTCGTCGAGGCCGTACACGGGAACTTCCACCCAGTTGCCGAGGTACACGCGGCGGCGACCCGGCGTGGCCGCAGGGCTCCCCTCGCTCCGGGTTGGCTCGGCGCGCAGGGCGGGCAACGTACCCACCACCGCCACCCGCGCGTTGACGATCACCACTTCCTGGCCGGGAGCGCTGTAGGCATAGAGCTCCTCGTGGCGGCGGTGGAATCGCGCGACGATCTGGTCGATGGCGTCGGCGGCGGTGAGGTCGACGTCACCGATCGGCACCGCGATCTCGAAGATCTGCTCGCCGTAGCGCATGTCGAGCGAGCGCCGCACGTGCACGGGCCCGGCAAAGTTGGCCAGCCGCGCCCGCCCCTCGTCCTCCATCGCGGCGAAGATCTTGCGCAGAGCGGCTGCCGTCGTGTGCGCGACCTCGCTCACGTGCGAGCGTACCAGCTCGTAGCGCAGATCAGTGGCCAGCATGCCCCACGCCGAGAGCACCGCCGCTACCGTGGGAACGACCACCCGCCGGATCTCCAGCAGCCGCGCCATCTCGGTCACATGCAGGCCGGCGGCGCCGCCGAAGGCGACCACGGTGAACCGCCGGGGATCGACACCGCGGCGCACCGATACGATGCGGATGCCCTCGGCCATGTTGGTGTTCACAACCTTCGAAATCCCCTCGGCCGCCAGGAGGGCGTCGGTGCCGAGCTCGGCGGCGACCGTGGCCACCGCCCTCCGGGCCGCCGCCACGTCCAAGGCGATGCGCCCGCCGAGAAAGCGGGCGGGATCGAGAAAGCCGAGGACGAGGTTGGCGTCGGTGACGGTGGCCGCGGTTCCGCCCTTGCCGTACGCGGCCGGCCCCGGATCCGCGCCGGCGCTTTCGGGGCCCACGTGCAGGATGCCGCCCGCCACCCGGGCGATCGAGCCGCCCCCGGCACCGAGCGTGTGGATGTCGAGGCTCGGCAACGCCACATGCGCGATGCCGACCCGCTTCTCGCCGGTCAGCTGCGGTTCACCGTCCTGCAAGAGGGCGATGTCAGTGCTGGTGCCGCCCATGTCGAAGGTGATGAGGTTGCGCTCGCCGAGCAGGCGCACGCAGTGGCGGCCTGCCGCCACTCCGCCCGCTGGTCCCGACAGCACGGCGCCCGCCGCCAGCCGCGCCGACTCCGCCACCGGAGCGACACCGCCGTGCGACTGCATGATCAGGACTTCACCCGCATAGCCGGCGGCGGAGAGCTTCCGCGCGAGGCGGTGCAGGTAGCGTGAGAGCCCGGGTCCCACGTAGGCATTGACCACCGTGCTCCAGATGCGCTCGTGCTCCTTGATTTGCGGCAAGACCTCGGAGGAGAGCGACACGTAGGCGCCCCGGAGCCGCTTGGCCAGCACTCGGCCCGTCGCCTTTTCGTGCTTCGGATTGCGATAGGAGTGCAGATAGCAGACGGCCACCGCCTCCACCTTGGCTTTCTCGAGGAGGTCGATCGCCCGCGTGAGCGAACGCTCGTCGAGCGCGGTGGCCACGGTGCCGTCGAAGCGCATTCGCTCGCGGACTCCGAGGCGCCGCGCGCGGGGGACGAGCGGGACGGGCGGAGCCATGCGCACGTTGTAGCGGTCGTCCTTGAGGCCCTCCCGCATCTCGATCACATCGCGATGGCCCGCGGTGGTGAGCAGACCCACCCGAGCCCCTTTGCGCTCGAGCAGCGCATTGGTGGCCACGGTGGTGCCGTGCACGATGCGCTCGGTACGCCCCAGCAAGGCCGGCCGGTCGAGGCCGAGGACGCCGGCGAGGAGGGTCAGCCCCTCCAGCAGCCCGTCGGAGGGATCGGTGGGCGTGGAGGCGCACTTGGCGATGACGACCCGGCCCTGATCGTCGACCGCTGCCAGGTCGGTGAAGGTCCCGCCGATGTCGATGCCGATCCGGTACATGCGCTCAACGTCTCCGGGCGGGGCGCCGCCCGATCTTGCCCCGCGCCAAAGATCTGGCGGTGACGAAGCCGTTCTCGAGATCGGCGGTGCGCGCGGCAGGATCGCGGCGGGCGGGCAATCCGTAGCCGCCGCCGCCCGCCGACTCGATCAGGAAATAGTCGCCGGGCTTGATGGGAACGCCGACCTCTTTAGTCTTCAGAACGCGCTCGCGGCCCCGCGAGATCAGCCGATAGCGATGGGGCTTACCATCCCGGCCGCCCAGGATGCCGTATGACGGATAGCGCACGCCGTCCCCCGCGGTGTTGCCCACCGCGGCCTCGGCAATCTCCAGGCGCAGGGTGAGATTCGCGCCGACCCCTCCCCGGTAGCGTCCGTCCCCCGCGGAGTCAGCCCGGAACTCGTGATGCTCGAAGAAGAGCGGAAAGCGGGCCTCCGCCACCTCGATGCTCCCGAACTTGATGCCGCCCGCCGCCTGTCCCTCTCCGGCCGCCTCCCAGCCGTCGCCCACGGGCGAGGCGCCGCCGCCCGGACGCGCGTGGAAGAGATGCCAGATGAATTGCCGCTTCGTGCGCGGATTGACGCCCTTGATGGCGATGCGGAAGCGCCGGCCCCAGCCGGCGATGACCCGGTCGGGACAGGCCGGCGCCAGGGCCTTGATGATCGACTCGGCGATCTCCTGGGCGCAATGGTTGGTGGCGAGAGTGACGGGCGCGGGTGGGTACGGCCACACGACCGTCCCCTGGCGGGCGATGACCTTCACGGGTCGAAACGTCCCGTCGTTCTTCGGCGTCCGGGGGTCGATCAGGTACGCCAGCGCCATGTGGACGGCCGACATCGTGTTGGGGAAGGACGAGTTGATGAACCCGATGACCTGATCGTGCGAGTCGCAGAGATCGATGGTGAGGTTGTCGCCCTTCTTGGTGACGGTGGCCCGGATGTGCACGTCGGTGATGCCATGGCCGTCGTCGTCCAGGATGGCCTCGCCGCGGTACACCCCGTCCTTCCACTGGCGGATGCAGGCGCGCGCCTGGCGCTCGGCGCTGTCGAGGATCTCGTCCACCGCGCCCAGCACCGTCTTGCCGCCGTACTCGTCGACGAGCTGGAGCACGCGCCGCTCGCCGATCCGGGCCGAGCCGATCATGGCCCTGAGATCGCCCATGAAATCGTGCGGGTGGCGGACGTTGGTCGCAATCATCGTGAGCACGTCGTCACGCAGCTCACCGGCGTCGTAGAGCTTGAGGGGTGTGATGCGAAGCCCTTCCTGCCAGATCTCGGTGGCGGCGGGGTTGTAGGCGCCGTGGGTGGAGCCGCCGATGTCGCTCTGGTGCGACCGGTTGATGGACCAGAAGGCAAGCTCGCCGTCGACGAAGACCGGCACGAAGGCCGTCAGGTCGGGCAAATGGTTGCCCCCGTGGTACGGGTCGTTCAGGAGGAAGACGTCCCCCGGCTTGACGCGCCCAGCGAAGTGGTCGCGCACGGAGGCGACGGCCCACGGCATGGCTCCCACGTGGATGGGCACGTGCTCGGCCTGAGCCACCAGCCGGGCGTCGCGGTCACAGATGGCCGTGGAGAAATCGCGGCTGGAGTTGAGGATCTGCGAATAGGCCGTGCGGAGCATGGCCTCGCCCATCTCGCGCACGATCGACTCGAAGCGGTGGGTGAGAACCGACAGCGTGATCGGATCAATCATCAGCATGCCTCCGAGGGGCAGGTCCAGTCACATCACGCGGAACGTCCCGAGCCAGTCTGGGCAAACGCTAGTGCGCGGCTTGAGCGATGTCAAGGACCACAAGATCCCCTGAACGCACTGTGTGTGCCATGGTTACCGCGTCGCAACCACGTGTTACTGGTGGCGCTCCCCGGCTCGCCGCCGGGCAGTCTGCTCTGCGTGGCGGCAACGCGGCAGCGGGTGCCGGTTCCTTGCGCAGCGATTCACGTCGGGGAGCTTCTGATCCGCCCGTGCTTGGTGCGCTGCCTCATCGAAGTCGGCGAGGGCGCCAAGCTATCTGGAGTAGAATATGCCACTACATGGCGGATTATCATACTGTGAGTCGGCATATCGAACAGCCCCTGGTGGAGGCGCTCGGGCACTCGCGGGTCGTCCTCGTGAACGGACCCCGGCAGGCGGGCAAGACCACGCTGGTCCGCCATCTGCTGGAGGGCGAGGGCTCCTCCCGCGAGTACCTCACCCTCGACGACATCGGTGTCCTGACCGCCGCCCGCCGGGACCCGGCTGGGTTTGTCGCGGGCCTTTCCACTCCGGTCGTCATCGACGAGGTCCAGCGCGCTCCCGAACTGTTCCGCGCCATCAAGATCGCCGTCGATCGCGACCGTCGGCCAGGTCGATTCCTGCTGACGGGGTCGGCCAACGTTCTCTTGCTTCCTCGTCTGGCCGGGGAACTGGTGGGAAGGATGGAGATCCTCACGCTCTGGCCACTATCCGCGGGGGAGTGCCAAGGGATTCGCGAGGGGTTCGTGGACGCGGTGTTCCGGGACGGCCCGCCAACCCTGAGGCCGGTGTCCGGCCGTCACCTCGATCTCGTCGAGCGCATGCTCGCCGGGGGGTTCCCGGAGCCGGCGTTGCGAGGTCGCCGCGACGCCTGGTTCCGCAACTACGTCACGACGCTTCTGGAACGCGACATCCGCGACCTGGCGCGGCTGGAGCAGCTGACGGCCCTTCCCCCTCTGCTCGATCTGTTGGCTGCCCGAGGGGCGTCTCTTCTCAACACCACCGAACTCGCACGGATCAGCGCCTTACCTCTCAACACCGTTCGGCGGTATCTAGCGCTCTTCGAGGCGCTCTACCTGATCCATCGCCTTCCGGCCTGGTCAGGCAGCGCAACCAAGCGACTCGCCAAGACACCGAAGCTCGTCCTCACCGACACCGGATTGATGGCCCACCTTCTTCAGCTCGGTCCTGAGCGGCTCCGGACGGCGCCGACCCTACTCGGCCCGTTGCTGGAAGACTTCGTCGTCATGGAGATCCGTAAGCAGCTCGGATGGAACCGTATTCAGGCCTCCCTGCTCCACTACCGCTCCCATGCCGGCCACGAGGTCGACATCATCCTCGAGGGGCCCGGCGGCCACCTCGTGGGAATCGAGGTAAAGGCCAGCAGCACGATCACCTCCGGTGACTTGCGCGGCCTCCACGCGTTCCAGGCGGATCGTCCCCAACGGTTCCACCGGGGGCTCATCCTGTATCGGGGTCCGACCGTAGTACCCTATGGCCCTCGCCTCCACGCCGTGCCGGTCGAGGCGCTCTGGCGCTGGGGCGCGCGTTGATCGCCGCGTGCTACGATGAGATCAAGGCGGATCGGGCACCCCCACGAAGAGGAGCGAGACCTCCATGACAGTCGCCCGCGGTCGAGAATTCCTCAGCATCCCTGGACCGACCAACATCCCCGACGCCGTGCTCCAGGCCATGCACCGGCCAGCCATCGACATCTACTCGGGCGACATGATCGAGTTGACCCGGACCCTGCTCGAGGATCTCCCGCGACTCTTTCGCACGTCCGGACGGGCTTTTATCTACGCCGCCAACGGCCACGGCGGCTGGGAGGCGGCAGTCAGCAACGTCCTGTCGCGCGGGGAAACGGTGCTCGTCCTCGAGAGTGGCGTGTTCGCGGTCGGTTGGGGTGACATGGCGCGAATGCTCGGGGCCAAGGTCGAGGTACTGCGGGGCGACTGGCGCCGGGCGGTGGATCCGGCGGCCGTTGCCCAGCGCCTTGCGGCTGACACAACCCACGAGATCAAAGCCATTCTCGTCGTGCAAGTCGACACGGCCTCGGGGGTAGTCAACGACATCCCTGCCATCCGCCGGGCGATCGATTCCGCCAATCACCCCGCCCTGCTCATGGTGGACTGCGTGGCCTCCCTCGGCTGCATGCCGTTCGAGATGGATGCCTGGGCGGTTGACGTCGCGATGGCGGGCTCGCAGAAGGGGCTGATGACCCCGCCCGGCCTCGCCTTCGTCGCGGCCAACGTCCGGGCGCTCGCCGCCCATCAGAAGGCCGACATGCGCACCCGCTACTGGGACTGGACGTTCCGCATGGGAGAGGTGCACTACCAGAAGTACGGCGGCACGCCTCCCCAGCATCTGCTGTTCGCCCTGCGCAAGGCGCTCGATCTGTTGCTCGCCGAAGGGCTGGAGCAGGCGGCCTGGCGCCACGCCCTGCTCGCCGAGGCCACGCGGCAAGCCGTTGCCCGATGGGCAGAAGGCGGGGCGCTGGCCTTCAACGTCACCGAGCCGGCGGAGCGCGGTAACTCGGTCACGACGGTTCTGATGCCCGGTCGCGATCCCAAGCCCCTGCTCGACTACTGCCGCGCCCACTGCGGGGTGGTGGTGGGCGTGGGCATCGGCGAGCTCTCCGGGAAAGCCTTCCGCATCGCCCACATGGGCCACATCAACGCGCCCATGGTGTTCGGGGTCCTCGGCGCGATCGAGATGGGGCTGACGGCGCTCGGCATCCCGCACGGATCGGGCGGCGTGCAGGCCGCGGTCGACTACCTGGCGCGAGAGGTCCGCCCCGGCGCCTGAACTAGTCCGCCGCGAACGACGAGCCCGCGGGTGGCCGGGTTGATACCGTCACGTCTCGTGCTCGTGGGCGGGGGCCACGCCCATGTCCACGTTCTGGCCGCCCTGGCCGCGCGCCCGTTGCGCGGGGTCGACGTCACGCTCGTCTCGCCGGCGACCCGCCACCACTACTCCGGCATGGTGCCGGGGTTCCTTCAGGGCGTGTACACCGAAGCAGAGCTGACACTCGATCTGGCTTGGCTCGCCGCCCGTGCGGGCGCCGAGCTTGTCGAGGCGATGGCCGAGCGGATTGACGTGGCGGGTCGGACCGTCGACGCAGGCGGGCGGCGCCTGGGATTCGATCTTCTGTCCCTCGACGTTGGCGCCGATCCGGCTGGACTCGCCACGCCAGGGGTGCGCGAGCACGCGATGACCATCCGGCCGATGCGTCAGGCCGTCCAGCTCCGGGCTCGAGTCGATGCCCTGGCCGTCCCGCGACGCGAGCGCGTACACGTCGTGGTCGTGGGCGCCGGGGCCGGGGGCGTCGAGGTGGCCCTCGCCGTCGACCGACGGCTACGCGCGGCTGGCGCACGGCCGGCCGTGGCGATCGTCGAGGCCGCCCCGACCGTGCTGCCCGACTACGCGGCGCCCGTGCGCCGGCGCGCGGCGCACCTGCTCGCCCGGCGCGACGTGAGCGTCATGACGGGGGCCGCGGTCACTCGTGTCGAGGAGGGCAGGGTGGAGATCGCGACCGGCTCGGTGATCGAGGCCGATCTGGTCGTCTGGCTCGCCGGCGCGGCGGGCCCAGCCCTCCTGGCGGGGGCGGGCCTCCCGCTCGATCCGCGTGGCTTTCTGGCGGTCGGAGCGACGCTTCAGGCCGTGAATGGTGCGACGGTCTGGGCGGCCGGCGATTGCGCAACCTTGGTGAATCATCCAGAGACGCCCAAGGCTGGCGTGTACGCCGTCCGTCAGGGGCCCGTGCTGGCGCGAAACCTGCGCGCCGCTCTCGGCGAGGGGACACCGGCCAGGTACGTTCCGCAGCGCACCTTTCTCTCGCTGCTCAACACCGCGGACGGCAAGGCTCTCCTGCGCTGGCATGGCATCGTCAGTCACTCGCGCTTCGCGTGGTGGTTGAAGGACCACATCGACCGCCGCTTCGTTCGCCGATACCAGCCGCCGGCGTAGCGTCGATGCCCACGGCCGGCATTGACCCGGTCAGGGCAGAAGCCTTAAGGTCAATGCCAAGAGACATGCTGGAGCGGCTTCGCGACCTCTGGCGCACGCTGGAACTGGCCACCCGCCCCGTCCATCCTGAGCTAGAGGCGGCGCTGGGACGGCGCTGGGACGGGCTCCCCCCGCACGTGAAAACGCGGGCCCAGGCTTTGGGGCGCCGGACGACGGGCTGCGAAGGGACCCACGGCGTCTTTCCCAGGTGCAACCTGGCCTGCACGCCCTGCTATCATTCCCGCGACGCGAACCGAGTCCGGACGGATGGGGCCCACACGGTCGCCGAGGTCGAGCACCAGATGGCCTATCTCCGTCAACAACGTGGCCCAGGCCAGCATGCCCAGCTCATCGGCGGCGAGGTGAGTCTGCTTTCTCCCGATGCCCACGCTGCCGCCCTTCAGGCCATGCACCGCCACGGGCGAAAGCCGATGAGCCTGAGCCACGGCGACTTCGACTACGACTATCTGAAGGCGCTCGTGCTGGGATCCGACGGTCGGCCCCGCTTCTCGCACATCGCGTTCGCCGGGCACTTCGACTCCCTGATGTTCGGCCGACGCGGGATCCCGCGCGTGGGTCACGAGCGCGAGCTGAACCCCTACCGGAATCGCTTCTGCCAGATGTTTCAGCGGCTCCAGCGGGAGCACGGCGTCACGCACTACCTGGCCCACAACATGACGGTGACGCCACGGAACCTCGACCAGGTGGCGCACGTCGTCCGCGAGTCTTGGGACATGGGGTTCCGGATGTTCTCGTTCCAGCCGGGGGCATTCATCGGCAACACGGCGCGCTGGAAGGACGATTACCGCGACTTGACCGGCGACCGGGTGTGGGCGGAGATCGAGCGGGGAGCCGGAGGCCGCCTCCCGTTCCGCATCTTCCAGAATGGCGACGAGCGCTGTAACCGGGTCGCCCACGGCCTCCAGGTCGGGGAGCGCTGGGTACCGTTCATGGACGACCAGGAGCCCGGTGACCTCCATGCCCGCGATCTCCTCTACTCCGCCATCGGCGGCATGGACTTTCAGGTCCCGCGGGCTATCCTCCTCGCGAAGCTCAGCAGGGTGATCGCTCGGGTGCCGCGGGTCGCTCCAGCGGGGCTGGCGTGGGGCGCGCGGCTCGTCAGGCGCGCGGGCCCGCTTGCCTGGCTCCGGCACGGGATCCGGCCGCTGACGTTCGTCATGCACAGCTTCATGGACGCCGCCGACGTCCGCCCCGCCTGGGAGGGCCTTCAGCGCGGCGAGATGTCGAACGACCCGCGCATCCGCGCCACTCAGGAGCGACTCCAGGCGTGCTCCTACACGATGGCGCACCCTGAGTCCCACCTGCTGGTGCCGGCGTGCGTTCAACACTCGGTGCTCGACCCGGAGGAGAACCGAGCCCTGCAGAAGCTGCTGCCCCTCGTTTCGCAGGCGTGACCGGGCTCATCGCCGACTCGGATAACGGCCTCGGATCCCCGCGGGGTGACGTCGATGACGGCCTGGCTCTCATCGCGCTTTTCCGGAGCGGGCTCCCGATCGCGGCGGTCGCCAGCGTCTTCGGTAACACCGACGAGTGGCGGGCTCACGCGAACACTCGCGCGCTGGCCGCGCTGTGCGGCTACGAGGGTCTCATCCTGGCCGGCGCCGGCCGCCGTCTCCGTAGGGGAGCTTCCCTGTCCGAGGCGTCGCGATTTCTCATCGACGGACCTGGCCCTTGGCGTGTCGTCGCCCTCGGGCCGCTGACTAACCTGGCGGCGGCGATCGAGGCCAGGTCTGACGTCGCCGGGCACATCGCAGAGGTGATCGCGGTGGGCGGGAACCGCGCCTCACGCGGGCGCTGGCCGCCGCTCTGGCCGTACGAATTCAACCTGACGGCCGACCGCCGTGCGACGCGGGTCGTCGTCGAGAGCGGGATCCCGCTCACTCTCGTGCCGCTGGAGGTGGCGCGCCGGATGATGGTGACGCCGGCCGATCTCGCCGAGCTTGCGGGCGCGCTCGGCGAACATGTGCGGAATCACGCGGCCCGTTGGTTCCGGCGGGCTCTCCTGCTCCGGGGCCGCCGCGCGTTTCCGGTCTGGGACCTGGTGGCCGCCCTCTGCGTCGTGGATCCCGCCTCGTGCGAAACCGAGCGCACCGTGGCCCGGCTGCATCCGAACGGCTGGCTCGAACTCGGCGCCGGAACCCGCCCCGTCACGCTCGTCCGCGCCTTCGATCCCCGCGCGCTCTGGCGGCACTTCGTCCGGCTCGCCCAAGCCGAGCACCCCTCTGGATCTTCCTGCAGGATGGTCAGGGCTGGTTGAGGTCCCAGTCGTAGTCGTCGTCGAGCCCGCCGTTGTACTCCAGGAGTTGTCTGGCCAGGTCCCCTTTCGCGTACTGCCTGAGGTGCTGGATCACGCCGGCGCTGCTCCCGCCGAAATCGTCCTGGAACCAGACGTAGATGCTGGACACTTTCAGCTTGTTGCGCTTGAAGCTGGCTCCGCGCGGGTGGTTGATGTAGTCGACCGCGAATTGGGCCAGCAGGTTTTCCGTGTTCTGCCCGGTGAAGGCGACGGCAGAGAGGTTGGGGCAGCCGAGGCTCGCACAGTTGACCGCGTAGTGGATTTTCGGGTCCTTCCAGATGGGGCGAAGTATCCGGTGCTCGATGTCGTTGAGGGAGAGCCGCTCGCCTTCCACGATCATGACCTTGCCGTCCCAGGGACCGATCGTGAAGAGCCCGGGCGGGATCTTGATCTTCCGGATGGACGCGACCGGGTAGGAGTCGAGAATGATCTTCACGGTCTCCGCGTTGTAGAGGTTGATCCAGTACGCCCTCTGCTCGTTCCTGTTGTAGCCCGAGATGGGAACGGCCTGCAGGCGGATTAGGTACTCTTCGAGGCTCTTCCGGTCCTCCGGGCTGACCGCTTTGTAGTTCACCCGGTTGATGCCCGAGGGATGGTTCGCGTCGACGTACCTGGCGAGGAAGGCCTCCCATGCCATGTGGTCGATCGTCCGGGCATCGTCCGGATTGTGCCGCTCCCACCGAGGCCATAGATTGCTCTTGGGGGGGCCAAAAAGCTCGGCGTTGGCCAGGCCGAACCATCCGAGCATCATGCCCGCCGCGAGCAACGCGACTCTCCAGACCCCACCCCGCATGTCGGTCCCTCCTTGCCCTATCTTTCGGCGACTGACTCTCGCCCCCCGGACGGCGGGGGGGATACGCGTTGGTAGAGGAGCCATGATAGCCCGGCGAACACCAGGTCCTCGAGAGGGGAGAACCAGCGGAGCGGGCGCGCCAGGAAGACCCCGAAGCAACCGCAATTCTTGAGATCGAGCCCGCGCACGAGCGTGAGCGCTAGCAGGACGGCGTACGCGAGGTTCACGGCGATCGCCGCCCGCGCCGCTGTCCCAGGGCGCCAGCCCGACAGGAGCCACACACCGAGGATCAGCTCGCCGGCGGCGACGGTGACGGCGACCGAATAGAGGAACGCAGGAGAGAGGAGCTGGTAGGTCTCGATCACGCGGACGAAGCCAGGGAGGTCAAGGACCTTGCCCACGCCGGTCGCAAGGATCAGCAGACCGAGCCCGATCCGCAGCACGATCCAGCCCCGGCCCACCTTGCCCGGCGGCCTCGTCGGCCTCATCGGGGCCTCGCCTCCTTCGTGGCAGCGTTCGGCTGAACCGGCGGCGTGGCCTCCGTCAGCGCCGCGGGCCCGTAGTACCAGCGATGGAGCCGCGCCGGCGACACACCGCCTGCATAGAGGAGGCGCAGCGTCCACATGAGCACGATGGTGCGGACGACACCCTCCCGCTCCCACTTGCGCGCGGCCGTCGTCACCCGCTGCCGGAGTGCCGCCAGGCGGCCGGCGCGCTTGAGTCGGCGCGTCAGCTCGATATCCTCCATCAAAGGGATGTCGGCGTAGCCGCCGAGCCTCTCGAACACGAGCCGACGAACGAAGATCGCTTGATCTCCGGTCGAGATCCCGCTCAGGCGCGAGCGGAGGTTCATGAGGGCCGCGATCATGTGGAAGACCGGCCTCGGGTTGTCGAATTGCACATCGAAGCGGCCGGCCACCACGCGCGGGTCCGCGAGCGCGTCCAGGATCGCGGCCCGCGCCCCCGGCGGAAGTCTCGTGTCCGCATGGAGGAACAGAAGCACGTCGCCCCTCGCCGCCCGCGCACCCGTGTTCATCTGGCGCGCCCGGCCTCGCGGGCTGTCGAGGAGGGTGACACGAGGGAACCGGCGTACGACGTCTCGGCTTCCATCGTCGCTGCCACCGTCGACGACGATGATGTCGTCCTGGGCGAAGTCGGCGCTCAGGCCCGCCAGCCAGGGGTCGAGGCGGCGGACCTCGCGCCAGACCGGGACCACGATCGACAGCGTGAAGTCCATGGTCATCTCACCAGCTCCCCGGCGACCCGGCTCCGGCGACGGAGCCATCGGGGGAGAAGTGACACGAGCACGATCAGGACGGATGCCGCGCCAAGGTACCCGAGGGTGCGCCGGGGATCGCCGGCGCCCTCGCCGAGGGCACCACCCGCGAGGGCGAAGGCCGTCGTGCCGGGCAGCATGCAGAGCCAGGAGAGACCGACGAACGTCCAGAAGGGGATCCGCGTCAACCCGTAGGCAAAGTTCTGGAGGTTGAAGGGGAAGAGGGGCACCAATCGGGTGATCATGAGGATCCGCCAGCCATGCTCCGCGACCGCGGCGTCGATCCGGGCGAGCCGTGGGTTGGCCCGCACCCAGCGCTCGACCAGCCCCCGGGCCGCGTACCTGGCGGCGAGGAAGGCAAGCGCCGCGCCGAGGGTGGCGCCGATCGATACGATGATCGTGCCCCGCACCGGTCCGAAGATCAGGCCTCCAAGCAGCGTCAGCGGCAGGGCCGGAACGAAGGCAAGCTCAGCCAGCGCGTAGCCACCGATGAACAAGACGGGCGCCCACACGCCGTAGGCATCGATGCGGGTCTTCAGGCTGGCCAGGGCGTCAGGGCGAAGGATCTCCGAGAACCCCAGACTCCGGGCAAGGAGCACGCCGATGGCCATGAGCGCCAGCAGCACGGCGATGCTCACCCATCGTCTGCGCTGGCCACCACCCGCCGCCTCGCGTCCGGAGACCGGCCCTAGCGGGTCCAGGCCAGCCACGTCCGGAAGAGCTTCTTGACCGTCGGCGTCAGCCGCGTCCGATTGTAGGCGTCGCCAAGCTTGCGGATGGCCTCCGCCTGGGTCGGGTAGCTATGGATCACGCTGGCGATCTTGCCGAGCCTGATTCTGTGCGCGAGGGCCAGGGTCAGCTCGGGCAGCATCTCCCCGGCGTGCCGGGCCACGATTGTGGCGCCGATGATCTTGTCGGTCCCCTCCTCGACATGTACCTTGACGAAACCCTCCGGCTCGCCGTCGAGGACCGCCCGATCGAGATCGGCGAATTCCTGGACGAAAGTCGTGACGCGGATCCCGCGCTTCGCGGCTTCGGCTTCCGAGAGGCCGACCTGCGCGATCTCGGGATCCGTGTAGGTGCAGGCCGGCATGGTCAGGGCGCTGGCGCGGGCCCGCCCGACGAAGAGGGCATTCTGGATCACGATCCGCGCCTGGAAATCGGAGTTGTGCGTGAACTTGTACCCGGAACACACGTCGCCGGCGGCGAAGATCCTGGAATTGGTCGTCCGCAACCGGTCGTCGACCTTGATCCCATGCGTGTCGTACTGGACGCCGACCGCTTCCAGTCCGAGACCCTCGACGTTGGCCGCCCGGCCGACACCCACGAGGATCTCGTCGACGCGCAGGGTCTCGCCGGTACCACCGGCCTCGACGTGCAGACGCTTCTCGCCGCCGCTGACCTCGACGCGCTGCACCTTGCCGAGCAGGATGCGCACGCCGTCCTTCTCGAGCGCGGCTTGCAGCACCGCGGCCGCTCGGCGGTCCGCCTGCGGCAGGATCTCGGGCATCACCAGGAGGGTGACCTGGGCGCCGAAACGGGCGAAGGCCTGGCCCAGCTCGCAGCCGATCGGCCCGGCGCCGATGACGGCGAGGCGACGAGGTAACTCGGTCAGCCGGAAAACAGTCTCGTTCGTGAGGAAGCCGGCCTCGGCAAGCCCGGGGATGGGCGGCGCCATCGCGCGGGCTCCAGTGGCAATCACCGCCTTCTTGAAGGAGAGCCGCGTTCCGTCGACTTCAACCGCATCCGGGCTGACAAAGCAGCCGGCCCCGAGGAACACATCGACGCCGAGGTCCCGGAACCGCGTCGCGGAGTCCGTCCTGCTGAGTTGCGTCCGCAGGCGCCGCATCCGGTCCATGACGGCGGGAAAGTTGACGCGTGTGCCCGGCGGCACCTCCACGCCGAAGGGGGCGGCATCCCGGACGTCGGCGTAGGCGCGGGCTGACCGCAGGAGCGCCTTGGATGGGACGCATCCGACGTTGAGACAATCACCGCCCATCAGCTCCCGTTCGATGAGGGCGACCTTCGCCCCGAGCCCGGCGGCTCCCGCTGCGGTGACGAGCCCGGCAGTACCCGCGCCGATCACGACCAGGTTGTAGCGGCCCGCTGGCTTCGGGTTCACCCACTCCGGCGGGTGGACGTTCTGGACGAGCCCCTCGTTGTAACGGTCCCAGGGCTCGATGACGATCGGTCCGGTGGTCTTCTCCATCGTCGCCGTCTCAGTGTTCGATGCGCTGCTGGAGAGCCTGTCGGGCGAGTCGCGTGACGTATACGGTCACCCCAACGGTCGCCAGCAGCCCGACTATATACAGCGCCCACTCGGCCGGGGTCCGGGCGCGCCCGCCACCGCCGACCGAGGCCAGGTCTCCGGCCAGGGATCCGAGATAGACGTACATCAGAGTACCGGGCATCATGCCGATCCAGGACGCGAAGAAGTAGTCGCGGAGCGATACCCGGGTGAGGCCGAAGGCATAGTTCAGAAGGTTGAAGGGGAACACCGGCGACAGACGGGTGAGCCCCACGATCTTCCACCCCTCCCGGGCGACCGCCTCGTCGATCGCCTTGAACCTCGAGTTTCCCTCGATCTTCTTCGCCACCCAGTCGCGGGCCACGTAGCGGCCCACCAGGAAGGCGGCGATGGCCCCCAGGGTTGCCGCGATGGAGACGAGTATCGCGCCCTTGATAACGCCGAAGACGAAGCCGGCGCCAAGTGTGAGGATGGAACCGGGCAGGAAGAAGACGGTTGCGACAATGTAGAGGAGCACGAAGATCAGGGGGCCCCACGGACCAAGCCCGGCGATGGCGTCAAGGGCCTGGCGCAGGAGCGCCTGCGCGTTGAAGTACCGCGCCGCGGCGAGCAGCGCGACGCCCACGACGATCCACAGGGCGAGCTTAGTCTTCGAGCTCGTCCTTGGTGTCGTGGCCGCCGTGGCCTCGGGCCCTGAAATCACACCGTGGCGCCACTGCAGGAGCTGCCCGCCCCGGCGGTGCAGCCGAAACAGTGACGCGCGGTCTGGATCTGCCGCGCCTGGAGGGCGGCCGCATCGAAGTCGCGGATGTGGGGCCGGCGCCCTCCGGGCAGGCCGAGCGGGATGTCGAGCATCTGGTTGAAGTCGCAGTCATGGAGCGTGCCGTCCCAGGCGACGGACAGCGTGTTCCGGCACATGAGGCCGGCCACGGTCGCCGGGTTGAAGCTCGCCGTCAGCCGCTCCATGTAGGGACCAAGGTTCCCGCTCTCGACCAGCCACTCCAGGAAGCGGCTGATCGGCATGTTATTGAGGGCGATCAGCCGGTCGAACGTCACGCCGTGGTTCTTGGCCAGGCCAGCCTTCCATTCCCGCTCCATGGCCGCCTGGTTCCCGGCCAGATAGGCGCCGACCGGATTGCTCATCAAGGTCAACCGCCGCCGCGCATCACCCTGACCATAGCCGGCGGCGTTCAATCGGCGCAGGGCCTCGATCGACTTGACGAAGGCGCCGTCACCCCGCTGGGTGTCGGTGTTGAGGCGACGGTAGTGCGGCAGGGAACAGACGACCTCCACCCCCCGCTCGGCAAACCAGCCCGGCAGGTCGGCGCAGCGCGGCAGCAGCAGGATCGTGAGGTTGCACCGGTCGATCACGTGCTTACCCCGGTCGACACACCGGTCGACCAGGTACCGAAAGTGGGGGTTCAACTCCGGCGCCCCGCCCGTGATGTCCACCGTGGTGGCGGTGGTGCGGTCCAGGGCGGCCAGGCAGAGGTCGACGGTTTCCCGGTCCATGTTCTCCGCCGTCCGGTCAGGGCCGGCGTCGACGTGGCAGTGCCGGCACGTCATGTTGCAGAGCCGACCCAGGTTGATCTGAAAGATCTCCAGGGTGGCCGGCTTCGGCTCCCCCCAACCCACTTCACCCAACGCCTGCTCGAAGTCACCCCGAGCGAGGGGTAGCGCGTTCAGTGCCTGGAGCTGAGCGACCGTGGAGGCCAGCGGCGAACCCCGGGCGCGCAGGCTGCGTGTCGCGGTCGGCCCGCTCTCGATCGAGTCGTGCGGGAGGCCGTTGGGTGGGCTCTGGATAATGGGCAGCGGAAGGATCGTCATCTACATCCCCACCTGCTTGACATGCTCGAGCATCTGCACCCCGTGCACCAGCGAGGCCCCCCCGCGGATCGCCGCCGCCACGTGGACGGCTTCGGTCATTTGCTCGAGGTCGGCACCTTTCTCGAGGCAAGTCCCGGAGTAGGCGTCGATACAGTAGGGGCACTGGACGGCATGCGCCACCGCCAGCGCGATGAGGGCCTTCTCACGCTCGGTCAGCGCGCCTTCGCGGAACACGGCGGTGTACCAGTCGAAAAACTTCGCGGCCAGCTCCTTGTTACCCTGGCCGATGTCGGGGAACTTCGCAAGATGTTCGGGATGATAGTACTGTCCCATCAGTCCTTCCTCCGGGTACCGGCCTTCGGGCGGTCTCTCGGCAGTATAGTCCGCTTCGCTGGGCTTCCGCACCGCACCGGGCGCCCAAGGGCCGGGGGCGGATCGCCGCCCCCGATCCCACGAGCAATGCTTCCTAGCCGCCCGCCTGCCAGCGGCGGATGATCTCGGCCAGGCCGCCCGCGTACAGCCAGAGCGCGACGGCCGACCACCGCGCTAACGTCGCCAGCGGAAGCAGGACCATGTTGACCTTGCCGACGTGGAACTCCGGATGGAGCCGCCGGTTGTTGATGCGCATGATCTGAATACATCCGATCCCCTGGTTGATCAGGTAGGCGACCGAACCAGCCAGCCAGATGATGAACGGCGAGGTCTGGAGCACCATCCAAAACCCGGCCAGCACGGTTATCGTCACGACCACGAAGTACCAGAAGCGGTACGGCCGGTTGCGCAGGCCGGCCGGCAGCAGGTTGTGACAGAAGTTGTTGAGCCAGCCCTGCCGCAGGCGCGTGGCCGCGATGGCGTCGGTGGTGGTCCGACCAATGAACGTGTCGTAGATCGGGAACTGCGCGTCATAGAGGGTGACCATGATGAAGAGCAGCATGAGCCACCCCGCCATTCCGCCGAGGACTCCCCCCGCCACCGTGGCCATCTGCACGGCGACGTCGGCACCGGTCGGAACCTTGCCCGTCTTGAGAAACTCCCCGTGCAGGTAGGCATACCCGGCCACGGAGTAGAGATAGACCATGATGATGCCGCCGATGAACGCCCACCAGAGGAACAGACTGTAGCCGCCGAGTTTGACCCACTGCTGCATCTTGCGGCGCTCGCCGGGGTCGTTCGTGTCCCAGCGCAGTTCCTCGGCGGTGATCGTCTGGGGGGGCCGCAGCGGCCCGGTGACCTGGCCGGCGAACTTGCCCATCGCAAACCCGGCGCCGATCACCCAGAAGCTCACGTACATGATGCTGCCCCCCGGCTGGCCGAAGAGGGCGAGGGCGTCGGTGAGCGGCAGCGTGGCCGGGTAGCCGCCCTGGGTCAGGAAGGTGATGCCGAGCATCCCCATCAGCACGGCCCAGTAGTCGCTCGGTTTGGCGGCGATGGCGGTGATCACCACGACGAGGATGATGTTCCCCCACATGATGAACAGAAAGAACCGCTGCAAGAAGTCGTAGGTGCGGTCCGAGAGGTAGAACACCACGAGCACGAGCAGCAGCGCGAGCACTGCCCAGACGTACTGCTTGGGCAACGTGGAGCCGGGCAGGAACGTCTGGGTGGAGATGCCGGTGAACCGCTGGGCGGCGACGGCCGCCCCGCCCATCCAGGCCGGCCAGCCCGCCACGAGCAGGGTGATGATGGACCAGTACCAGGGCCAGAAGCCCCGCGGTTTCAGGTCGACGGTGGCGGCGAAGAACGACCTCCCGGTGTTCATGCTGTACTTGATGCACTCGTAGACGAGGGCCGCCTCGAACACGACGGAGATCATCATCAGCCAGTGCATGTGGAAGGTGCCGCGGGCGGCGATGTTGGGCAGTAGGTAGGCTTCCCCGCCGCCCACCGAGATGCCGAAGTTGATCGCCTGTGGGCCAAGCATCGCCATCATGCCGGCCATGGTCAGGGGGAACGGATCCGGTACCCGGTGCATCGGCCGCGCGTCGAGGGCCACCGCGGGTCCTGGCGAGGCCTTCGCTTCAGCCATTGAGCGCCTCCCATCTCTGCTCGCGGCGAACGCTCGCCAGAGGTCGAGGGGGACGACACGACAGGGCAGGATCAGGACAAGATCGCGCGAGGGTCGCCCGTCTCAATCCGTCCAGCGAGGCCGCGAGCGCTAATCGGTTTGCCCGGTAGATCGGGACGCAGCGCGAGCGGCCATAGGCGCCCGGGCGGTGGACGGGGCATCGTCACCACGAACCGCGCTGGGCGCATGGAATTGCCTCGCGCCATCGCGTCGAGACCGGTACTCGCGTCGTACACGCTGACGCTCAGAGCATCGCTGCCGGCACCGTGGTCCCCGGGGACTCACGGCGGCGATCTGGCGCGGGGCCAGGCCGCTTTCGGATCCCCTCTCCGCAGGGGGAGCATAGCCAACATTGCCGCAGTCCTCAAGAATTCAGATGCTCTGGACTATCCTCAGACCGCGAGGCACATGATTTCCATCCGCAGGTAAACGTTGGCGAGATCGGCGCCGCACGTCCAGGTCACCTCCAAGAGCTTGAACGCGGGCTGCTCACACCGCGTCGCCCGACAGACCCGAAAGGCGTACGCGATCGCCTGCAAGATCGCGGCGCGGGTGATCGGCCGATAGTTGACGCCGACACAGCCGGGCGCGGTGCGGCCGTAATCGGTGTAGAGAACCCAGCGCTCGTCGCACCCCGGCCGCACTCCCGGTCGGAGAATGAGAAAGCCGAGGGAGTCGTCCGCCGAGACGAAGACCAGGAGACGTTCCGTCAATCTTGACGTCATACTTGCCCTTGGCGCCCCCCTTCACGCTTGCCGCCGCCCCTGGCGGGCGGTCCTTCACCTTGCGCGTTTTGCTCGCGTCCTACTCGCCCTTCTCGTAGCCATTGCGCCGTCACCGTCCATCATGTCCTAGACTTGGCCAGGAAGAATCAGTAACGTTCGACGCAGAACAGGGCGAAGCAAGTGGAGGGCCTCTTCCATGGCCAGCGACTTCACCGTCATCTTTGCTCAACGACGGCATCTCGGCAATCAACCCGGCGTCTTCAACGACATCGAACCTGACGTGCCGTTCGCCGGCTCTGCCCTCGACGTTTCGTTCGATTGCCCGGATGTCAATTCCGCCGAGACCGCCGTGCTGATGTTTCAATCGCGGGATGTCGACCATCCGAGAAACGTCCTCACGATCAACGGGATCGATGTATTCGGGGGGCTTCCCGCGAGCCCCGATAGAAACACATGGAACGGCAACATCCTGCTCGTCGAGCGCCACCATGAATTGAAAGAGTTTGGCAACACCCTCCATGTCGAGTCGCGCAATGCCAGCGGTGCCAGCGACGGCAACATAGACGATTTCATCATCGACAACCTGGTCATCGAGTACAAGACCCAGCCGTTCGCCGAGGGCACGGACGTGACCGCACAGCTCAACGCAAAACTTGCTGCATTGGTCAAGGAGGGCGGCTGGGGTGGGCGCCTCCTGCTGCCGCAGGGTGGCCCCTTCTACTTGTCGGACACCATCAAGTTTCAGCAGATTGCCGGCCAAGAGCTTGTTGGGCAGGGTGCGCGCGCCACGCGCCTTGTGTGGCGGGGACCGGGCGATCGCCCCGCCTTCGATTTCAATCGCTGTCAGGACTGCGGCCTGGGCCA
>Ga0187893_10001374_pt1 | contig 58876 bp, 45 predicted proteins | sample MA1701074metaG_FD_139574 | JGI IMG/M metagenome (GOLD analysis project Ga0187893, IMG submission 139574) | White microbial mat communities from a basaltic lava cave in the Kipuka Kanohina Cave System on the Island of Hawaii, USA - MA170107-4 metaG ...
GGGTGTCACAGCCTGGCTGAAGGTCGCACACCTGGCCCAGTCGCGGAATCTCCCGGTGACCTCACACGGCGTGCATGATCTTCATGTGCACCTCCTGGCGGCGGTGCCAAACTCATCTTTCCTCGAAGTGCACGGATTTGGCCTGGAACCATTCTTGTTGCACAAAATGGAATTGGAGGAAGGCTATGCTCTGGCTCCTGACCGACCCGGTCATGGCGTGGAATTTAACTGGCAGGCGTTAGCGAGCCATCGCTCAAGAGCAGAGCGCGAGCTGATCGTCCAAGGTCGCGGAGAACGCCAGATTGCGCCCTGATCGCGGGAAGGCGACTCCGGAGGGCGGGAACTCAGAGACACCGGCCTGGATGCCGTGCGGGCGAATTCCGTTAGCCGGCGAATACATCAATTCGGAAACCCCGCGTCGAAGATCTCGTTGCACTCGAAATTCAAGGTGATAGAAGATGTCCAGAAGGTTTTGAGAATGGATAGGCTGCCACCAAACTCTTTTTTGCGGTGAGTGGAATCATCCATCCACCTGCGCCCGGCTAAACTGACGGATACACTGATTTGATGAGAGTCTCAAAGTTATGAAAGATGATCTCGACATTCAGGTTGACGACGTCACGCGGGCCGCTCCCGACGCACTCGACCGCAAACTCCTTGCCGTTGGCAATTCTCTCCGGCAGGCCTCGTCGATGCCCGCTCAAGTTGCGGCTGGCCTGCGGAGTCTGATCATCAGCAGGAAGCTCCTTCCTGGCGAGCGCGTCATCGAATGGAAGATCGCCCAACAACTAGGAATCGGGCAACCAACCGTAAGGGAAGCGCTGTTGATTCTCGAGAGCGAAGGCTTGTTACTGCGGACGCCAAACCGTGGGTGCACGGTCACACGCCTCAGCCTGAAGGAGATAGACCAGATTTATCGTATTCGCGCCGAATTAGAACCACTGGCTGCAGAATTGGCAGCCGAGAATGCCCTGAATTGGAATCCCGAGGTCCTCTTGTCGGCTTCGCAGCGCCTGGCGCAGTCCGCGAAGACTGGTGATATAGAGGAATGGCACCAACGGGATTTGGAGTTTCATCAAACTCTCTGGCAACTCGCCGACAATCCGTTCCTGGAAAAAGCTCTGTCTCAGGTCAGCGTACCTTTCTTTGCCTTTGCGGAGTTGCTATTCCTGCAATCGCGCCCGCAGGATTTGGTCCAGCAGGCCGAACAGCACGCGTTGATCGCATCCGCCATTTTGAGCAAAAACAAGCAGCAGGCCCGACGCGTGACTCGAAAGGTGCTCAAGCATTTCTGGAGAGTCTGGCTGGCATTGGCGAAATCCGTAACGAACGATTCGTAAACACGATTACGCGAATCGCCCACGCAAAGGTCATGATTGGCGGGAGGAACGGCCTCAAAAAAGTCAGAGAAGAGAATCAAAATAGGTCAAGCGCAACGGCAAGAGCTTGATTCAAGCCCTGCAGTTTCTTAGGCGGGAGAGTACCGACAAAATTGGCACAAGGCAATTGGGGTCAGATCTGATTATTAAGTATTACATTGACAGGACGGCGCTTGGACAGACGGCGCTTGACAGCGTAATGTGACCGATCGATAGTGGTATACTCTCCCGAACTATGATCGAAACTAAGAAGACCCTTTGCAACCGCGATTGCCCGGATGCCTGCGGCATCGTTGCCACCGTTGAAGACGGACGGATTACGAAGATCCGTGGCGACAAGGAACACCCGGTCACTCGCGGGTTTCTCTGCTACCGAACCAGTCTTTTCCTCTCCATTCAGTACTCACGCGAGCGTCTCACGTCCCCGCTCCTCCGGCACAATGGGGAGTTTCATCCGATTTCCTGGGACGAGGCTCTTGATCTGGCTTCTGACCGGTTAACCACCATTCGCAAGGAGTCGGGACCGGCAGCGATATTTCACTACCGGAGTGGTGGTTCACTGGGTCTCGTGAAGCATGTATCGGACTACTTTTTTGAGAAGTTTGGTCCCGTCACCACGAAGCGAGGCGATATTTGCTCAGGGGCGGGAGATGCCGCTCAGACGCTCGACTTCGGTGAGGAAGAAAGCCACGACATTTTCGACTTGCTCAACTCCAGAAACATCCTGCTGTGGGGCAAGAATGTTTTCACTTCCAGCCCGCACACAGTGCCGATTCTCATGGACGCCAAAGCCAAAGGCGCCAAGCTGGTGTTGATCGATCCGGTGCATCACAAGACTGCCGCCCTCTGCGAGCAGTTCATCCAGCCTCGCCCTGGTGGCGATTTCGCATTGGCGATGGCGGTGGCGAGAATTCTCTTTGAGAAGAATTGGATCGATCCCCAGGCGCCAACCTATTGCGATCACTTGGACGAATTCTGCGACCTGACGATGCGGCAGACTGTGGAGAACTGGTGCCTCCAGGCGGGCGTGAGCGAGAAAGCCGCCTACGATCTGGCACGGCGTCTGGGCTCTGACAAACCCACCGCCATCCTGGTGGGCTGGGGCATGGGGCGTCGCGTTAATGGCGCGGCCATCGTTCGTGCTCTCGATGCGCTTTGTGCCATTTCAGGGAACATCGGTGTTCCCGGCGGCGGCGTCTCGTTCTACTTCAAGCGCCGCGGGGCGTTTGACACCTCTTTTATTCGCGGCAAGCAGGCCGCACCGCGCACGGTGTGCGAGCCGCTGTTTGGACCTGAAGTTCTCCGCTTGTCCGACCCTCCGATTCGAGCCGTTTGGGTCACCGCAGGAAATCCTGTCGCGATGCTCCCGGAATCGGAGACCACCATTAGGGCTTTGAACTCCCGCGATTTTGTTGTCGTCGTTGACTCCTTTCTGACCGACACAGCCCGACTGGCTCATCTGGTGCTGCCGACGACTACTTTGCTCGAAGCGGACGATTTGCTGGGAGCCTACGGCCACCACTGGATTGGCATCGCCAGGCCTGTCGTCGAGCCTCCCGAGGGAGTGAAGAGCGACCTGGAAATAGCTCAGGAACTCGCCAGGCGGGTGGGTCTGGCCGAGGCTATGGCTGGAACCGCCAGCGACTGGAAGCGCCGCTTCATCGCCCCGAAACTGGCGCCCCACGGCATCACACTGGAAACGCTGGAGGCTGGCGTGGTGCGGAATCCACTTCCCAAGAAAGTGCTGTTCGCCGATCGCAAATTCCCGACGCCAAACGGCAAGGTGAATCTGATAACCGCAGAGCCTCCAGCTTCTGCGAACAGTCCTGAGTTCCCACTCTTCATGATGTCTCTTTCCACTGAGAAGTCTCAGTCGTCACACTGGGCGGCGCCGCACGAGGACGGTCCAGCCACCGTCACCGTCCATCCAGAAGCAGCCGGCGGCATCGAGGATGGTGCTTCGTGCCGGATGGAATCGGCGATCGGCTCCATGACGGTGCGACTCCGCCACGACGCACGGCAGCGCCGGGATGTCGCCATCATCCCGAAAGGCGGGCACTACCGGGATGGACGCTGTGCCAACGCCCTGTTGCGAGCTCGAACCACCGATCTTGGCGAAGGTGCCGCGCTGTATGACGAACGCATAAGATTGGTTAGGATCTGAAGATCTGAAACTCGATTGTTCGCAGGCTCCTGAGAGGAGCTTTCTACAAAGAATCCAAATAGGAGAGTCTGAATGAATCTTCGAACAGCAATCGCCACACTTTCTGCTCTGTTCATGATGGTCACGCTCCAGGCGAAGGATCAGAAAGACCCACACGCCGAGCACGCGGTTATGCACTTTCAAGCAGCTTCCGGCACTCCTGCTCCTGTGGACGAAAAACTCCCAGCGGGTGAAGAGAATGCCAAAGCCTCGCTTGAGAAGTCACCCCGACATGGCGAGTATGTTGACATCAAGCTCGGAGGGGACAAGAAGCCCATTCGTACCTGGGTTGTCTATCCCGAGCGCAAGGATAAGGCGCCGGTGGTCATCGTCATTCATGAGATCTTCGGACTCAGCGATTGGATTCGAGGTGTCGCAGACCAGTTGGCAGAGGATGGATTCATCGCGGTTGCTCCCGATCTCATTTGCGGCAAAGGGCCGAACGGTGGGTGCACCGATTCCATTTCGAGCCGGGACGATGTAGTGAAAGCCGTCCGAGGACTGACGCCTGATGAGGTGCTGACGGGGCTGAACGCCGTTCGCGATTATTCGGTGAAGATTCCAGCCGGCAACAAGAAGAGTGCCACGATTGGCTATTGCTGGGGAGGCGCACGAAGCTACGAGTACGCGACAAAACAGCCGGGGCTCAATGCAGCGGTTGTGTACTATGGCACTTCACCGGAAACACCAACGCTCGCAGCCATCAAAGCACCCGTTCTGGGTCTTTATGGCGAGGATGATGCTCGCGTCAATGCAACCATTGAGCCGGCCGCGGTGGAAATGAAAAAGCTGGGCAAGACTTACGAAGTCGAGATCTACAAGGGGGCGGGCCATGGATTTCTGCGGGCCCAGAGCGGGCGTGAGGGTGCCAATCTGAAAGCCACCCAGGCCGCCTGGCCCAGAACCATTGCCTTTCTGAAGAAACACACCAAGTAACAACCGCGGATCACTGGCAACGATATCTTGCGTGAAGGCAGGAATCCAGGCTTCGTCCAATGCTTTGGATTCCCGCCCCGGCTTATGATCCGCCGGGGTGATGTTCTTTCGCGGGAATGACGATGAGAGCAGTATCCTCTTGCCAGCTTCCTGGTGGACCCACCCATAATCCCGAGACTTCACATTGACTTCTCTCCACACCCTTGACCTGATCACCATCGCAGGCTATCTGCTGGTTACTCTTCTCATCGGTCTTTCCTTCACTAAACGAAAGGAAACCAGCGAAGACTACTTTCTGGCGGGCCGCCGCCTCACGTGGCCGGTATTGGGCGCTTCCCTGTTCTCCACCAACATCAGTGCCGAGCATCTGGTGGGGTTGGCTGGAGAAGCTCACCGGGTAGGGCTTTCCGTGGGGGGCTTCGAATGGATGGCATGTTTCTGCCTACTGACGCTGGCCTTTGTTTTCGTGCCTCAATACCTCAAGACTCGGATCTACACCATTCCTGAGTTCATGGAACGACGTTTCAGCCTTACGGCGCGCATGGTGCTTTCAGGGTACTTCCTGGTGATGATTGTTCTGACCAAGATCTCGATCGCGTTGTGGGCTGGCGGATTGGTGGTCCACACTTTGTTTGGTTGGGATATGCAAACTGTGATGTGGAGCATCGGTATCTTCACTGCAATCTACACTACAGCCGGAGGACTGTCCGCTGTGGTCTACACCGACGCTTTCCAAAGCGTTGTGTTCTTGGCAGGCTCTGCGTTCCTGACGGTCACTGCGCTGAGCGCGGCTGGAGGTTGGTCAGGCGTGGCCAGCCGTGTCCCGGAGGGTTTTCTGCATATGGCAAAGCCGGTGACCGATCCGGACTACCCGATTACCGGATTCATCTTTGGCAACTACTTTGGAGGCATGTTCTATTGGTGTATGGACCAAGTCATTGTCCAGCGGGTTTTAGGGGCACGCGACATCGATCAAGGGAAGAAGGGCGCAATCTTTGCAGGTTTTCTCAAGATCTTGCCCGTCTTCATTTTTGTCCTGCCTGGTGCAATCGCCGCGGCGCTTTATCCCAACATTGCCCATGATGCTGCCTATCCCACTCTGGTCAACCACCTGGTTCCAGTAGGCCTTCGCGGTCTGATCCTGGCGGGACTGCTGGCTGCGTTGATGTCTTCACTCTCGAGCATTTCCAACTCAGCAGCGACCTTGGTAACGCATGACTTCGTTGTTCGCTTCAGCAAAACAGCACCAAGCCAAGATGCTCAGATCTGGATCGGGCGCGCCACAACCGCTGTGGTCATGACGGCAGGTATTCTTTGGGCACCTGTCATTGGGCAGGCTGACACGCTGTGGAAGTACTTGCAGGTTGTCTCGGCGTACATGGGACTACCTATGGCAGCGGCCCTGTTGACAGGTATCCTGTGGAAGCGGGCCACCAACGCGGGAGCGTTAGCGGCAATGGGATTTGGTGTCGTCCTAGGTGGCGCCATGCTGCTAGACAGCATGATGGCTCCACAGGGAGGACTCATTCCCTTGCTCCAAACGCCCATCATGGCGTCGTTCATGCACCGCTCCTTCCTTGCCTTCGTGGCCAGTGTCTTGGTCATGGTATTGGTGAGCCTCAATACAAAGGCTCCCGAGAAACGACAGGTAAATGGAGTCTGCTTCGAGTGGGGAACAACCGAAGCGCCCGTTGGCTCGACGCTCCTGGGAGATTCCAGACTGTGGGGGGGGTTGCTTGGCGTTACCGCGCTGGCGTGTTGGATTCTCTTTCGGTGAGCATTCGCATCCTCTCTCCTGGCTGCGTTTACCGCCACTCATCATTGCAAGTTGAAGATTCGCGAGTACTCCTCGGCCGAGGCCTTGGGCTTCCGATCATAGGTCATCAACCCATTGATCTCCTGTTCAACGTCGGTCAACTGTGTGTAGCAATATCCGGCAATCACAGAATTGCCGCGCAGCGCCTGGATCAAGCCACTCAACCGCTCCAGCATCCTTTCTTTCGTTGGCTCAATTCCTGAATATCCCCATTCGTTTTCCGCTAGAGGCGTGCCAACGCGGTAAGCAATGCCGCCAAATTCTGTCATCATGAACGGCGTGCCGTTGTATTTGTAGCCGAAAGCGAGCGCTTCACGGCCGTTGCGCGGGACGCGAGCAGGGTCCGTCTCGAGAATCTTATACTTCGCCGCCATGTCCTGTCCTGTGCGCGCGTAGTCGTGCAAAGTGAATAGGTCCGTTTCATCGGTATGCTCCCAGCCGTCGTTGTCAACCACCAGGCGCGACTGGTCGAGTGAACGTGTTAGATGGTAAAGACTCTTGACGTGTTCCTGCTGAACTGTGCTCGTCAAGATTTGACGGGCGCCCCAGCTCTCGTTGATCGGAACCCAGGCCACGATGGAAGGATGGTTGTAGTCTCTCGCAATCACCTCTTGCCACTCTTGCGAAAAGCGTTCGACATACTCTTCGCTGAAGTCATAGGCGTTCGCCATTTCACCCCAGACGATAAATCCCATCTTGTCGCACCAGTAAAGCCAGCGCGGATCTTCCACTTTCTGATGTTTACGAGCACCGTTTAGCCCGAACGCCTTCGTCATTCTGATATCGTACTGAATCGCGTCATCCGTGGGCGGTGTCAGTAGGCTGTCCGGCCAGTAGCCCTGATCGAGTACCAACTTCAGATAGTAAGGCGCATTGTTCAAATAGAATTTGCCCGCATGAGCGCCCACCTTTCGCTGACCAAAGTAACTGTCTACTTTGTCGAGAACCTTGCCTGCAGATAGAATTTCGACGCTCAGGTCATAAAGGTTCGGCCGCTCAGGGCTCCACAGTTGTTGGTTCTCCAACGCCAGCGCCGCTGTGGCGCGTGTTTGCGTCAGGTCCACCTCAGAGCGCGCTTGCACAGCTCCGTCCCTCTTCGCCGTCAACCGAAGCTTCATCTCAGGAACGACACGGCTCACGAGGACTTCAATCCCCACCTGCGAGTGGTCGACGTCCGGCGTCACCCGCAGCCGACTTACGTGGACGGCCTCCACGGCCTCGACCCACACGGGCTGCCAGATGCCAGTCGTTCGTGTGTACCAAATGCGTTCCGATTTTTCTCTCCAGTACTGTTTCCCGCGAGGAATGGTGCGGTCGGTGGATGGATCCCAGGCCCGCAACACAATCGTATTCCCGCCCGCTTTGAGATGATCTGTAATGTCCAACGAGAACGAAACGTGCCCGCCCCGATGGCCGCCGGCAAAGTCACCGTTAACCCACACTTTGGCTTCGTAGTCGACAGCCCCAAAATGCAGTTGGACGCGCTTGGAGCGCCAAGTCTCTGGAACCTGAAAGGAACGCCGGTACCAAACAACATCATGGAATGCAGGATCAGCAATGCCGCTCAGCTTGCTCTGGAAGCAGTACGGAACCAGGATTTTTTTCGAGAATTTTCGACTTCCCGTGTGCCAGCGTTCCGCTTGACCTTTGTCGCCGTCATCGAAGTCGAATTCCCACGAACCGTTCAGCGTTTGCCAGTCTGCCCGCATCATGTCGGGTCGGGGATGTTCCGGGCGCGGGACATCTGCAGCCAAGAGGCAGGAAGCGAGAAACCCTGTCGTCGACAGTTTGGCTGCCAGACTCAGGAGGGACATAGTCTTCGGGATCATGTGAACCGTTCTCCTCTGCAAATCGGACTCAAACTTGGGAGCCGCTGTCCCCAGTGGCGATCTCAGGGTCTCGGCTGAGACGACCAATCGCCGCTCGGAGCACTCCTCCCACCTTTTCAATCGGTCAGTGCCTACCAGGCGGAATGACTCCCGTGAAACTCCTTCACTCGCGGGTAACTGTAGAAATGCCAGGGTGTATCTTCCGCACTAACGCCAACCCTATGGCGCTCAAGGGGTTCAGGGAAACCGAGTTCGTCTATACAGAGCTTCACTACGATTGGGGAAGGTTACGCTTGCTCGGAGAATCCCCGTTTGAAGGGAGAGGTGTGCCTGAGGATTGGCACACCTCGGAAGAATCTGCACTACACCAACTGCGTCTGGCCAGGCGTTGCAACGGCTGGCAGAGGAAGCTTGCCCCACGTCAGCTGGGTCGGCATCAAATCCTCGCTTGAGTTCAGAGCCTGTTCCCAAGTGACCGCTTTACCGGTGTACGCGGACATCCGTCCCATAATCGCCGTAAGGGTGCTTTCAGCCACACTCTTCAGCTCGTTCAGCGGCTTGCCAGCGCGGATGGCCTCGATGAGATCTGTGTGCTCCTGAAGATAGGAATCTTGCTCCTTGCCCTTAAACTGCCAACTGTTGGGGCCTTTGATCTGATACAACCGCCGGTCAGCCAAATCCACTGAACCTTTGGTTCCTACCAACGCCTCAGACACACTGTTCTCGCAACCCTCAATCTGGCGCGCCATGCTCAGGACGTGCATGCCATTCGCAAACTCATAGTCGATCGCAAAGTGATCGAAGATGTGGCCGTATTCCGGACTGGTTCGCACTTGCCGGCCACCCATGCCTACAGCTCGCACCGGATGGCTCTTGGTCGCCCAATTAATCACATCCAGGTTATGGACATGCTGTTCGACAATGTGATCTCCAGATAGCCAGGTGAAGTACAACCAGTTTCGCAACTGCCATTCCATGTCGCTCCACTCCGGCTTCCGCCCTTTGTTCCAAAGCGGGCCTTGGTTCCAGTAGCAGCGTCCCGCGACAATGTCACCAATGGCACCATCGTGGATCAAGCGCATCGCTTCCTGATAGCTGGCCTGGTGACGGCGCTGCGTGCCTGCGGCAATGAACAATCCTTTCTTGTTCGCCTCCTCGTAAAGCCCCAACACCGTACGAATGCCAGGACCGTCGACCGCCACGGGCTTCTCGGTGAAGATATTCTTGCCAGCCGCGACCGCGGCCTTCAGGTGTTGCGGCCTGAATCCTGGTGGTGTTGCGAGAATCACGTAGTTGATGTCGCTGGCCAGCACTTTCTCGTAGGCGTCGAACCCCACAAAGCTTCTCTCAGCGGGAACGTCAACCAAGTCTTTGTATTTGGTCTGCAGCTGCTTGCGGCTGGAATCCAGCCGGTCGCGGAAGGCGTCTCCCATCGCCACCAGCTTCACGTTCGGAGCTGCCCGCAATACCTGATCGGCAGCGCCACTGCCCCGGCCGCCACATCCAATCAGCCCCACACGAATCTGATCGCTGCTCGCCGCGTGCACAGCAGGGATGCTCCCGATACGCGAAGCAATGGATGCCCCGACCGCGGCCACCGTGGACTCTTTGAGAAAGTCGCGACGGGAAGAACGCTTTTTGTTCGAGCTGCTTTCATTCATAAAACAATCCTCCAGTGTGATTGACGATGCAACAAACTTAGACAAATCGATTGGAATGACTAACAATCCTAAACCCGAACGATCCGACATTCGACCTTAGTCATTCGTCATTTCTAGTTCTTGATCACCTTTGATCTGAGTTCCTTGAGATTCTCCTGCTCTTCCAAGGCTCTCACGACGCGGAAACCCACGAACGTGGCATTGGTATGCCACCAAATGCTCTTCGGCTGCTGCGGGTCAAGCATGCTCCAGTCGTCTTCAGATCCACGCCGCGCCGCCGAGCGGAGCAGGGGTGCATCGTCGTCCCACGAACCACCCCTCGCAACGTGGGAGTAACGCTTGTCGGTGGGCAGCAGGACGGGGAACAGAGCCGGCGTGCCGGCCTTGAACGTACCGTAGAAAGCTTGGTCATAGTGATCAACGCACCATTCGGCGACGTTTCCGTGCATATCGTGTAAACCCCAAGCATTGGGTTTTTTCGTGCCTACCTTCTGCGCCTTGCCGTCCGAGTTCTGCGTGTACCAGGCATAATCCTTCATCTGCAACGCATCGCCGAATGAGTACGCCGTCTTCGAACCAGCCCGGCACGCATATTCCCACTCAGCCTCGGTTGGCAGACGATAAGTCTTTCCGGTCTTTGTTGAAAGCCAGTGGCAGTACTCCATGGCGGCGTGCCAGGTGATACAGAGAGCCGGCTGACCGTCGTGTCCCAAGCCGAAGGTTTGATCGGCATAGGGGGGCGTTGGGCGCGTCAGAGCGTCAGCAGCCTTTTCGGTCTCAGGCTGTTTCGCCAGATCGGTTTTCTGCAACTGCTTCTTCTTGATGTCCTGGCTAAACGCAAACAGATCATACTCGTCCCAGGTGACCTCGGTCTTCGCCATCCAGAATGGCTTCAAAGTTACCTGGTGTTGAGGTCCTTCGTTTTCCTGGCGTCCAGGTTCATTCGCAGGGCTGCCCATGGTGAAGGTCCCGCCAGGAATGGGCAAAAGTTCAAACTTGAGGTTCGTGCCGGGGATTGTCTCGACATAAGCGGCCATTTTCTGCGCTGCCTTGGAGTCGGCCCGGAAGGTATCAACCCCCGAAGTCGTCGCCCAAAGAGCCACAACGACGGTCAGAACGAGACCACTCCATACCAATACTCGATTCATTCAGTCAGTTCCTCGGAAGTCGTTCTACAATCAACCGCAGCACTCAAGGTTCTGGATGCCAAGGGCGGCGGGTCGGATAGTGAACCAAGATTCTAACACCGCGATTCACACACTCCAATCTGTTTTAGCGGGTTCCGGCGTGCGCAAGCCAAATCGTATTCTCGTCGCCGCCATACTGGGAATTGTCTGGAACGGCTTTGTTCCTGCCGCCGGCACCCTGTCACGATTCGAAGAATCCCAGCCGCACATGGGAACCGTGGCGCGCATTGTAGTGTACGCTCCCAACTTCGATGCAGCGGCGGCAGCAACTCGACCCGCTTTCGAGCGCATCCGTGAGCTGGACAGTATCCTGAGCGACTATCAAGCAGAAAGCGAATTGAATCGTGTGAGCCACCAGTCCGGTGGCCCTCCAGTCAAGATCAGCCCCGATTTGTTTCGGGTCCTCTCGGTGGCGCAGAATCTGGCAGTGAAAAGCGGCGGGGCCTTCGACGTCACCGCGGGGCCAGTCATCAGGCTCTGGCGGCGGGCCCGCCGCCAGCGAGCGCTGCCTGAGGCTGATCGCTTCGCGGCTGCGGTCGAGCTCAGCGGGTTCCGCTGGTTGACGCTGGACTCCAAGCACCAGACTGCTCAGCTTGCGAAGTCAGGAATGCGGTTGGACGTCGGTGGTATCGCCAAGGGCTACGCAGCTGATGAGGCGCTGCAAACCCTGAAGCGCGCAGGAATCGAACGGGCTCTAGTAGCCCTAGGGGGCGATATCGCCGTCAGCAATCCTCCTCCCGCAAAGAAGGGTTGGACCGTTGAGATCGCGTCTCTGAATCTTCCGGGCGCACCGAAACCACGCCCTCTGCTTCTGAGCAACGCTGCGGTATCGACTTCTGGAGACGCCGAACAGGTTGTCGAGATCGGGGGGATTCGCTACTCCCACATCATCGACCCCAGAACGGGAAGAGCCCTCACGGGCAGGCGCAGCGTCACTGTTGTAGCGCCTCACGGGATCGACTCGGATGCCTTGGCGACGGCTGTGAGCGTGATGGATCCGGTGGAAGGACTGAAGCTGATCGACGCCACACGGGACACAACGGCACTGATTGTCGCGCAAACCGATCAAGGAATCCGCACGTGGAAGTCGAAACGATGGAGGAGATAGATTCCCAAGACCAAGAAACCCTGTCATTCCGGCCAAGCGCAGCGCGAGCCGGAATCCAGCCTGGTCCCTCGCTCTGGCGGGAATGGCTGCCCGTCTGAATCAAGCTTGTTTCGTGTTGTCCTAGTGACACCCCATGCAGCGAAAGCCGACTCCATGACAAACCTTGCAAGAGGGCTTGTCCAACCTGGCATTTCGGTTTGAGTGGAGGTCAATGAAGTTCGATGTATGGCTGGCAGGTTTGATTTTGGCCTCTGCGGTATGGCACAGCTCACAGCTGAACGGCGCTTCGATGGTTGTGTGACACACCAGGCAATCGGCCATCTGTGGATGGTTGGCCGGACCCGTGGCATCGTTTTCCGCCAGACCACGATGACACGCCATGCAGGCATTCTCACTCTCCAACTGCTCTCGAGCCGGTTTTATCGGCGACAGATAGATTCCGCTATCGATGGCTGCAACCAAAGCGGGAGCCACATTCCCAAGCGCCAAATGTTGCTGATGGCTGAACTTGAGCGTTCTCACCGGGCTCTTGAACACATAAGCTTTCTCCCCTTCATCGTGCTTCATCGCATGCAGGCCGTCGTGGCAAGCTAGGCAGATTTCGGGCTTGGGCAGATTATCGTCAGCCGCAAGCTTGCTTGAAAATGCGCCGTAGTGACAGTCTTCGCAGTTGAGTCCTTTCAAGGCCAGGTGTCTGCGATGAGAAAATCGGTTCCGGCTATCCGGACTTCGAGTCTGAAGGGATAGAAGCGGGGACAAGCTCACGAGAGACGCGGCAAGCAGTGCGAGTGGGATAAAGAAACGGGGCATGTGCTTGAGTAAGAGCTGAATCAAATCGCACGCAGAACTCACCCTGGCGCGGGTTGGCCCACGTCGCTCGGACCGGCGCTTTTGTCGGTCCGCGGCTGTAGCTCCAGCCAATCACGACGACTTGGCATTCATCTGTTCCCGACTCCTCAGGCTCTGTTAGCTTCTGGTTTCCTTGTACGGATACTCCGCAACCTCAGGACTTGTACGAGATCCGCCAGATCTTGTTGCCCCCGTCATCGGACATCAGCAGCGAACCGTCCAGAAGTTGAAGCAATCCCACCGGGCGACCCCAGACTTCCCGTTTTTCCGGGGCCAGCATGAATCCGTTCAAGAAATCCTTCGGCCCGCTCTGAGGCTTACCCGCCCGGAACGGGATGAACGCCAGCGAGTATCCCACCCGGCGTGATCGGTTCCAGGAACCGTGGAACGCCAGGAAAGCGCCTCCTTGGTATTCCTTCGGAAACTGTTTCCCGGTATAGAAAAGCGTATCCAGCACGGCGACATGGGCGCCCAACTGTACATCCGGAGGGATCGTCTTCTCGACGAGATCGGGCTTCTCCCCTTTGCGTCGAGGGTCTTCGTTGGGTCCGGTGTAGGCATACGGCCAGCCATAAAAGCCCCCCGTTTTGACGGCCGTAAAATAGTCGGGCACCAGATCGTCTCCCAAACCATCGCGCTCCTGCACGGCCGCCCAAAGAGTTTGCGTGCCCGGATACCAGCGGAGTCCGATAACGTTGCGTACGCCGGTGGCAATGACTTCGTGTCCTGAACCGTCTGGATTGTAGCGGTGGATGGCCGCTCGCATCGGGTCCTCACCCGCATCAACGTTCGATGCCGACCCCACGGTCAAATACATCTTCTTTCCACTCGCATCAAACAGGATGGAGCGGGTCCAGTGACCGTCTTTGAAATCTTTCAAAGCGACGAGTTCCTCACCCTTTCCTTCAACCTGCATGGCCTTCGCGTTGTACTTGTACCGCTTCAAGGAGGTTGTTTCGGCTACATAAAGATAGTCCTTCCACAAAGCCAGCCCGAAAGGCCGGTCCAGCCCCTCAAGGATTTTCTTCTTCGATTCTCCTTTGAAGTCCCGGTCGTTATCCTGCAGCACCCAGACACTGCCGTTGGCCACGCTGTCGCTCAACAGGATCTCCTTGCCTGGCCCCTCCAGCATGAAACGCGGGCGTTGGAACCCCTCGGCAAAAACATCGATGTTGAAGCCTTGTGGCAGCGTCAATTGCGCGCCATCCGGCCGTGCGATTACTTGCGGCCTATTCGTTGCCGCTGGAGTATGAAACGGCTCCGGCAGGGACGGATTCTTCACCTGCCAGGCATACGTGAAAGACGCTGCACCCAGTAAGACAACAATCAGTTTGGAAGTTGTGATCTTTTTCATCACTGTTACCTTTCAGTCGTTGAACGACATATGTTTTCGAAATTCCCCTCGTATTAGATTCTAAGCCCCTTCCGGAGAAATTCAGCGGCTTATCCCACAAGAAGCCAGGAAACTCAATCCAATTCCACCGGTGTTCATCCAAGCCATTCGCTCGGAATTGGCCTGGGCAGTTGCTTTGAGCTTGAGATCACCGAGAGGGTATGGCAAGGGGTTTGACTTTCCGCCAATGTTGGTGATAGTTTCCGCCGCCAGACTTCACATTCCAAGCCACTTTCACGGAGAAGAGATCATGAGCCGAAAGTTGATCGCAGAACTGATCGGGACCTTCACCCTCATCTTTATCGGTGCAGGAACAGGCGCCATTGGCGCCGGCGGGTTGGTAGGTGTGGCTTTCGCGCACGGCCTCGTGGTATTGGCCTTCGCCTACGCCTACGGTCACATTTCGGGCACGCATATCAATCCGGCCGTCACCATTGCTCTTTGGGCTGGCAAGCAGATTGACGCCGCCGGGGCGGTGGCCTACATCGTGGTCCAGCTCGTCGGAAGCGCGCTTGGTGCCTTGGCGCTGCGCTCAGTCCTGGGCGGCACCGCCACCGGGCTGGGTGCCACAGTCCTGGCTCCCACGGTAACGCCAGTTCAGGGTTTTGTCGTTGAGTTGCTCCTGACCTTCTTTCTCGTGAACACAATCTTCAACACAGCAGTCAGCGGAAAGGCCGGAAATCTTGCTCCCGTGGCTATCGGCCTGACGTTGGTATTCGCCATCCTGATGGGCGGCCCGTTGACCGGCGGCTCTCTGAATCCGGCCCGCACGCTCGGTCCGGCCATCATGACGGGCAACTACTCCAACCTGAGCATCTACTTGATCGCTCCTCCGCTCGGAGGAATCCTGGCATCGTTGCTATACAGGACCGTGTTCAAAGAGAAGAACTAGTCATATTAAAGTTTGCGGCTCTATAGCAATTGACAGCAGTCCGCGCTGAATATATAGTCCCGGCGTTTTTTGGGGCTCCCTATTCACTCTGGCCCCCCGCGATTGCTCCGCCATCGATTCCCAAGTCTGAATCTCCTGAAAAGGATACCCACCCGCATAAATGAGCACCGGCAAGAGCATTTTCATTACTGGGGGAGCCGGCTTCATCGCTTCTCACTTGGTCGAACAACTTCTGGACCAGCACGACATTACCATCTATGACAACCTGCATCGGAACGCCCTCAAGTTCACATCGTTTTCCAACCACCCGCGTCTCAACTTCATTCAGGGCGATGTGCTGGACTTGGATGCGTTGACGCGGGCTATGGCAGGCGCCAGTATCTGTGTACATGCAGCCGCCATCGCCGGAATTTATAGCGTGGGCAAGAGTGCCAGCATGACCATGAAGGTCAATTTTCTGGGCGCCTACAACGCTCTGGAAGCGGCTGTAAGGAATGGAGTCCGCCGTTTCGTGGATTTCTCGACCAGCGAGGTCTATGGCCCGTTTGTCTACCGTGGGAAAGAGACCGACATGACGACCTTGGGAAAGGTTGGCGAGAAACGCTGGATTTACGCCGTCAGCAAACTTGCAAGCGAACACTACTCCCACGCCTTTGGGGAAGAGAATGGTCTTGAGGTCAACTCAGTGCGGCCATTTAACGTGTACGGCCCCAGACAAATCGGCGAAGGTGCCATTCAGCAGATGGTGAACCGGGCGCTTCGAAATGAAGACCTCACGGTGTTCAACGACGGCACGCAGATCCGTTCCTGGTGTTACGTGACGGACTTTGTTGATGCGCTGCAACAGGTGATGCTGAGGGACGAAGTTCGGGGCCAGGTCTTTAACATCGGGAATCCACAGGCAACCGTCACGGTGTTGGGCCTGGCTGAAACCGTGATACGGATGACAGGTTCAAAGTCCCGAATCGCCTTCAGACCGCATCCTGGACCTGAAGTGGAGATGCGGGTACCGGACATCGATCGGGCAAAGTCGCTGCTTGGTTTCCAACCTAAGGTCGGACTTCAGGAGGGACTGGAGCGGAGCATTGCCTGGTATCAGGAGCATCTGGACAGCTGAATGCGAATCCTGGTGACCGGAGCTTCGGGCTTTATCGGAAAAAACCTGCTTCTGGTGTTGCCACAAGACTGGCAGGTTGTCGCCCAGTACTGTCGCTCGACTACCTTACCCGCGTTTGTGGATCGTGCCCGCCTCACCCACACCGCCCTGCTGCAGGCGGATCTGACAACAGACCAAGGCATCGATGAGGTGCTGGCGTTGTCCTCCACTTTCGATTGTTGTGTCTTCCTGGCGGCTAATGGCGATCCGGCAGTGTCAGCGGAACGGCCTGCTTTTGACTTGACCTCGAACACAGTCACTCTGGTAAAGCTTCTCGAGAAGGTTCGCTTTGGGAAGTTCATCTATTTCTCATCGGGCGCCGTTTATGACGGGCTCAGTGGACCCGTCACACCCGCATCCGCATTGGCGCCGAGCTTGCCCTACGCCATTTCCAAACTGGCGTCTGAGAGCTACTTGAAACACTTCCGTCACCACGGTCTCTTTAATCACTCGGTGGCGGTGCGTTTCTTCGGCGCCTATGGACCGCACGAACCGTCGCGAAAGATTTACTCCCGGCTGGTGCGACAGTTCGGCATGCAGCGGGATCCCAGCTTTACGATTCGTGGAGACGGTAGAAACCTGATCGATGCGATGCACGTGTCTGATGCAGTTCGCGCAATTCTTCTCCTCATCGAACGCGCCGAGGGCCAGGTCACGCTGGACCTTTACTCGGGCTGCCCTTTGACGTTGACACAATTGGTGGAGCAAGCCGCCAATGTATTCGGTTTGAAGGCGGACATTCGTTATCAGGGTCTTGTGCCGGAATACATTGAGTTTCACTCGGTGGATACCACTCAGGGATCCTACGATTTCAGGCCCTGCGTGGATCTGCAAACCGGATTGAGAGATTTGCTGGCTCACTTGAAGGGAACGGATGGGGATTAGCGGTTGTCGGAGAACCGGGAGGATTTGAGAGGGCGAGGCGCCTGTCGAGCCGCTTTGAATCGAATGATTGCCGTGAATGGCTCGGGGGGAGGGTCGCCCTCTCAATGAAGGCCTTGTTCGAATAGCTCGATAGACTTGTTCGGAAGAATTCTCTCCAGGAGTTTCGTGTCAGAACCCATCATTATTCTCGGTGCCGGTCCTGCTGGGCTGGCTTGTGCCTACAAGATCTTGAAGGAGTCTGGGCTGAAAACCATCATCCTGGACAAGGCACCGATCGTTGGGGGTGCTGGCGGGAGCTTTCGCTGGAAAGGCCACATCCTTGATTACGGCCCGCACGCCTTCCACACCCGAGGCGATGAGCCCGAAAAACTCGTCCGGGAATTGTTCCAGTCTGATCCCGGTCTACTCATCGAAGGCCGCAAGCAGGTGCACGTCTACTTGAAGAACAAGCGGTTTCGCTATCCATTACAGGTTGGAGAAGCACTGCTGAAGTTCAATCCTCTGCTCAGCTTGCGAATCGTTTTCGAATTCATCCTCACATCGCTGTTTCATGCCATTGTCTCGATTCCGATCGACAATTTCGAGAATTGGGGTCGCAAGCGCTTCGGCTCAACCTTGTATCAGATGAGCTTCGGCGACTACACCGAAAAGGTTTGGAAAACTAAGCCGAGCAAAATCTCTGAGAAATTTGCTTCCGAGAAGATCCAGGGCTTCAGCTTTATCAATTTGATCAAGCGATTGCTAAGAATTGGAGGACAGGTCACCGAGCCCTACTACCAGACGTGGATTTACCCCAAATACGGGTCCGGCGAGCTTTACAACAGGCTGGCTGAAGAGATCCGTGCGCTGGGGGGTGAGATCTTGCTGAACACACAAATCAAGTCAGTTCAAATCCACGGAGATCGAGTCACGTCGGTCTCCATCGAACGCGGCGGGCAGCCCTCCGAACTTCCCTGCCGTCAGTTGGTGAGCAGCATCGGTTTGCCACAATTGGTTACTCTGTTTGGAAATGGCCTGCCCTTTACGGTTCGTCATGCCGCCTCCAAACTGGCGTACACCTCTCTAATCCTGGTCTACGTCGAGTTCACACAGGAACGCATCAGCGACGACCATTGGTTCTACCTGCTCGAAAAGAAATTCAAGTTCAATCGCGTGACTGAACAAAAGAACCTCAGCCAGCATACAGCCGAGCCGGGGAAAACGGTCTTGATGTTCGAGCTGACTTGCCGTCTCGCCGATGAATATTGGCGAATGTCCGACGAAGAGATCTTTCAGCTGGTCCGAAAGGATTGCGATGGGATCAACTTCATTCAACCCGATCGTATCTCAGACTATCTGGTCAAGCGGGTACCCAATGTCTATGAAATCTATTTCAAGCACTTCGATCAACATGCGGAAATGGCGCTGGCTTATCTGAACGAATTCCAAAATGTCGTTTCGATCGGCCGTCGCGGCCTGTTCCTGCAAGGAGACATGCACCAAGCCGTTGAAATGGGACTTGGTATGGGTGCCATCTTGTCGCGCGACACCGCAGAGGGACTTGCAGTTCAGTGCTTCTATCAAAAATACGTGAAGTATCTGGACAGGTAGGGATCCATGTGTGGCATTGCCGGTATTTTGAATGCGAACGGCCAGCCCGTCGTTGAAGCCCGCGAATTGAACGGGATGATGAATCTTCTCGCGCATCGCGGTCCGGATGACGAAGGAACGTTCTTGGGCAAAGGCATCGGGCTGGGGCATCGCCGTCTCTCGATCATCGACCTGGGCACCGGTCACCAGCCGATGCACAGCCGCGACGGGCGGCTCTCCATCATCTATAACGGCGAAGTCTACAACTACCTCGAACTGCGTCGGAACCTCATTCAAAAGGGCTACCAGTTCGCAACGTCATCCGATACTGAAGTGATTTTGTATCTCTATGACTGCTTCGGAACAGACTGTGTGCAGCAGTTGAATGGCATGTTTGCCTTCGCCATCTGGGATCAGGCCAAGCAAACTCTATTTGCCGCACGCGATCGCTTTGGCATCAAGCCGTTTTACTACTGGACCACCGCCGAACGTCTGGCGTTTGCTTCAGAAATCAAGGCGTTCAAGGCGCTCGATAGCTTCAGAGCACAACCGGATGTTGCCGGGCTTTCCGATTATCTTCATTTTCAATTTTGCCTCGGAGACAAAACACTCTTCCAGGGAGTTAAGAAGCTGGAACCCGGACATTACTTGGTAGCCGATCAGCAAGGCGGCTTGCAGATCGCCCGCTATTGGGATCTCGATTACACGATCGATACCACCCATACCGAGGCGTATTTTACCGATCGCCTGCAATTTCTGCTCGGCGACAGCGTACGGTTGAACCTGCGCAGCGACGTTCCCGTGGGTGCGCATTTGAGCGGCGGGTTGGACTCCTCCACCGTGGTTTGCCTCGCGGCGCAGGCAGGCATCGGCGAGATTAAGACCTTCACCGGTGGCTTCAAGGAAGGGCCCGCGTACGATGAAACGCCTTATGCCCGCATGGTGGCCGAGCACGCCGGGGTCATCTACTTTGAAGTATTTCCGGGAGTGCAGGATTTTCTAAGCTCGATTGAGAAAATCATCTATTTCCTGGATGAGCCCCTGGCAGGGCCTGGAGTCTTTCCACAGTACTTCGTTTCCAAACTGGCGCGTGAGCATGTCAAGGTCGTGCTGGGTGGGCAGGGCGGCGACGAGATCTTTGGCGGCTACGCGCGCTATCTGATTGCGTATTTGGAGGAGTGTTTGCGCGGCGCCATTGATGAGACCTTCGACCGTGGCGAATTCGTCGTCACCTTTGAATCCATCCTGTCCAGTCTCTCCTCGCTCAAGCAATACAAACCTCTTTTGACGCATTTCTGGAAGGACGGTCTGTTTGAACCGCCCGACCGGCGCTACTTCAGGTTGGTCACGCGCGGCAGCACTGCTGACCAGTTCTGCAACCGCGACATCGTGGCAGGGACCAACCCCTTTGAGTCGTTCAGCCAGATTTTTAACCGGCCTGGACTGGGTTCGCTGTTTAACAAGATGACAAACTTCGATTTGAAGACGCTGCTGCCCGCCCTGCTGCAAGTGGAAGACCGCACCAGCATGGCAGTCTCTTTAGAGTCGCGGGTGCCATTGCTGGACCACCGCATCGCAGAGTTGCTGGCTAGCGTGCCAGCAACGATCAAATTCAAAGACGGGCGGCTGAAGCATCTGTTCCTGAAAGTGATTCAGAACTTGCTGCCCGCACCCGTGCTGCAGCGCAAAGATAAGATGGGCTTCCCGGTGCCCCTCAATGAATGGTCGCGGAACGGTTTGAGAGACTATCTGTACGACACCTTGCTCTCTCAGTCAGCTCGCGAAAGCTCCTTTTACGAAGCCGGTGAAATCAGAAAAGCTCTGGAACACGAACAGCCCTTTGGACGCCAAGTCTGGGGATTGTTGTGTTTGGAACTCTGGAGACGCGGGTTATCGAGTCCATCATGATCTTTCTGGAAACTGTTGGGTTATTCACAGCTGTGTTGCTGTTAGCGGTCCTTTGTGGCTATGGTGTCGTACGCTTGCTTCTGCCCAAAGAGTATCAACAGGAATTCGCCTGGGTGATCATGCCGCCAGTGGGCTATTGCGTGTTTTCCTGGCTAACCTTCACGCTTTCAGGAAGCTTCAACCTGTCGGGCAACGCCGCTGCGTGGAGCAGCCTGGTGATGCTCACCCTGCTGGCAGTTTTTGGCTGGTGGACTTACCGCCGGAGCGCCGTTTCAAAATCATCGCTGGCTGGGCCACTTCGCGCTGTAGGGTTGTCGGGTCCTATGCTGATTTGCGTTCTCTGGCCTCTGTTCTATGTGGGCGCAGAAACGTATCTCGCTGCGGTCAACCCGGACTACATCGCTACGTTCTTCGACCTTCACCATCTCAAAGGAAGCTCCCTGAGCGCGGAAACGGCTTCGCACCAGAACAGCTACTCCTACTTCGAAACTCTGGCCGGTAACCTGTCCAAGTCGGCACGCTTTTCCAGCGGTTATTTCGTATTGCTGATTGACCTCCTTCTGCCCGTGGTCACTCGCACGTCTTTGACGCTTTGCATCGGTCTGTTCATGTTCAGCCTCCCGCTCTCGGCCTATTTCATGGCGCGGGTTGCTTTTGGACTGAATCCGCGTGCAGCTTGGCTGGCAAGCGCCTGGACTGGCATCAGCGGCTGCGTAACGATGAGTCTCATTTACTTTTACGTTGGGCAGAACTCGGGTCTTGGCGTCCTGCCCACGGTGCTGACTCTGGCATTTCTACTGGTCACCAATCCCTCATGGCGGATCGTAGTGTTCGCCACGCTGATGCTCAACGGCCTCTTTGCCATGTACGCTGGAATGCTGCCCTACGCCGCCGCGCCTGCCGGCGCGCTAGCTCTGGTTCAGTTGGTGCGCGGCGAGCTGAAGATCACGGCTGCGTTGAAGCTGGCCGGAGCGGTATTGCTCGGAACGGTGTTTCTAAACCTTGGCATCCTCGGGTTCCTCTCGTCTTCGCTCGTTGGATGGGCCAAGATCGTCGGGCAGACGCTGCAAGGTCAGTACTTTCTGGACTTCCTTACCGAGCGTTTCTTCCCCACCTTCTTCGGTTTGGTCAGTTATCCCGTGGCGGCCTCCTACCCTCAACAGTGGTTCGGCACGAATGGCGTCCTCGTTGTCATGACGGTCCTGACGGTTCTAGTGGCAGGCGCGCTTGGTGTCATTTTCAAACGATGGGTGGCAGAAGAGAAAAATCGAACGTTCATTTTTTTTGGCCTGTCTTGCGTCCTTATCTATGGCGCTGTCTGGTTTCTCTACACGTTCCAGCGTCAGTATGGTTATGCCGTTTTCAAAATGAGTTCGTGGCTGCAGTTCATCTATGTCCTCCCGCTGGGTTACGGTTTGGACTGGACATGGACGGAACTGCGAAGGAGGTCGCGGGGCGCCCTGCCCGTAACTATCTTCGCCATTTTGATGGTGTTGCTAGTTGGGAACCTGATCTCGAGTGTGCGGCTCACAGCCTTGAGCCTCGGTAAAGACCCGGTCAATGGATTTATCGTCAACAACTATGAGATGTCCGGAAATTATGACTACTTGAGGCTGGAGGAAAAAATCGCGAAGACAGTCAAGCCCGGAGAAACCATTGGCATAAGTTTCGTGGATGCCATTCAGCACGAATGGATCAGCTATTACCTGCGTCACTTCAAACTCTCCTGGCTCGGGCATTACCTGATACCGGGAGACGATGAGAACTTGCCCGACGTCCTGACGCGCCGTGTTGTGGACTACTACGGCAACGTGCGTGTCGATCGCAACATGTTCTTCCATGGCGCCACAGACCAGTACATTCTGACCACCAGCCCCACTCACCTGAATCAAGAAATTGTGCATCAGGAGCTTCCCCAGCCCCTGTTCCAGGACGAGACGTTTCGCTTTTTCCGCGCCGATCAGTGCAAAGACTTCGTCTACACAGGCCGGGGTTGGTATCGTTTGGAGTATCCCAAGGCGGACCTCAAGAGTTGGCTCCCGCAGCGATATCGATGGTCTGGCGAAGGCGGCGAGATCTACATGCTCCACGCAGGCAAACCCAACGCCCGTTACCGGCTTTCCTTCGTCGCCCTCGCAGGCTACGGCTATCCAACCAAGAAACGCACTATCGAGCTCTGGCACAACGGCCAGAAGTTTGATGACGTGGTTGTCGATGGCGGCGCGCGCATCGTGTCCCAGCCGTTCCACCCAACGGGCGATGTCGAACTGCTGGTGCTCAAGGTAAAGGAGAGCGTACGCCCTATTCCCAGGACGGCCCGTTTATGGAACAAAGAAATTCCTGGGGATTACCGCAAGTTGAACATCCTCGCTTCCGACATCAGGGTCTATCCTGCGGACGCGCCCAGGGTGTCTGGACAGGCTCGCGCGGATTATCACGGAAACGCCTTGTTTGAAGGCAGCTTAAGTTTCAGCGGCCTGATGGCAGATCGGTGGGTGCGTGAAAATCTTTCAATCCAATTGCCCATGCCCGTCGGAAGCCGCAACCTTGAACTTCGTCTCTTGCTGCCCGGACAGAACGGTTATCAATATCCGTTGGAGTTCGATGTCATCGTCAACGGCCAGCTGTCCGCCGTGCGAGTTGAAAGGGAAGGCATGTTCACGGGAACGTATCCCATAGCCGCCAGTCCTGGAGCACCTTCGACGGCTGAAATCCAGATCCGGCCACGCTCTGGATTTCCAACCTTCGACGAACGCAACAGCGAGGATGACGTGCGGCGGTTGACCTTCCGCCTGGAATCGATCCGGTTTCAATGAAGTCATCGAACGACAGGAATGCCGTAGCGCAGACCCGTGTCTTTTGAGGGTCTGCGGCTTGTCGTCGCATTCGAGACACGTCCTTGAATGCAACTCCGGTCCACCATAGCTAGCCCAGGCTGGCAAGGACCACTCTGGGCGATGTAGCCAGCGTACTCATGTTGGCTATGGATGTCGCCCGTCATTCCCGCAAAAAGGGAATCCATTTCGGACTTCACCTGGCCTCCCGCTCTCGCGGGAATGACAGGAACAATCCTGGCCGAACTTTCAAGTTCGCGGGCGGCAAGCAACCGAAAGTCTCCTATGGCCTTGACGTCCATGCTCACCTGGTTTGTACTTCTTCTGTTCTTGACACAACTCGCGTGCGGCAGCCGCTACACGGCCTCAAAATGTGCCAGCGATCCATTTCCGGAAAGCCGCGAGCTTTTGTCGCTGCCGGCTTTTTCCAGGCTCATCTATTTCTCCGGCAAGCCCAACGACAAAGGCCCAATTGATTGGGAGATCTGGGCTGACGACAAATTCGAGTTCAATGCCTCCCTCAAGTATCACTACACCAAGGCAGACCCGAAAACTATGGATTGCCCGCAGGCGATCACACTCGAACTGAAGACTCCGGTGGCGGCAGAAGGCCAAGCCATGTCGGAGGTTTTCTTAGACCACTTTCAAAAACGGCTCAACGCCGACTTCACATCGCTGAGGGCCGCCTTCGCCCGCAGTTCCACAGAGTTCCAAACGCGCCCGCCAGCACAAACCTCGGTCGGGACTATCATCGCGGAAGTCTCTTCCATGCATCACGTCAACCGCGGCGACTTCGTGATTCTTGGGCTCTACCAGAAGACCTACTACGATGCCTTCCTGTCCAGCCCGAACGCCAGCCTTCGAAGTGATATGGAGTGGTCAACAGCGTTCGGGCTGCCGTTGTCGGGAGTGCCAGCACTTTTGTCTCACGAAACGCTCGATGTATCTTGGGTCCCCTCTCCGCAACGCGGGAGAAGGGGCAGGGTAAAGGGGGCGAACCTACAACTGAGGTGTTGCGAGCATTCTGGGAACCCTATCCCGAGCGGAATTCAGGGATCGATTCAGCAGAGGTATCAAAGCCGGGGTGAGAAGAGGATCACAGACATGATGGCAAGTCTGCAGATTCGTTGGATCAGCTTGCGGTCATTGATGCTCGGAAAAGGGGCTGCATCACTGTATGCAGACCATTTTACGCCTGCCGGTCATGTCGAAGTCACCCGCTTCCTGGCACAGCAGATTATCGCGGAACGGTCGCAAACGCCGGCTGGAGCCGCAGAAATGCAGCCACATATTGTGAAGAAGGGAATTCCGCTGCAAAACAGCAACTGACCACGGAAACGACTGCGGCAGCATTCAAAACTGAAAATAGATGAACTGCGTGGAGTAGGTGCCCCAAAGAGTGTATTGAATCAGGAAGAGCCAGATACAGGCGGCGATCCAGGCGCCTGCTTTCCAGTGGGCCGGTATGGCGATGGAAGTCCGATTCAACGTGCGGCGGTAGCCAAGCGTGTCGAGAACAATGAGACCGACGATCGCGTAGACCAATTGGAGTGGAGGCAGCGTCCAGGCTGGAACCGTGAACGCTTTGAAGACACCTGATACTACCTCCCAAGATCCTGCGCGAAACGGAATCCAGGCGAGAAACACACACAGTTGTGTCAGCAGCCAGGCGGGAACTTTTGGCAAGCGAGGGAATCGCAGTTTTGAGTACAGATGCTGCGATGCGAGAAATAGTCCGTGCAGTGATCCCCACACCAGGAAATTCCACGACGCGCCATGCCACAAACCCACCAAGCTCATGGTGACGAGATAGCTCGTTGGCTGCAGCGCCAGCGAGAAGCGGCGCTGGCTCCACTGAAGCAATTTCCGGCTGAGCGGGAAATGCAGGTACTCGCGAATCCATGTGGACAATGAGATGTGCCAGCGCCGCCAAAACTCATCCATGTCTTTCGCGAGGTAAGGCAGATTGAAGTTCTCCACCAGCCGCACACCGAAGAGCCAGCTCACTCCCTGCGCCATGTTTGTGTAACCAGAAAAATCGGCATACACCTGCAAACCGTACGCCAGCACTCCGAACGCTGCCGAGGCCGCAGTGCTTCCAGCAGGGTCGTCGAACAACGCGTTGCCGACCGGGGCCAGCAAATCGGCAAAATGCTTTTTCGCCCAGCCGAGGGCAAACAGGGTGATCGCCTCGGGAAGCCGCTCCAGAATCTCTTCCTGGCGGGATGAAATCTTCTCAAGCTGAGGAATCAGATGGTCGGCACGTTCGATGGGTCCGGAAACAACTTGCGGGAAATAGGACAAATGTAGCGCGAACAACGGCAAGGAAGGACACGCATCGATCTTCTTGCGCGAAACGTCAACCAAATAGGAAATGGAGCGAAACGTCAGGAAACTGATGCCTAGCGGGAGCGCAAGAGAGAGGGGTGTCGACTCTTGCAGCCAGCCCAGCTTGCGCAGCAACGCGGCGAACTCACCAGCTGAAAAGCCACCGTACTTGAACACCCCCAGCAGCACCAGATTTGCTGATACCCCGGCGAAGACCAGCCGCTTGCGCCGGACCGCAGTTTCGCTTCTCCCGATCTCTTTGCCGAGAACCCAGGTGAACCCCGTCAGCGCCAGCAGCAAGACGACAGAGGCAGGCTGTGCCCATCCGTAAAAAGCATAAGACGCCAGTATCAACAACCCCGGCAGCCATCTTGGCAAGACAGAAACAAAGAGGGCCAGGACAATGAAAATAAACGGCGCGAAGGACAGCGTCGAAAAGGCCACCGGTCAGTTCCCTTTTTGGCGTTCGCGATTCATGGCTTCGACCAGGACGGGCACGATTCTGGATGCCAGGTAGGAGTAACCGCTTGGCGATGGATGAACTCCGTCTTTCAAGAAGTACGGTGGCGCATCCGCTGTCAGCTTCAGATTCTCAGGTGTCATATCGACTAATACGGCGCCATACTCTTGCACCACTGTTTCTACATCGACTCTTATCCGAGCCAATTCACCATGCACAGCCTGGCGAAACCCGCCATATTCAGGAATGAAGGGAGTAACGTGATGCAGTGTAAATCGAGCCAGAACCTCGTCGGTCACCTGATAGTAAGGACCAAAAGGTGTCACTACTAGCACGGCGACGCCGCTCTCGGAATATGCAGCAAGCAGGGCGCCCAAAACAGACCGCAACCGGCGGGACCGAGCCATTGCGGCAGCCGGGTTTCCGACTGTGCCGGTCCTCGACTTCTTGATGCCAGGAGGTGTCTTCGCGGAATCATTCGGTGTGCCCAGCTCATTCACCGGTGCAGAGGGGATCTTTCCTGCCTTTTCCTGTTTTAGCGCAAGAGGCAGCAGCCTCTTCAGCCGAAGTTGAAGTTGCCCAGGGGCCGCAACAATTGACAAGAGCACTGAATGCTTGGCGCTCCGTCTCAGCCACGCTTCGGTAGGATCCAACCGTTTGACTCCTCGGGCATCAGGTTCCGGCCGGGGAACTGGAATCGGCTCCTCCGGATAACACATCTGGATATCGAGCACGATGACGGCGGCGGTGGGCTGAAACGCTAACGCGTAGGCAGAGGTTTGGCCCACCGCGTTCAACAGGCTGTAACCCTGAACTCCAAAGTTCAGGACCTCCACGGGGTTGCTCTTCGCCTTCAGCAAGGCTCTTTCGAGTTGTCGGGGCAGGGTCTCGCTCAAACCGCATTTCAAACCGTAAACCACCGAGGACCCTTGCACTATCACTCTTTCAAGATTGGGTGCGGGTTTATTAGCGTACTCACGCTGGTCATGAAATCCAAAGTTGTTCGTGATTTCCTGCTCCCGAGCCGCATGGACATCAGGCCGCATTCGCCAGCCGGAATAGGAATCAGGAACGATATCCGAATGTACCTGGGCTGGGTCCAAAGGCCAGAGACCGCAGATTCTCAACAGGCTTTCCGCTGCGAGGCCTGTTGCAAACAGAAGGGCCAGAGTGACAGAAACCACCTGGGCCAGCCTTCCGATCAATAACCATCTCACTGGCATGCCCTACTCCAAACGATCTTGAGATGCCTGGCGTGCCGGGCGCGGCAAGCCAGAAAGAGAATCGGCAATCTGACCTGCCAGGAATCGGTACCCCGCCGGGGTCGGGTGAATTCCATCGGGAGAAACAAGGTCCGAAGTGCCCAAAGTCATCTGACGGTTGACTGAATCAAGATTGAGAACGACGGCGCCATAGCGCCGGCCGACTTGCTGGATGTCGTTGGTGATTCGGCCCAATTCGCCAACCAGCGCTTGTCTGAGGCCTCCGTATTCTTCACTGTAGTTGGCGATCATCTGGAGCGAAAAACGTGCCAAATTCTCATCGACCTCGGCATAGTAGGGTCCAAACGGTGGAACCACAACGATGCCGATGCCTGACTCGCGGTAGGCAGCCAAGACGGCAGCCAGCAGGGAACGAAGCCGCCGTGAACGCACTTGAGGGCGCTGTGAAAGCGGTGTTTCATCTTTCAAGAGTCCTTTGGTGTCCGCGACAGTCACCGTTGAGGATTGGCCTGCATTCGCTTTCGGAGAGCCGAGACTCTCGAATTTGCCTCCCTGAACTGAGTTTAGCCGCAGGCCTAAGGCATCGACGGGCCGGCGCAAGCCCATAGGAAAATCCAACCAAGTCAGCAATACACTCGACTCCGACCACCTCTTAAGCCAGCTATCGATCACCGACAACTGTTTGACTCCAGCAGGCTCCACTGGCTTCCGATGAATCATGGTGGGCTCAACCGGATAACTCACCTGCAGGTCAAGGACGAGAACCACGGCGTGTGGTTCGTGCTGCAGTGTATAGGCGACTGACTGACCCAAGACGTTCAGCAGGTTGTAGCCGTGGACACCGAAGTTCAGCACTTCCGCACTGTGCCCGCGTTGGTTCAGAAGATTCTCCAACTGCATGGGCAGTGTATCTTTGAGATACAGCCCCGGGCCGTACGTGACAGAGGAGCCTTGCACGGCAACGCGAAAGACCCCAGGGTCTGGCTTAAGCTGAAGCTCTCTCCGGTCATGGAGGCCCCGGGAATTCGTTGCGGCCCAGTCGACGCCCGTCGTGACGTTGGGCCGAAGTTGCCAGCCGGCGTATCCATCTGGAACCGTGGCGGACAGTCCCGCCGCAATGGATTGAGGCTTTTGCCCGAGCAAACGGGCAACGCCCTCGAGACAAAGTGCCGTGGCAAGAAGAGCGATCGATGCCCACCAAGCGATCCGCGCTATAGCCGCCGTAAAGTTCCAAACCAAACTCATCAACGGATTTAGAGTCTCTAGCCCCACCGCGGTTCTCCGTGAAATTTCACCCTGCGTGCGTTCCAAGATGTTAGTTTCAGATTGCCTTGACACTGGTCCGATGCTCGTACACATGGATCGCACCAATGTCACACAGTCGCTAATTCTCGCTCTCGTAGGAACTTCTCCCGATTCGCATGCCGGGAGATCTTTCCGCTACTGGTTTTGATCAGCCAGCGTGAATCGACCAGGTGTATGTGGCGAGCGATGCAGTCTGTCTGGCGGGCGATACCCGAGCGAATGTTTTCTGAGATGCGCCGGCGCTCATCCGCATCGTCGGTTTCCACTTCGGCAACGACCGCAACATCCTCTGTTCCGAGCTCAACGTTGGGAACTCCGAAGACCACAACCCGGCCTGGATGGACGCCGCCCACGTCGTTGACGATCTCTTCCAAATCTCCTGGGTACAGGTTGCGGCCGCCGACGATGATGAGGTCCTTGAGACGGCCCGTGACGAAGAGCTCTTCGCCGACCACATACCCCAGGTCCCCTGTCAAATACCAGCCGTCGCGCATGACTTGTGCCGTCAGGTCGCTGCGCTTGTAGTATCCGGTTAACATGCAATCACTGAGCAGAGCAATTTCCCCGATGTGCCTTTCAGGCAGCTGAATGCCGCTGGCGTCAACGATTTTGATTTCGACGTTTGGCACGGGACGCCCGGAAGACGCCACAGCCAGGCCTGAGGCGGAAGGTATCGCAATCCCGTCCACAGCCAATGCTCGCGGATCGACGGAATCAACTCTCAGCGGCTCGTCGATGCCCCCCTGAGTGACTGCGAACACGTTCTCTGCCATCGCGTAGGAAGCCGCCAAGGCTGCACGCCTGAATCCGTAAGGCGCGAAGCGATGGGCAAATAGCTCGTGGCTGCGGGCACTGACAGGTTCGGAACAGTTGATCACGGCACGCCACCGCGACAGGTCCACACCATCGAGAGCCGCTTCAGAAATCTTCCTGGCACAAAAATTGTAGGCAAAGTTTGGGAGCCAGGTCACCGTCCCACCGAACCGGCTGACAGCTTGCAACAGCATGTGCGGCGCACGCACCCATTCAAGCGGCGACATGAGCACCAGGGGTATGCTCTTTAGAATAGGCAATAAGAACCCGGCAATCAGGCCCATATCATGATAGAGCGGCAGCCAGCTTACAATCACGTCATCCCTCGACAGGCGAATCGCCTCGGCGCAGCTCTCCAACTGCCGGTAGATGGCCTCGTGCGAAAGAGCAACTCCCTTTTGCAGACCCGTTGTGCCCGACGAATGCTGGAGCAACGCAATGTCCTGCGCAGCAACGCTGACAGCTTCACCCAACGGACTGTGGTCGTCCGGCTGCGGCAATAGCACCTCGACTCCTTCCAGCTCGCAAAGCGATTTCAAGACGACAGCCAGCGCCGGGTAGGTAATTACTGCTTTGGGCTGAATGAGTTGGAACAGGGCTTCAAGGCTGTTCCGGTAGCGTTCAGTATCCAGCTTTTCCGTTGGATATGGGAGGAGGGATGGAATGGCGCCTGCTAGAACGGCGCCAAAGAATCCGTACAGGAGGTCAAGGCTGTGCTGATGAATGATGAGAACAACAGCGCCTGGACCCGCTCCGACGCGTTGCAGTCGACCGGCATAGCGTAACGCCCCTTCCAGCAGATCGCCGCAAGAGACCGCCTGTTCACGCTGTTGGCTCCATAGCAGCCGCACCGCCAGCCGGTCAGGCTCGATGCGCCCGCGTTCAAGCACTCTTTCCGCGAGGGTCCATTTCATGCCAAACGCGTCTTGATTAACTTCACGAGAGCATCGAGGGTGTCAATCTGCTCAGCATTCAGTTCGTGGTCTTGAATGCGCACCGCGAACTCAGACTCAACGAACAAGGCAAGATCGACCACGCTGAAGGAATCAATCAAGCCGCTCGAAATCAGCGGCTCCTCCGGGCCAATCGCCCGGCGCTTATCTTTCAAGATTTCAGCCGAAATATAGTCCGCAATGGGCCCGTGCAAATCCATGAATGCTCCCTTGACCCGTGCTCGTTGCTCATGCAATCTCAGAGACGCGAGCTCTCTTGGCTCAACGCCCTCAACCCGCCATGACAGCTTTTTCTCTTCGGGCTTCCACGTGCCGCCGCGCCAACACCCAGAGGACTTTGAAGTGTTCGAGCGTCGCCTTCAGAACACGCATCTTGGACTGACCGAATTCGCGCGTGGTCAGGACACTATCCACTTGAACGATGCGGGCACCACAGAGGATCAGCCGGCCGAGGATCTCGGAGGCTGCGCCGAAACCGTTGCTTTGGAAGGAGAGTTCTCGCACGAGTTCGCCGCGATAAGCGCGGAATGCACAGGAGTAAACCTGGATATCTCTCCCGCCAGGCCCCACCACCAGCCGGTAGAGCCACGAATTGGCGTTGGAGAGAAACCGCCTCCAGAGCGGCACACGAATAATTTTCCCCCGATCTGAAAATGCGTTGGCCGTCGCGACGTCCGCGCCGTCGAGCACCTCGCGAACGAGCTTGATGATATCTTCGACCGGGTAGGTGCAATCCGCATCGTAGCAAACCACAATCTGGCCGCGCGCAGAGGCAAAGCCTGTTCGGATGGCGGCGCCAAAGCCCTGGTTCACACCGTGCGACAGTATTTGAACATCCCACTCCGCCGGTTTCAGTCGGCCGGCCACCTCCATCGTACGGTCAGAACTACCGTCGTCGACCAGGACAAAATCAACCCGCCAGTTGCGCGGTTTCACAGACTGCAGCCTCCCGAGCTTTTCGAAGAGCTGTGGCAGCGATTCCTCCTCGTTGTACATGGCGACCACGACCGATACTGTTTGACTGGACTCACACGGCATCGCGCTAACCTCGCACCAAAAAGAATTCGCGCAGACAAGCTCTGACGGATTCAACCTTCGCAGGGGACATTTCCCGGATAGATCGGCAAAACATGGACACGTGATCTAACTGCCACCATGTCCTTGCCCGGTCTGCTGGTACAACGGCCCTCGAGCCTGGAAATCGTAGCACAGCGCAAAGGGCGGTAGTCTAGCACAACTAAGAGATGGCAATTCTTGGGTCAAAAGCTTCTGATCCTGCCACTGCAGTCGAGCTTGTCGGTCAACCTAAACAGCAGGCGCCGCGCTTGGCAGCCGCGACCTCATTCAATCCGTTTCACTGGATACTCTTCCCCGCCGAGATGAAAGGTGAATCCTGCAGGCTTGCCATCGGCTGCAAGATCGAATACCAGCTTCCCAGCCGTCCAACGTAGCGAGAACTCTCGATCGGAGTTGGGGACGAGCTCAATGTCGGATGCACCTGCGAAGTTTGCGCGCACCTTCGTTCCATCACGCTTGATGGTATAAATCTCCCGGTTGTTCGTCTGGCGCTGATACCTTCCAACGAAGCGATCGAGATCCTTGCTCTGCAACACGACAGCAGCGTCACTTCTGGCGTTCGGCGGACCCGGTTCATTCCACTCGGGAAGTTCGCGCAGCCAGATGTTTCGAAAGCGCACGGGATTTCCGTGATCTTGAAGCGAGACTGGCAGCCTATCTGGATGCGCCTGGTAGGGTGAGTGCTGCAGCCAGTTTGTGGCCCCCCACAACTCGACATTGTCTTGAACCAGAACACCATTGTGCAGGAGTGTGATCCGCGCAGGTTTGAGCAGTCCTCCGTTTCGATCAAAGCGCGGGCGGCGGAAGACGATGTCGTAGCTCTGCCACTCGCCGGGAGGGCGGCAGACATTGACCAGCGGCGGATACTGGCCATAAACGGAAGCAGCCTGGCCATCCGGATAGGTGTCGTTCTCGTAGGAATCCAGCACCTGAATCTCATACTGCCCCATCAAGAAAACGCCGCTATTGCCACGACCCTGGCTCTTGCCCATGGCAGGCACGGGCGCCGCCCATTCCACGTGGAGCTGAACATCGCCGAAAGTGCGCCGGGAAAAGACGTAGCCGCTTCCTTTGACCGATTCCATGTAGCCATTTGCTGCCACCCATTTGGCAGGGCTGCCATCCTCACTGCGCCACTGTGAAAGGTCCCGACCGTCAAACAAAATCACAGTGTCCGCAGGAGGTGCAATGGGTAACTTCTGGTCTGCGGGCTTCACGAGTGGAGGTCGCGGGCGGGTCATGTCGTGGGCCTTCCACTGGGCTGGTGCCTGAGACCAAGCCTGCAGACAAAAAACAAGAATTCCTGCGGCAACCAACACGGGTTGTTTCATGACGCTGACCTCATCGTGAATTGGAATTGTGAAACAGAACATCAAGGAGGATGCTCGCCGATTCGTCAGGAGCCCAGTCTGAATCGTTCACGGCCACGGGGCTATTGGTCTGATGCCCCTCACAGGGCCTTGAAGAGCGTGGGCTCCTGCCCGCAACTTCCTCGTGGGCGTCCCGAACGGCATTCATGAAGAATGCAGCTAGACGCCGGACTGAATTACCTTCTCCATTGCCACGCAGAAGGCATCGATCTCACCGAGTGTAGTGTACACATTTGGAGTTACACGGATGCCTTGAAACTCCTCGTGCGCGATGGAAGTGACGATGATGCGATGCTTGTCCCAGAGATGAGAGGTCAGTTTGTTGGGATCGATGCCGGCAACACCCACACAGCCCAATGCACACGACTGCGCCGGATCGAAACTGGTGTAGATGCGCACGTTCTTCTGCCCATTGAGACGCCTTGCCCAACGGTCCTTGAGGTATCTCAAGCGCGCCGCCTTCCGCTCGGGCCCGATGCCCTCGTAGAAGGTCAAGGCCTCTGCAATCGCGTTGTGGTTCGCCGCCGGGTGGGTGCCGATTTCCTCGAACTTACGGATGTCGTTCTGAGACGTCTCCGGGGCCGGCATCAGCGGCCACAGCTTTGCGATCTTGGATTTCCGCACGTAGAGAAAACCGGTGCCAATCGGTGCCAACAGCCATTTGTGCAGGCTGGTTCCGTAGTAGTCACAATCCAGATCGGCCTGCTTGAAAGGAAAGTGGGCATAAGCATGGGCGCCATCGACAATCACTTCGATACCGCGCTGGCGTCCCATTTGGCAGACGCGTTTGACGGGAAAGATCTGGCCCGTCAGATTCGTGATGTGGCACAGCAAAATGACTTTGGTCTTCGGTGTGATTGCTTTTTCGAATCGTTCGGCGAGTTCATTTGGATCCTTGAGCGGCACCGGAAACGAGAACATCTTGAGCACAATTCCGTCTCGCTTCTCGCGCTGGCGCCAGGTGGTCAGCATGCGTGGATAGTCCTGGTTTGTGGTCAACACTTCGTCGCCAGGCTTGAGATCCAGCCCAAGTTGACAGATTTCCAGCGCCTCGCTGGCGTTGCGAGTGATAGCGAGTTCTTCCGGGTCGCAACCGAAACTGGCCGCCAGCCGCCTCCGCACAGTTTCGACCTCGGGTTCCAGAATGCGCCACATGTTGTGAGCTGGCGCCTGGTTTGAGAACTCCAGATAACGCCGCATCGCATCTTGCACGACGCGTGGACTAGGGGAAACGCCTCCGTTGTTGAGGTTGATGTGGGTGCGATCAAGCGTAAAAGCTTGCTGAACTTGAAACCAAAAGTCCTCGTCGGCAGCAACGTCTACGGGCAATCTCCCCGCCACACCGCGTTCTGCTGCCTGCACGCGCTCAAGACTGTCGTTACGCAACCAAGCAACAGCCGTGGTACCTGAACCAACCAGGCCTTTGACAAAGCTTCTTCGAGTCAACATCTGGATCCTTGAGGGCGTGCTCTACTTCCCGCCAAGAATTTCACCATGAGGCTTGTTCATGGTGATTTCCTTGTAAACGATTTCGACCTGACCTGGCAGTCCGTCGCCTGTCCACATTTTCACCGCATCGGAGAGACGAATGCTCGTAGCGGCAGTCTTGTCATCCTTTTTTGTGACCAAATCCTCCAGCTTCTTTCCGCTCTTCACAGCGTCACCGACTGCTTTTCGCAATTCCACAAAAAACTGCCGCTGCCCAGTCAACACTTCGCTGCCGCCCGGAGTGCCATGCCCTGGCAATATGGTGGAAGCTTTCAGTTTTTTCACTTGATCGATCACTCTAGGCCAGTTGGCCGAGTTGGCGTGACCCAGATAGTTGAAGGGGCCGTTCACTACAGCATCGCCTGTGCAAACGATGCTCTCTTTCGGAAGGTAAACAAACCCATCTCCTCGTGTATGTGCCCAGCCGAAAAAATGAAACTCGACTCTGCGGCTGCTGTCTTCAAGAACAAACTGCCTCTCCTTGAAGGTCTGTTTCGGCGGTTCAGCCGTTGCAAGATTCAAAGCGGACACGTCTTTTCTAGACTTGGCGGCGCCCTGCCAGCCGGCGGGTTCGTACCGTTTCATCTCTTCAGCCACTCCGACGTAAGCCAGCGTGGTCGCTCCCAGCTTCGTCCACACCGGATTGCCATAGGCGTGGTCGCCGTGATGGTGGGTATCAAAAACATATTTGACGGGCTTCTTGGTTGTCTTTTTGATGTCGGCCAGACACGCCTCCGCGCCGCTGGGGAAGTTGGCGTCCACCACAATCAAGTAGTCCTTCATTTCAATCCAAATATTGTTGCAGTGCCCCTTATCCTTGATTTCCCCCTCTCGAAACCAAACGCCCGGAGCAATCTGCTTTACGTTGCCTGGAGTGCCCTCGATGGCCGTCCTCGAAGTGGTGAACCAGAGTGCCATCGTGCACAGCAGCAATCCCGAGGACATCAGTATCTGTGATTTCTTCATGGATCAAGAACCTCCGGTTCAGTTGAAAGGGCAAAGAGTCAAGGCGAAAGGGTCAAGGAAACCGCGTGGACGGCTTGACACTTGACCCTTTCGTCTTGCTCCTTATCGATTCAGTTCCTGCCACAGTGCGCGGTAATAGCGCATGAAACGAACTGCGTCCGGGTTGCCGTCGACTTCAGCGAGCGTATAGCGGTTGAATTCAGCTTTCTTCAAGAGGTTGAACAACTCGCGCCAGGGATACTCCTTCTTCCAGAGCTCGTTGATGTGGACGCTGCGCAGCCAGGGTTTCAGCAGCTCAAAATTCTTCGCCACTGAACCGCCTTCGACATCCTCTAAATTGGAGTTCCAGCAAACACCAACCATTGGATGATCCGCGATTTCCAGCATCTGGCGCACGCGCGCGGGAACATTCGAGTCGCGCCCATGAACTTCTAACCAGATCTCCACACCGTAGCCCTGAGATTGCTGGCCGCATTCGCGAAGCGACCGGCCAATTTGCTCCAAGGTTCTCGCTTCGGGAACTTCCTTCGGAATACCGTTGGGACGCACCTTCACACCCATAGCGCCGATGTCATGCGCGAGCTCGGCAAATCGCTTGGTTTCTTCGATATTCGCTCGAACAACCGCCGCGTCGATGGAGTGGTATTCGCAAGTTGAACCGAGGCTCAACAGATGGACGGGACTGTTGATGAACGCGTCGCGGACTTGGAGCCTCTGCTCCTTAGTCAAGGAAGGTTCAACACCATGCTGATGCGTTGTCCGCAACTCAACCGCCTCGAACCCGGCCAGAGCACAGTTCTTGATCAGAGTAGGGATATCCCAATCCTTGCCAAGGTTGTAGGTAACCGTGCCAAGCTTGAAACCACCAAATCCTAATGCTGGATTCTTCCGATCGGGTAGCACAACAACCTTTCGCCTTTCGCGTTTTCCTTCCGCCTATTTGTCTAAGGCCGGATCACCGTGCCATCACGCCTTCGCGTAGTGCCCCAGCTATAGTCGAAGTTCCGTGGGCCACTTGGAAACGGAAATTTCTTGGCCAATTCTTCATCAACCTCGATGCCATGACCCGGAACTTCGTTTGCATATAGAAATCCGTTCTTCGTTTCAGGACACCCTTTGAAGACTTCAGCCGTTTCCTTTGGAAAACGCCCACCCTCGTGAATCCCAAAGTTGTAGCTCGCTAGTTCCAAGGCCAACTGCGTCGCATGGGCGACCGGCGAGGCATCCCCCGGACCATGCCACGCGGTCTTGACGCCAAAGAATTCACAAAGCACGGCCACTTTACGCGCCATGCTCAGGCCGCCAATCTGGGAAATGTGGGTGCGGATATAGTCAATCAAACGGCCGGAGATCAGGGGAACATGTTCATGCATGGTATTGAACAGCTCGCCCATGGCGATGGGTGTGGCACACTGCTGCCGAACCAATCGGAAATGCTCGTTGTCTTCTGGTGGGAAGGGATCCTCGATGAAGAAAGGGCGATACCTCTCCAGTTCCTTGCAAAGGTTCACTCCCTGGTTGAGAGTCACCCGTTCGTGGATGTCGTGCAGTAGTTCCACTTCGTCACCCAGTTTGTTGCGGCAATGTTCAAACAGCTTGGGCAACATGCGGCAGTAAGCGGCTGGTTCCCAGATATCCTTTGGAGCCGTGGGGCCCTCATCTCCCTCGTCCGCTGCACGACGATTGCGCGACGCGGCACCATAAGTCGCTAGTCCCGGAATGCCCGACTGGATGCGAACATGCCGGTACCCCAGTTCCATTCCCTTCCGGGCGTTCTCTTCTAATTCCTGAAAGTCCTTGCCGCTCGCATGGTAATAGCAGTCCGCGGCGAAGCGACATTTTCCGCCCAGCAACTGGTAGAGGGGCATGTTGGCGCGTTTGGCCTTGATGTCCCACAGTGCCATGTCAACGCCGCTCATGGCGTTGAACATGGCCGGACCGTTTCGCCAATAGGAGCTGACGAAAGAAGACTGCCAGATATCCTCGATCTCATCGACGTTGCGCCCAATCAGAAAGGGCTTCAAGTATTTCTCAACGGCCGTTTCCACAACGTAAGCGCGCTGTGTCCACGTGGCACAGCCCCAGCCATGCAAGCCCGGTTCGCTGGTCTCAACCTTGACCACTACCAATCGAATCCGGTTGGGAGCCGTCAGAACCGTCTTGATATCCTTGATCTTCAGCGCCGGAAGTCCCTTTGTGGATGCAGGCTTTTCCTGAGCCCAAAGCGGGGTCAGGGGACTGCGTTGCGAGAAAAGCGATGAGCCTCCGGCCACGACTCCTGCGGAAATCCAGCGCAAGACTTCACGTCGATCCATGACTGCTCTCCTTAGACTGACGAGAGTGAGAAGATAAGTTGTCGTAAGAAAACGCGGCAATCCTATGCAAGTCAGTCAGGGTTGTCAAATCCGCTGAATCAGCTCCGAAGCGCGTTCAGACGTTAGAGCAACACCTGCACAGGCACGCCCCGGTGGGCCGATTCGATGCAGCGAAAAGCCAGTTCGCAGGACCTTAAAGACTCCTCAACAGGAATGTTCGGTTTGCTCTCGTTGCGAATGCATTCGATGAAATGACGGGCTTCGCCAACGTAGGGGTCGTTGCTGGGATCAGCCTCAGGGAGGGAAATGCGGGAAGTCGATCCGGTGTCCTGCCCAGCCGTGGAAACGACTTGAAGATTCTGGCAAGTGAGATTGTCATAATGGAGCATTCCGAGGCTGCCACAGATTTCGACCGTTTGATGAAAACTGCCCACAGGATGAGCCCAGCTTCCTTCAATGTGTGCCAATGCCCCAGACTCCAACTGGATGTTGATCAATGCATAATCGAGCGTTCCGCGGTGGCTTTGCGTCAGCGTTTTCGCACAAACCTGCTTGACCTCGCCAAACGTCCAGCGGAGGAAATCCAGATCATGGATTAACAAATCCAAGATGACGCCGCCGCTCTTTTCCGGGTCGGCGAACCACGATTCGGCGCCAGGATACCCAACACAGCGCGAAAGGCGCACGGTACCAACTTGTCCTATGTCCCCGGCAAGAACTCGCTCGCGAAGCCGGGCATACTCCCAAAAGAACCGCAAAACTTGGCCGACCATAACAGTTCTTGAGTAGCCTTCGAGCAGTCCTCGAATCTCATCCGTCATTGCTTGATTGAGCGCCAACGGTTTTTCGCAAAAAATGTGCTTTTGGGATGCCACCAACGGCCGCAGAACTTCCAAGCGAGTAAGAGTTGGAAGACAGATGACAACAGCATTCACGTCCGGATCTGCCAAGATGGGAGCGATCTCCTGAACAGGCTTCGCCCCATACGTGCTCGCCAAACGTTCTGCCTGCGCCAGCGTGCGACTGTAGACATACTGGATTGAAACCTGCGGAAGCACCTGGAAAGCCCCGGCCAAGCGCTGCCCCATATTGCCAGCGCCGAGAATGGCGAGCTTGATTGGAGGTTTCGAACTCTGATCGGTGCGCTGAGTGAGCATCTCAACTTTCAGTGTTGCGATGTTTGTTGTTCTTTGAGATTCCCCGGTAATCTTCGCACCTAGAGCGACACCACTTGCGACGTCGCAATCGACTTATACGCCGCTTCCACCACCTCGAGAGCTCGCACTCCGTCGAGCCCGGTAGCTGAGAGTGCGCATCTGCCCTGAATCATCCCGACAAAGTTTTCCAGCATCCGCAGGATGAGGTCTCCGTCGCGAGCGTCTGCCAAATGCCGGCCGACCGGTTCCGAGTAGTGGTTGAGGGTCCAGGGGAATAGGTTCAGGCTGACGACTCCCTGAGTTCCGATTATTTCAATCACCACATCGCCCCAGATTGGGAACGATCGATTGGGCCGCGACCAACTTGTGTCGAGAGTGACAAAGACTTCGTTGCTCATTTCAAGGGTTAGAAGGCCCACATCCTCAACCGGGATCGGGTGCAACCGGTTGGCGGCGTGCGCGAATACTTGCGTGAACTCCGCCTCGAAGAGCCAGCGAAGTCCATCGACGACGTGAACCGTGTGGTCCATGACCGCTCCGCCTCCCGAAAGCTGTGGATCGACAAACCAGTCGCCCGGCATGGTGCCATGGTTCGTTGCCTTTACAGCCACCACCTGGCCGATTCCCCCTTGTTCGAGCAGCCGTTTAGTTTGTCGCAAAGGCTCACTGAAGCGGACGGGGAAGCAAATCCCCAACGGCACCTCGTGAGCTTCACAGATAGCCAGCATCTCCCGCGCATCGACGCACTTGGTTGCAAGCGGCTTCTCGCAGAGGATTGGAATGTTTGCCCTGGCAAAATCGAGAACCATCGACTTATGGCGGCTGTTCGCCGAGCAGATCAGGACACCGTCTATGGCCCCCTTTTGGAGCAGCCCTTGGTAGTCAGAGACCACCGTCAGACCTTCGAGCAAGTCTCCAAGAGCAGACACTCGCATGGAGTCCGATTCGGCGACAGCGACCAAGTCGATTTCTGGCAGGCTCTTCAGGCAGGATAAATAATGCCCCGCATGCACGTGCTCCAAGCTAACAAGTGCCAGTCGTGTAGTCATTCTAGCCATCCGTGAAGCTAAACCGAGGCGCCATCCTATGTGTTTGGCCTTGGAAAGGCAACGAGGAAGACGGAGCAACCTGTTTGTTCTCAATGGTGGCCTCGGCTTTAGAGGTTTGTCTGATCCGCTCCAACACGGCAGCCAAGAGTCGGACGGCCAGCAACCTTGGGGCTAGACCAGCTGGAAGAAGGGATCAGTGGACAGAATGACCGCTTTTTAGACACCGCAGCCGATGCAGAGAGTTCACGGCGGGTACACTTACCTTCTAAACCTCTATTCAGTCGGCACTTAACTCACCGAATCCCTTTGGCAGGCGGCGTGATATATGGACTAACGAACGAAGCATCAAAAAGGATCAAAGAGAGCTAAAACGATGAATCCCAAAACCGACAAACTCCTTCAGCAAGCCGGCAAGTACATCACACTGGGCAAACTGACGCTGGCTCTGGAACAGTACCTAAAGATTCAAGAATCAGAGCCTGATGACACTACGATCATCAACACGATTGGTGATCTCTATGTACACCTTGAAGACAAGACCAACGCTCTCTTGTGGTATCACAAATTGGCCGAGGCTTTCGAGTATCGCGAATTGCATTCAAACGCGATGGCGACCTATCGGAAGATTCTAAAACTCTCTCCGAAGAATCATGAAGCGATGACGTTGCTGGCGCAGCTCTGCGAACGTCAAGGACAAACCCAGAACGCCAAAACACACTACCAGATGCTGGCCAAGCTGAAGATGGGACTTGGGAACTTCACTGAGGCGATTACGATCCTAAAAAAGATCTGCAGCCTCGACCCATCTTGTGGCGAGAGTCAGACGGCTCTGGCCCAGTCCCTGGAGATCAGCGGAGACATCAAGGAGGCGATTAAGGCTCACGTCCAGAGTGGAGTGCTCTATGCTCAACAGGGAAATGTCATGGCAGCATCACAAGTTGTGGAGAGTATTTTCCGGCTGCAGCCCAAGGACAAGGAGACTGTGAAGGCTTTCTTCATGTTGCTTCAAAAGATCGATCTCTCGCACCGTGGCTTGCAGTACCTCAATTCGCTTGCCCTGGACGAGGACCCGGAGTTCAAGCTCATCCTATCCGAGATGTTTCTGGCGGAAGGCAACCTCGAAACCGCTCGCCAACTGATTCAGGGAAGCGTCCGAGAATACCCCACGCTTTACAAGCCAGGGATCGAGGTTCTGAAAGGGCTGATTGCAAGGCGTGACTTGAACGGCAGTCTCGAAATGGTGGAGGAGCTCTTCGAAATCTCCATGCACCAGCGGGATGAGAAGACCTTGAAGCTCCTTCTCGATTCTCTGATGGAACTAGATGAAACCAACAGCCGGTCGTTGAAGACGCTGATCACGGTGCTGATTCGCATGAACGACAAGGAAAAACTGGAAGGCTATTTGAAGCGCCTCGTTCTGGTTCATTTGCGAGCGAATGAAGTACACGATGCTCGGGAAAGCCTCAATGAGCTTGTGGTGTACGGTTCCTCAAGCTTCTATCTTGACTTGCTGAACTTGATCAACGAGGCAGCACTCGACCAGTCCCAGGAAGTCATGACAAGGACAATTCAGAGAGTCATTCGATCACTAGAGGCCGGCAGCCTGGAGAAAGATCAGAAAGAAGTGAGTGGTCCTGTAGCGCTCGGAGTGTCCGAGCTAGATTTGGGAATGGGATTGACGTTCGAAGAAGAGATTGCCTTCGTACAGTAATCAGCTTAAGGGCCCAACTGCGCCCTTAAACTCCGGCCGCCGCCCTTTGTCGCTCGCAGCGGAAGGCGGTGGCCGGATGCCCTCAAACTCGAAGGTGTCTAATCCGAGGTTTGTTAGAAACATCGGTTCAGGCTGCAGTGCAACACTCGACTCAACCAGCATCAGCGAACAACGGGAGTCTTGGAGATCGAGAGCGCCTTTTCGAGATAGCGTCGATCAAGCATCCCGTTCAGATTGCCTTTCTTCAAATATCCCAGAACCCTGGCTCGCTCAAAGAAGGTCTCAAGGGAACTTTCCAGAGGATCTACAGTCACCTCCAAGCGGGTCAATGCGTCAGTGAGGATGCCTTCATCGAGGGGTTTCCGCGTGTATTTGGCGATTTCCTGATTGAGAATGGCTCCGACGTCCTGACGATGCTCTTGAATCCACTGGGTCAGTTTCACATGGGCGTTCACCACTCGCTGTGCCCACTCTGGCCGGGTCTCCAGAAATCTTTGGGAAGCAACCAGAAGAGTAGTGGCAAACTTGCCATCCAACCACAAGTCACGTTCATCCACTAGAATAACTCCCTGCGCCCGGTGAACCAGGATGGCCCCCCAAGGTTCCGGCACCCACGCTCCATCCAACTGCTTACGCAGAAAAAGCGCCAGGATATCGGCGTTCGCCACCGGCAACACTTCAACGGTACCGCCTCTCTCTTTCGTCAGGTATCCCATCTGGGCCAGGTAAGTCCGCAACGAAATATCCTGAGTGTTCCCGATCTGAGGTGCCGCGAAGCGCTTTCCGGCAAAATCTTCCTTCTGATTCAAGACGACATCCGACCGCCGGACAAAAACCGCTCCCCCCTGAACCGCGCCGGCAATCACACGCAGTGCCTGCCCCTCAGACCGGATGAATCCGTTGATCGCTGGCGAGGGACCCACATAAGTGAGATCGATCTCATTGGCCAGCAGGGCTTCGATCGCTGCGGGGCCTGAGCCGAACAACTTTGGGACAAATTTCACCTCAGCGCCGAGCTGTTTCTCAAATTCGTCGTTCGCCAGACCCACCAATGCCTGCGCATGTGTGACATTGGCGAAATACCCAAGACGGAGCTCTGACCTCTGATTCCAGTCTTTGGAGCTGCAACTCGCCAGAAGTGCCGCAAATGCCAGTAGCACCAGCGTAGCCGGCAGTGTGCTGCTGCGCATGCTTCTATGGCCTTGTTTCCCGGCTGAGCCATTCCCTTCGTGAAGACAGTTCAACACCACGCCCCCGTCACCCCAAAAAGCTCGAAAGTATAGCGCAAACGTCATGGTTTTCCGGATTCAAATGCTACAATACGGTCACGAAATTCAATTAACAGGGATGTCTCCATGACCAGAAAGCTGTTTTCTCGACGCAGGCTGCTCCAGTTTGCCGGCTCCCTTGCAGCGGCTGGTGCCGTTGATCCCACACTGCTGGCCAGCGGAAAATCTCAGATGAGCAAAGTCGAACGCGTGAAAGCAGCAGTTCGAGGCGAGCGCGTTGACCGGGCGCCCTTTACGTGCTGGCACCACTTCGGGCTTGAGAAGCAACCGGGCGAAAAACACGCGGAGGCAACCATTGAGTTCTACCGCAGGGTTGACGTCGATTTCTTAAAAGTGATGAGCGACTTTCCCTACCCTGTGCCCCAGGGGCTGGAGAAAATCAGCCAACCTGAAGACTGGCAGCGAGTGGAACCGCTGAAAAACCCCTTTCCCGAGCAGATCAAGGCGCTGCGATCGATTCACAAAGAACTCAGAGGCCAGGCACTCTTCGTCGAAACGATTTTCCAATCGTGGAACGTGGCGGAAAAACTTTCCTCAAAAAAGGACCTTACGCAACTAAAGGAGACCGATCCCAAACTGTTCAAAAAAGTCCTGCGTGCAATTTCAGAATCCCAGGCCAACCACGCTCGCCTGGCGATGGATGCGGGCGCGGCTGGCATTTTTTTGGCTGTCTCCGCGGCGGATCAGTTTGTGACAGACTCTCTGGACTACATGAGAATGGGCCGGGAGTCAGATTTGATCATCCTGGACGCTGTGAAAGAGAAAGGCATGCTGAACATTCTCCACGTTCACGGAAAGAAACCGCACTGGGAGACGCTGGTCGCATATCCCGTTCAGGTCATTAATTACTCTACGCATGGAACGGCGGTCGGTTTGACTGACGCCCGAAGAAAGTTTACGGGAACACTGATGGGTGGCTTGAACGAAGAAAAGATCGCTCATCAAACGGCAGAGGAGCTTGCCAGCGATCTAGAAGCCGCAACGGTCTCTATGCAGAAGCGCCGCTTTATCCTGTCGCCTGGCTGCTCGGTGCCAAATGATATCGCTCCCGAGGCACTGCTTCGATTGAAGGAGTTGGTTCAGAAAGGACGAAGCGGGCGAGGCTACCTTCGAAACTCACTCGGATGCCAGCACTTCGCGCACCGTCTCCAACACAAGATTCATTTTCAACGGCTTTTGCAAGGTGGCGTGGGCGCCCAGCATCTCCGCTGTCCTCAGGAATCGTCCGTCAAAAGCGCCTGACATGACGATGACCTTGAGCCCGGCAAAGTCCTTTCTGAGCGACCGCAGGATTTCCAGTCCATCCCGTTCCGGCATCACAATGTCAGAGATGAGAAGATCCACCTTGGACTCGCGCAACTTTTCCAGCGCGTCCCTTCCATCGGCGCTCTCCAACACCGTATAACCCGACTTACTGAGGAAACGGTTGAGCAAACTGCGGATGCTTGGCTCGTCGTCAACGACGAGAATCGTGCCCTGCGATTGGCGGTCAGCTTTCACATTGCTTCCATCAGATCCCATGCACTCACTCCATTGGCAGGCGAGGACCTTCGTTTGCAAACGTGGGTCAAAACTTCATCCGCCCCAGACGCGCCATCATGCCACCGCTCATTTGCTTCATCATCTTGCGCGCCTGGACATATTGCTTCAGGAGCTGATTCACCTTCTGCACTGAGGTGCCGCTGCCGCGTGCAATTCTTTTGCGGCGACTTCCGTTGATAATCTGGTGATGGGCGCGCTCTCTGGGCGTCATTGAGTTAATAATCGCTTCAATGTGCAGCAGTTCCTTTTCGTCTACTTTCACCTTGTTGAGGTCCTTGAAGGGTCCCACTTGCGGCAGCATGCCCAGGATCTGCTCCAGGGGCCCCAGCTTGCGCATCTGCCGAAGCTGATCGCGAAAATCTTCGAGCGTAAAGGTGTCTTCGCGGAGCTTCTTCTCAAGCTCGACAGCCTGTTCCTGGTCGATAGCCTCTTGAGCTTTTTCGATCAGGGAGAGCACATCACCCATCCCGAGGATGCGTGAAACCAGCCGGTCGGGATAGAACGGCTCCAACGCATCTGCTTTCTCGCCGACGCCGACAAACTTGACCGGTTGGCCTGTGACGGTCTTGATCGAGAGCGCCGCGCCACCGCGAGCATCCCCATCCATCTTCGTCAGAATGACGCCGGTCAGACCCAGTTGAGTATGAAATTCCTGGGCGCTCTTTACAGCGTCCTGGCCGGTCATAGCATCGGCCACGAACAGGATTTCCGCCGGATTGACCGCCTGCTTCACCTGGCGAAGCTCCTGCATCAGTTCTTCGTCGATGTGCAATCGTCCAGCCGTGTCGATCAGCAGCACATCGCAGCCTGAATTCTCAGCTTCGCGCAGAGCAGACCGGCAAAGCTTTAACGGATCCTCAGCCCCAACCCCGGGATACACAGGCACGCCAAGATCCTTGCCCAGGATCGCCAACTGCTCGCGCGCCGCCGGGCGATAGATGTCGATGGAGAGCAGATAAGCGCGATGCCCGTTGCGGTTCAACCAGCGTGCCAGCTTACCTGTTGAAGTTGTTTTCCCGGATCCTTGCAGACCGACGATCAAGAAGACATTGGGGCGCTTGGGCGGGAAGTTGAGGCCGGCGGATTCACCACCGAGCATCTCCAACAGTTCATCCCGAACCACTTTGATCACTTGCTGGCCCGGCGTTAGGCTGTTCAGAACATCCTGTCCGAGGGCTTTTGTTTTGACAGACTCGACAAACTGCTTCACGATTTTGAAATTCACATCGGCTTCCAGCAAAGCCATGCGAATCTCTTTTAGCGCCTCCTCGATGTGTTCGGCCGAGAGCCTCCCTTCGCCGCGCAAATTCTTGAAAACCTTTTGAAGCTTTTGGGTCAACTGGTCAAACATTCGAAATCCTTAAGAGCAAGCAACCGTCGTATTAGTTGTCGTGTACCCTCATGCAAACCCGCTCAATGCTGACGGCATGCCCGGTTTCTGGATTGACCACGATCTCAACGGCATTGATTCGCACATCCTCGGTCGCCGTCTCAAATCGGGCCGGCATCTGGCTGATGAACTTGGGCAGAATAATATCCTTGCTGACCCCGATGATCGAGTCGTGTGGGCCTGTCATGCCTGAATCAGAGATGTAGGCTGTGCCTCCCGGCAAGATCTGCTCGTCTGCGGTGGGTACGTGCGTGTGCGTCCCGACAATAGCTGAGACCCGCCCATCGAAATACCAACCCATCGCTTGTTTTTCTGCCGTCGCTTCCGCATGAAAATCGATAAAAACCACCTTAACCTCAGGTTTCAACAAAGCCAGAAGAGTTTCGCAGGTCCGAAAGGGGCAGTCAATTGCAGGCATGAAAACCCGGCCCTGAAGGTTGATGACTGCGTAGGGAATTCCGCTGCTAGTTTGGCTCGCCAAGAGTCCCTTCCCGGGAGCACTTGGCGGGTAGTTGGCAGGTCGCAGCAAGCGTGGTTCCTGGTCGAAGTACGGCAAGACTTCCCTTTTGTCAAAGATGTGGTTGCCTGATGTCAGCACATCGATTTTCAATCCCAACAGCTCCTCCCCCAGACGGGGCGTGATGCCGTTGCCTGCCGCCGAATTCTCGGCATTGGCAATGCACAGATCTATTCGCCTCGATTCGAGGATATGGCCCAGATGATGCTTCAACACATCTCGGCCCGGCCGACCCACAATATCGCCAACAAAGAAAATTCTCATCACTCAAGCATTTCTGGCCTTCGGAAAACAAAAACAGGATGTTCGGAACCCTTCCGATCAGGTTGGGGAGCCTCATCGCTAAAACACGTCGCGAGTCAAGTTTCTCCAACCTGTTCCGGGCTTCAGGGTTCCGCACACCCTGTTGATTGGCTGCTCCGGGTCTCTCTTGCCTTGGACAAACCGGCGAGCGCAGGGACGATCCCTTGACTCAGGAAACTACCTCGCGTAGTCCACAACGCGCATCTCGCGTATTACCGTTACCTTGATTTGCCCTGGGTATTGCAGTTCGTTCTCAATCTTGCGGGCAATATTGCGCGTCAGGCAAAAGGCCTGTTCGTCGCTCACTTTGTCGCTTTCCACCATGATGCGGAGCTCACGTCCGGCTTGAAGGGCATAGCATTTGGAAACCCCCTCAAAAGAGTCCGCCAGATTTTCCAGTTTCTCCAGCCGTTTCACGTACGTCTCCAGAATCTCTCGGCGGGCGCCGGGACGCGCGGCAGACAAAGCGTCGGCCGCCTGTACGAGCTGTGCTTCCAACGTACGGAAATCAACGTCAAAATGATGCGCTTCCATGGCGTGGATCACCGCCTCTGTCTCTCCACACTTGCGCGCCGCCTGAACACCCAGCTGAATATGGGTGCCTTCCACTTCGCGGTCTATGGCCTTGCCGATATCGTGGAGTAGTCCCGCCCGCTTGGCCACCGCCACGTCCGCTCGAACTTCAGCCGCCATCATCCCGGCCAGGAATGAGACCTCTTTGGAGTGATTCAGAACGTTCTGCCCATAGCTAGTGCGATATCTCAAACGACCTAGCAACCGGATCAGTTCGGGATGCAAATCGTGCACCCCGACTTCCAGGGCCGCCGCTTCGCCGTCTTTCGAAAGTTTGTCGTCGAGTTCCCTTTTGACCTTTTCCACCACCTCTTCGATTCGAGCCGGGTGAATGCGGCCGTCCGAAATCAACTTCTCGATGGACAGCTTTGCGATCTCACGACGAATCGGATCGAACCCAGACACGATGATCGCTTCCGGAGTATCGTCAATGATGAGGTCGCATCCGGTGGCGACTTCCAGCGCCCTGATGTTTCGGCCCTCCCGGCCGATGATTCGGCCCTTCATCTCGTCGCCGGGAAGATCCACGACCGAGACAGCCGACTCCACCACGTGTTCCCCTGCGCACCGCTGTATGCACATGGTGATGATCTCTTTTGCCTGGTCCTGCCCTGTTTGCCGGGCTTCTTCCTCGATGCGACGCGTGATGGCCACGGCTTCGCGCCGAGCCTCAGTCTCCACCTGCTTCAGGAACTGCCGCTTGGCCTCCTCGGCCGTCATCCCCGAGACTACTTCCAGCTGTCGCTTCTGCTCATAGACGAGTTCACGAACTTTTTTCTCGTCCAAGGCAAGCGCATACTCCTTCTCGGCGAAGCGCTTTTCCTTCTGCCCCAGTTCTCTTTCCTTAAGGATGAGCGCCTGCTCCTTCTTCTCAAGCAGTTCCTCACGCTGTCCGAGCCTCTTTTCGAGATTGTGAAGTTCTACTTTCCGATCTTTGGATTGCTTTTCTACTTCGGCGCGAAGACTGAGGCTCCTATCTTTGGCCTCTAGCTGAGCTTCTCTCTTGATGGTCTCGGCTTCGCGTTTTGAATCGCCAATGATCTTCTGAGCGGTCTGCTCTGCTGCGTTCAGCGAATTCAAAACCTGCCTGTTCTTGAACAGCATTACTGCAAGGACCAAAATCAATCCAATAGCCACTGCCAAAGCAAGATAAGTGACTAAATTCATGGCGTCTCCTAAATCGTTTCAGACCCAGACGCTGTTCTGCCTGGGTGCCAGAGCAAACTAGTACCAACACGGAAGTCACAAGAAGGAAGCTTGAAATTAGCATGCTGGAAGCCTTGTTCGGCCTGGACTCGAGGGTGAAACCGGCCAATCGAATTTCTTAGTTTGGATTATAGTGTGCGAATCTCGCAATTACAATATTTCGTAGAATCTCTCTATGCCTGTTCTCAGCACGACGAGATCGCTGCACGCCACCTGACAGAATCGGGCAAGATAAGAGGTTCGATCGAGGCAGGAGAAAAAACCGGCAGGAAACAAGACACCCTGTCCAAAGGCGCCAGTGGAGCCGACCCAATCACTGTGCCGGCCGAGGCCTTAGTCAGAGTGGCAACCTAAGGCAACTCTCGGACTCGAATATTCCGATACCACACTTCCTGGCCGTGGTGTTGGATACCGATATGGCCCTCAGGTAGCATCGCAAAGCGCGGCATATCCTTGAACTTACTCTGAGAGATCAATTCCTTGAGCGCCGGGCTGCCCAACTCGTATTCGAGCATCTTCACTCCATTCAACCAGTGCTCTCCGTGGTTTCCACGCAGAACCAAGCGGAACCGATTGAACTCACCCACGGGTCGCAACGTCTTGCCGACGGGCGCGACCAAGGCGTAGAGCGATCCCGCCGACGTCTTTGGGTTCTTCCCATCCCCGTGTCTCTCATCGTCCAAGACCTGAATTTCAGGTGCGGAATGCCAGATCTCCTTATCCGCTTCACTGGCACGATAGAAAATGCCTCCATTGCCACCCGGGGACACCTTCCACTCCAGCTCGAGTTCGAAATTGCGAAACTTGTCCTTTGTCACCAGATCGACATGTTCGCCACCAACAAGCGTCTTGAAAGCTCCCTGGTCTATAACCCAGCCCTTGTCTGGAAAGTCTTTGCGTTGATACCCGCGCCAGGCGTCCTTGGATGTGCCATCGAACAGGACAATCCACTTTTCGTCACCCAGGAGTGAAGTACCGCTGAGATAAGTTGTCATCAAAGTCAGACCAAACAACCAAAGTTTCCGGTTCATTTGCCTTTCCCCTGAAAGCATGACTGAAAGTGGGAACCGCTGTCCCCAGCGGCGATCCTAAGAGCCCGCGGTTGAGACGACCCATGGCCGCTCGTGGGATTTGCCTTATCGTCGTGCTCCAGAAACACAAAACCCCGCTCTGCCGTGAGGCACTCTATTTGCACCTGGCAAACAGGTGGGCTCCCTAGCTTTCACTTTAGGAAACTTCACATGGTGAAGCTTGCACACCGCGAAACGACTCGGGATCCCTAACAAATAGCATTGGTACAAATATTGGTGTACCAACACGAACATCGCAGGGTGGGGAGATGATAGAGAAGCGACCAGGGTCGGTCAAGGTCTAATTTGCGCTCAGGCCTTGGACTCAGTCGCAAGCAGCTAACGTTTTGGCAGGGCATCACACCGAAAAATCGCGACGCCCTTCGAGCGCCCGGGAAACCGTGATGTGATCGGTATATTCGAGGTCGCCGCCAACCGGCATACCGGTAGCAATCCGGGTAACCTTGAGGTTCAGAGGCTTGATGAGGCGGGAAAGATAGAGCGCGGTCGCTTCTCCTTCAATGTTTGGGTTGGTAGCCAGGATCACTTCCTTCACCTCGCCTTTCTGCAGGCGTTTCATAAGGCCAGGAATCTGTAGTTGATCAGGCCCCACGCCGTGAAGGGGAGAGATAACCCCCAACAGAACGTGATACAAGCCGTGATACTCGCGGGTTCGTTCGATGGCGAGAAGATTGTGCGGTTCGTCCAGAACACACAGGACGCTGCGATCCCGACTTGCGTCCATGCAGTATCGGCAGGGATCAACATCCGTCATGTTGTTACAAACGGAACAGTGTCGGATCGATGCCTTCACTTCGAGGATTGCCTCGGCCAGTTTCTCGGCTTCCTTTCTCGGTGTGCGGATCACAAAGAAGGCTAGCCGCTGAGCCGACTTTGAACCAATCCCGGGCAGCTTCTTGAATTCTTCGATTAGAGCTTCAACGGGTCCTGCATAGTCTTTCATCAGAACAGCCCCGGAATCTTCAGCCCTCCGGTCAGGCCGCCAATTTGCCCGGAAAGCTCATCATCCACCTTGCGGGCAGCTTCGTTGAAGGCAGCCACAATCAGGTCTTGTAACATTTCTACATCTCCCGAAGTGACAGCATCGGGATCAATCTTCACGCTCAGCATCTGCTTTAAGCCGTTGAGTTTCACGCTGACCATGCCCCCACCGGCGCTCCCTTCCACCGACATTTCACCCATCTGCTTCTGAAGCTGCTCCTGCATCTTCTGGGCCTGCTTCATAATCTGCTGCATGTTTTTCATGGGGCCCTCGCTTTATGGCTTTTGATTCTAAAGATAGCTCAAATATTCACAACTAGAAAGATGGGGCGGCTCAAAGCACTCTGAACATTCCACCAAAACTCGGCAGGAAACCCGACTCCCATTCCTACTTTAGATCTCTAACATCCGTGATCTCTCCATGGAACGTCTCCAGAAAAGCGTTGACGTCAGCATCTCCTTTTACTCGCTCCAGCAGGTCTTTCCTGGTGTCCTGCGCGACGATTGCGGCCGGAGGGTTAGCGTCCGTCTCCGAACCGGATTCCAAGAGCAGCTTGACCGTTTGCGGCTTGCCTGCCACTGAAGCTGCGATCTCCTTTAGCAAGTTGAAGTTCTCAGCGGATTGAAGCATCTCCATCGAAAAGTGGTCCTGAGCGTTGAATTCAATCTCAACACCGGCGCTCGTTTGGCGGAAGTCGTGTGCGTGTTCCAGGAGCGATGAGACCAAGGGTGATCGTTGCGCGACAGCAGCCTTCAGCGACTCTACCAGGCCAACCCGCACGGTAACAGAAGGAGACGGAATCTCTGCCAGCGCTCTGGCTGGAGCTGCTGCCGTAAACCGGCTCGTCGCCGGACTCTGAGGCAGTTGCGACGAACTCTTGGCAGGAGGTTCCGCTGACGATGGAGGCGCGGCCCCACCCAATTGTTTGATGAGTTCTTCGATCGACACCAGGCGCTTCGCGTGCAGCACACGGGTCAGTGCCATTTCCAGATGGAAGCGGGCCTGGGACGACCAGCGCATCTCTCCCTCGGCCGCAACCAGGATCTGGAAGAAGCGTGTCAGGTCTTCCTCTGAGAAGTGGGCCGCCAAGTCTCGAGCTCGCCCCATTTCCGCAGGAGCCAGGGGAACGAGCTTGGGATCTTCGCCCGCAATCTTCAGCATCAGCAGGTTGCGAAAATGGCCCAACATCTCCCTGACAAAATGCTGCAGGTTCAGCCCGCTCGCGACCAACTGGTCAATTAGTGCCAGAACCTGGCGACCGTTCTGTTCAACAATCGCGTTCGTGAAATCGTCCAGCATCTGCTGAGGAACGATTCCGAGCAGGTCACGAACCTGTTCATCTTTGATTTCATTCCCACAGAAAGCAATGATCTGATCCAACTGAGACTGCGCATCGCGCATGCTGCCTTCCGACGCCCGCGCAATGGCATTCAAGGCCTCGTCGCTGATCTGAATGTGCTCTTCTTCTGCAATCTTCTGGAGCTGCCCCAGCACCTCGTGATAGCTGATCGCTCGAAAATTAAAGTGCTGGCAGCGCGACAGGATCGTCGACGGCACCTTGTGAAGTTCAGTAGTCGCCAAGATAAAGGTAACCTGCGGCGGCGGCTCCTCCAGCGTCTTCAGCAGTGCATTGAAGGCTTCCGTGGTCAACATGTGGACTTCATCAATGATGAAAACCTTGTAGCGATCCCGCGCAGCAGCGTACTTCACGTTCTCGCGCAATTCGCGGATCTCGTCGATGCCTCGATTCGAAGCGGCGTCGATCTCGAGCACATCAATTGAGTTTCCACCGGTGATCTCAACGCAAGACGGACACACATTGCACGGCGTAATCGTGGGTCCCTCTTTGCAGTTCAGCGCCTTGGCCAGAATGCGCGCCGTGGAGGTCTTGCCAACCCCGCGGGCACCTGCAAACAGATAGGCATGCGCGATGCGGTTTTGAAGAATGGCGTTTCGCAGCGTCTGGGCTGCCGCATTCTGCCCCACAACCTCGTCAAAGGTCTGCGGACGATACTTGCGGGCAATCACCTGATAGCTCATGACAATGTGCTGGGATTCGGGTTTGGAGGTGCGGACGTTTCGGGGATCAGTGGATCGGGCAGCTGCAGAGTACTAAACCGCCCTCCCTGCCAGACTTACCTTCTTCGACCAAGCCCATCTGGTCAGGCCCCGGGTGATTCCGCGGCACACCTGAAGCTCCACTACCGTTGCTTTCTTCCGAACCTGGCGGGGTTTGCGGTTTCAGATTGCACGGAGCCCGAGACCTGAAGGCATGCTTCGCGTCCTTCGCAAAGCACGCGAAATCTTAGATGAACCCTCCAGAACTGTCTAGGAAAAAGGCGACGATTTCTTCCATTCGGGACCCAAAGGAGTGTTATCACAAGCAACCCTCCGCCCAAGCTTTTCCATCCGTGACAAGACCAGGTGTGCGCTACTTCTGAAGAGCACTAAGCTCCCCACTGCTTGATGCAGATGCAGCAAGGGGGTTGACTAGGTTAGAGCCATCTCGGCCCTTTTCCCGCGCAGCACCATCAGCGCCCATTCCGAGTCTGCTCCAAAAAGATCTCATCCTCGTTGCACGCCGTGTGACCTTCGCTTATGATGCCAGCCGCCAGCGTCTCAGATTGGATACTTCCTGCGAACAAAAACACGCTGGGCTATTGAAACCCAAGGAAGAAAGTGAGGAAACCGCTTGCGCGCCTTTGACTATGCCGCACCCAAGAGTCTGAAGGAAGCTATCGCCATGCTGAGCCAGAAGGGGGACCGTGCCCGGGTTCTCAGTGGAGGCACGGATCTGATCGTTCAGGTCAGAGAGAAACGGCGCGACCTGGATTTGATGGTCGACGTGAAGAAGATCCCAGAGTTGTTGGAGATTCGCTACGACGCAACGACTGGCCTCACCCTCGGCGCATCGGTCGCTTGCAATCGAATCTACGAGCATCCTGTTATTAGCCGGACCTACCCCGGGCTGGTGGATGCCGCTTTCCTGATCGGTGGAACACAGATTCAGAACCGGGCATCCCTGGGTGGAAATCTCTGCAACGCTTCTCCGGCGGCCGACTCCATTCCGGCACTGATTGCGCACCGCGCGGTTTGCGTGATTGCCGGACCGAAGGGCGAGCGCGAGCTGCCCGTAGAACAGTTCTGCGTCGCTCCAGGACGGAATGCTCTCCAACCCGGTCAACTCCTAGTATCGTTTCGCATTCCTGCTCCACCTGCGCGCTTCGGAGCGAACTATCTTCGCTTCATACCCCGCAACGAAATGGATATCGCCGTTGTCGGTTGTGGCGCGTCGCTAAGCCTCGAAAGCGATCTAAAAACGGTGGCCAGCGCACGAGTGTCTCTCGGAGCGGTCGCTCCAACACCTCTACTGGTGGCGGAAGCCGCGACGGTCTTGTCCGGGCGTGCATTTTCACCTGAAGCCGTAGGAAAAGCCGCCGAGGCAGCGCAAGCGGCAGCACGCCCTATTTCCGATATGCGTGGAACGGTAGACTATCGCCGGCACTTGGTCGGTGTCCTCACTCGCAGGGCTCTGCTGAAGTCGTTCGAACGAGCACAGGAGGCCGCAAATGCCAGATAAAGTCAGAGTCCGTGCCACCATAAACGGCGAACCTGCCGACTTCCTTTGCGAACCTCGTCAGAGCCTGTTGGAGGTTTTAAGAGACGAACTGAAGCTGACAGGAACCAAGGAAGGTTGTAACAACGGAAACTGCGGTGCCTGCAATGTCATTTTCAATGGTCTGTTGGTGAACTCCTGCATCGTGCTGGCAGTGGAAGTAGATGGCAGCACGGTGGGGACGATCGAAGGTGTCATGAAACCTGAAGGGCTGCACCCACTGCAGATCGCCTTTCTGGAGAATGCCGCGCTGCAATGCGGCATCTGCACGCCCGGCTTCATCCTCTCGGCCAAGTCCCTGCTCGACCATAAGCCAAGGGCTACCGAGGCCGAAATTCGCCATTGGTGCGCCGGCAATCTGTGCCGTTGCACCGGCTACGACAAGATTGTCCGCGCCGTTCTCGACGCTGAAACCCGGTTGGAGGCGAAATAACGTGAGCACGACTGAAACGAACCCGCAATACAAGGTGATTGGCAAGCGTCCCGTTCGCCACGATGGTGTGGATAAGGTCACGGGCCGGGCAGTCTACGGCGCGGACGTGCAGTTGCCCGGCATGCTCTATGGCAAGGTACTGCGCAGTCCCCACGCCCACGCACGGATCAAATCCATCCGAACCGACAAAGCGCTCGCACTGGAAGGTGTGAAAGCCATCGTCACTGCCGCCGACCTTCCCGATTCGGCTGGACGTTCCGCTAATCTGGGAGAGCTTGGCGAAGTTCCCCTTCAGCACATCAGTCATAACATTCTTGCCTCGGGCAAAGCACTCTATCAGGGCCATGCCATTGCTGCCGTTGCAGCCACCACCTCGCATCTGGCCGAAGAGGCGTTGGATCTCATTGAAGTCGAATACGAAGTGTTGCCACCAGTGCTTGAAGTGTTGCAAGCGATGCAGGAGAACGCGACCCTGCTGCACGACGATCTCTTCACAATGGAACTCGGCGAGAAGAGCAAGCGTCCCAGCAATGTTGCGTCTCATCAGACGTTCCAACGCGGCGACGTCAAGGCTGCCTTCGCAACGGCTGATCACGTCCTGGAACGTGAGTATCGCAGCGCCACCGTTCATCAGGGATACATCGAGCCGCACGCTGCAACGGCTGTGTGGAGCACCGATGGGCACGTCACGTTGTGGTGCACCACCCAAGGGGCGTTTTCCATGCGGACCTGTGTGCACCAGGTCTTGGGTATCGCCGTCTCGAAGCTGAAAGTCATTCCCACTGAGATTGGCGGTGGCTTCGGCGGCAAGATTCCCGCCTACGGAGAACCTGTCGCGGCTTTGCTCGCGCGCAAGTCCCGACGCCCTGTGAAGCTGGTTATGGATCGAACCGAGGTTTTCTTAGCTACCGGCCCGACGTCAGGATCCTACGTCAAGCTCAAGATGGGCGTGAAGAGTGATGGGCACATTGTGGCAGCGGAAGCGATGCTGGCCTATGAGGGCGGTGCGTTTCCAGGCGCCATCGTCGGTGCGGGAGGACTTTGTCTCCTGGCTCCCTACAAGATCGATAATTTTGTCATCGACATGTATGACGTTGTCGTCAACAAGCCCAAAACAGCAGCCTACCGTGCGCCTGGAGCACCAAATTCCGAACACGCCACTGAAGCCATGATCGATGAATTCTGCGATCTGCTGAAAATGGACCCACTGGAGTTTCGTTTGAAGAATGCCGCCAAAGAGGGCGATGTTCAAGCCAACGACGTCCGCTACCCGCGAATCGGCTGTATCGAAACGCTGGAAGCCGCTCGCGCTTCCAAACACTATCGCTCCAAACTCACCGGCGCTAATCGCGGCCGCGGCGTGGCAGCAGGTTACTGGATGAACGCTGGCCTCACCTCCAGCGTTGTGGCACGGCTCAACGCCGATGGCACCGTCACCTTAGGCGAGGGCTCCACCGACATCGGAGGAACACGAACCTCAGTGGCAATGCAACTGGCGGAGTCGCTCGGTATTCGTGCGGAAGATGTCATACCATCGGTCGTTGATACCGATTCGGTTGGCTACACCGAAGTCACGGGCGGTAGCCGGGTGACTTACGCGACGGGTTATGCCGCGTACGAGGCAGGACAGGCACTCAGAAAGCAACTTCTGGAGCAGGCTGGCAAATTATGGAAGGTAGAACCGGAGCGTGTGCTCTTTGAAGACGGCGTCTTCCGCGACCGAGAGGATGCCACCAGGAAAATCAGCCTGCCTGAGTTGGCAGAAAACCTGGCACATCGTGGCGTGGACATTGGCTCCCGCGTCACGATGACCCCGCAAAAGGCAGGCGGAGCGTTTGGAGTTCACATTGCAGACGTTGAAGTGGACGCCGAAACCGGCAAGGTCACCATTTTGCGATACACAGCCGTGCAGGACGTCGGGAAGGCCATCCATCCCAGTTATGTCGAAGGACAGATGCAAGGTGGAGTGGTTCAAGGCATCGGCTGGGCTCTGAACGAAGAGTATGTCTACAACTCAGACGGCAGAATGCTGAACGCCAGCTTCCTAGACTACCGTATGCCCACCAGTCTGGATTTGCCGATGATCGAAACCATCATCGTCGAAGTGCCCAACCCGGGTCATCCGTACGGCGTGCGCGGCGTCGGCGAAGTACCGATTGTCCCGCCCCTCGCAACTATCGCCAACGCCATCGCTCACGCCACGGGTGTCCGGCTATACGAGTTGCCTATGTCCCCGCCGCGAGTGGTGAAGGCGATGCAAGCGAGAGCTGCGGGTTAGTCGAATTCATGCTCAAAAGGCAGTAGGACAGCTTCCGGATGAGTACGACCGAGTTTGTACCGTTGCAAGACTTTGATTTTTCCGTCCTCGAATCACCCGATTTCAAGGAAGATTCGGTTCGTGAAGAGATTGTGATGCCTTTGCTTCATGCATTGGGCTACTCATCCTCAGGCCTGAACAAAATCACCCGGAGCAGAGCCCTTGACCATCCCTTCATAACCATCGGCTCCAAAAGAAAGCCTATCCAGCTCGTCCCTGATTACCTTCTGTCTGTGAACGAAAACTTCACTTTCGTTCTCGATGCAAAGGCTCCCTCTGAAGGGATCATGACCGACGACAACTTGGAGCAGGTTTACAGCTATGCGATCCACCCCGAAATCCGGGTGCAGCATTTTGCCCTCTGCAACGGCCATGAGTTCGCCTTTTTCGACGTTCGCGACAAAGCGCCGCTCCTTCGCTTCAGGCTTTCAGAGCTAGATCGTCATTGGCAGGACTTCTATCGCTATGCGACCCCAGCGGCTGCGTTAACGAGTCTTCCGATACTCCTCCGGACCCGGACACAGCCAAAGCAATCTGTTGAATTCGACTATCTGGCCGTCAGGCCCCCGCCTGAGATTACCGGAATAAAGAAACAAACGGAAAAACGGCATTTTGGCGTTCATGGCTATTTCACAAAGCAGGTCTGGAAGGTGGTTCAGACCTACGTGAATACCTTCACCCAGCCGGGCGATCTCGTTCTTGATCCATTCGGCGGCACTGGCGTGACACTGGTTGAATCGCTCCTGCTCGGGCGCAAGGCCATTCACATCGACATAAACCCACTCTCTGTGTTCATAGTCAAGAACCTTGTCCAGGTTGTGGATATAGCGCATCTCAGGGATGTGTTTCGTGAATTGAAGGAGCAATTCAGGATAAGTGAGGCGAAGACAGACGAACAGATCCGGCACGCACTAAAACGATATCCCTACCCTAAAGGCATCCGTCTGCCAAAAACTTCAGATGTCGCTTTGATCGAAGAAATCTTTAGTTCGAAGCAACTCGCTGACTTGGCACTGATGAAACACCTGATCAAGCAGGTTGAGAGTGGGCCTGTGCAGGATTGTCTGATGCTGATGTTTTCCGGTTTGCTGAATAAGGTCAATCTCACATATCACAGCTCCAAAGGCAGGTCAGAGGGCCGAGGTGATAGTGGCATTTTCAGATACTATCGATACCGCATTGCCCCCCGCCCGGCCTCCATAGACTTCCTTAAGTACTTCGAATCGCGCTTGAAAAAGGTGATCGCGGCAAAAAATGAAATCTCCGGATTCATCAAGGGGACTGCTCACAACGCCCTAATTCGCAAAGGAACGGCGACGCATCTTCACGACATTCCGGATGAGAGCGTCGATTACATTTACACTGACCCCCCATATGGCTCGAAAATCCAGTATCTGGACCTATCCATTATGTGGCTCGCTTGGCTGGATCTGCCAGTTACCGAAGAGGACTACCGCAATGAGGCCATCGAAGGGGGCGAGCACGAGAAGACCAAGCTCGAATACACCCAGTTACTTGCCGCATCGATACGAGAGATGGCAAGGGTGCTCAAATTCAACCGCTGGATGAGCTTCGTCTTCGCCCATAAGAATCCGTCGTACTGGCACATGATCGTCGATGCCGCCGAGAAGGCTGGTTTCGAGTACGCCGGAGCCGTGAAACAAAACAATGGGCAAACTAGTAATACTAGGTTAAGTTTCTACGAACTATTCAGGCGCTGGAACTTTGTCTGACACCAAGGGCAAAAGCCATTGAGCCTAATCAGACGCCGCTGCATCCTCCGCCGGACCTGAGGTA
>Ga0187893_10001375_pt1 | contig 58875 bp, 45 predicted proteins | sample MA1701074metaG_FD_139574 | JGI IMG/M metagenome (GOLD analysis project Ga0187893, IMG submission 139574) | White microbial mat communities from a basaltic lava cave in the Kipuka Kanohina Cave System on the Island of Hawaii, USA - MA170107-4 metaG ...
CCTGCCTCTGCCTTGCTAAGACCGCTTCTTTGCCACCAGGCGGGACCAATGCCGCACGTTTGTTCTCGAGCGCGCGCAACTCGAGATCAAGCCGCTCAACTTGCGCGCGCGCCTCCTCGACGTTTTGGCGCGTTTCCGCTTTCTTCTCCGCCAGCCGCTCGGCAGCAGCCAACTGCGCGCGCGCCGTCTTCAGCTCCTGCCTGACCTTCGCGATCCCATTCTGGATCTCGGCCAGGGCCGCTGGAGTTCCCCCCTCCTCAAACTGGCGTAGGTCCGCTCGGGCCTGCGCGATCCTCGATTCGGCTTCCCGGATTGCAGCCGCTACCTCCGGAGCATCGATTTCGGCGATAAGCTGGCCGGCCCTAACCGCGCTCCCGGTATCAACGGCGACCGCGCGGAGTGCACCGTCGCGTTGCGCCCGCACACTGGAGAATTCAGCAGGCTCAATTCGGGCGTTTGTGATCAGCGTCGAGGCCAGCGATTCCCGCCGGACACGGTCAAAGTTCACACTGCGTAGGGCGTTAGAGCAGGAAAGAACACCGAGCAGGAAGGTGAACAGCAGCAGCTTAGCCAAGAATAATTCTAGCCTGGGGTATGATACGTTAGCTCTCAAATGCACCGACGCGCCTTGCTAGCAGCTTTGCCAGGGCTTACCCTCGCTGATACAGACAAGCTTCCACCCGTGCGGCAGATCACCCAGGGCCCGAAGTTTCATTGGTTCGGATATTACGACAAGTTGCAGTTTGACGTGACCAATCGTTACGTCTTGGGAATGGAAGTGGATTTCGAACACCGGTCACCTAAGCCTGGCGACAAGATCCGAATCGGGATGGTCGACCTTAAGGACAATCACCGATGGATCGACCTCGGAGAGACCGGCGCCTGGTGCTGGCAGCAAGGTTGCATGTTGCAATGGCTGCCGGGATCCAAGACGGAGGTGATCTACAACGATCGCGACGGAGACACGTTGATCAGCCACATTCTGGACGTACGTGGTGGGAAGAAGCGCACGTTGCCGGGGCCGGTGTATTGCGTGAGTCCGGACGCGCAATGGGCCGTGAATCCGGATTTCGGCCGATTGAACGATACCCGGCCGGGATACGGCTATCCTGTTGCGGACCCCTTCCAAGAAGAATTGGCTCCTGCCAAGACTGGCATCTGGCGGATGAATCTCAAGACGGGCAAGCGGGACCTGATTCTTTCCTACGCGGACGTGGCAGCGCATCCGTACAAGCTTGCGTCCTGGACCGGGTCGAAACACAAGATCAATCATCTGTTGTATTCGCCATCGGGGCGCCGGTTCATTTTTCTGCACCGTCGGCGAGGTGGACCCAATCCGGAATCAGGTGCTACGCGAATGTTCACCTGCAAACCGGATGGCTCGGACCTGTTTGTCGTCGATCCGTACGGTTTCACGTCGCATTTCATCTGGCGCGATGACCAACACATCATGGCGTGGGCGCGGCATCCATCGCACGGCAGCAAGTTCTATCTTTACGAGGACAAGGCAGAGAATGTTCAGGTGATGGCCCCCGACAGGATGCCAGAGAACGGGCACAACACATACCTGCCGGGCAATCGTTGGATCCTGAACGACACCTATCCGGACAAGCAGCGTGTCCAGCATCCATACCTATACGATACGCGTACCAATCGGCGTCATCCTCTGGGTCATTTTCTTTCACCAAGGGAATACACCGGTGAGTGGCGTTGTGACACGCATCCCCGATACAGCCGGGATGGGAAACTGGTGTGCATCGACTCGCCGCACAACGGCGGGCGCCAACTCTATCTGATCGATATCAGCAGGATCATTGCATGAAATCCATACTTCACGTTCTCCTAATCTCGGCATCGCTCCGCGCACAGGGGCCGATCGAAGCGTTGGCCGCGAAGAAGCTGCTGGACCCGAACCAGCCGATGCTCGATGTCCAGGTGTGGACCGGCTCCCGTGTACCGCCGGTTCCATCGTTCCGTTCGGTGCGGGAATGGGAATCGTACGCTGCTGATTTGCGTCGGCGGGTTCTGGACGAGGTCGTGTTCCGGGGTGAAGCCAGGAAATGGCGCGATGCGAAAACCAAGGTCGAGATCCTGGAGCCGTTCGCAAACGGCCAGGGTTATCGCGTTCGGCAATTCCGCTATGAGGTGATTCCAGGGATGTGGATGCCTGGTCTTATCTACGAGCCGGCGCCGATGCCCGCGCGGGCTCCGGTTGTGTTGAATGTGAACGGTCATGAGGGCGACGGAACAGCGACTCCTTACATCCAGATTCGCTGCATGAATCTGGCCAAAAAGGGACTGATCGCAGTGAACCCCGAATGGCTCGGCCGGGGGCAGATGCGTCAGGACGGACAAAGCCACTACCGGATGCAGCAGATCGATCTGACGGGAACAAGTGGTCTATCGCTGTTCTATCTGGCGATGACACGCGCGCTCGATATGGCGCTTGCGCTGCCGCAGGCAGACGCATCTCGAGTCGCGGTGACGGGTTTATCGGGCGGCGGCTGGCAGACGATCATTCTCAGCTCTCTCGATATGCGGGTGAAAGCGGCGATGCCTCTCGCCGGTTATTCGAGTTATGTGACGCGGGCGCAATGGCCCATGCTCGATATGGGCGACAGCGAACAGACGCCTTCCGATCTTGCCTCCGTGGCCGATTACTCGCATCTCACGGCATTGATGGCGCCGCGCCCATTGCTCCTCGCTTACAACGCCAAGGACAACTGCTGTTTTCGCGCGGATTACGCAGTGGCTCCGCTGGTTCAGGCAGCCACTCCTCTTTACAAGTTATACGGCGCGATGGACAAGTTGGGGTATCACGTCAACCACGGCGACGGGCACAACTACGATCAGGATAATCGAGAAGCTTTCTACCGGCTCGTGCGAGATGCGTTTTCTCCACGGCTGAATGCGGCAGAGGTGGATGTGGCAAGCGAGGTTCGTGCGAACACTGCGCTACGGCCCACTCTCCCGGAGGACAATCTCGACTTCCACAAGATCGCAATGCGCTTGAGCGAGCCGCTGCCGAAGCCGGGACTGGCGACACGGGAAAACCTGGAAAGAATTGTGCGGTATCGCCGCCTCGGGATGGAGGCCGTGCCAGCCGGGACGGAGGAACGGGAGGGAGTGCTGGCGCGCTATTGGAAGCTAAAAGTGGATCGCGCTTGGACCGTACCCGCTGTCGAGATGAGCAAGGAAAGCGGCGCCGCTTCGACGGTCTTGCTGGTGGCCGATGGCGGACGCGCGAGTCAGGCGGCGGAGATCTCACGGCTGGTGGCAGCCGGCAATCGCGTGGTGGCGATGGATCCTTACTACTTCGGCGAATCCGCTTTACCCAAGCGTGACTATTTGTTCGCGATGCTGGTGGCAAGTCTCGGGGAGCGTCCGCTCGGTTTGCAGGCGAGCCAGATTGCCGCAGCGGCGCGTTGGTTGGACAAGGAGAATCAAAAGGGGCCTGTGCGTCTCCAGGCCATGGGACCTCGAATCGGGCTTGCCGCGCTGTTGGCCGCCGCGCTCGAGCCAGTAGTCGCTCAAGTAACGGTCGAGGGCGGATTCGGCAGTCTGAAGGAAATTCTGGCGAAGGACATGACGGCGGACAAGACACCCGAGTTGTTTTGTTTTGGGTTGCTGGACGCCTTCGACATCCCGCAAATCGCGGCGTTGGTGAAACCGAGGGTCTTTACTTTTCGCTAACCGCCGAAGCCGCCTGCCCCACTCACCAGAGTGATACGATGTGGCCATGAGTTTCATACGCTTAGCCAAGCCATTGGTCATTCTGGTGGCCGTCCTCGTCGGAATCGCATTCGCCGCTGATTTCTGGGACCAGAAACCTCCTGCTCAGTGGAATGAGAAAGAGGCGAAGAGGATCCTGACCAAATCGCCTTGGGCGAAAGAGGCAACCGCGGAGACGAAGGGGATGGCTGGCCGTGGTGGAGGCGGCGGTTTTGAAGGAAGTATGCCGGGCGGTATTGGAGGAGGCGGGGGTGGAATTGGAGAAGGAGGCGCCGGTGGGGGCGGCGGAATAGAAGGTGGCGCAGGCGGCGGTCGAGGCGGCATGGGGGGCGGAGGAGGTATGGGCGGGGGAGGAATGGACAGCGGAGGAATGCCAGGCGGCGGAATGAATCTACCCAAGATAGCCGTGCGCTGGGAAAGCGCCAAGCCGGTCCAGGACGCGATGAGCAGGCTTGAGGCAAAGGATCCAACCCCGCAACTGCTGGCTGAATACTATGTGATTTCTTTGACCGGACTTCCGATACAGAACCGGCCCGGAACGGATCCCGCCCAATTGAAGCAGCGTATCCTGCAAAGTACCACGATCGTGCGGAAAGGCAAGGAGCCGATGCGAGCAGCCGACGTGCATGCAATCCAGGGCGGCGCGATTCTGCGTTTCCTGTTCCCGCGTAAGGATGCCATCGCCGCGGAAGACAAGGACGTGACAGTGCGAACGCAGATGGGTCCGATGGAATTTCAGGTGAAGTTCGCGCTCAAGGAGATGGTGTACGGCGGAAAGCTCGAGTTGTGAGCGACGTGCGACATGCCGAACGCAAGCCAGAGGCTTGCGGCACAGAGCACCATTACTTTTTCTCCGAGATGCAAATCAACTGATTTCGGTTCATGACATACAACGATCCATTGGCCGCTACCACCGAACCATAGACGGAGCTGCCCAGGCTGCCTTCGAACAGCAGTTCCTTCGTCTTACCGGTCTTCAACACGACCAGATCGCCGTCCTCATCACCCAGGTATACTTTTCCATCCACTACGTAGGGCGATGCCCAGATGGCCGCCAGCAGATCGTGCTTCCAGTATGGCTTGCCGGTCTTGGCGTCAACGGCGTGCAGGAATCCGCTGAAGTCGGCGTAATATAGAATGCCGTCGAGCAATGCGCCTGTGGAAATCGATCGCCGGATATCGCCGTAGTGCCAAACCTGGCCGGATTTTGTGATGTCGCCGCGTTTGGCTCCATCGATGCAGTAAAGATGACCCACGCCCTCGCCATGTTCAGGATCCTGTCCGTTGGCGATATAGACTTTGTCTTCGAATATGATGGGCGTGCTGATCACTTCATTCCGCGTCTTGGGCCACACGGAATCCTTGGGATTCGTATCGAACTCCCACAGCTTCTTTCCAGTCTGCGCTTCGTAGCCGCGCACCCAACCGTCTCCTTGCGCCGACACAACCTGCAACACACCACCGATCACGCCTACCGCGGGCGACGACCACTGCCCGTGCAGAATCCGTTCACCCACCGAGTTGTCTTCCCATATCAGCTTGCCAGTCTTCTTGTTCAACGCAATAATGGCCGGGGCCTTGGGAGACGGGATATGCACGTGGCTCTCGTCATGACCGTTGGAGGTCATCACGAAGATCAAATCGCCATGCGAAACCGGAGATGAATTGGCGAGGTTGTGCGGGAAAGCGCCAACCTCTTCCATCATGTCGAACTGCCACACGATGTCCGCGTTTTCAAGCCCGGTGAGCTTTTCGTCCTTCACTGGACCATCGTTTTCCTTATCGCGAAAGCCCTCTGTGTCGACACAGGTCAGGATGGCGCGGTTGGTAACGTAGTAGAGCCGGTCGCCTTCGACCAGAGGCGAGGATGCGACACCCTGGAACGGCCAATCATTCACACGGCCGGCGGCGAGCTTTTCGCTCGTATGCTGCCAGAGGAAGGACCCATCGGATTCCTTGAAAGCCATCAACACGCCCCGGTCGCCCGCTTGCTTGGGATCGCGCAGTCCTTCGTTATTGGTGCCAAGAAAGACTTTGCCGCCGGAGACCACCGCATTCCCATAGGATTGCGAACCGAGCGCGGCGATCCACTTGATGTTGCGCTTGGTAGCCATGTCCCACGACGAAGGCGCGCCCTTCATGCTCGAGACCATGTTGCGATCCGGCGTGCCGCCCCACATGGGCCAGTCGCCGGTTCCAGGGTCGCTGGCGGGCATCGTGCCTGTAAGTATCAGAAGGCTCGAAACCACCGCGCACACTTGACGTAGATTCATTGCATTCATCCTTACTCCGCTGGGCTCAGTTGTTGGGCGTCACTTTGATGTTATCGAAAAACACTTCGAAGGGCGCATCCGCGTAGACGCCCGGGGCGCCTTGCCGGTTTCCAATCGGGTCGACGCGCTCGATCAGCCAAGCCGCGGGCTCGGGCTCATTCGCGGGCCAAGCCTTACCCATTGCCTTGACCTTTCCATCCGGGAGACTCTCGACTCGCAGTTTTAACCGGTACCAGGTGTCTTTCACCCACTTGAATTCTTTGGCGACGGTGCGCTCGGTTTCAGGTTGCCACGGCTGCAATTCGATCCGCTGATGGTTTCCGTAGAGCGCTAACTGATACCGTTGCGCCACCACCCCAGCGTCGCCCATCTGGCGGCGTCGCTCGGTGGCGCGAACATCAGCCTGAATCGTGTAATCATGCTCGGCATTGTGGCCGAAGAAAGACCGCGCCCGCTTAGTGAAAGGATTGTCCGCCAGCTTGGCCAACACCTTGCCCCCGTCCAGCTCTCGTACTTCATACTTGCCCGTCGTGTTGATCCAGTGCTTCGGAGGCGCTCCCGGGGCGAAGGACTCGAAGTTCTCTTCAGTCGGAACCAGTGCCAATACTCGAGCGCGTGTGGCGCCTGTAATGCCGGAGGCTTTTGCCTGAATCAATCCGGCCTGGCCGATAGCTTCGGCAGGGGCCGTGAACTTTCCATCCGCTCCTAGGTTTCCTTTCAATCCCGCCAACAACCATTCGGGCTTCTCTTCCCTAAGGAAGTTCGCTTTTTCATCAAACAACCGCGCCGTAAACCGGACGCTTTCCCCGGGCTTCAAAGCGACATCCGTTGGAGATACCAGAAGAAAGGCGGGTTTGCCGGGCGCCGGCTTCATCGGTTTCGGCGGGGCCGTCTTCGCTGGTGGAAGCTGCTTACCGAAGCAATAGATTGCCTCTTTGGTCACAATAAACACGCGTCCGTTCGAGATCGCCGGCGAAGCCGTGATTTCCTCGGGCAGCTCGTTGTGCGTCAACTGCACCATGTTGAGCACTTCGACGCCTTCTTTCGAAGGCTTCAGGATGTAGAACTTGCCGTTTTCGTTTCCCACGTAGAGCTTTCCGTCCGCCAAAACCGGCGATGCTTTTTGAATCGTGCCCAGATTCTTCTTCCACAACTGTTTCCCCGTAAGGGCGTCATGCGCGAACAGGTTGCTGCTGTTGTCCAATACGTACAGAACGTCGCCATCAAGCACCGGAGAAGAAAACCCATACTGCATACCCGGCTGCGCCCACTTCAGGTTTTCCTTCTTGACGTCTCCCTTGGCATTGATGTCCACGGCCGCCAGCAATCCCATTTCGCTGGTGTCGAGATTTTCCTCGCTGTGGGTGACGATGACCTTGCCGGCGTGCACCACGACCCCCGTGTTCACGCCCCGCTTCGACATGTAGAATTTCCAGACCGGTTCCCCGGTGTTGATCTTGACCGCATGGATGGTGCCGTCTCCGCCGCCCGCGATGAGCAACTTGGTTCCGTCATTGTCCACCACGGTTGGCGGAGAGTACGTGGTATCGAACGGCCGCCCGCCCGGCACACTGACATAGATCGTTTCGCCAGTCCGCTTGTCGAACGCCATGAAGCGATGACCCGCCCGCGCGTGGTCTCCCCAGCTTGTGGTAATGGCGCTGATCACCACCATGTTCCCTTCCACGATTGGCGACGCCGTGCGCCCGCCGTGGGTGGTCACTACACCGAAGTCCTCCACCAGCGTACGCTCCCAAAGCTTCTTCCCGTCTCTCGAGAGCGCCAGAACTGTCCCGCCGCCGCCGAATACATAAACGTTTCCCGTCTCGGGGTCCCCGGCTGGTGAAGACCACGCGATGCGGTGCGTCGGCACGTCCGAGTGATAAAGGTTGTACTTGTACTCCCACAAGACTTTGCCCGTGCTGGCGTCGAGACACATCACGCGCTCCTGCAGGTTCTGTCCCTGGCCAGAGGGGTTCAACACATAGACGCGATTGTTCATTACGATCGGAGTGGATCGCCCGCCATGGGGGGCCTTCCAAAGGAAGTTTTCTCCGTTTAATGCCCATCGAATCGGGAGGTCCTTTTCGGGTGAACGGCCATCGCGATTCGGGCCACGGTAATCCGGCCAATCCACGGCGAGCAAGACAGGAAGAACAGTGAGTCCGAGCAAAGTCTTCATAGGTGTTCAACCATACTATTTTAGGCTCAATGGCCTCCGAAAAGGTTACTGCCGAACACCGACGATACTTCGCAAGCGCAGCAGAGGCGCCCACGTGTCCCACTTGGTGTAAACTCTCCTGGTGGTCTTCAGCAAGCGTCTTCGCGAGGGAGTTCGGCGGGGAGAAATCACTTGCAGTGTCCGAATCTGGACGCGTCCCCACGTCAAAATTGGCACCCGTTACCGCATGGAAGAAGGTGAGATCGAGGTGGATTCGATCCAGCCGATCGGTTTCCCGGACATCACTCCAGAGTTGGCGCGAGAGTCGGGCTTCCTGGGTGTCATCGACCTGCTCAAGGTTGCAAAGCACGGTCGAGGTGAGAATATTTATTTGGTTCGGTTCCACTACCTACCTCCGCGCATCCCAGCGCTAAGTCAGCGGAAGCCTGCCTGAAAATGGCCTGTCGCGGAAGGCAGTCCTCTGCGTGAGTTGTATTGCCGGCTGGCTCATCAGCCTATTCACCCCACCCGAAGAAGCAGAATCGATCCTGGGTGACCTGCTTGAGGAATTCTCCCACCTCGCGTCGAAATCAGGAGTTGCTTTCGCCAGATGCTGGTATTGGCGACAGACTGTGAGAACGATTGCACATCTCGCCGGCGCCGGGTTGCGTGCCGCTCCCTGGTCGACCGCCGCGGCCGTAGCCGGAGGGTATGTGTTGATCAGGATCGTCTTCGAATTGTACGAGTCGTCGATCACAGCAGTTCTTGACAGATACCGGATTTACGAGCAATACGGCGAGGATTATCTGTACTGGATAACGAGAGGCAAGCTGATCGGACGTGTCCTTGTAGCGACGCTAGCCGGCGGTATCGTTGCAGTGCTTGCCAAGGGGCGGGAGATGACTGCGACGATGACGATATCACGGTTTTCAACAGGACGTGCGGGCGGCGTCAGCGTACTCCACAAAGATGTCGACAGGATCCGGAGACACGGGATGTTTGCAGGGCGGAGCCCACGAGCTTGGCTCCCGCGAGAGATGAGATCCGCGTATTCCCTTCGCTCACAGGCCGGGACATGCAGTTGAGTTTGCGAAGACTACTTCGCGCTCAGCAACTTCTCTAAGACTGCCGGAAGCGCTTGAACGACGGCAGTGCCAAGCCCCGCAACTGGGGTGACATTACCGGTTCGCGAGGAGCCCGACTTTCGGATCTTCAAGCAATTTGCGATAATCGTCATTCATTCTATGTGGCTCACATGCCATTGCCGGATCCCCACTGGCTTCACTTGAGCGTGACCGCCTAAACGTCGGTCTGCCGTTAAATAAAACAATCCAAAAAGTCTTTGAGGAGCTATGCGAGCTTTATATTTCTGCATTGTCTGCGTTTTATTGACGCCGTGCATGTGGGCACAGTCCAGTGCGGTTACCGGCCTTGTTGCCGATCCTTCCGGCGGTGTCGTCGCTCATGCCACAGTAACCGCGATTAACGGCACCACTGGCCTGGAACGTTCCATGCGCACCAGTGCCGTAGGTCGTTATATGATCCAATTCCTTCCCGCTGGCAGCTATCGAATTCAGGTGCAGGCGGCAGGGTTTAGAAAGGCGGCTCGCACTTCAGTGGGACTCGCGGTGGCACAGACGGCACGCGTCGACTTCACGCTCGAATTGGGTGAGGTTCCACAAGAGATCGCCGTCGAAGCCAATGCGGCTATTCTGGACACCGAATCCGCTCAGCTTGGAAGCATGGCGGGCGAGCGCGCCGTGCAGGATCTGCCGTTGAATGGGCGAAACTTCGTCACCCTTGCTCAGCTCTCAGGCGGCGCACATGAGAGTGTTCCATTCGCACTGTCCAGCGGACAGCGGCCCGATGATCGCCGGCGCACCTCCGCATTTGCGGTGAACGGGCAGCGCGATTTCTTAAACAATTTTTTGATTGACGGTATGGACAACAACGAACGATCAATCGGCACCTCGGTGGTGAAGCCGTCCATTGAAGCGGTAGCGGAATTCAAGGTGCTCACTAATCTCTACAGCGCCGAATACGGCCGCACGGGCGGCGGTGTCGTCAATCTGGTCACCCGATCCGGCTCCAACCAGTGGCATGGTTCCGCATTCGAGTTCTGGCGAAACGAAAAACTCGATGCCAAAAACTTTTTCGATCCTGCCGGGCCCATCGCGCCTTTCCGCCAGAACCAGTTCGGCGGAAGTCTGGGCGGTCCGCTGCGCCGCGGCAGGACGTTTTTTTTTGGAGACTATGAAGCCCTTCGCGTCCGCCAGGCGCAAACCTATGTCAGCAGCGTTCCCACAGAAAAAATGAAAGCGGGCGATTTCTCGGAGGTAGGCGCGATCTTCGATCCCGGCACGACACGGCCCGACCCGAGCCGGCCAGGCGTCTTCGTCCGGGACCGCTTCGCTGGGGATCGCATTCCGGCGGGCCTGATCGATTCCATTGGGGCACGCCTTATAGGACTCTACCCCAGCCTGAACCTGTCCGGCGTTTCGAATAACTTCGTTTTTAATCCGGTGAAGAAGCAGCGCGACGATACATTCGATGCGCGTTTTGACAACCACGTCTCCGAGCGCGACACTTTCTACGTCCGGTATTCGTTCAATGACACGAATACGTTTTTGCCGCCGCATCTGCCCCGGGCGGGAGACATCGAGGCGGGCGGCGACAAGTGGCAATTCGCCGGGCCGACGCTTCAACGCTCGCTGGGACTGCACCTGAATCACGTGCACGTATTCAGCCCAAGCCGGCTGGGTGAATTCAAAGCCGGTTACAGCCGGTTCGCCCTGGCAAGTTTACCAACCAATTTCGGCAACAGCGCGAGCCAGCAATTGGGTATTCCAGGAGCTAACATTGACGACAAGACTTCGGGCCTGGTACAGGTAACCGTAGCTGGCTTTCGAGACCTCGGCGACAGCCTTTGGATTCCGCTGATCGTGGTCAACAACACGTTTCAATATGCCGCCAACCTGAGTTACACGCGGCTACGTCACAATGTCCGGTTCGGCGCCGACATCCGGCGGAGACAACTGGGGCTGTTCCAGAGTCCGGCGCCGAAGGGGCAGTTCGAATTCAACTCCAACTTCACCAATGACCCTTCTGGCGCAGCGCCAAACAGCGGGAGCAGTCTCGCGTCGCTCCTGTTGGGCTTGCCTGCTGTTACAGATAGGCAACATCAGGTGGTTGTACCCGGCTACCGCACGACAGAATTCAGCGCATACGTGCAAGACGACTGGCGCATCCAGCCGTGGCTTACTTTCAACATCGGCGTGCGTTACGATCTGTTTACTCCGTTCGTCGAGGTAGCCGACCGTGCCTCCAATATCGACTTCCGGACAGGCCGCGCGATTATCGCGGGGCAGAATGGCGTCTCCCGGAGCGCGGGAGTGGAAGGGGACCACAACAACTTCGCTCCACGCGTGGGATTCGCCGCCACGATCACACCGAAAACGGTGATCCGGGGAGGTTACGGCATCGCTTATCATCCTCCACTAGCCGGTTCCGACATCCTTTACCGGAATCCGCCGTTCGTGAGCCTCTACCACATCGACGCCACTCCGCTCCAACCGATAAACAGGCTTTCGCAAGGGTTTCCACTGCCTGTTCCGAGCGATCCAAATCGTCCCACGGGTTATTTGACAGCCATTGATTTCGGGCTTCGCACCGGCTATGTGCAGCATTACAATCTGACGCTCCAACGGGAGGTCATGCGCAGCGTGATCATCAATGTGGGCTACGTGGCCGCGCTAGCCCGCAAGCAACTGTATACGCCTGACGTCAACCTGGCGCCGCCCGGTCCCGGAGACATTGAGAAGCGGCGGCCGTATGCGACGTTGATCCCAACGGCCGGCCCTATCAAACTGGCAAACAGTTGGGGCTCTGGCAACTACCACTCACTGCAATTCACCGCAGAACGGCAGTTCCGTCATGGTTTGCAGTTCCGGGCACATTATACATGGGCGCACGCGATTGACGACAATCAGGCAATCGGCACGGGCAAGCCCAGCGCAGGTCCATCGCCACAGCTGATCACCAACCGTGGCCTGGAGCGCGGGAACTCCGATATCGACCTTCGGCACCGTTTGGCTTTGTTGTGGAATTACGCGCTGCCACTAGGGAGCAATCTTACCGGGGTTCCGGCTCGAATCATCCGTGGATGGCAGGTGAATGGCATTCTGCGACTGCAAACCGGTCTGCCGTTCAGCGTGTTCAATGCTTCTCCGCTGGCGAATACGGGCGGAGGGGACCGGCCTAACCGGCTGTGTAATGGCACGCTTGCCAGCGGCGAGCGTACCTTGCAGCGCTACTTTAACACGTCCTGTTTCGCTGCACAGCCATTATTCCAAATCGGCGATGCAGCGCGGAATTTACTATTTGCTCCGAGTCTGAAGAACCTGGACTTTTCCGTCTTGAAAGATTTTACAGTCAGCGAGCGGATGCGTCTTCAATTCCGGGCGGAGTTTTTCAACCTAACCAACACTCCTCATTTTGGTCTCCCCAATGGCGCATTGGGGTCGGGTAGCTTCGGCGCGATCAGCGACACAGGTACTAATACCGCCCGACAAATACAGTTGGCGCTGAAGCTACTTTTCTAACTTATGGAGCCGCATGAGTCATACACGTTGCGCGAGCTTGTTACTGCTGTTACTGCTAGTAATTTTTAAACCTGTGCCCAGCAGGAGCGCCATTTTCGACGTCAGCCAGACTCTGGAAGTAAAAATACCGGAGAACGCAGGCGACATCAGAGTCTGGCTGGCTCTTCCGCGCCAAGACCCCGCTCAGCAGGTAAGGAATCTTCGCATCCTGTCGCCGGTGCCCTATCGGACGGTGCGAGACTCGGAGGACAATCCGCAGATCTTCTTCGAGCTTCGCAGTCCGCGCGAAGGGCAAATCCTTGTGGAAGCTACGTTCACGGTCACGCGCTCGAAAGTAGTCTCGGAGGCCGATATTGGGAAAACGCGCGCGCTCACGCTGCGCGAGCGCGCCGAGCTTGCGAGATTTCTTCGGCCGGACCGCGAAATTCCAATCACCAAGCCGATTCAAGATTTGGCAAATCAGATTGCCGGAAGCAACACTAATCCGGTCAGGGTCGCCCGAATGCTCTACGACTGGCTCATTGAGAATACCGACTACTACGCAAAAAATCCGACGCGCCTTCGGGGATCTGATAAAGGCAGCGCGCTCTATTGTCTGAAGACGCGGACCGGCAACTGCGGCGACATGGGATCCCTGTGGATCGCATTGGCCCGCGCGCGTCAAATTCCGGCGCGAATGCTCTACGGTTCGCTGTTCAAACCGGACCTAGATGGGAAGAACGAAGATGTGAATGCTCATAGCTGGGTGGAGTTCTATGCTCCCGGCATTGGGTGGACACCGTTGGATGTCTCTCTGGGCGATATGTACGCGGATGATTTCAAACCCGATCCGGAAGCAAAGGTACTGCTCCGGATGGCATCAGCGGACGGGACCTATGGAAATGATCCCCGTAAACGGGAATATTATTTTGGAAATCTGGACGAGCGGCGAATGACCTGGTCTCGCGGCCGCGATTTGATTCTTCAACCTCGTCAGAGCGGTGGTCCACTGAACTCATTGTTTGAGGCCCATGTTGAAGTGAACGGTCAAGCGCCCCCGACATCTGGACAGGGTTGGGTCCGTAAGGTGACATACAAGGAGCGACGCTAACTGGAGGTCGACAGGATCCGGAGACACGGGATGTTTGCAGACCGGAGCCCACGAGGTTGGCTCCCGCGGGTGATGAGATCCGCGTATTCCGTTCGCTCACAGGCCGGGACATGCAGCTGAGTTTGCGAAGACTACTTCGCGCTCAGCAACTTCTCTAAGACTGCCGGAAGCGCTTGAACGACGGCAGTGCCAAGCCCCGCAACTGCGGTGACAATAGCCGTCAACAACGCTAACTTCTCCTTGGCTGACCAACTCCTGCGAGGCTCAGAGCGCGCACGGCGGTTTTGGATATCAGCGGCTTGCGGCGCAGGCGGAGCTGCCACGTTTACGTGCAGACTTACCGCTCGGCGAGTGCTTTGATCCAGTAGTGCGCACAGGTCCCCTGCAGACGCTAGCCTTTCGCCTGGATCCTCCTTTAGTGCGAACATCAGGGCCTCCGCTGTGCCAGTTCCAATTGCTGGATTACGCTCTCGAGGATCGATTAGCTGGCCATTCACTTTGGCAGTCAATTGCTCGTACAAAGGAGCTGTTGTGTTGAATGGTAGACTACCGGTAAGCAATTCGTACGCAACAAGCCCAAAGGCATACACGTCGGATTTCGTTGAAGGCTTATGGCCTCGGAGGAGCTCCGGGGGCAAATAGACGGTCGTTCCTCCCCGGTCCGATGGTGCTAGAGTGCTAACTTTCTCGACAAAGGCGAAAAACTTGGCTAGACCGAAATCGCTGAGATAACCATGATCTCGCCGCTCATTCAGAAGAATGTTTTCCGGCTTAATGTCCCCGTGTATGACGCCCCGTCCATGGGCGAAATCTACCGCGTCTCCAATCTGTCTTAACAGGGGTAGGGCGCTACCCAGGGGTAAAAACGCTCGCCCGGCCAGCAACTCTCGGAGGTTGCCGCCACCACAGTATGGCATCACAAGGAAGCTTCCACCGCGAGGAGATTCCATTCCGTAGTCGATGACACGAAGGATATTAGGATGTACCAAGGCGGCCTGCGCAGTCACCTCCCGTTCAAAAGCAGAGGTGGCTGATTCGCGTGAATCGATCTCAGGAGCGCTCCGGAATAGCTTAATGCACATCGGCTCTCCCGGTTGGGATTCCGACGCCACGTGAAAGAAAACGCTCGTTCGACCGTACGCGAACGGGATGGTATTTACAGCCAGATAAACGGCACGCTGACCTGTAAATGAGAGCGTATCGGCCATAACCGTGTCCTTAGCATATCAGGCACAGCCCGACATGTGTCTGGAGACTCAGCCATGGTTGCGGTTTGCGTCTCGCCATAATCTCCGGGATGTTTCGGTTGGTCCTAGAATGGAAGTTCTGTGTTGGAAAGTGTTGCAACGGGAACGAGCTATAAGGAGGAGCAATGGGAAGACTAATCGCGCGCCGGAGTTTTCTCGAAGGCACCGCTGGTTTGGCCGGCACACTCGTGGGGGCGCCCGCGGAGGCGGCTGACCAGCGGCCGAACATCATCCTGTGTATGGGTGACGACCATGGCTGGATTGAGACAGCGTACAATGGCCACCCTCATGTCCGGACGCCCGTGCTCGACGAAATGGCCGCAACCGGCCTCCGCTTCGACCGCTTTTATTCAGCGGCGCCCGTCTGCTCTCCGACCCGTGGCAGCGTCATGACTGGGCGGCACCCGAACCGGTATGGCACTTTTTCAGCCAACTGGTCCACCCGTCCCGAGGAGATTACCATTGCACAAATTCTACGCAAGTGCGGCTATGTCTGCGGCCACTTCGGCAAGTGGCACTTGGGCCCGGTGAAAGCTGATTCGCCCACCAGCCCGGGTGCAATGGGCTTTCACGAGTGGCTCTCCCACGACAACTTCTTTGAGATCGACCCGCACTTTTCCAGAAACGGCGGGCCTGTCGAGCAGCTACGCGGCGAAAGCTCGGAACGGGTAGTCAATGAGGCGATCCGCTTCATCGGAAAAGCGAAGCAGAACGGCCAACCTTTCTTCCTAGTGATCTGGTTCGGCTCCCCCCACGCACCGTACAGCGGCCTGGAACGGGATCTCGCTCTCTACAAGCACGTACAAGATGAGCGTCTCCGAGCGCGCTTCGCTGAGATTACAGCGATGGACCGTTCCATGGGGCAATTACGGCAGCATCTGAAAACCTCCGGACTGCGGGCAAATACACTCATTTGGTACTGCGGCGACAACGGAGTGCCTGGGGAGGCCCGCGTCACTTCACCATTCCGTGGCGCGAAGGGTGTTGTCTATGAGGGCGGTGTGCGCGTTCCAGGGATCATCGAATGGCCGGACCGGATTTCAAAGCCCTGGACCACGGAAGTGAATGCCGTGACGAGCGACATGCTGCCCACGATTTGTGAGCTAACCGGACAACCCCTGCCGGCGCGGCCGTTAGATGGCATCAGCCTGAAGACGCTACTGGAAGGGGAGATGAAGCAAAGATCGAAGCCGATCTCTTTCTGGGTCTATGAAACGGCCCGGGAAGCTAGAGAGAATCCTGAGCCATATATTAGCGCCGAACGCCAGGAGGGCACGACACCGACAGCCACAATGATGCAGGGCAAGCTGACGCGGAGCTTCCGCAATTTCCGGCACCCGCGCATCACCGAAGGCGATTACGCTGGACCGGCGGCCATTCTCGACAACCGCTACAAGCTGGTCGCGCCAGCCGGGACCGTGCTCGCCTCCAGTCCCAGGGAACTGTACGACGTGCGCGCCGACCGTGGTGAGGCAAAGGACGTATGCAAGAACCAGCCTGAAATCGCCAAGAGCATGGAGCGGGAGCTTCGTGAGTGGCAGCGGTCCGTGCTCACGAGTTTGACTGGCGCCGACTACAAGTCATAATTGGCGAACAATCTGCGACGATGACGATAGGTCTCTTCCTGAGCGCGTTGGGTGTGACAGGTTCCCTGATGAACTGGGCCAGCACTTGGGGACCACGGTTTCTGTGGACGCTGCCCTGGTGCTCGCGTTCTCAATCGCGACCGTTGTTGGGGTAGCGATCGTCCGAACGCATAGATCAGCCGCGCCAACTCGGCCTTTAGCTACGTAATCACGGTTTTCAACAGGGCTCAGCTCTTTGGCTTTTCCGCCACCGCGAGGATGGTCTCGAGATGCGGAGACTCCTCCTCTTTGTGAACGACTGTACTCTGGCTTGCCGCGAATCCCGCTTTCCTCAGAAAGCCCTCCAACTCCGCCGCGGTGAAGCCGAGCCATAGGTCGGCGTACAGCTCGCGTGCCTGCTCGAAGCTATGACGCAGCAGGTCGAGCACCGCGATCCGGCCGCCGGGCTTGAGGATTCGATACGCTTCGCGCACCGCCGTTTCCGGATGTTGCGCGTGATGCAAGGACTGGCTGAACAACGCCATGTCGACCGAGCCAGTCCGAACGGGCAGATCTTCCAGGTCTCCCTGCCGATAGTCCAAGTTCTTAACGCCGTGTTTGCGCGCGAGCTCACGACCGAACTCGACCATTTTCTCCGAGTTGTCCACGGCGATCACTTTCACTGCCCGTTGCGCCAATAGTTGGGAGAGCGTTCCTTCGCCGGCGCCTAAGTCGGCGATGACCATGGGCGGCAGCAGCTTCAGCAGCATCTCCGCTACGCCTTTCCAGGATCTACCCGGAACGTAGTCACGGCCGAACTTGCCCGCCAACTGGTCGAAGTAGCCGCGCATTTTATCCTGCCGCCTGCGCAAGACCAGGCGCAATGCGGCGGCGTCCTGTTCCGCCTCCGGGATCTCTTCGGCGGCGCTCCGCAGGATCTCGAGTAGACGCGCTAACGCCTTGGACTCCCGGCCCGTGGGCCGCTTCATGCGATACTGCGTACTCTTGCCGCTGCGGCGGTCTTCGAGCAGTCCCGCCTGTTTGAGTTGCGCCAGATGAGTGGAGATGGTGCTTTGGCCGGCTGCGAGGATCTGTTGCAGCTCGGCGACCGATAATTCTTCGCGTTCGAGCAGTAGGAGGAGGCGCAGGCGCGTGGGCTCCGCCAGCAACCGGAGGGAATGGAGGATTGACGGCATCTCCTTACCGTTGATATCATGCTATCAAGATTCGTTGATACGAAAAAGGAGATTCTTTTCAAATGCCTGCCACCCTGGACCTCGCAGTGGATTTCAAAGTCGCCGATATGTCCCTCGCCGATTGGGGACGGAAAGAGATTTGGATCGCTGAGCAGGAAATGCCCGGTCTGATGTCGATCCGGCGCAAGTATGCCAACGAGAAGCCGCTCGAAGGAGTGCGTGTCACCGGCTCCCTTCACATGACTATCCAGACGGCGGTGCTGATCGAAACGCTGGGCGACCTGGGCGCGAGCGTGCGATGGGCGTCATGCAACATTTTCTCGACACAGGACCACGCCGCTGCCGCCATTGCCGCGACGGGCATTCCGGTCTTCGCGTGGAAGGGCGAGACCCTCGAAGAATATTGGTGGTGCACGTATCAAGCCGTCTGCCACCCGGATGGCAAGGGCCCGCAGCTTGTGGTGGACGATGGCGGCGACGTGACGCTCCTGATCCACAAAGGCTATGAGCTCGAAGAAGGCTCGGACTGGGTGAACACACCGTCCGGAAATATCGAAGAGAAGGTGATCAAGGACTTGCTGACGTCGATCCATAAGGAGAATCCGAACCGGTGGCACGAACTGGTCAAGGACTGGCGCGGCGTTTCGGAAGAGACGACCACAGGTGTCCATCGCTTGTACAAGATGCAAGAGCAGGGGAAGCTCCTGGCGCCGGCCATCAATGTGAATGACTCGGTGACCAAGTCGAAATTCGATAATCTCTACGGCTGCCGGGAGTCGCTTTCGGACGGGATCAAGCGGGCGACGGACGTGATGGTTGCGGGGAAAGTCGCAGTGGTGTGCGGCTACGGTGACGTTGGCAAGGGGTCGGCGCACTCGTTGCGTGGTTTTGGCGCGCGTGTCATCGTGACCGAGATCGATCCGATCAACGCTCTGCAGGCGGCAATGGAGGGATTCGAAGTCACCACTATCGAGGATACGCTCGGGCGCGGCGACATCTACGTCACCTGCACCGGCAACTGCGACATCATCACGCTCGAGCACATGCGGCACATGAAAGATCAGGCGATCGTATGCAACATCGGCCACTTCGACAACGAGATTCAAGTAGACCGCCTGTATGGGGATTCGGGCGTGAAGCGCACCAACATCAAACCGCAGGTGGACAAGTTTACGTTCCCGGACGGGCACAGCATCTTCCTGCTGGCGGAAGGGCGTCTGGTGAACCTGGGCTGCGCGACCGGCCATCCGAGCTTCGTGATGAGCAACAGCTTCTCGAACCAGACGCTGGCGCAGATCGATCTGTGGAAGAATCGCGACCTATATAAGGTCGGCGTTTACACGCTGCCCAAGCGGCTGGACGAAGAGGTGGCGCGGCTGCACCTGGAGAAGATCGGCGTGAAGCTCACGACGCTTACCCGGAAGCAGGCGGACTACCTCGGCGTGGCGGTGGACGGTCCTTACAAGCCGGACCACTACCGGTACTAAGACTGGCAGGTTTTGGATAGATACACTGAGGGACCTTTATCTCCCTTCCAATCGAACCACGGAACCCGAATCCAACACCTCCCGCACTTTGCGGGCAAGCATCTGCGGAGTAAATGGCTTATTCAGGAATGCCATGTCCGCGGAGAGCACGCCGTGATGAATGATGGCGTTATCGGTATAACCGGACATGAAAATCAGCTTCAGCTGCGGATGCAGTGGCCGTAGCCGTGTGGCTAATTCGCTGCCGCTCATCGACGGCATCACGACATCGGTGATCACGAGATCGATGATTCCAGCGCGCTGGTGGCACGCCGCCAGCGCCTCCGCGCCGTTGCGCGCGTTCAGCACGTTGTAGCCTTGCTCTTCCAGAATCTCGCAAACCAGTGACCGAACGGCATCCTCGTCCTCGACCACCAATACCGTCTCCGATCCTCGTGGAGCGCCTTGCGAAGGGGCTGCCTGGACCTTGATCGTCACGTCATCGACGGTGGGTAAATAGATCTTGAACGAAGTACCGTGGCTGATCTCACTGTAGACGAGAACCGCGCCGCCGCTTTGTTCGACAATGCCGTACACAGTGGACAGCCCCAGACCGGTGCCTCCTTCTCCCTTGGTCGTGAAGAACGGCTCGAAGATGCGGGCTTCCGTTTCCGCATCCATGCCGGAGCCGCTGTCGGTGATGGCGAGTAAGACGTATGCGCCCGGACGTATCGTGATGTGCCGGCGGGTCAGCGTTTCCTCGAGATCCACATTCGATGTCTCGATCGTGAGCTTTCCTCCGGTAGGCATTGCGTCCCGCGCGTTCACCGCAAGGTTCATGATGACCTGCTCCATCTGCCCCGGGTCAGCTTTTATCTTGCCGAGCGAGGGTTCGAGAACTGTAACGAGATTGATGTCCTCCCCAATCAAGCGCCGCAACATGCGATCCATGTCTCTGACGCGGTCGTTCAGGTCGATGACCTGGGGTTGAAGGAGCTGCTTTCTGCTGAACGCGAGGAGCTGTTGCGTTAGGGCGGATGCGCGTTCGCCGGCTTTCCTGACCTGCTCAATGCCAGAGAATAGTGGATCGCGCTCGTTCAGTTTGGCGAGAGTGAGTGAGCTGTAGCCGGTAACCACGGTCAGCAGATTATTGAAGTCGTGGGCCACTCCCGCGGCTAATCGTCCCACCGCCTCCATTTTTTGCGCAAAAAACAATTCCGCCTGGAGTCGCTTATAGCTGGTGATGTCGCGAATGATCGCGGAAGCGCCGGCAAGGTCGTCGCTCTGCGGCCGGATGGACGAGATTGTAACGGCGACATCGATGACGCTACCGTCCTTCTTGACGCCGAGGCTCTCATAACGGGCAGTACTCTCGCCGCGCTGAAGTGTTAGCAGGGCGCTATACAATTCCTCGGCGCGGTTGGGCGCAAAGAGCAGGGAGAGCGGCTTGCCTTCGATCTCTTCCACTGTGTACCCGTAGATGCCCGCCGCTCCGCGGTTCCAGGTTAGGATGGCGCCGTCCAGAGTCATGGCGATAATGGCCTCGTCGGAGGACTCGACCAGGGACGCCAGCAGGTCGCGGCTGCGCTCGGCCTTTCTACGTTCCTCGCGCGCAGCCTTTTCGCTCAAAGCACGTTCCACCGCGTGGGACAGGCGGGCGAGCCGGTCTTTCAGGACATAGTCTGTTGCGCCCCGTTTGACGCATTCCACCGCGACTTCGTCCACTACCGAGCCACTGACGAAAATGAATGGAATCTCCATTCCTTCGCGCTGCAAAGCCTCCAAGGCGGCAGTCCCGGACCAGCCCGGCAATCCCTGGTCTGCGAGGATGACGTCGTAGCAGGTGGAACGCAGCGCTCTCACGAAGTCGTCGAGAGTGGTGACAATGTCGGCCTCCACCTCGAATCCGGCTTTTTCCAACTGTTTGCTATAGAGCTTGGCGTCCCGTGGACTGTCCTCCACGTAAAGCGCTCGCAAACAACGGTGCTTCAATTCGTCACCCGGCTCAGTTTCCGTCGATCGAAAAGCGTTCTGTTCATCCATCACTCCAGACGTTTCGGAAACCGTTTTGCTAAGCCGTGACCGCCAAACTTTGTGGACAACTTGTTAAGCTGCAGGCCAATTGTCAATCAGATTGTCAATCGGCGTCGTGGACACTCGGGCAGCGGCGATTACCAGCCTCCGCGCAGGATGCCATCCTGCTTCACAATCTCCATTGCGGGAGAGCCTCCCATTCGGTAGTGCCCGCTGGGGACTCAGATTCTCAATCCAAATCCCGTGTTAAACGGCAAACCCCGTTGGCGGCTCAAAAATAGAGCTTAAGACCGAACTGGAAGATCCGCATCGGCTGCCGGAGACTCCGATTTTCTCCGACGCGTGGCCCGTCTGGTATGACCGACTCGATGCCGACGTAGCTCAGCCCGTTCGGTTGTCCAAACTGAGGAGTATTGAACGTATTAAACGCCTCGGCGCGGAACTGCAGCCGTGCGCGCTCGCCTAGCGGTGGGATCTTCCAGTTCTTGCCAAGAGAGAGGTCGAAGCTGTGCAGTCCGGGCGTAATCATTGCGTCCGGCGCCGCGTTGCCATAGTGGCATAGCTCCGGCCGTATCGCGATGTTGCAGTCGGTTCGGCGGAAGGCAGTCGGGTCGTACCACAACTGGCGCGTCGCCTTGTCGAAAAGGCGGCCATCCGCCACACGATCTGGATACGTCGAGGAGTTTGTATTCAGGTTGCCCCCGGATAGGCTGAATGGAAAGCCCGAGCGCAAGGTGACAATACCGCTCGACTGCCAGCCCCCAAGCACGGCCCGGACCAGACCCTTGGACCCGGCGAAGATGGGCAGATCGTAGACGTAGTTCATCACCAGGTTGTGCGTGACGTCGAAGCCGTACCGGCCGCGGTTGGCACGTCGATTGTTTGGATCCTGGTAAGTGGCCGTCACGCCACCGGTAGGATCGTTGCGTCCGTAGCCTTCGCCTAATGCCTTGCCGAACGTGTAGGCTAAGCCGGCGGTGACGCCACTGCTGTAACGCTTTTGGGCTTGAACCTGCAATGCGTGATAGTTAGCATTGGCGAAGCTATCGAGATAGCGGATGTTCCCCAACAATCGCGCCTGATTTCCCTCTCCCCGGCTGACATACGCCTGCCATGGGCGGCGGCTGTTGAAATCCGTGTTCGTTGAGGGCTGCGGCGAATTGAAGTTGGGCCAGGTATTGTCGATGTGACTGGTCTTGCTTCCGACGTACCCGACCGTAAGGAACGTTTTCGAAGGCAGCTCGCGCTGGATGTCGAAGCTCCACTGCACTACGCTGCTCGCCTTGTTGTCCGGCGTAAACGCGAGGACATTCGTCCTGGCCGCCGTGGTGCCCTGACCTGGGAATGGATTGTCCAGAGTCAGAATTTGCGATCCCGGTGTGAACCGGCGCGTCGTCAGAGTATAGTTTTGCCCACCGTAGGTAACAGGGATCGTCAACCCGGGCTGATCCACTTGGTTCCAGCCAAAGGTTCCCGAGTACGGAGGTTGCAGATCCAGGATCGTCATGTTATTCATCTGCTGAACATTGACAAACCATCCACCGCCAGTGCGAATGACCCACTTATCTGTGACCCGGTAAGCGATGCCCAGCCGTGGCATGAAGTAACGGTTGTCGGTGCCATAAAAGTCGAAATCCTGATTTGGCTCGGGCACCATGGTCGGAAGCTGGCGTCCGTCGGTCGCTTGAGTCAGGATGTCGAGCCGCAGAGAACGCCATTTCTTATTGACATCGTGGGGTACCTGGAAGAAGTCCCAACGCAGGCCCATGTTGATCGTCAGCTTACGAGTCGCTCTCCATTCATCCTGGAAATAGGCGCCCCAGCGGTTCTGCCGGGGAGCGGTCCAGGTGAGCCCTTCTGCTGTCGAACTCGAAGTCGGGTAGCCCATGAGCCAGCCGGCCAGGTTATAGCCGCCGGGACAGCAGCCCAAATTTCCCAGTGGGACGTTGGCGGCTGCGCGATCCAGCCCGTACCGCAACAATTCGAAACCGGCCTTGAAATTGTGCGAGTTCCGGATAAACGAGAGGTTGTCAGAGAACTGGTAGATTCCGTTGAGATCGAAGCGAGCTCCGCCGTCGCCTCCGACGACCCCAGTGGGCGGGATACCAGTTTCATCCGGCCGGAACTTGCGATTGTTATCCACGGCGACGCGGAATTGCCCGATGCCCAATGAATCGACGTCGAAATTGGTATTGCTTCGCGGGCTGGTCTGATCGTTATTGACCTTGTTGAAGCCCACGCGGAATTCGTTGAGCGTACGCGAGCTGAAGGTGTGCAGATGCTGGAAAGCGATGTTATAGTTCTGTATGCGCTGAACGCTCCCGAAGTTGGGGTTAACGTTGTTGATGGCGTAATCTCCCGTCTGCGAGGCAAAACGGCCGAAAATCCGGTCCTGCGAGCTGAACATGTGATCACCACGGGCGAAGAACTGATTCTGGTAGAGGATGTTTGGAACGGTGCGGATGGTGTTGACGTCGAGGATGTCATCCGGCGCGAACTGGGGCAGGGGTAGATACGTGTTGACAAAGTTCTGGGCATTCCGGTTGATCCGGCTGGCAGGAATGATGTTCGTGATATTGCCCTGCGTGTCGCGGAACGGCTCGCCCGTGAGCGGATCGAAGATGATCGTGGGTGACCGTACGGGTCGCCCGTCGCGGATCAAGGGTGTCAGGAGGGCGGAAAAATTGCCGTTCCGGAACTCCTGCGGAAAGAAGAAGGTTTGCGCGACGGACTCCTCGGTTTGACGCGTCCCTTCGTAGTTGAAACTCCAGAAAGTCCTGTCCTTGCCCTTATAGCGCGGTAGCAGCACCGGTCCCGCCAACCAGGTCCCGAACTGGTTCCGGCGCAGCCGGTTCTTCTTTTGCAGAGCGGTACCAGGCGGCAATTGAAAGTTGAGGAAGTAGTCCTTGGCATGAGCTGCGTCGTTTCGCAGGAAGTTGAAGAACGTGCCATGGAACTCATTGGAACCGGATTTGAGCGCCACCTGGACATTGGCTCCATTGTTCATGCCGTACTCAGCCGAATAGGACCCTGTGTGAACCTTGACTTCCTCGATGGCATCGATCGAAGGATTGAAGTACACCGTATTGACCAGCGGCTCACTGGCGATCACGCCGTCCAGCGTGACGCGCTGGTTGGCGTCGCGTTGGCCGTTAGCGCTTACCTGCGTGGCGCCTGGAAAAAAGGCGCCGGCCGTCGATAGCGGGCTGAGACCCATCCGCGTCCCGAACTGCACACCAGGAGTCAGCACCACCAGGCTCGCGAAGTTGCGGTTGATGACGGGCAATTCCACAACGCGCATGTGGTCGATAGTCGCCCCTAATGAAGCGTCGTCGGTCTTCAACTCGACACCTGTGGCCACCACCTCTACACGCTCGGCGGGAGCGCCAACCTCGAGCTGCACATTCACGCGAGCCTTCTGCTGCAGCTCGACGGTGATTCCGGTCTTGGTCTGTGTCTTGAATCCCTCCATCTCGGCGGTGACCGTGTAATCACCGATTTCAATTAGAGGAAAGGAATAGTTACCGGAGTTGTCCGTTGTGGTCCGGCGCTGTTCGCCGGTCGCCACGCGGAGCAGCGTGATCCTGGCTCCTGGCACGACCGCACCCGAGGAGTCGCTGACCGTGCCCAAGACTTCGGTGGAAGTGGTTTGCGCTAGCAAGGAAGCCGCGGCGAACAAGAGGCTGCCAAGCAGCCGTTCCAGATGCGTTCTCGACATGACGTGAACCCCCTGAATCGTTCCTGAATAGTTAGACCTCGACTGAGGATATTTGTAGGATATATGAATCAGTCCTCAAGTGGAGGATGGACTTGTGCCCGCGCGGGCCTTCACTCCGGCATCCAGTCGCGCATCTTGCCTACCGCCGATACCAGCTCACGAACTGCTCGATGCCTCGCTCGAACTTTGTTTTCGGATCGTAACCGAGCACCCGCTTTGCCTTGCTGATATCAGCGAACGTGATCGGCACATCCCCGGGCTGCTCCGGCTGCCAGTCGATCACTGCGCGCTTGCCTAACGCGTCCTCAATCGTCCGAATCATCGTGTTGAGATCGATTGGGTGTGAGTTTCCCAAGTTGAATACGTCGTACCGTGTCTGATGGTGGAGCGCCGCCACAATCCCATCGACTGTATCCGCTACATAAGTGTAGTCCCGCCCGCTCGAACCGTCTCCAAACACCGGAATCGGCGCGCCCCGATCGATGCTCGCGACGAACTTCCGGATCGCCAGGTCCGGCCGCTGCCGGGGCCCGAAGACCGTGAAGAACCGCAGGCAGACGACTTCGAGTCCGTAAAGGTGCGAGTAGGTGAAGCAGATCTTCTCGCCCGCAAGCTTGGTCGCCGCGTAAGGGGAAATCGGCAGGTTGTGGTAATCGTCTTCCCGGAACGGCACCTGGTTGGCGATGCCGTAAATCGAGCTCGATGACGCAAAGACAAACTTCCTCACGCCAGATGCCCGCGCGGCTTCGAGAAGACCGATCGTCGCGGAAACGTTCACCTCCTCGTAGAGCAAGGGCTGCTCGAGCGATGGACGCACCCCCGCGCGCGCGGCCAAATGAACGATCACCTCCGGACGGAACCGCCCTACAATCTCGCGCATTCCAGTGGCGTCCCGGATATCCGCCTCGTGGAACTCTGTGGCGCCCGCCGCCCGGACAGCATCGAGATTCGCGTGCTTCTCTTGGGGCGAATAGAAATCATTGAGATCGTCGACGATCTCGAGCAAGTGGCCTTCGCTCAGCAGCCGCTCCGCCAGGTGGGAGCCGATGAATCCTGCTCCGCCGGTTAGTAATATCTTCATTCAATATAGATGTTAGTATGGGCCGCGGGTTCTCTCGCCCGCAAGCTTGATCCTGGATGCGTGCTAAGATTCGCAGAAAGGTGTCCACGCCGGCGCCACCAAAACCGGAAATCGTCTTTCCATCCCATACGCTGGTCTCAGGCCAAAAGGGCGATCTGCGTGTATCGATTCCGGCTTGCCTTGACTACGTGAAAATTGTCTTTGAATTCGATGACGAACTATTCTCGATTATCGGATCCAAACGACTTCTGGAGAAGGGCACATTTGAATGTTGCCGGCCTGCAGCACTTGGACCGTGGGAAGCGGTATTCGTTGTAACGGTCCGGGAGGTGAAGTTTGCCTTTCAAGAAAAAACGCATCTTGGAAGCCCCAGCCTTTGGCCAGTCCGTCTCGACGGCCGTTCCTGCACGGAGCCTCCAGATTCTGGTGCGATTTAACTTTTGAAGGACTCGCGCCAAATTCGCCTGTGTATCGGCACTAGCTTTGCCGTCAGCGCGGCTGTGTGGATCTCTTCTGGTGCACCGCCCAACGAGCCATCATCCATCCAATTCGATGATATCGCCGCCCAGTCCGGCATTCGGTTCGTTCTTCGCGACTCGGCGACGCCCCAAAAACGCCAGATCGAGCCGATGGTGGGTGGTGTAGCGGTGTTCGACTTCAACAACGACGGCCGCCCCGATATCTATTTCGTCAACGGCGCCGCCCAGCCGAGCCTGGAGAAGAGCGACCCTGCGTTTTACAACCGCCTGTACCGGAATAATCGCGACGGCACATTCACGGACGTCACCATGGAAGCGGCGGTTCGCGGCGAGGGATTCGAAACTGGCGTCGCTGCGGCGGATTACGACAACGACGGCAACACGGATCTATTCCTGGCTGGTGTCAATCGCAATCTCCTTTACCGGAACCGGGGCGACGGCACGTTCGAAGACGTGACGCGGCAGGCCGGGCTGGCGCACGATCCCAGACGAAGGAAGCCGTGGTCGATCTCGGCTGGCTGGTTCGACTTCGACAACGATGGCCGGCTCGACCTGTTCGTGGTGAATTACTGCGTCTGGATCCCGGAGAAGGAGCCGGCCTGTGTCATTGGCAAGTCGCGGACATATTGCCATCCGAGATACTATGAGGGCCTTCCCAACAATCTGTATCGGAATAACGGCGACGGCACCTTCACCGATGTTTCGGGACCATCGGGGATCGCGGCGCATATCGGAAAAGGCATGGCTGCCAGCTTTCTGGATTTCGACCACGATGGACGGATGGATGTGGTTGTGACCAACGATACAGTCCCGAATTTCCTGTTCCGGAACGAGGGCGGAGGGCGGTTCCGCGAAGTTGGGCTCACCGCGGGTATCGCCTTCAACGACGACGGACGTGCGGTGAGTTCGATGGGGATTGACGCACGGGACGTGGACAACGACGGGCGTGAAGATCTGTTCGTCACGGCCAACAATAACGAAACGTTCCCGCTATTCCGGAATCTGACCAAAGGCGGTTTCGCCGATATCACCTACCCAAGCGGAGTTGGGCGGCAAACGCTCGCATCCACCGGCTGGAGTAACGGCATCTACGATTTCAACAATGACGGACAGAAGGATCTGTTCGCGGCGTGCGGGGCGATCGACAATAACGTGGAGGAGTTCTCTCACCGGAAATCCCTTCATCCGAACCTCGTGCTGGTGAACCAGGGTGACGGGCGTTTTCTGGACGTAAGCCGCAGGGCCGGCACGAGTTTTCAAGCAGCCGGCCGGCATCGCGGCGCAGCGTTCGGCGACTTCGATGGCGACGGGCGTGTCGACGTGGTAGTGAGCCGGATTGGGGAGACCGCGCAGTTGTTCCGGAACGTTTCCTCGGACGGCCATCACTGGCTGGCCCTTCGGATGAGGGGGCGGAGAAGCAATCGCGACGGAGCCGGCGCTTGGGTTCACGTTGTGGGTGCTTCGGGACGGGAACAGTGGAATCGAGTGACAACAACGGTGGGGTACGCCTCGTCCAGCGATCGCGCGGTCTATTTCGGAATGGGAGCGGATGCCACGGCGCGATCGGTAGAGATCCACTGGCCCAGTGGGGTACGGCAGAAGCTCGAGAACGTCATGGGCGATCGATTGGTGTTGGTCGGCGAGCCTTAGGAGCCCGAGTCGCGCCACTCTGGACGTGGCGCTGACACTCGGGTCTGCCGGGCCGAGACCCATCTCGGCACTCGGTTTATGAGAAATGGCGTTTTAGCGGTTGCGGGTCAACCGGTCGTAGATGAAACCCGCGGCTCCACCCGAAATGGCTCCGATAGCCGCGCCCTTGCCACCACCGGCCATTGCGCCAATAGCGGCGCCGGCGCCCGAACCCCCGCCGATGATCATCACCGACTTCTTCGTGCTGCGAGGCTTGCGATACCGAACCGTAGTGGCTGGCTCATTGGGCCGGGTAACAACTTGAGCCACGTGCGTGGGCTGCCCGGTCCGGTGAATTGCCGGCTGGTAGGCGGGCTGGAAACCAGTCTGATAAGCAGGCTGAGCCATCGTCATGGCGGGATCGAAGGCCGGTTGGGCGTTGACCTGATTCGGTTGCCGCATCCAACCCGCAAGGGCCACTAGAGACAAGGCCCAGCATCCAGCGATTGTAAGAATCTGTCTCATAGTCGTTCCTCCTTACAGTCTTTGAGACGTACGCTCGCAGCGCCTTGGGTATGGAATGAATGGAATTTAATAGGAGCCGAGATAGCTATTGAAGCGCATAGGGAGAAAGCATAGGGAGAAAGACTTGACCGCCGCGGCCTCTTAGTGCATAATCAGATGGTTATAATACCGAGTGGTAATGAGTCCTTCCCAGCGCCTTGATGCAACCTTCGCCGCGCTCGCCGACCCAACGCGGCGGGCGATCCTCGCGCGCCTGAGCTCCGGGGAGGCGTCAGTGACACAACTGGCCAAGCCGTTCGCGATGAGTCAGCCCGCGATCTCCAAGCATCTCAAAGTGCTGGAGCGCGCGGGCTTGATTTCGCGCGGCCGTGACGCGCAGCGCCGGCCACGACGGCTTGAGGCCAGGCCGCTCGCGGAGGTCACCGTGTGGCTCGAGGGCTACCGCCAGTTCTGGGAGGGCAGCTTCAAGCGCCTGGACGCCCTGCTTTACGAGATGAAGACCAAGGAGAAAAAAGGTGCACGCACCAAGCGATAGGGGAGATCAGCGATGAAGAACAGTGGAACATTGAAGGTAACCACACCAACCGACCGCGAAATTGTCCTGACGCGAGTCTTCGACGCGCCACGCCGCCTGGTCTTCGACGCGTTCTCCAAGCCCGAGCTGCTCAAGCGCTGGTTCGGACCGCGCGGCTGGTCGCTGGTGGTCTGTGAGGTCGATCTGAAGGTAGGTGGCGGCTTTCGCTTCGTGCTGCGTGGCCCTGATGGAAAAGAAATGGGGATGCGCGGCGTCTATCGCGAGATCGTGCCGCCCGACCGCTCCGTCCACATGGAGTCGTTTGACGACTACCCGGGTGAGTCGCAGGTAACCGCGATCTTCGTCGAGCAGGGAGGCAAGACAACGCTCACCGCCACTGTGCTTTACCCCTCGCGAGAGGTTCGCGATGCTGTCCTCAAATCCGGCATGGAGCACGGCGCTGCTGAAAGCTACGACAAGCTTGCAGAGTTGTTGCCGGCGCTGGCATAGCCCACGATGAAGCGTCAACTTCAAGACGAGGTCCAAGCGGTACTCTCGTGGCTCGAGCAGAACAGCACCGCACGCGATCGCGACAACCTGGTGCGGTTCGGCATCAACGCAAACAAGGCGTTCGGCGTCTCGATGATGAATATTCAGGTACTCGCCAAGCGACTCGGGCGCAACCACGATCTCGCCGCCGCCCTATGGGACACCGGCTGGTACGAGGCCCGCATGCTGACCTCGTTCGTCGACGAGCCAGCGCGCGTCACTCCTGCGCAGATGGACCGGTGGTGCCGGGACTTCGACAACTGGGGAATCTGCGACACCGTGTGCTTTCACCTGTTCGACCGCACGCCGCATGCCTGGGCCAAAATCGCGCAGTGGAGCGGCAAGCCGGACGAGTTCGTCAAGCGCGCGGCCTTTGCGCTGCTCGCGAGCTTGGCGGGGCATGATAAGAGCGCGGACGACGAGTTGTTTGCCGGGAGCCTGCTCCTTATCGAACGCGCCGCCACCGACGAACGAAACTTCGTCAAGAAGGGAGTAAGCTGGGCCCTTCGCCGGATTGGCAGGCGCAACGGCACTCTCCACGCTGCCGCGGTGACGGTGGCCCGGAGGCTGGCGGAGTCACAGCGGGCCGCTGCGCGCTGGGTCGGGAAGGACGCGCTTAGGGAACTCACAAGTCCAGCGGTGATCCGGCGGCTCGCAGCGCGACCTGGCATTCAGGAGGGACGAGTTCAACCGGTGCGCGCCCTGGCCGGCACAAGACGCCGACCGGCCGCGAAAGGCAAGGTCGCTCTGAAGAACGTGGACGAATATCTCGCAGGCGTCCCAGAACCCGCCCGCACAACCTTGAACAGGGTTCGCGCGGCAATTCGCTCCGCTGTGCCAGCGGAGGCGACGGAGACCATCCACTATCGGATACCCACGTTCCAGTACAAGGGCCCGCTGCTGGGGTTCGCCGCGTTTTCGAACCATTGCGGTTTGTACCCTATGAGTCCGGCTGTGATTGAGGAGTTCAAGAACGAACTCAAAGATTTCCAAACATCCAAAGGCACCATCCGCTTCCCCGTGGACAAGCCTCCGCCGGTCGCTCTTGTGAAAAAGCTGGTGAAGGCGCGCATCGCGGAGAACCAACACAAGAAACGCCGCTGATCGGGCGGGCCGGGGCCTTGGTGAAGCCGAACGCCAGCGCCAGCACACCTCCGCGCCCCCGAAAGGGTTGCTCATCAAGTTCTATATACAGAAGGCGAAATTGCCTCAGGATTGTGACTCCTGAGCACTTCACGAACCTGCTCGTCAGTGACCTGCGAGAAGTCGTCATACCACATACCTACCGCATAGAAGGGTTCGGGAGTTGTGGCACAGATCATCTCATCGGCGATTTCACCGAGGGCTTCGCAGGTCGCATGGGCCGCTGCAGGAACCGCGGCAACAATGCGTGCTGGCCTCTGTTCGCGAAGAGCGGTTATGGCGGCGTGCATGCTCGATCCTGTGGCGAGGCCGTCGTCCACAAGAATTACGGTCCTACCTCCTACTTCCAATGGAGGGCGGTCATCGCGGTAGGCGTGCTCTCGCCGCGACAGTTCTCGCTGTTCTTCATCGATTGTCGTGTCAATAAGATGTTGTGGGATTCGCAGACGCCGGATTAAATCCTGGTTGAGAACTCGGATGTTCCCCGTGGCAATTGCCCCCATGGCCAATTCTTTCTGGCCCGGCACACCGAGTTTCCGTACTAAGAAAATGTCCAGCGGGGCGTTCAGGACTCTAGCCACCTCGGCGGCCACCGGCACGCCTCCCCGGGGTAACGCCAACACGACCACGTCCTTGCGGTCGGCATAAGCGCTCAGCTCTTTTGCCAGAAGCTGACCGGCTTCGGCTCGATCTCGGAATAGCATACCACCCTCCATTCCGGACGACGTTCAGAAGCTTCTGTTACGTAGACCGTCCTCGAGGGGTTTCTGTTACGCTGTTGTTGAGCGGCTTATCGACGGTTTGGTCCCGGCACCGGTTTGGTCCCGGGCCAGGTGCCGGCGCCGCCCGGCGGCAATCTCATCCATAGTCCTGTTGGTGAGTACGGATCCATCGTAACGGTCAATGATCCAAGATCGGGTGGAGTATTCGTCCTTGCGCTTGATGAGAAACCAGCGTTTCGCATCGGAGCGGATCAGCGCAAATCCGCCCTGCAGTTTCTGACCGTAAAGAACGAATTTCAGTTTTCCTTGCGCCAATTGTTCGCCCGCCGAACTGTCTTCATCGATTTCAAAGGTTCCGGTGTCCCACACCATAACAGTGCCGGCGCCGTAATGGCCTTCCGGTATGATGCCCTCGAAGTCGGCGTATTCAATCGGGTGATCCTCGGTACGCATGGCGAGGCGTCTGTCCTCCGTGCTCATGGAGGGACCCTTGGGAATAGCCCAGGAGGCTAGCACACCGCCGATCTCCAACCGAAAGTCGTAGTGCAGGTGGCTCGCGTCGTGCTTCTGGACAACAAAGACTGCGGCACCGCGTCTGGCCGGTCTCTTGCGCCCCTTGGGCTCGGGCGTCGCATCGAAGCTTCGCTTTTTCCTGTACTCTTGCAGGGGCATGAGGATGCTCTCAGACTGCCAGCTTCTGCCGCTTCAAATGCTTCCAGGGATCGGCTGTGCTCTTCAGCCGGTCCAAGACGCTGCGGATGTTGAACCGGTCCGCGGTCACCTTAGGATTATCCAATTCGTCCCATTCGAGCGGCGTGGCTACAGGCGCACCATCGCGAGCTCTCACAGCATAGGCCGGCACTGCCGTTTGCGCATACGCATTGCGAGCGGTATCGATAAAAATGCGGCCGCGCCTCTTGTTTTTTCGTACTTCCGTGGTTAGCTGCTTGGGATCGGCTGACGCCAGCTCACCAGCGATCTGTTGTGCGAATGCGCGAACCTCGTCAAAGCCTGCCCGGCGAACTAAAGGAACCAGAATGTGCAGACCGCGAGATCCAGATGTCTTTACGTATGCGGTCAGTCCCCGGGCGTCGAGCAGTGACCGCAGTTTCTTTGCAGCGATACAAATCTCCTTGAATTCCCCGTTTGACGGGTCGAGATCGAAGATCATCTGATCCGGGTTGTGCGGCTGATCGGCTTGACTCAACCATGTATGCGGAGTGATGACTGCCTGATTGGCCAGATACACCAGTGTCGCCGCGTCCTCGCAGACGACATAGCGGACCATCCCACTTTGCTTGGGCAGCGAAACCGTTTTGATCCAATCCGGGTAGTAGTCGGACGCCTTCTTCTGGAAGAAGCCCTCCCTTTCGATGCCATCCGGATAGCGCTCCATGGAGATCGGCCGTCCCTTCAAGTGCGAAAGCATGACCGGAGCGATCTGCCGATAGTATTCGGCGAGATCGGCCTTGGTGATTTCATCTTTCGGAAATAGCACTTTTTCCGGACGTGTGATCGCCACGCTTTCATGGCCGGCGCGGATCGTTGTCCCTGCGTGTTGCCTCATTCTGCACGCTCCCGTTCGTCTATGGTGTTCACGGATTTGGCACTTTTTCGAGCCGGCTGACCTTCGCCAGCCGGCGCACGTGCCGCTCTTCCCTGGTGAAACGAGCCAGCAGGAAAATGCGAACCAGGTCAAGCGCTAGTTCTGAACCAATGACTCTAGATCCGAGAACGAGTACGTTCATGTCATCATGCTCTACGCCCTGACGGGCAGAGTAGGAATCGTGGCAAAGCCCTGCGCGGACACCCGTGAGCTTGTTGGCAGCTACGCTAGCGCCGACGCCGCTGCCGCAAATGAGGATTCCCCGCTCCGATTTGCCTTGTTGTACGGCTCGGCCAACCGCCTCGGCGAAATCGGGGTAGTCGACGGGCGTAGCATCATGCGTACCAAGACTCACCACCTCATGTCTGCTAGCCCTAAGAAAGCCTTGGATATGATCGCGCAGCTCTATGCCGGCATGATCGGAAGCGAGCGCAATCACCATAGATAAGGTAGTTATTGCAAATGCTTGGCCAAACCAACGCGTTGGGCTACAACTGCGTCCCGCGCATTTGGCAGCCGGCTTGCTCAAAGAAGCAGATATGACCAGGCAGAGCCTGCCCGCCATACCGCTGGAAATCCTACAGGATAAGGCGACACTCCTACGGATCCACAGTGTCCGTGCCACAACCGAGGCTGGCAGCGGCCACGCTACCAGTTGTGCCTCCGCCGCGGACATTGTATCGGTGCTTTTCTATTCCGTGATGCGGTTCGACCCGCGAAATCCGCAGCGAAGCGACAATGACGTATTCGTGCTTTCGAAGGGGCATGCGGCGCCACTCCTCTATGCTGCGTGGGCGGAAGCCGGCGCGTTCCCGCCGGAAAAACTATTGACTCTGCGGAAGATAGACTCCGATCTGGAAGGCCATCCGACGCCACGGTTGCCGTTTGTCGACGTCGCCACAGGTTCGCTGGGTCAGGGTCTGTCTGTAGGCGTTGGAATCGCCTTCGGCGCCAAGAAACTCAACCACTCGAAGCAGCGTGTTTATGTGCTGATCGGCGATGGCGAGTCTGCCGAAGGCTCGGTCTGGGAAGCGGCCCAATGGGCATCGTTCCATGGGCTCGACAATCTGTGCGCAACCCTGGACGTCAATCGCCTGGGACAGAGCCAACCGACCATGCTACAGCACCGCCTAGAGGTCTACCAGTCTCGCTGGGAAGCATTTGGGTGGCATGTTCTGCGGGTGGATGGGCATGACATTGCGGCGTTGCTTGAAGCCTACCAGGAGGCGAACAGGACCACGGGTCGCCCCGCAATCGTGCTGGCCCAGACGCTCAAGGGTAAGGGACTGATCGGCATTGAGAATGAAGATAATTGGCACGGTAAGGCGATGGATGGTGAAACCGCCGGCAAGGTTCTGGCGGCACTCAAGAAGAGCCTAACCGGAGCGGATGCCGACTGGGAGCCCAATCTTCCTGATTCGGCACCGGGTACTTCGGCGGGCCGCATTCAAAGCCGCGACCGTAAGGAAGAGGATCCTCCGTATTTAATTGGCGGCAAAGAAGTTTCCACAAGGAAGGGCTTTGGACAGGCGCTGGCCGCCCTGGCGCCAGCCGATCCTCGAATTGTGGTGATTGATGGTGATGTAAAGAACTCAACTTATACGGAAGAGTTTGAGAAAGTGGCGCCAGATCGTTTCCTGCAAGGTTACATCGCCGAACAGAACATGATCGGGATGGCCATGGGACTCGCCGCCAGGGGGCAGACGCCATTTGTCGCGACCTTCGCCTGCTTTCTCGCCCGTGGTTACGACTTCATTCGAATGGCTGCGATCAGCAACCTGAACATCAAGTTTGTGGGTACTCACGTTGGTGTATCGATCGGTGAAGACGGTCCTTCGCAGATGGGGCTCGAGGATCTTGCCATGATGTGTGCTGAACCGGGCCTTACGGTCCTTTACCCGGCCGATGCGACTAGCGCTTGGCGAGCAACATGGCTGCTTGCGGAGCGTTCCGGGCCCTGCTACCTTCGCGTAGGACGGCCAAACTCACCAATTCTCTACGGACCGGACGAGCGATTTGCCATTGGGAAATGCAAAGTGCTCCGCGAGAGCAAGAATGATCGCGCGCTCATTGTGGCGGCAGGCGTCACCGTGTTTGAAGCGTTGGCTGCTTTCGAGCAGTTGAAGGAGCAAGGTATTGCGGTTCGTGTAATCGATTTGTTTAGCGTTCAACCCATCGATCGCGAGGAACTTGTCCGGTCCGCGCGGGCCGCCGGCGGAACCGTGATTACAGTGGAGGACCACTATCGGCACGGAGGACTTGGCGATGCTGTATCGTCAGCCCTTGCCGAGGAGCGCATCCGTGGCTACCGCTTAGCGGTCCACGAGGCTCCACGGAGTGGAAAACCAGCGGAGTTGATTGACAACTTCGGGATTTCGGCCCGGCAGATCGTGTCCACCGTCAAGTCAGCGACGCGGTGAGGGAGCGGACTACCGCGCCGCCACCGATCTTCGGGGAGGATAGCTCTGCACAACGAATAGCGATCTTCGCAGAACTGGCTTCCACCAGGTGGAATCAACCGGCAAAGCGAAACATCGCATCGGCGATTTTGACACCACGCACCTCAATCTGTTTAAGATCCGCCGAACCTACGCCGAGTTGTTCCGCTAGCAACAAGGTGTTGTCACACCTGGCGAATACGCCTTGCCCCTTCAGGTCGCGCGGATTGTAGCCCATGATCGCGGTGGATACTGTGTCCGTCGTGACCGGATTCGTGCCCACGATCATCACTCCCGGCTGGACATACTTCAATCCCCGAATCCAAGGACCTTCGCCGCCGGTTACGGTCTCGATTCCATCGACGATCGAAATATGGATCGGTCGCGCCGCAGCCAGCTCCGCCGTGATTCGCGGCATGCGATGGCCCGGCTCACGGCTCGATGCCGGATCTTTCTCCGGAGCGGCAATCGAAGCCGGCTGGCGCTTGCCGAAATGGCAGGTATTCACGCGTCCCTTAGTTGGAGCTTCGTTGGGCTCGTGCTCGCCCGCGTCATCCCCATAAATCGCAGCCGGCGTGATCCCGAATATGTTCTTCATCGCAAGCGTGACGCCGCAGGTCGCGTGATCCTTCAGCTTGGCCAGCGATACAAAAACATCGGTCTCGTCGTAAACCTTGTTCAGATGATACGAGGGAAACACCCAGCCACCACCCGGGACGGCGAACTTCACGTACTTCTTAGAGTCGCCGGCCCCATTGGTGTTGACAAACTCGACGCTCGTCGCCGCGCTCTTCAGTTGCCGCACGTTCCATCCCGAATCCAGCATGTACTCCTCTAGAGGACCCGCGGTGGCCCACGCACTCTCGACGAACCTCACCCGTTTGGCGCCCGCCTTGTCCATCAAATGCGCCAGTGCCCCGATCTGCTTGGGGTGCGTGTAGTGAGTGACTCCCAAGGGCTTGCCCTGGAACTTCAGAGCCGGACTACCTGTGAGGTTCACTTTCACCGTGACGGTCTTGTTCTTCACCAGGCGGCCCAGTCCGCCCAGTTGGCCGAACATTTGGCCGAGCAGCGCCACTTGATCCTCATCATAGGAAGGACACTTGGCCACTGCGACCGCATCCGTGGGCAACTTTCCCGCAGCCACAACCGGAGCTGCTATCATGGCCGCCAAAAGCTCCCGCCGGGACATTCCAGGGATGTGCATGATCGCCTCCTATTCTAGTACGACTGCGGCCAAGGAAGAGACTTTGTCGATCTCGATTCCGGTGCCTTCTTCATTCTCGTAAACGTTCACTTTGCGAGGCGGCGCGCCGGGTTCCAAAAGCTGCGCCTTGGTGAAGTTGCCGATGACGTGCGCTGTGATGTTCTCTACCGGGTAGTCCGAATAATTCACCAGTTGCAGCACGAGAGGCTTGCCGGCCGCGGGCCCGGAAAGATTCGACAACATGCTCGCGACGTTAAACAGCCGAGCGCCCAGATTGCGCCGTCCGGTCATCGAATTGACTTCCTTCCAGATGGTGTCGAGCTTCTCGATGTCTTCCTTGTCCAACGTGATCTGGTTCGCGCGCTGAGGCGGAAACCTCCATCCTGGCGGCGCTGTCAGCAGCGTCCCGCCTCCGCGCGTGAATCTCCGCAGCACTTCCTTTTGCGAATCTGGCAAAGCCGCGGGATCGACGTTCACGGCCATTTTAGACCCGGCCATCTTGCCGTCATCGAGCTTACGGCCAGGCACGGGCCGCACAGGTGTGTGCTTCACGGTGATCATGTCCAGGATCCCGCCTGAAATCAGTCCACCGCTGTCAACATCCTGCACGATCGCCAGTTGCGCGAATGGCTCGAAGGTCCTCCACTCCTTATGCTCCTCGAAGAAACGCAGATGATCGCCGATCCTTTTCCAGTCCTTGATTGCTGCCTCTTCCCTCTCGAGCAGCCGTTTCTCAAAATCGGCATCCAGCGCCACCACCCACCGAGCCCCCACGATGGCCGCATCGCCAATCGCCTGCAAATACCGCGCTACGGGTATCACGGATCCCTTCGGAGGAACGTTTCCGATCCAGACTTCGCCTTTCGCCAGCGATCGCGCAAAACGCAGAAAACCCGTGTTCGTATCGATCCAGGGAGCACCGCTGGGAGCAGCCTTAGCCTTACCGTCGTCGTCAGTCGCGTTGATTCCTGGCCACACTCCCTGGTGCGTTCCGATCACCGGATCGTCGCCGTCCCATCGTATGCGCGTTCTCGGACCCAGCTCGACGGCCGCCAAACGGGAGTCCTTCAGCGCGGCGCGAGCCAGTCCGAGCGCCGCCTCCTCGAACGCGCCTTCGAAAACAATGCCTGCTAACCCGGCCGCCTTCGCACGCTCGGGAAGCTCCTTCAGATCATCGCCCGGCCGTACCACGCCCAACGTCGCGACACGTGCCCGCGCTGCCTCTTGCGAGAATCCAGCCGACCAGTTCTGCCGCTCGACCAGCAAGCAGTTCACCGGCGTTTGCGCCACCAACTCCAGCAACTTGGGATCGGCGGAATTCCACCTGGCGGGGACCCAGTCCGCTGCTGTCGCCAGGACTGCGAACGCAAACAACATCACTTCGTCTCCACGTGAATCTGCGGGAGCGGAATCCGATACTGTCCTTGAAACACTTCGGCGAACAAAGCCAGCACCTGATCGTGGACCTTGCCATTATCTGCGAGCACGTGCTTGCCTCGCAGGTCCATCGGACGCCCCTTCATGTCCGAACATTTTCCACCGGCTTCTTCCACCAGCAGTACGCCCGCGGCCATGTCCCAAACCTTCAGACCGAACTCCCAAAAACCATCCAATCGCCCGCAGGCGACGTAAGCAAGATCCAGGGCGGCCGACCCACCTCGCCGCACGCCGTGGGTTGTCATCGCGACCTGATGAAAGAAATGAACATTGATGTTCAGATGGCGCTTGAAACTGGGGAAGCCGGTGGCGAAGAGACAATCTTCCATTTTCGAGGCCGCCGAAACATGAATCCGCCGATTGTTCAGATAGGAACCCGCGCCGCGCTCGGCCGAAAACATCTCCGCTCGCAACGGATCAAAGACCACGCCCGCAATCAACTGACCGGCCTGTTCGAGGGCTAGCGTCACGTTGAACATCGGGAATCCGTGCGCGAAGTTCGTTGTGCCGTCGAGCGGATCCACGTACCAGCGATACTCTGAACTCGACTCGTGCCCACCACCCTCCTCAGCTACGATCGAGTGCAGCGGAAAGTGCGACCGCAGCCTCTCCACGACGAGCCGCTCGCTCGCCCGGTCGGCTTCGGTCACCAGGTCGAAATCACCTTTCAATTCAAATGCGACGCGGCGCTCGAAATAATTAGTCAACAGCGCCCCTGCTTCGCGGGCGATATCGGCTGCTGTTTCGAGGTACGACGCCACTAGTCAACGGCCTCGAACAGATACTTAATGTCGTGCTTATAGATGAAAAGGTTCGGCGCGCCGTCCCGCGTCAAGCGAATGAAATTGTGATCGTAGTATTCGATCACGCCTCGCACCTCTTCGTTGTCCATCAGCTTGACACAGACCGTTGTTTCGTCCTCGATCAGTTTCTTGAGGTATTTCACTTCCTCGAATGTTTGCTCTGGCGCGCGCGCCTTGGGATTGCTTGATTTTGGATTCACGAATGCTCCGGAGGGAATCGGGGTACTGCTACTCCTCATAATATCCGTCGCGCGTAGACGGCTGCAAACCCGCTTGCTTTAACTCGACGCGAACTCTTCGGAACTTCTCCTTCAAGGCGGGCAGATTCTTCGGGTAGTAGCAGAGCAGGTACTGCGTGCGCAGGTCGCGCAAGATTCCCGTAAAGGCTGCATCCAGCTCCGGACCGATGGTTGGAAAGAACGCGCGGCCGCCGGTGCTCCGGCTAAGCGTGATCAATGCATGCTCGCCACCCAGATTCCTCCCCGCATCGTTTTCGATGGGGACCACGACGATCGGGTAGATCACCACGTCGCTGCTGTGCACTTCCCGCAGCGCTTCGTGGTAGGTGCGGACACTGGTTGTGTCGCCCCCATCGGTGACCACTACGATTACTCTTCGTCCCTGCCGGTTCTCCAGCAGATCGGCGGCGAAAGTCAGCGCGTCGTAAATCGAAGTGCCGGCTTCGGCCCGCAACTGCTGGAGCGTCTTGCGCACTCGGCCGGCGTTACGGGTGAATCCCATCTGCAGCGTCACATCATGATTGAAGCTGTATAACGCCAGCGCGTCCTTTGGGTTCCCTTCCTTCACCAGCGCCTGTAGGAAACGGGTGCTGGCTTCAATTTCGTACTTTAAATCCTTGGCCGTCGATCCGCTCGTGTCCACCAGCAGCGCCACCGAAAGCGGCAGCTCCGTGTGCCGCTCAAAAATCGCCAGTTCCTGCTCAACGCCGCTGTCGCGGAGTGTGAAATCATTACGGTCGAGCGATCCTACCAGCTCACCCGCTTCGTTCTTCACGGTTACCAGCAGTCGCACCAGGCGCACGTCTACTCGAATCACCGGGTCCTGTTGGGCGGAGGCCGTAGCGGCCGTCGCCGCAGCCAACCATTTGCGCCGTGTCATCGGTTGAGAACGGATTGGTCCCACTCCCCCTCTACCCAGACCTCGCCATCGGCGAAATGTTCCTTCTTCCAGATCGGCACCAGCTTCTTCAGCCGGTTGATTCCCTCGAGGGCCGCATCGAACGCAGGCTTACGGTGCGGTGATGTTACGACGACAGCCACGCTGGTCTCACCGATCTGCATGCGGCCCAGCCGGTGTACCAGGGCAATCTTCCCGATCGTGTGACCGGCTGCAATTTCACGCCCGATTTGCGCCATCATCTTCACCGCCATCGCCTCATAGCATTCGTAATCGAGATATTTTGTCGGGCGCCCCTTCGTGTTGTTGCGAACGACGCCTTCAAAGTCGACAAAAGCGCCGTCCTCTCCGCGCAGCAGCCGCTTCACGATCGCCCTTGTGTCGATCGGCAGGCGTGTGAGTGCAAAAAAGTTACCCGTATCAGCGTCGATGATTTCATGGGTGTAGGGAGACGATCCACCCGAGACCGGCGGCAGAAAGGCGATCTCGTCCCCATCCCCGACGCTGGTCGACCGGCCGGAAAACTCCTGGTTGCGCGCTAACACGATGCTTGCCTCGAATTCGCGCAGCCGTGGCGACTGGGTGGCGTAATGGTCGAACACGTCGCCCAAACAACGCCCGTCAGCCATATCCAGATCGTCTGACGCGCGGCCCACAATGTCCTTCAACATGCCAAAAAACAACACTCGCACCCGCACAAAGCTATCGTAACAGACGCATTTCGAAGAACTTTGGTTGCGACGGCCAGAATGTTGCCTCGCTGCTCTCTAGAATACGACCTGGAATCGACGCACAGCTCTCGCTCTGGTTTTTCGCGTGCGGCCTGGCGCCGGTGATCGAATGGTTAAATCCGCGCACTTGCTCCGGGGTGCAATCAGCGCAAGCGACAACGAGATGAAAGCCGCGGCAACAATCGGGACTCGAAATACTGGATTCCGGAACATTTCCGCTGGGTACTCTAACCGGAATGTTAGAGGTGCATGTGGCGAAAGGATCGGGAGTGGCACAATCCAGTCGCGGCAGACGACCAGCAGTGCTCTTGAGCAGATATTATATGTGCAATTACACTGCCGAAGGCATTGCCACGCAGCCAAATGTCGCTGGTCCGAAAATTGCAGGAACATTCGTGAAAGCAAGGAAGTGAGGTCTGCGATGGGAAAAGAAACGATTCGAGTGCTACGGGCGATACGAGGGGCTGGCGGAAGTATCGAGCCTAAAAGAACTTCCGCGAGCCGGACGACCGTGGCGGAGCGGTTGAGCCGGCGCGTCCGCCTGCTGGAGGATCTCAGGGCAAGAGGAGACTTGTACTTGCTTCGCGCCGCGGAGCAGCGTTTCGTTCGAGAAGAGCTCATTGAGCTCGAGATAGAGACTTCCCTGCGAGAGATCGACGAGACACTGGACAGGATCACCAACGGCGACGTGGCGGACTCGCATAAGGAAAGTGAACCTGAGGCTACCCGACGCCCAGGGGCCGATTAGAAATCGCCCGCGGATGTAATCCTGCCCAGATGATCTCCACAATGGAATAAAGTGGAGCTAATGAAGATGGGCGGATTGTTCCTTGTTGCGACAATGATGGCCGGGCTGGCAGCCGCCGAGGAACGTGACATCGCCTTATGGATTCTTCGGTTGGGCGGCCAGGTGATGGTCGAGGGAATCGACAAGCCTATTTCGGATCCGTTTGATTTGCCTCATCGCGACGTCCGGATTGTCGTGGTGGACATGCACGGAACGGTCACCGAGCCGAAGGAATTGGAACCTCTCAAGAAGCTCGCCCACCTGCGCGAGCTTTATATCCCTGCACGTGTCTGGAGCCCTGTCAGCGACGTGAAAGCACCGTTCGCAGACGAGTCATTCGAATTCTATCAGGGCATGACGAAGCTCGAAAAATTCCACGCTGGCCTGACGACACTGGCGTGGCTCGACATCGGCGATGAAGGCGTGAAGCGATTGGCGCCGCTCACGCAGCTCAAACATTTGCGGCTGAACAACACCACCATTAAGGATCCGAAGTGTTTCGAAGCCCTGGTCAACCTGGAGTCGCTCGATCTGGGCGATGCCTATGTGCTCGACTACTCGCTCGCTCCGCTGGCTAACATGAGGAATCTCCGGCGACTGAACCTGGTGGGTACCCTGGTCACGGATGATGGTCTCAAGTATTTACGCGACCTGACCAAGATGGAAGAGTTGGATCTCTATGGCGTCAAGATCACCGATTCGGGCGTGCAGCACCTGAGCCAGCTGACCGCGCTGCGCCGTCTCAACCTGCTAGGCGCCCAGATTACCGATGCGAGCGCTGATACTCTGGCGCGGTTCAGCGAGTTACGCGAGCTGAACCTGTACCGCAGCCGGATCAGTAACGCCGGGCTGGCCAAGCTCCATTCGCTCGAGCGCCTGGAACAACTCGACCTGCGTTACAGCGGCGTCACCGGAGCCGGTGTTCGCGCCCTCAAAACCGCGCTCCCCAACTGCAAAGTCACGTTCGTGGATGCGGCTCCGACTACTTCCGTGTCTCATACGTCGGCGCCCGCCGGAAGAGGCGAGCGGGCGGTGGCGCTGTGGATTCAGTCGCTGGGAGGGCAGGTGCGGATGGCGGAAGGGCGCATCCAGACAGTAACGCTCGCTCGCGCTTCCATCACAGACTCGCAACTGAAGCATCTCGCGGCGCTGGCGAGCTTGGAGAAACTCAACCTGGAGGCTACCGACGTCAGCGACCTCGGGTTGCAATCGCTTGCCAAGCTCACCAATCTTCGCGATCTCAACCTCAGCTTCACATCGGTTTCCGATCGGGGGCTGGCGCACCTGGCAGGGCTCAGGAACATGCGCCGTCTGGCGCTCGCCGGCGTGCGGGTGAGCGGTGCGGGGTTCTCGCACTTCGAAGGATTGACGGCGCTCAAGGAACTCGATCTGACAACAACCTCCGTGACCGATGAGGCCCTGGAGCATATCAGCAAGATGACGGCGCTCGAGCGTCTGGCGGTGAGTAACTCCGACCTCACCGACGGCGGGCTCGACCACTTGGCGAAGCTTCCGAACCTGGCATCGTTGGACCTGCGCGGCGTCGATGTCGGAGATGCGGGGATGGCGAAGCTGGCAGCACTGAAGAGCCTTCGAGAGTTGGACCTCAATCACGGCCGGTTCACCGACAAGGGACTGGCGCTACTGGCGGCGCTTCCGCGGCTTGAGCGCCTGGAGATGAGCAACACACGGATCACCGACAAGGGAATCGAGGCGCTAGTGGCGATCAAGGGACTGCGAGCCTTGAAGCTCAACTACACCCTGGTGACCGACAAGACCATCGGGTTGCTGAAGCAACTGCCCGATCTCCAAGAACTGAGCATGGACCACACGAACGTCACCGATCGCGGAGTCGAGGACCTGAAATCGATTGCCACATTGCAGTGGCTCGACTTGTACCACACCGCGGTTTCAAGGAACGCCTTCCAGACGCTAAAAACCTCACTGCCGCAATGCCGGATCTTTTATGAGGAGCAATCGGGTCAGCCGTCGCGGCGAGGCACGTAGGACGAGCGCGATGGGTTACTGCGTGGCGATGTTATGGCTATTGACGGGCGCTGCCTTACTAGCGGCCGACCCGGCGGAGTGGATCGTCAGGCTGGGAGGCAAAGTGGCGCGCGATCCGGGAGGCAACATCGTTGCGGCGAATCTTCGCGGGAGCTGGATCAACGACACGGAGATGATCGAACTCGCGCGGCTTCCGTACCTGGAGCGGCTCGACCTCTCCCATACCCGCATCAGCGACGAAGGCATGCTCCACCTCAAGACCGCTCCCAGGATCAGCGATCTCAATCTGTACTATTCCGAATGGCTCACCGATCAGGGGCTGACTGCAATACGAAACTGGAAGCACTTGAAACGGCTCAACGTGCGTGGGACGAGAATTTCCGATGGGACGCTCGAGATCGTGAGCAAGTTCGCAGGGCTTGAAGCATTGGACATCGCGAACACGCAGGTGACCGACAACGGTCTCGATTACCTCATCACGCTCACGAATCTCAAAGAGCTGGGGATCGGGCGCAGCCGCCTCAGTGAGAATGCGCTGGAAGTGCTGAGAATGTTGCCCACACTCACTTATCTGGATCTGAGCGGCGCACGCGCCACGCCTCCAGATTTAGCTCGACGTCGAGGTGGAGCAGGCGCCATGTCGGAAGGCATGGTCCGGGCCATCGCCGAGCTTAAGGATCTGCGGACTCTCAGGCTGGGATATTCGAATATCTCGGGTGAGGGACTCAGAATACTGAGTGTGCTGGACAAGGTGGAGAAGCTGGGTCTCGAGTCATGTACAGGAGTCGATGATAGCGCCGCGGCGGAGCTGGGGAAATGGAAGGGTCTGAGGTACATCGATTTGCAGCAGACGCGGGTAACACCGCAGGGCGTCGAGGCACTGCGGAAGAGCAAGCCGGACCTGGTGGTCCTGGCCAGTCCGGCAGCGACCGGGAATTCCTGAAGTATCTGGTTTCCGGCAGTAGCGCCCAGCAGTATCCATTTGCTTAGTCGCGCGGTTCAGTAAGCCGGTGGAGTTTCATCATATTCGTACTTCCAACACGACCGATGGGCTGACCTGCAACGAACACTACGTTGTCATTGGGCCGTAAGAGTTCTTCCTTTAGAAGGATCTCTTCCATCTGCGGCATCATCTGCTCGGTGGACTGTACGCTGGGCGCCAGAATAGCGGCGACTCCGAATGAGACCGCCAATTGCCGGGCTACCGCGGCGCTTTGGGTGAATGCGTAAATGGGGACCGGTGGCCGGAATCTGGAAATCAGCCGGGCACTGGCTCCGCTCGAGGTGAAAACTACGATTGCCGCCACTCCGGCGGAGCGGGCTGCCTGATACGCCGCTTCGGCAACGATTTCGGCGTTCGAAGGGGTCACCGGGGGAAGCGGATCGGGAAATCCGCGCGGCCGCAACCAACTTTCGGTCTCGGACGCGATCCGCGCCATCATGAACGCCGCGCGTCCCGGGTCTTTTCCCACGGACGTCTCGGCAGAGAGCATCAAGGCGTCCGTGCCGTCGCAAATGGCATTCGCCACATCGCTGACCTCAGCGCGAGTGGGAGACGCATGCTCAATCATGGACTCGAGCATCTGCGTCGCCGTGATGACGAACTTTCCTCGCTGGCGAGCACGTTCAATGATCCGCTTTTGCAGCAAGGGTACTTTTTCCAGCGCCACTTCGACACCCAGATCACCGCGGGCCACCATAACGCCATCCGTCTCATCAAGAACTCCATCCAGGCTTTCCCAAGCCTCCGGTTTCTCGATCTTCGCGATCACTGGAATCTGAGCTTGCCGCTCCTCGAGCCGGCGCCGAAGCAGCCGCATGTCCGCCGCGCTGCGAACGAAGGAGAGAGCAACAAAATCAACGCCGGCTTGCAGGCCATGGTCCAGGTCTTCCGCATCTTTCGCGGTGAAGGCGTGGGTGCTTAGTTTGACTCCCGGCAGGTTGATGCCTTTGTGATCGCCTATCGGTCCACCCGAGATCACTTGAAACCGCACTGTTTCCGAATTGCTCTCAATCGCTCTCAGTTCAACGCTTCCGTCCGCCAGCAGCACTTTGTCGCCTGGCTTCACTTCTTTCGCAAAGAGCGGGTATGTGGTGGACGCCGTTTCACAGGAGCCGAGTACGGGCGCTGTCGTGATCGTGAAAGTCTCACCCGATTGCAAGAAACAGCTTCCCCCATCGAATTTTCCCAACCGGATCTTCGGACCCTGGAGGTCCAATAGGATTCCCGCATGTTGGTCTAACTCCGCCGCCGTCTGGCGAACAACCTGGATGCGGCTCAAGTGCTCATCCCAAGTTCCATGGCTGGCATTCAGGCGGAACACGTTGACCCCGGCCGCGAACAGGTTTTTCAGATGTGGGGGCTTGTCGGTGGAAGGACCGAGCGTCGCAACAATCTTCGTGCTTCGCATGCGATCTTAGTGCTTCGCATAAGTTGGTGGGCTGTCGGGTGGTGGTTCCGTGCCCTCGGGAAAGAACTCCATAGCAGCCGAGTTCATACAGTAGCGCTGTCGGGACGGAGGAGGCCCATCGTCGAAAACGTGGCCGAGATGGCCATCGCACCGCATACAACGGATCTCGGTGCGCGTCATTCCGTAAGTAGTGTCGCTCAGGTAATGGATATGAGCGGGATCAAACGGCTCAAAGAAGCTTGGCCACCCTGTCCCGGATTCAAACTTGGCGCCGGAGCGGAACAAGGGCAGGCCACAGAGCCGGCAACCATAGGTTCCTTGCTGCTTGTTATTCAACAGCCCGCCGCAGAATGGCGCCTCCGTGCCGTGGCCGAGCAAAACGCGCCGTTCCTCGGCGCTCAGTCTGGTGGCCAGGTTATCCCGTTCGGTCGCGCTGAGTGGACTGAGCCGATAGCCGGATGTCGAAACTTCGTTGTTCATCAGGTTCCTCGAATGATCTATTGTCTCATCGTATACTGGACTTCATCGGAGCTTTTCATGTTTATCTTGCGTTCTGGATTGATCTCATTGTGTCTACTTCTAGCTGCTTCAGCTCTCGCCCAGGATCCTCGCGGCGCGATCGCGGGCCGCGTCACAGACGCGACCAACGCCGTGGCACCGAACGTCGAGGTGCGAGCCACTAACATCGACACCCGAGTTTCCGCCACGGCTAAGACCAATGCCGCGGGAATCTTCAAGATCCCATTCCTCCTGCCGGGCACTTATACCGTCACGGCCGAGCTCACCGGGTTCAAGCGATTCGTCCGAGAGGGTGTCCAGGTCCGTGTCTCGGAGACGGCAGATCTCACAATCCAAATGGATGTCGGCGCCATCACCGAGACCGTCGAGGTTAAAGCCGAGACTCCGCTTCTCGACACGACAGGCGCGTCGCTCGGCCAGGTGGTCGACCAGCGCCGGGTCACAGACTTGCCCAACGTCGCCGGCAATCCGCTCGAGCTGATTCTGCTGACGCCCGGCATCATCGAGCCATCGAGATTCGTGTGGAAGCCGGCGTTCAACTTTAGAGAGGTCACGGTTGACGGAAACGGCGCCACCAATAACGAATTCCAGATAGACGGCGTTTCAAACACCTTTGCCGAGGCGAACGCCGGCCGGTCCCGTTATGCCTTCGCACCACCAGCGTCCGCCGTTCGCGAATTTAAGATGCAGACAGCCGCCTACGATGCCAGCGTCGGCCATACCATCGGCGGGCTGATGAACGTCAGCACCGCCAGCGGCGCTAACGACATTCACGGCGAGGCGCACTGGTTCGTGCGAAACCGCGCATTCGACGCTCCGAACTTTTTCAACAACAAGAGAGGCACGACCCAGCCGGTCTACCAGGACAATCGCTATGGCGCTTCAGCGGGGGGGCCTGTGTGGCTCCCGAAACTCTATAACGGCAAAAACAAGACCTTCTGGTTCTATGCCTGGGAAGCGAACAAGTGGACCGGGCCCGGCTCGTTCACCGGCACTGTGCCGACTGCCGGGCAGCGTGAAGGAGATTTTTCGGATCTGCTGCTGTCGGGAGGCAGTCGCTATCAGATCTATGATCCTGCCACCATCGCAGTTGCTCCCGGGGGACGCTTCAGCCGCCTTCCCTTCGCCGGCAACATCATTCCGAGGAATCGTCTTGATCCAGTCGGTTCCAACCTGGTCAAGCTTTGGGGCCTGCCCAACACCACCGGAACGAGTGATGGCCGCAACAACTACTTCAACGGCTCGCTCATCGCGATCGAAGACTACTATGTTCACCTGGTCCGGGTCGACCATGCATTCACCGAGAACCACCGAGCGTTCGTCCGCCTACACTACGACTGGTGGGAGGAAGACAAGAACCGGCACTTCAACAACAACGTCAACGGAATCATTCTGAATCGCACCAATCGCGGACTAGCATTGGACGACGTGTACGTCATCAATCCAACGCTCGTGTTCAACTTCCGCTATGGGTTGACTCAGCAGGAATTCCCGGAACAGCGGGTCTCTCGGGGTATCGATCTCGCCTCATTGGGCTTCTCCGCATCGCTGACATCTCTCGTCGACAAGGGGCTCGCCACACTTCCCCGCATCGCGGTCGGCGCCTACTCAGGCATATCCCCATGGGAGAGCGGTGACGGAACGAACACGAGCCTGACACACAGTTTCGCCGGCTCCTTCACGAAACTGCAGGGCAATCATAACCTGAAGTTCGGCGCTGATTTCCGCGTCTACCGTGCCTTCGGCAATCGTTTCCCGCAATCCACCGCACCCGACTTCAACTTTTCGAATCTCTATACGCGCGGCCCGCTCGATAATGCGGCGGCCGCACCCATCGGACAGGAACTGGCGGCGATGCTCCTCGGCGTGCCAGGGGGCTCGATGGCTCGCTCGGCCAGCTTTGCCATGCAGGACCGATTCTTCGGCTTGTTTTTCCACGACGATTACAAGCTGACCCCGAAGCTCACCCTGAACTTGGGCCTCCGGTACGAGCTCGAAACTCCCGTCACCGAGCGTTTCGACCGGCTGGTCGCCGGCTTTGCATTCGATACACCGAATCCGATCGAAGCGCAGGCGCGCGCCAACTATGCTCGCAATCCCATCGCGGAACTGTCCGTCGATGCCTTTCGCGCGCGGGGCGGTCTCACTTGGGTGAATCAGGGCGGTGTCGGACGCAGCCCGTTCCGTGGGGAGAGGAACAACGTCATGCCTCGGATTGGCTTGGCCTATCAGCTAACTCCAAAGACGACGTTGCGCACCGGTTTCGGGATCTACTTCGACAGCATCGGCGTCAATGCCACGCGGGCGATTCAAACCGGATTCTCGCAGTCGACGCCGATTCAAGCATCGCTCGACAATGGCCTGACTTACGTTGCAAACAACGCGAACCCATTGCCCGGCGGCTTGTTGGCTCCGCTCGGCCCCGCCGGTGGTCTCAGCACCAACCTCGGCCAGTCGATCGAGTTCTACGACTACAACCGCAAGCATCCCTACGCGCAACGCTGGTCCTTCGGAATTCAGCGGGCGCTTCCCGGACAGTTCCTGATCGACGCTTCCTACGTGGGGAATCGAGGAACGCGACTCCCAGTCTCGCGTGAGCTCAATGCTACGCCGGCCCGCTATCTCAGCACTCTTCCTACTCGTGACCAGCAGACCATCAACTTTCTTACCGCTCAGTTCCCCAATCCGTTCCAGGGCCTGAATCCAATCTATGGCTCAACGATCTCGCGCGCGAATCTGCTCCGTCCGTTCCCGCAGTTCGGGAACGTTTCCGTCATCGAGCCAATCGGTTATTCCTGGTATCACTCACTGCAGGTTACCGCGGAGAAACGCTTCTCGCGCGGCTATACGTTCCAGCTCGCCTACACATTCTCAAAGCTCATGGAGGCAATGGAGTTTCTGAACGCAACCGACCCGCGGCCTTACGAAGTGATCGGGAACTTCGACCGTCCACACCGGATCGCGATGAGCGGCATCTGGGAGATTCCTTTTGGCAAAGGTCGCCGGTTCGGCGCGCGTTTGCCGGGGCCCTTGAATTTTTTCGCCGGTGGGTGGCAGCTTAACGCGATGATCATCCGCCAGGCAGGTCCGGCGCTCGGGTTCGGGAATGCGATTTTCAACGGTAATCTAAAGAACATCAGCCTGCCGAAGAGCCAGCGGAACGTCGATCGTTGGTTCAACACCGAGGCGGGATTCAATCGTGATTCAGCGCAGCAGTTCGAGTGGAACCTGCGCTCCTTCCCGTTACGATTCAGCGGCATCCGTGGCGATGGTCGTGCTACCTGGGATTTCTCGGCAATCAAGGATTTTCCGATCCGCGAAAAGATTGCATTCCAGTTTCGCGCCGAGGTCTACAACGCGATGAATCACGCCAACTTCCGCGAGCCAGTGTTGGCGCCGGCGAACACGACCTTTGGAGTCATTACCGGTACTCGCACCGATCCGCGGAACTGGCAGTTTTCGTTGAAGTTCAAGTTCTGAGACCGAAGCAAACTATTGCCGGCGTTGCGCTGTAGTACACTAAGGCGGAATCCTTGATCATCAGAGATGAACAGATCAAAGTCCTGGGGGATTCGCTCGTCCGGAGCTTTGAAAACGAAATGAGCCGTCACCTCCGTGAGTTCAGTCCCGGGCACTGCCAGGTGATTGGGGAGGCGGATTTACGTGAAGTGATCCGCCGCGGAATCAACCGGGCCAGCAAGTATGGATTCACGCACCGCGGACCCGTAAGGCTATACATCGATCTCACTTTCATGTTCGGCAGCGATTTCGATACTGACCTGCTGCTGAGCTGGGCGGCTGAGATCCTGAAGAGCGGCGGGACCGCGGACCAGATGGACCGGGCGGAGCGTCTCCATGCCAAGACGCTCGAATTCTCGAACGCAACCGCTGGTCCAAAGCATGAATACGCGATGGAGGCCTTTCGGCGGGTCCGTTCCGTGCGCTATGAGGACTTAACGCTGCCGCCCGGTGACTTCGAATCGGGCTGCCTGGTCAGGCTGCGGGCCGGCTATCCGCGGAAGTTCGATTATGTAGGCGAACCCGCGGTGCGCGAGATGATTCGCGAGGCTGTTGGAAAAGCCGGTTCTTACTCGATTTCAACGGAGTCCGGTGTGTTGCTTTTTATGACGCTGATGTTCGCCATCGGGCATGGCTTTGCCGAAGACCCTCTGTTCCCCTGGATTTCGGGCACTCTCGGGAATGGGGCTATCAGTGATCCGAACAAGCGGGCAGAGCGCCTCTACTCAAAAACCATGACCTACCTCGCCCAGGTTATTGACAATCTGGGTTAAGCGATCGTGTGCCTAACGGGATGCTCCACACCGCCCAGTCCCTCATCCGGCGCCGGCGCAAACACACCAGCGTGCAATCCAGCCATACAGAGCTGTCCCTGCTGCTCGGCGGTCGCGATCAAAGAACTCGCCTTTACGGGCAACAATGTGATTGAGAAGGACACAACCGGTAATTTTGTCCCGCCTGAATGGGTGGACGGGCGCGCGCAGACCGACCAGGCGCCTGTCGCCTATGCACGCAACCGGAGGATCTCGTTCAATGCCAAATTCAGAGTAACGACGGCGGCATGCCGCTCTGGTGAGTCGGTCGCGGTCAGGGGAACCGCCACCTTCGGCTCAGCTTCTCTGGAATGGACCGGTACGGTGACGGTAAACCCGGGCGATGCCGAGGTAGCTGTCTCCCTGACCAGTAACAACCCGCTGCCGAACGAGGTGGGTATCTTCGAGAGTAGCGACATTAGCTGGCAGATGAACCCCTGCGGGCAGGGATGGGGCGGCGCGGGGACATCCCGCAATGTCATTTACGTCACGCTCGGCAACCCTTCCGGCACTCCGAACTACTGGACACTACTCGACCTTTCTTGCCGGGCGGCTGCCGGCGAGACAACGGCGGCGGGAGTGATCACAAAAGCTTTTGACTCTCTGAGGAGCCGCGCGATCAACCGTAAGCGCGACGGCCACGATCTAACTTATTGGAATCCGCAGAACGCCTGCACCTCGACGAATACCGCCCAGTTGTTGGCGGCCGCGAATGGAGCTGGCCAATGCGGATCCTGGGCGGAATTTCTAATCGATATGTACAAGGTCCATGGAATTACGAATGGCGACAAGATCCTGATTGTGCGGACGCAGGCCGCCTGGGCCGCCAACTCGGAAGGGTTCCTGGTAAAGCATTGGGTCTTCGATCATCCGCCGGCATCCTCGGCCAGTTCATATACCCACTGGGTGCCCTCGCAATGCAGACCTGGTGCTCACCTGCCGGGGCAGCGGAACAGCGCGCCACCGCCGGCCTTTTACAACCATTTCATCGTGCGCGCAGACGGGAAGTTCTGGGACCCATCCTATGGGGCCGGACCGTTCACCGACCACCTGTCGTGGGAAAACGCGGCCATTGACGGTCTTTTCCGCGATGCACCGGCGGGCGCCCCCGCCGGCACGAACATACAAACGGGTTTCGATAAGAGCCTGAACGCTGCGACAACGATCGTCGAGTTCTGGAACTTGACAACAAATACGAGGATATAGGCGAGAGTGGAATACTGAAATAGAATAACCGTGCGAATCGCAGCGTACACCTTTGCGGCGAGTATATTCGGAAGTACAGTCGCCGGTGTTCTGCTTGAGAATACGGCTGGAAAAGCAATGGCGGATGAACTAAAGAGTATCGATTTTAAGCCGCTCGGCAGGGACTACCCCGAAGCCGACACGCTGCGGGCAGTTCGCCATGCCGGTCGCGCAGTCCTGATTGTCTCTCGGACGACGAGCACTCCACCAGTAGGAGCGCAAACGACGTTCGCGTCATTGGAGGCGGCGAATGCGGCTGGAGGTTGGATAAACGTCGCGAGCGTACGGCAGATCGTTCCGGCGCAGCCCGCGTGGGACGTGGCTGCGGATTCGCGGGGACAATTCCAGATCGTGTACGAGAAAGCCGGGGGAGCGATCAACGCTCTGGTGGTGCGTGCGCCAACGGGAGACACGCGGGTGCTGACCGGCGAATACTCCATGAAGAGTTTTTCCCTACCGCGTTTCGCGAAACCGTCCGAAGAAGCGCCTTCGTGGGTGACTGCTATCGTGGATAACCGCACCTGCGTGACACTGCCACTGGCTCAAGCGGGACCGTATCATGAGTTAGGCGAATGCGCGGAAGGCATGCTGGTGAAGACCGGTCTCGGGTTCGTGTTTCTTTTCAAAAAGACGGTTCCTGGTATAGTGCGCAGCAACAACATCGCGCCCGGACAGCTTCAGGCAATGATATTCGGCACGGACCTGCGCTCGTCCGGACGCCCAGTTGAAGTGGTGGCAGGAACGATTTTTCAATTCGACGCCGATACAGTTGGCGGCAAGCTCGTGGTAGCCGCGACAACCCCTGGCGGACTCGTAATCGCCTCCACTGCGGCCGCTAATCTGCGCTTCAACAGGAAGGAATATGCAGCTCCGGCGACGCTGACGAGTCCTGCGATGCTGCCCGCGACAGGAGGGAAAGTGATGCTTATCGCACTCGATAAGGCCGGATCGAGTCGGGCGCAAATCGTGGCCACGGAGATCTCAGTACCTTGAGCGAGTTGCTTCCAGATGTGACCTGTCCGAGCTACCAGAGGAACTTTAGCGCGAACTGGATTTCGCGGGCCGGGCCTGCGGTGGTGATCTGACCGAACGTTCGGGAGTTTACTGTGTTGTCCGGATTGTTGGCGCCTCCAGTAGTTTCCGAGGACCCGAGTACAACCTGATTGAAGAGGTTAAAGAATTCCGCTCGAAACTGGACCCGATAGCGCTCGGTTACTTTCACGTCCTTCATCGCCGAAAAATCCGTGTTCAGCAGCGCGGGACGGTCGAGAATGTTCCGTCCCGAGTTGCCGTACACGCCCCTGGGCATTTGGGCCGTGGGAACAAACGCATCCGTGTTGAAGTATCTGACGATCATCTCTGCCCGAGTCTGGTTCTCCAACTTGATCGGTCCGGAGCCCGGTTTCAGCATTGCCCTTTGCCTGCTGCCACTGCCATCCTGCGCGACGTCGTCGCCCATCCGGATCGAGAACGGGGCCCCGCTCTGAGCCTGGTGGATGCCCGTGAAGGTCCAGTCCCCGAGGATCGCGTTCTTCCAAGCATGGCCGAATCTCAAGGGCGGCGCCCAGAGCCACGAAGCCACGGCTGCATGCTTGCGGTCGAAGTCCGAACGGCCCTTGTTGTCGCGATAGCTGAAGGGGTTGTCGAGACGCCGATTGAAAACGTTCGTCGATATCAGATCCAGCGACTTGGCCCAAGTGTAGGAGGCTGAGAAGGAAAGGCTGCGGCTGAGACGGCGGATAACCTCTCCCTGAAAACTTTGGTACCAGCTACGAAAGCCGGTCTCGAGCCAAGTGACGTTTGGAGCGAGGATGCCCGGGGCGAGGATGACACGATTGTTGACGTTTTGGAGGGAAGGCGCCTGGCCGGTGATCGGATCGTTCCCGTAGCGGGCCGGGTTGAAGTTCCGCCAACCGTCCAATTTGATGCCCATCTTGCCCACGTAGGTTCCACGAACCATCAGATCTGAAGTCAACTGGCGCTCTACAGCAAGGTTCCAACTCGGGATGTACGGCGTCTTCAGGTTGCTATCGACGAACAAACCGGAGAAGGGGATCGGAAACCGGCTGCACCGGACGCCAGGAAACGCAGGGATGTCGACACAGCCGAAGCCGTCGCCTGCCGGTGCAACCGGTGGTGCGACCTGTCCGAGAGAACCGAATGGATTTTCCGCCCGCCCGTCAAAGATCTGAAAGGTACCCGACCAGGGAGCACCTTCCTGTGAAATTGCGTCTGCCTTGATCGAGTCATAGAAGATCCCGAAGGCGCCGCGCAGGCTCGTCCGGCCGTTTCCAAACACGTCCCAGGCAAAGCCGAACCGGGGAGCGAAGTTGTTTTTGTCGGGGCCTGTGATGCCCCGAGGAACTCCGGGATCACCGGCGAACAAGATCCCCGGGGGAGCGTCGGGGAATCTCTTGGAGCGTACGTTTGACCCGATTGCTTGCAGGCTCGTCAGTCGGTCATACTTGTCCACCCACGGGAGGAAAGGCTCCCACCGGATACCGTAGGTCAGAGTCAGACGGGGATGGATCTTGAATTCATCCTGGAAGAACAAGCTCGGGGCATCCTGGATATCGTCGTTGGTACGGACTCCAAAGCCGCCGTTGACCGTCCTGAAGGCGCCTACCAGGAAGTCGGCGACCTCATATCCGGTACGGCTTCCGTTGAAGGACATGCTGGTGTTGCCGAGGAATATCTGCAAGAAGGTGAGGTGAAGCCATTCGCCGCCGAACTTGATGCTATGCCGTCCCTTGATCCAGTTCGTCGCGTTGCGGAACTGCCAGTTGTTACTGACGAATCGAACTCGTCCGGACCCTCCCGAGAAACTTACATTTCCGATGGTTACGTTCAGCCGTCCGGATTCAGGATAAAACGGCAGGTTATTAACACCAATCTGCTCGTGGGTTACGGTTTTGCTCGAGTTCGAGACCGATGTCGAACGCAGGAAGGTAATCGTGGCCTGGTTCAGCAGAGTGGGGCTTATGGTGTACGTGCCGGTCAGACTCGCATCCGTCGTCTGCTGCCTGGTGAAACGATCCAAGTATCCTGGAACGTTACCGCCCGCTAGCTGCGGCCGGGTCAGGCTGTTCTTGTCGATGAACAGATGGGCCGAGATAACATGCTTCGCGCCTTGGTTCCAATCACCCCGGGCTATATACATATCCCCGTTTTGCGGTTGCGGATCGAGCAAAGTGAAGCGGTTGGAGGGTGAAACGGGCAGGAATGGCAACAAAGCCTTCGCAATCGGGCTAACGCAACCTTGACTCACAACATTGCCGGAGATGCATAGCGCGCCGGTGGCATCGGTAAAGGGTCTGCCGGTCAAGGTGTCCGTTGGATTGGTCAGAGTCCTCGAGAGGCCCCGGAAATCGCCGTTGCGCTCCGCCGCTGAGGGCACGGTGACCGTCGAACTCACCGCTTCGCGGCGGACCCGAAGTCCCTGATAGGAGCCAAAAACAAAAACTTTATCTTTCCTGATTGGCCCGCCCGCAGCGGCGCCGAACTGATTCTGGGCCTGGTTCGTCCTGCGAGGAGCAAAGAAGTTCCGGGCGTTAAAGTTGTCGTTGCGCAAGAATTCCCAAGCCGAGCCATGGAGCTCGTTGGTGCCGGACTTGGAAACCACATTGACCTGAGAGCCGGCGTTGCGACCGTACTCGGCGGAAAAACTGGCCGTCTGGATGCTGAATTGCTGCAAAGCATCCGGCGGCGGATAGTTCATACCTGTGTTGCGGGAAGGATTAATGAAGATTCCACCGTTGAACGTGAAGAGGTTTTGCGTGTCCAGGCCGCCGTTGACGTTCATGATCGGCCCACTGCGCGCGTCTGTCAATTGCTGCGGAGCAGTGACGCTGAGGACGCCGGGAAGAGTAACGGCCAGCTTGATCACGTTGCGCCCATTGATGGGAAGGTCCTGCACGCGACGGTCGTCTACCAGGCTCGAAAGAGCAGGCGACCGCGTATCGACTAACGGCGCCACCGAGGTCACTTCGACGGTCTGAGCCAGCTCGCCAAGCTGCAAAGCAATGTCCACGCGGAGGTTTTGATTCAGCGCCAAGTCCAGATCCGAGCGGACCGAGCGCTGGAAGCCGGTCTTTTCGGCCTCCATCCGGTAGTCTCCGGGCGGCATCGCGTTAAACAGGTAGGCTCCTCGCTCATCGGTGATCACGGTTCGCGCAACGTTGCGCTGAACGAGGGACGCAGTGACTCCGGCCCCGGGAATCGCGGCCCCGGAAGGGTCGGTGACGAAACCTCCGATCGTGCCCGTTTGCGCCAGGAGTTGCGTCGTCAAAGGGAAGAAAAAGATCCTCCCGAGCAGAGGTACTACACCAAGCCTGAAGTTCATTTTGTCTCTCCGCATTCGATTCCGATTGACGAACCTATGATATGTCAAAGTCGGGATTTAGCGCTCCGGCTGGTTTCACAAGGAGGCCGTCGGGACGGCCGCACTGTAAGCCGAATATAAAAAGTTCGGGCCTGAGTCAACGTTTGAGAGCTGCGGTACGTTTCATCATTAGAGAATTGTGGACGCCGTGCTTATGACCGGGATCCCACGGGTGGAGGAGATTTCCTTCGACCGAGCGGTTCGCACGAGCGAGGCACAGATCCTGCGCACGGCTTATCGCGTTCTGGGCAACTGGGCCGATGCGGAGGATGTTGCCCAGGAAGCGTTCGTGCGCCTTCACCGGCACGGCCTTGGCTTTCCGAACGAGGCTGGGATGATGGCGTGGCTCTATCGTGTCACGGTGAACCTTTGTTTGGATCGTGTGCGGTCGCCGCGGCGATGGGAACAGTTGCCGGAGATGCGAAGCGAGGAGGCGTCCGCGGAAGCAGTTGTGATCCGTCAGGACCAGAAGCAGCGGTTGATGCAGGCCTTGGGGACGCTTCCGACCAGGGAACGCGCCGCAGTGGTGCTGCGCGAGATCGAAGGGCTATCGACCGCGGAGGTCGCTGCCATTCTGGGCTCGAGCGAAGGGACCGTGAGGAGCCAGGTATCGAAAGCGCTGGGTCACCTTCGGCGGATTCTCAATGAGGAGGCATTATGACCGAGGATCGCATCCGGGAACTCTTGCGAGAGATGCACGATGAGCCGGTTCCGGCTGATTCGCTGGCGCGCGTGCGAGTGTCAGTCGGCGAGAGAATGCAGCGGCGAAGCCATGCGCGATGGATCTGGCTGCCCTGGAGCATCGCCGCCGTGGCCGTTGCGATTGTTTGCGTCGGAATGGTTCTGTTGCCGCGGAAGCCGGCGCCGGTGCAAAAAGCCGGTCCGGCCGTTGTTCGTGAGCAGAGCATCGCTCGGGAAGTGATGAGTCCACCGAAGGTTGTCAAGCCGGCAGGGTATCGACGGGCCAATAAACTCTCGGTGAAGCCGTCGCCGCCGCCCGCGGATCCTGTGCTGATTCGGATTGAGACGCCTGATCCCGACGTGGTGATTCTGCTGGTCGGTGACGGCGGATGATTTTCAAGGAGATAGCTACCATGCGTTTATCTGTAATTGCCTCTACGTTCGTACTAGCGACCGCCTTGCTTTACGGCCAGGAAAAGGCTGCTGAAGTAAAGTCCGAGGGTTATGAGGCGGTGATCATTCCTGTGAAGACATTGAGCGGCGAGTCATTCAATCGCCTCGTAAAACTATTGTCCGTGTTTGGCGCAAAGTACAGTGCGGACGACCAGTTGCGCACGATCATTGTGTACGCGCCCAAGGACGTAGTCGCCCAGATGCGCCGGGTAGTGGATCAACTGGACCGGCCGGGGAGCGAAGCGGCTGTTGGCAGAAACATTGAGATGACGCTGACGTTCCTGCGGTGTTCTATCAAAGAATCAGGGAAGCCGTCGTCGCTTCCCAAGGATCTTGAATCGGTTGGGAAGCAGCTTCGGGCGGCGACCCAGTACAAGGATATTCAGCTCTGGGATATCGTGCCTTTACACCTGCAGGAGGGTAAGGAGACCCAGCAGACCACGCGCCTCCCAGGCGCCTTGGTTGACGTTCCGGGAGCGATGCCGACAGCTCAGCTGCGGATTCGGCCCGAAGCGGTGACCACAAAGGAGTCCGGACGGTTCGTTCGCTTTAATCATCTGAACATCGGGCTCAAGATGCCCTATTTGACGAGCCCTAAGGCAACGCCTAGTTTCCAGTACATGGATGTAGGTTTGAATACGGCTGGGGATTTCAAGGAAGGGCAGAAGTCGGTACTGGGGAAAATCTCTGGTGTGGATGACGAGAGCGCCGTCTTCGTGGTGATCGCGTTGCGGGTGCTCGACTAGGGTTGAAGCAAGTCTCGGCCAGAGGCCGATTAAAAATCGGCCGCAGGATGCAATCCTGCCCCACTTCGGACAGACTACAGAGCGTGATTCTCACTCTTGGCGAAGTACAATTCTACAGCCCGCTCAATGTCCGCCTTGCCCATCTGGACCGGCTTCCGCTCATACTCAGAGATCGAGACGAGGATGTTGCAGATGTCGAGCGGCAGGCAGGCCCGCAGCTCCGTACGACC
>Ga0187893_10001376_pt1 | contig 58852 bp, 42 predicted proteins | sample MA1701074metaG_FD_139574 | JGI IMG/M metagenome (GOLD analysis project Ga0187893, IMG submission 139574) | White microbial mat communities from a basaltic lava cave in the Kipuka Kanohina Cave System on the Island of Hawaii, USA - MA170107-4 metaG ...
CCGGCACGTATTTCAATAACAAAGCAAGGCGCCTACCACGGAGTGCGTCACCTTCACTCGGCCGCCCCGCAGGCCGTAGGTCGCCCACTTCAGGGAGCCTGCGTGGCGACTGAACGCACGGTCAGGTAACCGTTCCTGGGCCGCCAGTCCCGCTGAACGGTTACCCTGCCTGCACACGAAGGGGGGGCCCGGCCGGCATCTGGATATCGGTTGCCGTTTCCGCCTCACCGACGCCCGACCGCGTACAGCGCCTTGAACGTCCTCACGTAGATCCTCCCGCCCGCGATTGCCGGCGTCGCGGCGATGGCTTCGCCCATGTCGTTCTGGGCGAGGACATCCTGCTTGCGGCCGGCCTTGAGGACGTAGACGACGCCGTCCCGCGACGCGACGTAGACCTTTCCGTCGGCGACGACCGGCGAGGAGCGCTGGCGGCCGGAGTGGAGCCGCTCTTGATAGACCTCGTCGCCGGTCTTGGCGTCCATGCAGATCATGACGCCGTTCTCGCGAGGCATGTAGACGAGACCGTCGTGGATGGCCGGCGTCGGCACGTCCGTCGTGTTGCGGCCCCGCTTCCAGGCGACGTGCGTCGCCGTGACGTCGCCCTTGCCGCCGGGCTTCACGCCGAGGACGGGCATCCCCTTCGCCGAGGGGACCACGACGAGCCCCGGCGCGGCTGCTGGAGAGGCCACGAACCGGAGCGTTCGGTTGTAGTCGCTCCGGGGGTTCAGGGTGCCCGTGCCGGCCCGCCAGACTTCATCGCCGCTCTCGAGCCGGTGGGCGCTGATGCAATCCGCCCCGTGGATGAGGAGAAGCGACAGCTGGTCGTCCTGGTAGAGGATCGGCGATGCATAGGAGTGGCGCGACTCGTGCTCCGCATCGCTCTCCCGCGCCCTCTTCCAGCGCTCCTTCCCCGTCAGCTTGTCGAGCGCGACGATGTAGGGATCCTCCATGCGGATGCACATCTGATAGAGCGTGTCCCCCACGATGAGGGGGGTCGAGCTGTAGCCGTGCCAGTGGTCGTACTCGCCGTACCGCTCCTTGAGGTTCGCTTGCCAGACCTCCTTCCCCTCGAAGTCGAAGCAGGCGAGGTGGCCCGTGCCGAAGAACGCCCAGACGTGTTTGCCGTCGGCGATCGGGGACGGGGCCGCACAGTTGCCCTCGTCCCTGCGGAAATCCTTGTTGCCGGTTGCGACCTTGCGCCGCCACAGCTCCTTGCCTGCCTTCGAGGCGCAGAGAACGAAAAGGTCGTCGCCGTCCGGCGTCGTGACGAAGATGCGATCCTCCCAGACGGCGGGAGTCGACCCCGCCGGGCCCGGAAGCTCGAGTCGCCAGAGGACTCCTTCGGTCCGCGACCATTTGACGGGCAGGTCCCTTTCCCCGCTCGTGCCGTCCCCCGCCGGACCGCGCCACTGGGGCCAGTTTTCCGCCCGGGCGAAGCCCGAAACGAGGACCGCGAAGATCCCCGAACACGCGGCGAGTGCGTTCCGATGGCGGGCGAAACTCATCCAGTCTCCCTTCAGTCGTCCTTCAGCCTGTACGAGCGCGTCTCCTGCTCCGCCTGGGGCGGAAAGAACGACGTGGTTCCTTCCGATGTCGATCGGGCCTCGACATAGTAGCGGACCCTCACGGCGTCGGAAAGGGGCGGGATCGTCGCCAAGAACGTCGTGGCCGGAACGGCGCCGCCCGCCTTCATCTCGACTCGGAGAAAGGGCTGCGTCCTCCCATTCGCGTAGTAGAGGAAGACCTGATCGGGCTTCAAGTCGCCTTCGACCTGCGCCGTGATCCGAAACGGTACCTTGCCGAACGATTTCGGATCGATGGGCTGACCGGGCGCGTCCTGGAAGGGCTCGTGGTCGACCCCCACGATCCTCGGGGCCGGCTTCTTCAGCGCCGGATGGTCGAGCAGGTACTTCCGCCGCTCCTCGACGAAGCTCTTCAGGCTCGGGGACCGCCGGAAGCGACCCGAGGATTCACCCTCTGGGTCGCCTTGGGCGCCGTTGACGAATCCTTCGTAGTCGTCAAGCTTGCGCGTGTCAGCCTTGACCTCGTCGGAAATGACCCTCTGGAGCTCCTCGATGGACGGCGCGAGCTTCTTCCAGTCGAGCGAAGCCTCCGCGATCGTCCGCACGTGGGCGACGTAGCGCATCTTGAGGCTCGGGACGGCGAGGAGGCGGCTGATGAGGGGCTTGCGGTCGGTGTCTTCGGCGCCGAAGAACGGGTCCAGCTCGAACCCGGAGATCCGGTCTCCCCCGCCGAAGCCGGGGCCGCCCGGCCGCCGGAAGGTCTCGTTCATGTCGTGCGGGAAGACGTGGAAGCGGCCTTTTGGATCCTGGTAGAGGTTGAAGTCGCTGGAGCGGATCCAGTAGCCGTCGTCGTTGATGAGGACGTTGTCGAGGGCGAGGAACCAGAGAGCCCGGTCGATGTCGAGGAGGGGCGATAGGGCCTCCTCGAGCTTGTCGGGCGGCGTCTCGTTCAAGGTCCTGCAGAGCTTGACCAGGTCCGGCCAGCCCTTCTCGCCGCCCTTCGTCTGGAGGCGATAGGTGCGCTTGTACTCCTCGACGTCCTCGCCGAGGTAGGCCAGGGCCCTCCCGCCGCGCGGGTTGGCGGGGATCCTCCAGCGGATCCCTCCCTTCGTGCCGAACCACCGGGAGAGGAAGTCCTTGTTGACCTGCTCCTGGCTGACGTAGATCCCCCAGCTCTCCCCGTTGATGACGACCTTGGCGTAGCCGGCCTCCGGGGTCGGGATGGATCTCCTCGCGATGCCCGAGTAGAGAATCGTGCGCAGGAACGTCGGGTCGGCGTGGGCGTTGAGAAGCTCCAGAGTCTTGCGCCCCTGGAGGCGCTGCTTGGGATCCGTGTGATCGAAGGCGAGGTTCAAGGAGCGCTTCCATCCTTCGCCGACGGTGAAGTACGAGGAGCTGCCGCGAAAGTGGACGCCGACGTCCGCGAAACGCTTCCCATCGACCATCAGCTTGGCGGGGACATCGACATCGGTGCGATAGTAGTCCGCCAGCTCTTTCTCCCAGTCGGCATTCTCGAACTCGAGGAAGAACGTCCGCAGAACGGAGGTGTCGAAGAGGGCAGCCTTCGGGTGCGCCGGAACGCCTTCCGGCGAGACGTGCGGCCCCGGCTTCGGCGGCTCGTCGCTTTCCCTCCCGCGAGGGCCTCCGGGCGGACCGAAGCCGCGGCCTCCGCCTTCCGCGCGCTCTTTCTTGACGAATTCGCGGGCGGCCCGGCGCTCTTCGTTGTTCAGCCTCTTGTCGCCGTCCTTGTCGAACTTCTCGACGAGCTGGAGAGGCGTCCGATTGGGACCTCCGCGACGTCCCCCGCCGAACTGGGGCCGAGCCTTCCCCTCATCTCCCTTCGGCCCGTCCTCCCGCTTCGGTCGATCGGGTCGCTTCTCGGTCTCTTGCGCCGTAAGCGGCGCGACGCCGGTCGCGAGGAATACGATCGCCAGGGACGTCTGAAGGTAAGAACTTCTCATCGTGGTGCGCTCCGCGTGTACTGGAGTACATCTCTCGCGCCGGGGCGGGAACCCCTCTCGACAATGCCGGCGCGTGTGAATAGATCCTGGTCGGCGGTCAAAGCTTACGGCTTTCTTCCCGGGGCCCCCTTCGACGGATCCCCGACGCGGGACATCTCTCCGTCGAGGCGGGCCATGAGCCGCTCCAGGATCTCGCGGGCTCCCTGCGACGCGCGCAAGTTGAGCGTCTCTCCCGGATCCGTGCCGAGGTCGTAGAGCTCATCCTCTCCGCCGGGCTCGAAGTGTCGGATGAGCTTCCAACCCCCCGTGCGGAGCATCCGCATGCGGGCCGGCATGTAGTGGTGCATGTCGTACTGTCCGAAGAGAACGTCCTCCTCGCCGCCGCGGACGCTCTCGCCGCGAAGGTACGGCAGGAAGCTCCGGCCCCGCACCGCCGCTCCGGCCGGAATCGGAACGCCCGCCGCTCCGAGGACCGTGGGGAAGAAATCGAGGTTCGAGACGACGCGCTCGATCCTCGTCCCGGGCTTCACCACGCCCGGCCAGCGCGCGACCATGGGCACGCGGATCGATTCTTCGAACATGTTCGGGCGATTGCCCGTCTTCCCTTCGACCATCCATGCTCCGTTCCCTTTGTGGTGGAGGCCGTGATGGCCGATCATGTAGCCGTTGTCGCTCGTGAAGAGGACGAGGGTCTTCGCGGCGAGCCCGAGGCCGTCGAGTGCATCGAGGAGCCGGCCGATGTTGCGGTCGGCGCAGGTTATGGAGCCGTAGTACTCGCGGGTAAGCCGCTTCACCTTCTCTATGGGTAGGCCAGGCTCTATGGGCAGCCCGGACCCGGCGGGGACCTTCGGGTCGAGCGCCGCGTACGGCTTCGAGTCGCTTTCGGGCACCGGAGCGTACGGAGAGTGGGGTGCGCGGAAGTGGAGACAGAGGAGGAACGGCCTCTGGCGCTCTTCCGTCACGAAGCGGATGGCTTCGCTTGCGAGGATGTCGCTGGCCGCGCCCTCAAACGTCTTCATCTTGCCGTCGACCTCGAACGTGGGCTTCATCGGCGGCGTGCCACCTCCGAGGAGACCGAAGAAGCGGTGGAAGCCGTTCTTCGTGGGATGGAACCGCGGAGCAGTCCCGAGATGCCACTTCCCGACGAGGGCAGTCCGGTAGCCGGCGGCCTGGAGGACCTTCGGCCAGGTCACGATCGCCGGGTCGAGCCCGACCTCGGGCTCCTTCGCGGGGTCGATCCAGTCGTCGATGCCCAGCTCGGTCGGATAGCGGCCGGCAAAAAGCGTCGCGCGCGACGGCGAGCAGACCGGCGTCAAGGTGAAAGCGTTCAGGAACAGCGCCCCCTCGCGGGCAAGCCGGTCCATGCTCGGAGTGCGAACTTCGGCGTTTCCGTAAGCGCCCATCCCCCACTGGCCCTGGTCGTCCGTGTAAATGAGAACGATATTCGGCCGCGAAGGCAACTCGGCGGAGACTGCAATACTCCCGCTTGCCAGGACAAACACCGCCGGGATGAAACTAGCGTGAGCGAAGCCAATTCCTGATAAAGAGAAACCTCCTCTGCGCCCTCTGCGGTTCCCTTTCGTCGTTCGTGGGTGATCACAAACGGTCAAAGTCATTCGCTCTTCTCCCGAAGCCCTTCGAAATACCTCCGCGCATTCCTCTGCGTTTCGATGATCGCCTCGCGGCGCCCGGGCTCCTTCAGATCGGCCGACTTGGCCTTGTTGATGCGCGCGATCCGTTCGTCGATCCACGTGAGGAAGTAATCGACGTCATCGCGGCGGATCGTGGAAGGTTTCCCTTCGATCTCGACGTAGAACGGCGCCGTCGAGGCGAAGCGGAAGGTCTCGGGCACCTTGGCAATGGCGCGCACGAGGAACCAGCCGCTCTTCGCGAACTCGATCGAGGCCCGCGGCGGCGCCCCTCGGAGCGCGTCCGGCGCCAACGAGATGGCGATGCGGCCGTCCTGGAGGATTTCGACCGCCTCGATCGGATCGTTCCCGAGCACTTGGAGGTCCAGTTGGAGGCTCAGCGGCCCGTTCGGCGAGCGAAACACGTGCCCGGGGAGCTTTCCATCGGCCTCGACGAGCAGGATGGGGCCGTTCGTGACGAACGACCGCCCCGCGGCGAGCCCCGCCCACCATTTCCCCCACGAGAAAGCTCCTTCGATCTTCACGTACACGCGGTTGTAGCCGACTGGGTTCGGGAGAACGCCCGAGGCCGAGCCCGCCGACGGAGGGATCCGCAGGCCGCAGTTGAGGAGCCGGTAGTAGATCTCCTGGCTGTGAAAGCCGTTACCCCGCGGCGGCGGAAGCCGTACCGCGTCGCGAGAGCGCCCCCAGGCTTCATTCTCGTACATCTGCGAGCGGCACATGTGGTTGTTGGCGATGCCGATCGAGCTGATCTTCCCCGTCGCCGCCCAGACGGGGACGTCCCACCAGAAGGGCTTCTCGATTTCGGCCCATGCGCCGGGCTGGGAGAGCGCCTCCTCGAGGTGGACAAGCGGCGATGGGTGCTCGGGGCCGTTCCCCTCGAGGTTGAGGGGCCGTTCGAGCCCGAAATAGAGAAGCGCGCCGCCCTGGCGCTCGTCCTCGGCGGCGAGGATGTGGTAGGCGCGGCCCGGCTCGACCTCGACGAGGCGCCCGGCGGGCAACTGGCGCTCCTTCCAGAGATTTCGTTTGTTCCAGACCGTCATCAGCGGGGCCGCGTGGAGATCCTCGGCGCGCATGTGGAGCGGCATCTCATCGGGCGAGCGGTGGACATGGGTCTCCCCCGACCACCAGCCGCGGGCCGCGAGGTCGACCCGCCGCTCGATGCGCACCTCCAGCTCGGCGTTCTTCCCTCCCTCGACGCGCACCTCGCCGCTCGCCCGGCGGTACTCGGGTCCCCGCTCGATCGTGTACCGATAGACCCCCGCCTCGACATCGAGAACCGCCTCGCCGGGGCAGACGAAGTGATCGTGCCAGAAGGGAAGCCCCGATGCCTTCCGTGCCTTGCCCGTTGCGTCCTTCAAGTGCACGCGACAAGGAACCAGAGCCTCCGACCCAACCTCCCGAACCCGCAAGCGAATCCGCGGGAGATCCTTCTTCTCCTCTACCGCCTCGCCGCTCATTGCGACGGCGAGGAATAGCACTCTGCCAAACATCGTCATGAGAGCTGTCCGATCCCAGTGGACCGAGAGAAGTCGCTCGCCGTCATCAACGGCCTCCTCTGCGTCCTCTGCGCTGTCCTCTGCGTTCTCTGCGGTTCCCGTCCGTCCCCGTCACTGCCACGATACCGTCTGGCCCGCCGCGCGAGCCGTGGATATCATGCCCGCCAATCCCATCGCTGGAAATAGATGACACCACCCGTGAGCAAAACGACGAAACGCTGCCCTCGCCGGACCCGGCGCCTCGCCGCCGTTCTCTTCCTCCCGCTTCTCGCGACGGTCCGGCCGTGCGTAGCCCAGGAGTGGACCCGCTTCCGGGGCCCGAACGGCTCGGGCCTTGCCCCCGCGGCGCAGATCCCCGTCTCCTGGACCGAGGAGGACGCCAATTGGCGGGTCGAGCTGCCCGGATCCGGCATCTCGCAGCCGGTCCTCTGGGGAAGCCGCATCTTCGTCGCGAGCGCCCGGAAGGACGGCAAGGAGCGGATCCTCCAGTGCCTGAACACGGAGGTCGGAAAGGTCCTCTGGTCGAGGACTTTCCCCGCCGAGACACACTCGAAGCACCAGCGGAACACCTACGCATCGAGCACGCCCGCCGCCGACGGAGAGCACGTTTACGCCGCCTTCTCCGACCCGAAGTCCCTGGTCCTTCGAGCCCTCACCCATGATGGGAAAGACGCCTGGGCGCACGAGTTCGGCCCCTTCGATTGCAAGCACGGCGGAGGAGCCTCGCCCATCGTGTTCAAGGAGCTGGTCGTCCTGGCCAACGAAGTCGATGCCGACAGCTTCGTCATCGCGCTCGATCGAAAAACCGGAGAGACGCGCTGGAAGTCGGCGCGGACGACGGAGGAGGCCGCGTTCGGCACCCCCTGCGTCCTCGAGCCGGCGGGCGGCCCACCGGAGCTAGTCTTCTCGAGCCACGCGCACGGTCTCTCGAGCCTCGACGCGCGCACGGGCAAGGAGAACTGGTCCGCGCGTGTCTTCGACAAGCGCACGGTCTCGTCCCCCGTCATCGCGGGAACCCTCGTCCTCGGGACGTGCGGCTCGGGCGGCGGCGGGAATTACCTCGCGGCGGTCCGCGCGGGCGGGAAGGGCGACGTCACGGCGTCCCACCTCGCCTACAAGGTCACGAAGGCCATGCCCTACGTGCCGACGACGCTCGTCAAGGGCGACCTCGTCTTCCTCTGGGGAGACATGGGGGTCGTGAGCTGCGTCGATGCGATGACCGGCGAGATCGTCTGGCAGGCGAGGGCCGAAGGGAATTACTCCGGCTCCCCCGTCTGCGTCGGCGACCGGCTCTACTGCCTCTCGGAGGAGGGCGAGGCAGTCGCCATCGAGGCGGACCGGGAGTTCAAGCTCCTCGGCCGGAGCCCGCTGGGCGAAGGGACCCGTTCGACGCCGGCCATCGCGGGCGGGCGGATGTATATCCGGACCTACACGCACCTGATCTCGGTCGGGGGCAAGGTCGAGTGAGGGACGGACGACGGCGATTAACCACAGAGAGGTACACAGAAGATCATGAAGGTGAATCGATCCGCAGCGTTCCTGAATCTCGCGTTCCTCGCGGCCTTTGTCGCCGCTATGCCAGCTCATGGCGAGGATGCCGCGCGCAAGGCTGGCCTCGATCCGTCGAAGCTCTCGGCGATTCGAGGTCGCATGGAGGAGTTCGTTGCCAGGGGGGAGATCGCTGGCGCGGTCACGCTCGTCGGGCGGCCTGGCGAGATCCTGAGCCTCGAGGCCGTGGGATTTAGGGACCTCGAGGCTCAGGCTTCGATGAAGCCCGATGCGATCTTTCGCATTGCTTCGATGACGAAGCCGATCACGGCGATCGGCATCATGATCCTTGAGGACGAGGGGAAACTCTCGACGGATGATCCCTTGGAGAAGCACCTCCCTGAGTTCAAGGGGCAGATGGTGATCAAGGAGCGGGTGGGCGGCACCGTGACGCTCGCGAGGCCCTCGCGGCCGATCACGCTCCGCGACCTCCTCACGCACACTTCAGGCCTCCCCGGCGGTCCGCCTCCCGGCCTCGGCGACTTCTACAAGCGGCGCGACCGTACGCTCGCCGAGATGGCGATGGCCTCCAGCCAGAGGCCGCTCGACTTCGAGCCGGGCTCGAGGTGGAGCTACTGCAATGCAGGCATCGACGCCCTCGGCCGGGTCATCGAGGTCGCATCCGGAAAGTCCTACGAGTCTTTTTTCGCCGAGCGGGTCTTCATCCCCCTACAAGGGTAGGCGGCACGCGTGGGATTGACAGGACCTGAAATGTCCCGAGATTTCAGCCTGCAGCCCGCAGGCTTTCTCCTTCTCTTCGTGACGCTGGCGCCGTGGGAGTCAGCGATCGAGCAGACTCCCGCACCGCTTTCCCTGCACCCCGAGAACCCGCACTATTTTCTCTTCCGGGGTAAACCGGCGGTGCTGGTGACCTCCGGCGAACACTATGGGGCGGTGCTCAACCGTGATTTCGACTACATCCCCTACCTGAACGAGATCCAAACCCGTGGCTTCAACCTGACGCGCAGCTTCGCGGGCACCTATCGTGAGGTGCCCGGGTCGTTCGGAATCTCCGGGAACACCTTGGCTCCCGAGCCGGGCTCCTACGTCGCCCCCTGGGCCCGAAGCTCCGTTCCCGGCGCAGGCGACGGCGGGGCGAAGTTCGACCTGAAGACCTGGAATGCCGCTTACTTCACGCGGCTCAAGGACTTCATCGCCCAGGCCGGAAAGCGCGGGATCGTCGTCGAGCTGGTCTTCTTCTGCGCCCTCTACGACGACGACCTCTGGGCCGTGAACCCGATGAACCCGCGCAACAACGTCCAGGGCGCCGGCCCGAACTCGCGTCTTGAAGTTTACTCGTTGAAGGACAGCGTTCTGTCCGTGGCGCAGGAGGCCCTCGTGCGCAAGATCGTCGCCGAGCTGAACGGCTTCGATAACCTGTACTACGAGGTCTGCAACGAGCCCTATGAGCGCCCGGGCCTGACCCGGGAGTGGAACGAACGCATGATCGCCGCCATCGTCGAGGCGGAGAGGGGCCTGCCCGCCCGACACCTCATAGCGCAGGGCATCGCCGTGCGCTCGGCGAGGATCGGCGACCCGCATCCCCAGGTCTCGGTCTTCAACTTCCACGCCGCGACCTCCGAGAGCGTCGCGCTCAACTACCACCTTGGCAAGTCCATCGCCGACGACGAGACCGGTGGGAAGGGGACGGCCGACTTCCCTTACCGTAGCGAGGGCTGGCAGTTCCTCCTCGCGGGCGGCGGCGTCTTCAGCCACCTCGACTTCTCGTTCACCGTCGAGCGCCCGGACGGAACGGCTGCGCTGAAGGGTGCGCCGGGCGGCGGCGGGCCCGCGATCCGCAAGCAGATCGAGGTGCTGAAGGAGTTCATCGAGAGCTTCGACTTCGTCTCCATGCGGCCCGACAACGATGTCATCAAGAGCTGCTCGGTCGCCGGACCCTCGCCGGCGGACCCTCCGCAGGCGAAGGGGTCGAGCCGGGCTTTGGTTTCGCCGGGCCATGCCTACGCGATCTACGTTCGGGGGGGCACCCGGACCGAGCTGGAGATCGCTCTGCCCGCGGGCCGCTACCAGGCCGAGTGGGTGAACACTGGGACGGGCGCGATCGAGCGCTCGGAGACCTTCGAACACCACGGCGAGGTGAGGAAGCTCACGTCGCCGGCTTACGCCGAGGACATCGCCTTGCGCTTGAAGCGGGCGGACGACTAGAAGGATGATGTGCGTGTCGCAATCCGCGAGGTTCGAGAAACTCACGACACGCCGCGAGGGTTCTTTGTCACGGATCGAAGAGATCTGAAGAAGGAGCCGCAACTATGAAGCCGAAATCTCAGCTTGTCGCCATCGCCGCCGTGGCGCTGGCGATCGCCTGTTCGGGCGTCTTCGCGCAGATTACGCAGGCCCCGCGTGCCTTCAAGCCCCCGCGGATCGCCGTCGTGGACGTGGCGGAGGCCTTCGAAGGCTATTTGAAGAAGAGAGACCGCGAGGCCCAGATCGAGGCGGAGCTGAAGGCAGAGCAGGAGAAGCACGAAGCGTTGATCACGGAGCACAAGGCGCTCGGGGAAGAGCTCAAGAACGTCCATGAAGGGAGCAAGAGGCACAAGGAACTGGCCCTCAAGAAGTTCGAACTCGAATACGATGTCAAAGCCCGCGAGAGCGAACTCATGAAGGAGTTCGAGGAGAAGCACTTCAAGTTCTTAGCCGAGATGCGAGAGGAGATCCTCAAGGATCTGGAAAAGTACGCCGTCTCGATGGACATCGACATGGTCATCGAGAAGAAGGTCGTCACGCCCGGCAAGAACCCCCGGCAAGGTAGCCTGTGGCCCGTCGTTCACTACGCGAAGCCGGAGCTGGACGTCACGCAGGACCTCATCAGGCGCCTCAACGCGCAATACAAGCCCCTGCCCCGATAAAACGAACGGCGAGGAGACCAAGAGCGATTCGAAGCGGCGAGCGGGTGCGAGCCGCGGATCAAACCCGGAGAAGCGAGGAATGCCTGGCCGGTTGATATCGCCGCACCCTCCGCGTCCTCTGCGTCCTCTGCGGTTTTCCCCTCCGTTCCCGAGTTCGGGGAGGGTAACCGTTCACCGGACGGGTTCTCTCAGGGCTAGCGAGGTGCTCACCACGGAGTGCTTCATCCCCGCTCGGCATCGCCCCCGGCGGCAGGGCCCCCTCTTCAGGGAGCCTGCGTGGCGACTGAACGCGAAACTGTAACCGTTCTCGGGCCTTCAGGCCCGTCTGAACGGTTACCGGGGAGGAACGCGGAACAAGTCGTGCGCGTTCACGGGCTCTTCCCGGGCGGCCCTTCCCTCAGGTCGAAGCAGTAGACCCTGCCGTCCCCCGATCCGATGACCAGGCGGCCGGCGGCGATGGACGGCGAGGCGGTGATCGGCGCTCCCGCGGTGAAGCTCCATTTTTTCTGGCCGTCCTTGAGAGCGAGTGCGTAGAGCTCGCCGTCGCTCGAGCCGATGAAGACGATCGGCCCGCAGATGGCCGGCGAGGAGTCGATCCGTGCCTTCGTCGGGAACTCCCAAAGAAACTTCCCGGTCTTCTTCTCGAGCGCGTAGACGTGCTTGTCGCGCCCGGCGGCGATCACGCGGTCTCCCGCCAGAGCGGGCGAGGCGTGGAAAGGGAACTGGCGGTCCGGGTGCTCGTACTTCCAGGCAAGGTTCCCCTTCTTCCACTCGACGGCGATGACTTGGTTGGCGTAGGTGGGGATGAACGCCATCTCTCCTTCGACGGCCGCCGAGGCGGCCGCGTAGCCGCCCATGTCGCCGCTCGCGGTCTCTTTCCCATTGGCGAGCCCGATGGCCCGGAGCTGGCCGTCGCAGCCGGCGATGAGCGCCGAGCCGGCGGCGATGGCCGGGCCGCCGAAGATCTGCCCTTCCGTCTGGACTTTCCAGAGGAGCTCTCCGTCCTTCTGCCCGAGGCAGTAGAGGTTACTGTCGTAGGAGCCGAAGAGGACGCGATCCTCGGCAAGGTTGGCGGAGGAGACGATCTCGCCTTCGGTCTTGAACTGCCAGACCTCCTTGCCGTCGGCCGTCGAGAGCGCTCGAAAGACCCCCGCGACGTCGCCGTAGAAGACACGGCCACCCCCCACCGCGGGGCTCGAACGGATACCGGGAGGGCGGGATTCGACTCCGGGAGGCTGCGCAGGCTGGAAGCGCCAGCCGGGCTTTCCTGTATCGATATCGATGGCCAGGATCTCGCCGAGGGCCGTGCCGATGTACGCCGTCTTCTCGACGATCGCTGCCGAAGATTCGACCGGGTCTTCGCCCGTCTCGAAGACCCAGACCTGCCGCGGCACCGCGGCGAGCTTCTCCGGGGGCACCGCGACGCCCGTATGAGCCGCGTCGCCGCGGAAGACGGGCCAGTCGGCGGCGGCGATTCTCGAAACACCTCTCGGAGCGAGACAAACGGCGCCCGCGAGCGCGGCGATTCTCAAAACGCGCACTGGTAGATCTCCAGAAAGTCATGGGCCCTCACCGGACGCGGGTTGAAACCGGCCGTCCACTGTCCGGCGGCCTCGTCGGCCAGCTCGGAGAGCAGCTCCCGCGCGATACCGAGCGCGGCGAGCCGCGCAGGCAGCCGGGCGCGGTCGAGGAGCACCTCGATGTCGCTCGCGAGGCCGCGAGCGGCGTCCCGCGCCGGTCTCCCGGTCAACTCTCCGTAGGCGGCGGCCGCGCGCGGCTCCTCGGCGTTGAAACGCACGACGTGCGGGAGGAGGAGTCCGACCGCGACGCCGTGCGTGATCCCGTAGCAATGTGTGAGAGGGTTCGCGGCCGAGTGAGCCGCTCCGAGCATGGAGCTTTCGATCGAGAGGCCCGCCAGCGATGCGCCGACGAGCATCGCGCCGCGGGCGCCGAGGTCGTCCGGCCGATCGAGGACCTTCGGAAAGGCCGCCCGGAGGTGGCGGAACGCCGCGGCGGCGAAGGCGCGAGAGAGAGCGTTCGCCTTGGTGGAGACGAAGGACTCCACCGCGTGCGTGATCGCGTCGATCCCCGTCGCGGCCGTCACCGTCGGCGGCAGGGTCAAGGTCAGCTCCGGATCGAGCACCGCCGCGAGCGGAGCGACGTGCGGGTCCTTGATGAGCATCTTCTCGCCCGTCTTCGATGCCGTGATGAGCGCCGCCGATTGGACCTCGCTCCCCGTCCCCGCCGTCGTCGGGACGACGAAGAGCGGCAGGATCGGCCTCTTGACCTTGCCGTGTCCGCGGTAATCCGCGATCTCCCCGCCGTTCGTGATCAGGAGCGCGACCGACTTGGCGCAGTCCATGGCGCTCCCGCCCCCCACAGCGGCGACCGCCTCCGCGCCGGCGGCGCGGGCGGCCTCGACGCCGCGCGCCACGCAGGCGTCGGTCGGATTCTCGACGACACCGTCGAAGCACCGCGCCTCGAGGCCCGCGCGCTCGATCGAATCGAGCGCGTGCGCGGCGTGGCCGGCTTTCGCGACGCCCGGATCGGTCACGACGAGGACGCGCCGGCATCCGCCGGGGATGAGGCTCCCGAGGCCGGCGATGGAGCCCGGCCCGAACTCGATCCGTGTCCTACCGTGGAAGCTGAAGGGAGTCAGAGAGTTTTCTGCGTTCACGAAAGCTCGGGCGGTCGCTCCTTCATGCGGATGCGGCGAGAGGGGTTTTCTGGAAGGCGCGGCGCCGGTAGAGGAACTCGAAGAGGATCCCCTCGTGCGGCTGGTCCCAGCCAATCTTCCAGGTCGGGGTCGGGCCGATGTTCAAGCGGTCGACGTGCGTGGACGCAAGAAGCGACTCGGTGAGCGCCGGATCGGCGGTGATCGCCGCCGCGACGAGCGTGGGGCCGATCCGGTGCGGGATTTCCGCGGCCGGCAGCTCGACGACGCTCGCAAAGGGGAAGAGGAACTCCCGGTTGGCGAGCGGGTGGTCCGGATCGGAGCACCAGACCACGGTCGGCAATAGGTACGTCGAGCCGTTCTTCTCGGCTAGGCGGGGCGTCCCGCGATGGCGCAAGGTCAAGTCCTCGGCGACGGACGTATCGAGCGCCTGGTCGATCGTCGCCGAGATGCGGCGGGCGAACTCAGGGTTCACGAACGCCGCAAGCTGCGCGCGGTCGTCCTCCAGGTCGAGGGCTTCGACCTGCGCGAGCCGGCGGGCCAGCGCCTCGGCGATCTCGCGGCCGTGGCAGGGGGTCCAAACTCCCGACGCGTTGATGCAGGAGCGCCCGCCGTTCTCCAGGATCGAGCTGATCATGACGTCGAGAGACGTTTCCCGGTGTGCGGCGCCTTCCGGGCCGAGGACCACCTTCGAGCAGCCCGGGCCGTGGATCTGGACCCGCGGGTCGCCCTCCCACGGCCTCACGGTCGCGGCGTCGCCGAAGATGAGCGAGCGGCCGGCCTTGATGAGGATCTCGCGAGCCCCTTCGTGGCTCGTGGGCGGGAAGCAGAAAGCCTCGGCGGGCAGTCCCGCGCGGATGAGCGACTGGATCACTCGGTAGGGAGGCCACGGTTCTTCTCGGCCGGGCTTCAGGGCAAGCCCCGCCTTGAGCGCTACCGCCGGGACCCAGAGCGTGTGAACGCCGGGAGAGTTCGAGGGGAGGACGGCCCCGAGCCAGTCGGACTGCGCGGCGAACGAATGGACGCGCCCCGACGACTCGACGTATCCCGAATCGAGGACCGAGAGGTCGAGGCCGCGAGTGAGGCCGTCGATGATCGCATCGACGGAAGCAAGGGCGCCCGCGATCTTCTCCATGTTCTTTCGGGCGAGGACGCGCGGAAGCCCCGTCGTGCGCGAAAGGCAGCGCAAGTAGTCCTCGGGGTTCTGCGAGGTCTCCCCGAGCGGCAGCTCGTCCTCAAGGAAGTGCCGCGCCACCGACTTGCACCGCCGGACGATCTCCCGCGCCGGCATCGAGCGCAGCGCCCGCGGCCCCGGAGCGGTGGGCCGCAGCTCGCGAGCGATGATGCCCGGATTGGCCTGGCTCAGCCCGGCGACGGGCTCGCCGGTGCGGTAGTCGTTCACGGGAGCGGCGTCGAGGCGCTTACAGGGCTTCCCCGCCCTCAGGAGCGGGATATGGATTGCCATCAGTAGACTCCTTCCACGACGGTCGCCCCGAGACGTGAGAACGGGCGCACGTCGCGCACTCCGTCGAAAGGATACAGCTCGATGGGCCGCTCCCGATACGCCTCATCCCGCTCGAGGAAGCCGGGGATGAACGTCTCCTTGGTCAGCGTGGTGAGCTTCACCCTCCCCGACTGGCTGTAAGGGACCTCCCGCTCCGGGTAGTCGGGATCGACGACCTGGAGGACGGCGCGGGGGAACGGCGGGTAGTAGATGATGCTGTAGTTGTCCTCGGGGATGGACGGCTTGTGCACCGCGAGCCCCATGAGCGTGTTGCCGTAGGTCGGGGCGAAGTCGATGCCATCGAGCAGCTCTTCGCGGGCGAAGCGGTTGAACTGCGCCGTCATACTCGTCCCGCCGCAGAAGATGCCCTTGATGCCGAGAGCTTTGAGCGAGACCTTTTCGCAGAGCGCCTCGAGGAGCTTCGGCGTCGTGAACATGCAGCGGATCGACGGATGGGCCTTGAGAAGAGTGAGCACCTGGTCGACGACGTGGTCCTTGTAAGCCTCCAAGACGTGCATCCAGCCGCGCTTCATCACCTTGATGACCCAGCGCGGATCCATGTCGACGTGGAAGCAGATGCCCCCGCGCACCTGGGCGAGGTGCTCGACGGCGAGGCGGAGCCGCCGCGGGCCCGTGGGGCCGAGCGCCAGCCAGTCGGAGCCCATCGGAAAGCTCTCCGGCGGCAGCCCGGCGCTGAACATCTCGTAGTCGAGGCGATGGTCCTCGACGGCGACGCGCCCTTTCGGCACGCCCGTCGATCCTCCCATCTCGAAGATGAAGGCCGGCCGGCCGGCGAGCCCCTTGGGGAGCCAGCGGCGCGGCTCTCCGCCCCGCAGCCACTCGTCCTCGAAGAGGCCGAAGCGGGTCAGGTCGGCGAAGCCCCGCACGTCCTTGCGAGGGTCCCATCCGCGCTCGCGGGCCCAATCGAGCCAGAAAGGCGAGCCCGTAGCGGGGTCGAAATGCCAATTCACGACTTCCTGGGTCCAGGCGTCGAGCTTCGCGCGTGCGGCATGGATGCGCCCGGGCGTCGCGGGCGCGGTCTGCCGGCGGACGTCTGCTGAGACGGGCGGGGTGGGCATGAGAGGTTCCTTCAGGACTTCTTTGCGATCGCGAATAGCTTGGTGCGGTTGGCGACGTAGAGGACGCCGTTGGCGGCGATCGGGGTCCCGTAGACGGAGCTGCCCATGTTGTTGACGGCGATGATCTTCATCTCCTTGCCGGGTTTGAAGACCGTGACGTCGCCGTCCTCATTGCCGAGGAAGACCTTCCCATCGATCAACGTGGGCGAACCCCAGACGGCGGAGAGGAGGTCGTGCTTCCAGAAGACCCTGCCGGTCTTCTGGTCGAGACAGTTGACGAAGCCGCTCAAGTCCGCCGCGTAGACGAGGCCGTCGTGGACGGCCACGGTCGAAAGCGTGCGGTGGTAATCCTTGTTTCCGTAATGCCAGGTCCGGCCTGTGACCGTGATGTCCGCCGCCGTCCCCTCGGGGGGAGCGAGGGGGGAGGACGCAGTTCCGTCGATCGAGTAGAGGTGACCCGGTCCCTCTCCATGCTCCGGATCCTGCCCGACGGCGATGTAGACGTGGTCGGAGTCGATGACCGGCGTCCCAATGATGTAGTTGCGGGTCCCGCGGCCGCCCAGCTCGTACTTCGCGTCCTTCGGGTTGCAGTCGAACTGCCAGATAGGCTTCCCCGTCTCGGGCTCGAAGCTGTAGACCCAGCCGTTCCCGCCCGCGAAGACCACCTGCCGCTTTCCGCCCATGATTCCGTAAGAAGCATTGGACCACTGACCGTGAAGGATGTTTCCGCCTGGCGAGTCGTCCTCCCAGACGACCTTCCCGGTTTTCTTGTCGACGGCGATGAAGCTCGGCGCTTCGGGCGCTGGGATCGTGATGTGGCTCTCGTCGACGCCGTTCGACGTGAGGACGAAGATGAGGTCGCCCACGATGAGCGGAGAAGAGGTCGCGAGGTTGTGCGGGAACGCCGTCAGCTCCTCCATCATGTCGAGGACCCAGATGAAGTCGCCGTCGATGGGATCGCGGTACTTCTCGGTCTGGAACGGACCGTCGTTTTCGCCGTCGAGGAACCCCTCGACGTCGGCGCAGACCAGCTCGCAGCGGTTCGAGACGTAGTAGACGCGCCCGCTCTCGACGGCCGGCGAGGAACAGATGCCCTCCTCGGGCCAGTCGTTGACCCTGCCGGCGGGGAGCTTATCGTGCACGGCCTGCCAGAGGAACTTGCCGTCGGCTTCGTTGAAGCACATGACGACGCCCTTGTCGCCGGTGATCTTCGGGTTGCGCACACGCTCGTTGTTCGTGCCGACGAAGACCTTGCCGCCGCCGACCACGGTGTTCCCGTAGGAGCGGGAGCCAAGCTCGGCCACCCAGAGGATGTTCTTCTTCGTTTCGATGTTCCAAGTGTCGGGGAGGTTCGTCTCGTTGAGGTTCACCTGGTTTCGTGCGGGCGTGCCCCCCCACATGGGCCAGTCTTTGCCTTTTCGGGTGGTGGGCGCCGCAGCCGGAGCCGTTGCCGCATCCGCTGCCGCATCCGCATCCGCAGCCGTTTCCGCAGCCGAATCCGAATCCGCATCGGCATCTGCATCCACAGCCGCAGCCGCCGCGGGCGGGATTTCGTCCGTCATTGCCGGCCTACCGGCCGCCTCGCAGGCTCCCAGGACCAAGAAGAGCATCACTGGGGCGAAATACAGAAGGCGCTTGAGCATCGTTCGTACCTTTCAGTCTCGTCAGTTTCTGTTTTCGGTGATCTCGATGTTGTCGAAGAAGGCCAAGGGGCCCGGTGAGCGGTCGGTGATCCCGGGCGAGAACGCAGTGAAGCCCGGAGCGCCCGAGAACGTCGGCTGCGGGTCCTCCATCTCGAGCGTCCAGGAGGCCGGCTCGGGATCGCTCCGCGGCCAGACCTTGCCCTTGACGACGCCCGCGTCGCCTTTTCTGTCGACCCGCATCTTCATGCGGTACCAGGTGTCCTGCTTCCACTCGAACGGCGCATCTTTCTGGATGCGCGGCATCGGGAGCCAGCTGACGGCGCGCAGGACACGCTGGGCGGTTTTCTGGTCCTTCGTGAGGATCAGGTTGTAACGACAGCAGGTGAGGCCTATGTCCGGGAGGTTCCGCCGGGCGTACGTGCCGAGGACATCCGCCTGGACGGTGTAGTCGGCCCAATCGGCGAGCCCGATGGAGACGTCCGCGCGCATGAACCGCGGGTTGTCGGCCAGCTTCTGGAGGACGCGGCCGCCGCCCTGCTCGACGATCCGAAACTTGAGGGGCGACATGCCGATCCAGCCCGCGGGGACCTGTTTCCCCGGCTCGAGCTTCTCGAAGTCGAACGTCTGCGGAAGAGGAGAGACCACACGGACCCGGACCGTGGCAGTTAGATCACCCCCCTTAGCCTCGATGGTCCCCGACTGCCACGGCGCGTCGGCCGCGGGGGTGAAGGAGGCCTCCGCCACGGCGCCGCGGAGCCCCTTGAGCGTCAACGCGAGCTTCTCGGAGCGCCGCAAGAAGCGCCCGTGAGCGTCGAACAGCCTCCCCTGGAGCTCAACTATCTCCCCGGGCCGCGCCACCAAGTCCGCCGGCACGACTTGAAGGTGCGCCGGCGCGGCTTGCGGATCCCCGGGCGGCTCCGGAAGGACCGGCGCGGGCACGTTCGCCAAGAAACGAACCACTTTCGGACCGATCGCGAACGTCTCGTCGCGCGTCGAGAAGTAGACGCGACCATGGGCGACCGCCGGCGAGCCGTTCACCTCGACCTTCGTGCCGTCCGCCGCGGGAAAGTTCTCTTCATCGAGAGACTCGCACTCTGCGGCGCTCACCTTGAGGATGTGGAACCGCTCGTTGACCTCCGTCACGAAGATCTTACCGTCGGCCCAGACGGGCGAGCCCTTCCCGACGGTCCCGAGGCTGTGTCGCCAGATCCGCTTTCCGTCCTTGGCGGTGTAGCAGTCGAGGTTGGCCGAGTTGTCGACGACGTAAAGGAGGCCGCCTTGGATCGCAGGCGATGCATACCCCGCCTGGAGCCCCTCAACGCGCCACAGCTCCTTCGTCGCGGTGACGTCGCCCACACCGGTGCCGTCGATCGCCACGAGACGGCCCATCTCCGTCGAATCGAGGTTCTCCTCGCTGTGGGACGTGAAGACCGTGGTCCCGGCGACCACGACGGATGAGTTGATCCCGCGCTTGGAGAGGCGGAACCGCCAGACCGGCTCGCCGGTTCGGATCTTGAGGGCGTGGACGGCCCCGTCTCCGGAGCCGCCGACCAGGAGCCGCATGCCGTTGATGACGGCCACGACCGGCGTCGAGTAGTTCGTATCGAGCGGGGCCTCGCCGGGGCTCGACCACCAGCGGATCTGCCCGGTTCTCTTGTCGGCGGCGAGGAATCGGTGCCACATCCGGCCGTGATCGCCCCAGCTCGAGTTGAGGAAGCTCACGATGACGAGGTCCTCATCGACGAGAGGGTTCATCAAGCGGCCTCCGTAGCCGCTGAAGCGACCGAACTCCTCCGTCAAGGAGTGCGACCAGACGAGCTTCCCGTCCCGGTCGAGGGCGTAAAAGAGCCCCTGGACTCCGTGCGCGTAGATGTTGCCCGTCTCGGGATCGCCGGCAAGGCTGGTCCAACCGACGCGGTTCGAAGGTATGTCGGTCAGGAAGATCGGCGTCTTGTGCTCCCAGAGCGTGACTCCATCCACCGCCGACAGGCAGATGACTCGCTCGTGCTCGGTCACCCCCTTGCCGCCCCGAGTGATCAGGTAGACCCGATTTCCGAGGACAAGGGGGGTCGAGCGGCCGCCGATGGGGACCTTCCAGGCGAGGTTCTCGCCTTCCTTCGACCAGCGGGCCGGGAGGCCCGACTCGAGCGAGGTCCCGTTCTGGAATGGACCGCGCCAGGACGACCACTGAGCGGGGGCGGACGCCGGGAGAAAGACCGCCGCGGCGAGCGCCGCGGATAAGTAGAGGTCGGAGAGTCGGGCGAAGCGAGTGAGATTCGGGTTCATTCAGGGTTTCTCCGGATGGTAAACGAACCTCGTGGCTTTCAATTCAAATCGGGGAAGCGTCCCGGGGGGAGCCAGCTCGACTTCGGGCCGGAAGCCGAGCGCCTCCTGCACGCACCGGCGGGCTGCCGCGGCGAGTCCGGTTCCTTCGGCTTCGGAGGACGGCTCGACCACCAGGAGCAAGTCGGCGGAAGCGCCGACGCGCCGCCTCACCTCGGCTCGGTACTCCGCAAGGTGGGGGATCGAGCGGAGCAGGGCGTCGATCGCCGAAGGGTAGACGTTGTTTCCCCGCACCTGGAACATGTCATCGACACGTCCGAGGATTCCTCCTTTGAGTCTCATGAAGTGGCGGCCGCCCGGACTGGGATTGGGAGCGCATCTTACCAAGTCGCCCGTGCGATAGCGAATCAAAGGGCACGCGGCACGGCCCAGATGCGTCACCACGAGCTCTCCGGCTTCGCCGGCGGAGACGGGGAGCCCGCTCACCGGATCGATGACCTCGGCGATGCACTCCGTCTCGAGGAGGAGGACCTCACAAGATCCCTGCGCTTCCTCGAAACCGAGGGGACCCACCTCGGTCATGCCCCAGTGGTCGAAGACCCGCGCGCCCCAACCCTCTTCGATGCGGCGGCGGACGACCGGAACGCTGCCGCCCGGCTCTCCCGCCACGATGAGCCCCCGGACCCCCGTTCGGCGGAGGTCGATCCGCTCCTCGCGGGCGACTTCGATGAGCCGCAGCGCGTAGCTCGGCGTGCAGGTAAGGATCGAGACGGGGTTCTCGACCAGAAACCGCAGCCGCGCGCCGCTCGAGAGTCCTCCCCCGGGGATGGCCATCAAACCTTGGCGGATCGCGGCTTCGAAGCCCCCCCAGAAACCGAGAAACGGGCCGAACGAGAACGGGATGAACACCCGGTCGCCGGGGGCCGCGCCCGCCTCGTTGTAGATCGTCCCCCAACAGTGGAGGACCCAATCCCAGCTCTCCTGAGTGTCGATGACGCGAAGCGGGGCGCCGGTTGTGCCCGATGTCTGATGGAAGCGGACGTATCGGTCGAGAGGGAAGCCGAGGTTGGTGCCGAACGGCGCGTGGGCCGCCTGGTCGGCCTGGAGCTCGCTCTTGGTCGTCAGCGGCAAGCGGCGGAGGTCGTCGAGCGAGCGGAGGGAGGCCGCTTCGCCGGGAGAGATGCCCACCGCGGCGAGGCGCATCCTCTGGAAGCGGTTCGCCGGGAGGCACGCATCGAGAAGCGCGCGCAGCTTTGCGATTTGAAGGCGCTCCAAGGCCGCCCGTTCGAGCCCCTCGTCGGGGTCGTAGAAGCTCGCTTTCCGGCTTGCAGGAGCCATCGGGTCAAGGATGTCGCGTCAACGAGGGATTCTCGGCTGCGGGAGAAAGCAAGGATTCTAATCCGCAAGGTCGGGAGGGCAACGACCTGCATTCGGGCCGGAATCCTGTAGCTTGACAAGGGAGGAGCCGCATCTAAACTCAGGCCTCCGGTTCATTGCCGAAGCCACCGACCACGACAATCAAGTGAGGGCCTGCAAGGGTAGGAAGTACATGAAGACTCGATTCGTCCGTTTGTCCGTTCCGATGGTCGCCTTCGCCGCCGCATCCATGCTGTCGGTGGGGCTTGTGGCTCACGATGAAGTCCTGACGGCCAACTTCACTCCGGAAGCGGGGCCGAACGAGTACGTGGTCCAGTTCCCGGCAGAGTTGGGCGGGCAGCTCATCCAGATGCCGATCACCGGCGGACAGTTCAAGCTATCCATCAACGAAGAGGAAGGCACTTCTCAGATTCTCACCTGGCGCCAGGACATCGAGCCGATCGCCATCTACGACGCCAGCACCGGCCCGATCACCGTCACGGTCGACGAAACGCAGCCTTCCGAAGGGACCTACAATGCCGCTTCAGGCTCCTTCGCCGTGACCGCGAGCTTCATTCTCGCCTTCGATGACACCCAGCTCCGCTCCTTTGGCTTCACCTCCCCGTTCGTCCTCACTGCGACCGAACGCGGCACGATCTACGGCGTCGGCCAGATCGGCACGATCGGCATGCACTTAAGCGGAAAGGGCAAGTTCGGCCTGGGTGAATTCAGCTACACGTGCCGGACGACGGCTTTGTTTGATTACACGTTGCCCCCCTCCGATGGACAGCCGGGTGACGCCAACCACGACCGGAAATTCGATATCGCGGATCCGGTCGCAATTCTCGGAGATCTCTTCCTCGGCGCACCCGCCGCGTGCCCCGGGGCGATGAATTGCAACGACGACTCGCTGACCGACCTCGCCGACGCCGTGTACTTGCTCAATTACCTCTTCCTGGGAGGAACGCCGCCGCCGCGCCACTCGGTTGCGTGTGCATCGGGCCAGTAGGAGCGCGGTAGGAGCGCGTTTTTCGGGGGAGGGCGCCGCACTCCAAGAAAGCCCCCGGCAGAGGTCCGGTGCGCTGGCTGAACTCCTTCTGTAGCAGGGATTTGCCACGGCAGCGGCGCAGTTTGCACCGTTCAAGGCGCCATCCGATCCTTCTTTGGCCGATTCAGTCTCATCGCTTTCGCTGCGGAGACCGTTGCCGGCCGGAGAAGGGGAAAATGACTCTCGATCTTTTTGCGGTTGGTCCTCCGAGCCGAGGCCTCTTCCGAATCGGGAAGCTGGAGAGGCCGCCGAATGATGCGGATGCCGAGAGACCCGCCCGGAGGCCGGCGGGCGAGCGCTCTCCCTCGCCGGGTCTCTATCGCGATCGGTTCTTCAACCCGTTCGCGGAGGCGCTGCTCGCTTCGCAGGAGACGGAGCTGGAACGCCGGATCATCGGAACACTGGGCCCTGCCGAAGCCCGTCGCGGGCTCGGGGCCCACATCGACATCTTCGCCTGATCCCGACCGCCCCTGCCGGTCGATTCTCCCGCATCATCCACTTTCCATTGCCATTTCCCCACGCTACAAATGGGCCCCAGCGGCACCCCGCGGCGCCGTTTCATTACCTCTCAGGACCATGGCACGAACGATCTCAGAGTATCAAGACCCTTCTCGCTGTCCGCCGGAGCGCCCGCCGCTCTCCATCATGTCCCCGGCGACGCGGGAGCTTCACGATGCGATCGACGCCAACGCGCGCCGGCTCCTCCATCCATACCTCCATCCGGATGGTCCGACGATCCAGCTCGACATGCTCGGCTCGCGCCGGATGGTCGAGTGGCAGGAGACCAAGTCCCAGATGGTCATGCTGGGAGAGGCCTGCTGGTCCGAGCTGCAGCAGTTCTACGCCCGCTACGGGGTCGAAACGACGCGGCGGTTGCTGGAGGAAGTGAAACGGCTCGAAGGAGCCGCCGGCGCGATCCTTGCCGACAGCGGGATGACCGCCGTGGGGTTGCTTTTCGACGTCCTGGCCCGACCCGGCGGCCACGCGATCCTCTTGCGCGGGATTTACAACAAGACGAAGCGCTACGCGGAGTGGATCGGCGCGCGGTTTCCGTTCCGGGTGACCGTGATCGATGAGGGCGACACCGCCGCGATCGCGGCCGCCATCCGACCCGAAACGGGCTTGATCTTCGCCGAGACCTACACGAACCCGCTCATGCGCGCCATTGACCCGGTCCGTCTCGGCGAGATCGTCGAGTCGGCGCGCCGCGGCGGATCCCGCCAGGTCCGCCTCGTGATCGACGACACAATCGTCACCCCTTGGGGTCTCAAGCGGCCCCTCCTCTCGTATCCGGGCGTCGACGTCGTCGTCGCCAGCGGAACAAAGGCGATCGGAGGCCAAGACCGCGACCTCTGGGGCTACGTCGCCTCCAACCGGATCGAGACCCTCAATGAGGCGATGGATCTCGTGGCGATGCGGGGTGGCTGCCTCGATTGGCGCCGCGCGGAAGCGATCCTGGCCGGCCTTCCGGAGGCTCGCGGGCGTTTCGAGAGGCGGTGTGCATCGGCCACACGGGTGGCGACGTTCTTGCGCTCGCACCCGAAGGTCGAGCGAGCCTACCATCCGTCGCTCCCAGACGGCCCCGATCGCGCGGCGATCGACGCATACTACACGCTTCCCGGCTCACTCCTCGCCTTTCGGCTCCGCGAAGCCGATGAAGACGGTGCGCGGCACTTCGCCGACGTGCTTGCCACCTGCGTCGTCCCGCGCTACGCCGGCAGCTTCGATGGCCTCTGCACGAAGATCAACCATCACCGGAGCGTGTCGGAGTACTTCACCGATGAAGAAGAGCTCCGCCGCTCCGGCATCGACCGCATCCTGCGGCTGTCCGTGGGGACGGAGGAGCCGGAGGACATCATCGCTTGCCTGAATTGGGCGCTCTGGCGCTACAAGGCTGTCTCAGCGAGCGAAGTGGAAGCCTGGCAAGAGGCGCGGGCCAAGGATCTAGCGATCCGGTAACGGTCGTTACGCGACCCTGTGCGGGTCCGAATCGCCGAGATCCTCCTCCTCCAGGTCGTCGTAGACTTCCTGTAGCGACTCCACCCGGCTCATCTTCCTCAGCGCCTCCGTCTCGATCTGGCGGATGCGCTCGCGGGAGAGATGGAGAATCTCGCCGATCTCCTCCAGAGTCTGGATCCGCTCGCCGCTCAGGCCGAACCGGCGGCGGATGACTTCGCGCTCGCGGGGCTCCAGGACGACGAGCGCCCGCGAGACCTCGCGGGGGATCGTCCCCGTATGGAGACGCTCGCTGGCCCAGACGCCGTGGTCGGCGAGCATGTCGGGAACGAGGTGGTCGGAGGCGGCATCCTCGTCGCCGGCGGAAATTGAGACGGCGTCCTTCATGATCTGCCGGACGCGGTTCTTCTCGTCCTCACTGAGGTGCGTCTTCGGGTTGCGCAGCTCCTCCTGAACCGCTTGCGGAACGCGGATGAGGCGCGAACGATCGATGAGCGCCTTGCGGATCGCCTGGCGAATCCAGTACGTGGCGTACGTCGAGAATCGAGTCAGCCGGGCGGGATCGTAGCGGAAGATCGCCCGATGCAGCCCGAGAATCCCTTCCTGGAAGAGGTCGCTGTGCTTCATCCCGACCGGGTGGTAGCGGAACACTTCCTTCAGCACCAACCGGAGGTTGGGCAGAACGAGGTCGTCCCTCGACCGCTCGATGGTCCGCACGGCCTCTCGGACCGTCTCGACGGCCTCGCGGACCGACGGAAGGGCGGCGAGCGGCTCGGCGCCCTCTGAAGGAGGAGTCCCGGCGTGGGCACCGGATGAAACGCCGGCAGAGCGCCCAAGAGAGGCCACAGTCCGCCCCCACTGGAACTTCGTTTCGAGGTCGAGCGGGTACCGCTCCAGGACTTTCACTCCCTGGAGAAGGGCTCGCTCCGCTCGCTGCGTGGAACGGGGGACGAGCCCCTCGGCCGTATCAAAATGGCGCTGGACCTCTTCGAGATCCTTCTCGATCCGCCCCATGAGGGGGAACCAGAGCGTCGGAACGAGATCTCCCAGGATCGCTCCCTCCATCCGCCGCATATAGAGCCGGTAGGCGGAGACGGTCATGGGGAGAGTGCGAGTCAGATCGCGGAAGCTCGACTTGATGGCGTTGCCCAGCTTCCTCTCCTCCTCGGCATTGAGAAGCGGCTCGGAGGGGATCTCAAGGTCGAGGAGCGAGAAGGAACGGGACGGATCGATTGCCAGCCGGCCGGTGGAGCGGCCGGGGAGCCGGCGGGGGAGAAGGCCCCCATCAGCCCGAGGCCTGAGGCTGCCGCCTCGGTCCAAAAGAGTCGCCGATGAGTTGTGGATCCTAGTCTTCATATGCATCCTCCTCGGCCATGGCACCTGGCCTGAGGGACTTGCAACAAATCCCGTGCCGGGAGCCGCCATCCCGGCATCCTCTAAGACGCCGGCGGGAGAAAAACGTTTCAAAGCAGGGCTCGCAGACCTCACGCAGCCGCCAGAACGGCAGTTACTTGCGTCGAAAGAGGTCTCTAATGACATAACCCGCGATCCGCGGGTTCTCGCGCAATCGGCGGAGGCTGTAGGGGTACCAGTGGACGCCAAAAGGAACGTAGATGCGCACCTTTTGCCTGCGCGAGAGGAGGGTCGCACGGAGCTGCTCTCCGACCCCAAGAAGCATCTGGAACTCATGCGTTTCGGGGCCGAAGCCGAGCCGATCGGTGAGCCGAAGGCTCTCTTCCACGATCACGGGGTCGTGCGTAGCGATGGCGACGCGGGCTCGCCCTTCAAGGAGAAGCTGGACGAGCGCCAGGAACTTCCTGCGGATTTCATCGGGGTCATGGAAAGCCACGCTCGCCGGCTCGACGTAAATCCCTTTGCACACCCGGACGTCGGGGGCAAGCGGGAGGAGGGCGCGCACATCCGCTTCGCTGCGGCGTAGGCAGGCCTGCAAGACGATGCCGAGCTTCGAGTGGCGGGCCCGCAAGTCGCGGTAGATGGCAAGCGTCGCATCGGTCGTGCTCGAATCCTCCATATCGATCCGGACGAACCGGCCCGCCCTCTCCGCATGCTCGACGACGGTTTCGACGTTCTTCCGGGCCAGTGAGGGATCGAGGGCGAGGCCGAGCTGCGAGAGCTTGATCGAAACACCCGAAGGCAGGGCCTCGGACGCGATCCGATCGAGGACGGCGCGATAGGCGTGACAGGCCGCGTCGGCGTCTTCCGGCCGCCGTACTCCTTCACCGAGCACGTCGAGGGTCGCGTGAAGCCCGCCGGCCGCAAGGTCGCGGACGACCCGGACGGCCGCATCGATGTCCAGGCCGGCGATGTAACGACGGGCGACCCTCCATACGAGGGACCGAGGCACCCAAGGAAGCGCCCCCGCAACGAGGGAATCGAAGAGGCTCATGGAACGGCGGATTTTAGGTCTGGCGAGGGTCATTGGGAACCACTCGAGGCCGGACAGAGCGCGGACCGGCTTCCTGCTTCATGGCCTTGGCGAGGCTGAAGGCTTATCATTGGCCGCTCGGAGGAGATTTTGCGCAAGCTCATCCTTTTCATCATTCAGTTTGCCATCTTCGGAGCGGGGCGGCACCTCGGAGCGGTGGTGATCAGCGAGATCCACTACCACCCCCCTTCCTCTTTCGGGAACGCGCTGGAGTTCGTCGAGATCCATAACCCATCGCCCGAACCGGTGCGCCTCGCTGGCTGGAGGCTCCGAGGGGCCATCGATTTTACCTTTCTCGATGGGGATGTCCTCGAGCCGGGAGGGTTCCGAGTGGTCTGCAAGGACTGTGAGAAGCTCCGGGCGGTCTACGCTGCGCCTCCCGCTGCCTTTGCGGGCGATTTCCGCGGGTCGCTGGAGGACGGCGGAGAGCTGATCGAGCTCGTCGATCCGTTCAATGCCGTGATCGACGCCGTCGACTACGACGACCGCGCTCCGTGGCCCGAAGATGCCGACGGGCGCGGCGGCTCGCTCGAGAGGCGATGCCCGGTTTCGGCCGGCAACCAGCCGCTTAACTGGACGGCAAGCCTCCTTCCGACGCCCGGCGCTTCTCCTTCGCCGCCCCGGTGCCCGCCGCCCTCCTTCGAGACTCCGCGCGTCGTTATCAGCGAGATTCACTACCACCCGGAAGAGTCCGGGCCGCTCCGCCCCGCCACGGAAGACGGCGAGAAGGAAGAGTTCATCGAGATTCACAATCCGGGCGCTTTGCCCGTGGACCTTCGCGGTTGGGAGCTGAATGACGGGGTCCAGTTTCAATTTCCGGCTGACACGGTGCTGCCTCCAGGCGGTTATCTCGTCGTCTGCCGGGATGAAGCGGCCATCCGCGGCCGCTATGGAATCGCCAATACGGTCGGGGATTTCCAGGGCCGGCTCTCCAACCGCGGCGAGCGCGTCGCCATCGTCGACGCCGAAGGAAAGCTGGTGGACTCGGTCCGGTACTCCGACTCGGTTGAGTGGCCGTACGGACCGGATGGCAAAGGTCAGAGCCTCGAAAAGGCGATCCTGACCGCGGACGGAAACGACCCGGCTCACTGGAGGCCGAGCGGCCTCTCTTCGGCGGCGTTTCGGCTCCTGTCGGTCGAGGGGCAAGTGACCACGGTCCCCGGCCCGAGGATTCTGTTGACGCTTGATGGTCCAGGAGAATTCCTCGTCGACGATGTCGTGCTTGAGAACCTCGCCGATCCGGGAGTGAACATCCTCCAGAACGGCTCCTTTATCTCGGGCCTCGACGGCTGGACAGCGAGCGGAACGCACGCCGCGTCGTCCTGGGCCCCCACCGAAGGCGTGAACGGATCCGAAGCCCTCCGCCTCGTTTCGGACGGCGAGTGCCCCGAAGAGGGCTGCGGAGTCGCTCACGGCGTCAGCGCGCCGATCGCCGGGGGCCTCTCCCCGGCCGCCCGCTACCGCCTTTCGCTCCAGGTCCGGCACCAGAAAGGCAGTCCGTTTCTGAAAGTCGAAGTTGAGCGTGGACTCCAGGTTCAAATCAACCAGGTCGCGACTCCGGGGAGCCCGCGAAGCTCCGCCACGGCGGGAGCGGCCCCATTCATCTCGAACGTGAGCCGCTTCCCTGCGGAGCCGCGCTCCACGGACCGAGTCTGGATCAGCGCTCGCGTCCGACCGCTTGAGGCCGCCGTGCGGCTCGACTACGAAGTCGCAGGAGCGGGGGGGGCGGTCTCCCTGCTCGATGACGGCCTCCACAAGGACGGGAAGGCCGCCGATGGAATCTTCGGAGGAGAGATCCCGCCTTTCCCGCACAACCGCCGCGTTCACTTCCGCATCCGTGCCACATCCAGTGGGGAGACCGCAGAGCACCCGCGGCCGCTCCATCCGGACTATCCGCTCCCCCGAGAGGTTGATGGGTATTATGTCAACGACCTGCAGGTTGAATCCCCCCTTCCCGTCTATCAGGTTCTCATCGATGGCGTCGAGGGGGCGGATCCCGAGGACCTGAACGCATTCCTCGATTGCGAAACGCTCCAGCCGGGAGCCTTCGCCTTTAATGGGGACCTCTTCCCAACCGTGAAGATCCGCTCCCGCGGGAACACCGCTTGCTTCGTTCACAAGCTCAACTTGAAGGTCGTGTTCGAGCGGGGGAAGTTCTTCCGGGGCCTCCGCAAGATCAACTTGAACGGCATGTGGACGGACAAAGGCCTCGTCCGGGAGCATCTGGCCTGGGAATTCCACCGCGAGATCGGTGCACCCTATCTGGAAAACGAGTACATCCGCGTCCATCTGAACGGGATCTACCACGGGCTTTTCCTCTACATCGAGCATCCCGACGACCGGTATCTGGGGCGCAACGGTCTGGATGAGAACGGGAACCTTTACAAGTCCAACGAGCCCCCGCGAGGGATCGAGAACCCGATCGGCGTCTCGAAGCAGGCAAACTTGAAGGAGTACCGCGCCGCCTGGGAGGAGACCACGAGCGATCCGGGCGATTACTCCGACATCGCGGGCTTCATCGACGCGATGCACGCCGACGGGAAAGCCGCGGGAGGACCGACGGCCGCCTTTTGGGAGGACAACACGCTCGAGGAGATGTCGATCGACTACCAGCTCGGGCAGGTCGTCCTCAATAACATCGACAGCTTCGCCAAGAACCATTTCCTCTACCACGATCTCCGCTCGGACCGGTGGGGCATGGTCTCATGGGACTTGGACCTCACCTTCGGCAAATTCTTCACCCTCGATGCGGTGGGCCCGGGCCGCCCTGTGGGAACTCTCAACGACTTGATGCTGAGCGATCCACTCGTCCAGGGAGACCTCAATCCCTGGTTTGGCGCCGCCGTCTTCGGCAACCCTCTCTACCATCACTGGGTGAACTTCTTCTTCCGGGCCGGTAGGGGCCGCTACCAGCGCGCGTACTTGACGCGACTCTGGGACATCCTGGAGGAAAAGTATCGCAACGAGGTGTACGACCCGCGCCTCGATGCGCTCTTCGCATTCCTCGATGAGGAGCAGGCCGAGGATATCGAGCGTTGGGGGCGCTATCCGACGAACGTGCCGAACTTCCCCGCCGAGATGAACAGAAACCTCATCGTGATCAAGCGCCAGATCCGGCTCCACCGCGACTTCCTGCGGGCGTACATCCGCTCCTTCCATGGGGCGGTCACGACCCACCCGCGCGTGAAGATCACGGAAGTGATGTATTGGCCCGAAGGAGGCGATGACGATCTGGAGTTCATCGAGTTCGTCAACGTCGGTCCGGGCGCGGTCGATCTCGCCGGCTGGACGCTGCCCGCCGTAGGTTTCGAGTTTCCAGCCGGGAGCGTCATCCCCGAGCGCGAGAGTTTCATCCTCGCCCGCTCCCCGGCGAAGCTCCGCCAGAGGTATGCGGCGCTTCAGCTCCCTGCCGTCTTCGGCCCGTATAGCGGGCGCCTCGCCAACGAGGGTGAGGATCTCCGGCTCCGCGATGCGGGTCCCGGCTATCCTGCGCAGATCGATTTTCTACGGTACGAAAGCAAGAGTCCGTGGCCCGAAGTTGACCCGGGACAGAGCATCGAGTTCAAGGGCGATCCGGCGAGAAGCGACAACGACGATCCGGCGCTCTGGTCGCCGTCCGCGGTTCTGGGGGGAAACCCCGGTCCCCTTCTGCCGGAGTTCATCCGAGCGGATTCGGATCGAAACGGACAGGTCGATCTCTCCGATGCGATCTCGACGCTCAATTACCTCTTCCTCGCCGGCCCGACGCCTCCCTGCTTCGATGCGACCGACACCGACGACAACGACAAGCTGGAGATCACCGACCCGATCGTCACCCTGCAGCATCTCTTCTTGGGCGGTCCGCAACCTGCTCCTCCCTATCCCCTGAAGGGCGTGGATCCGACACCAGCGGGCCTCGACTGCCGGAGCTGAGCCCCCGGCGCTGCCACACTGAGCGCCCGGTCAAGATGCCGTACTCGGGCCGCCAGGCCCGGGGAACTCCTCCACCGAGGACTCTCACGACACTCACCACGGAGTGCGTCATCCCCGCTGGTCCACCCCCCGGACCGAGGAACGCCCTCTTCAGGGAGCCTTCGTGGCGATTGAACGAAGAGTCGTCAGTACTTGATCGTCCGCCGGAACGCCTCCACCAGGTCGGAGACCTGGGGAAGGGTGAATTCCTCCAGCGTGGGGTTGTAGCCGACGGGGATGTCGAGGCTCCCTACGCGCGCTACGGGGGCATCGAGAACATCGAAGAGATCGCCGGCGATCCGCGCGGCGACTTCGGCGGCGACCCCGAAGGACTCCGACTCCTCCGATGCAACGACCACGCGGCTCGTCCTGCGGACGGATTCGGCCACCGCAGCGAAGTCGAAGGGCTGGAGCGAGCGGAGGTCAATGACCTCCACCTCGACGCCTTGACGGGCCAGTTCGTCGGCGGCGACGAGTGATTTGTGGACGAGAGACCCGTAGGTCACTACGGTCAAATCTCGGCCTGCGCGCGCCGTGCGGGCCTTCCCGAAGGGAATGACGTAGTCCGCCGCGAGAAGGAATCCCCGGTTGTAGCTCTGCCGGTAGAGGTGCTTGTGCTCGAGGAAAAGCACTGGATCGGACGACCGGATGGCGGTCCTCAGGAGGCCGCAGGCGTCCGCGGCGTTGGACGGGAGGACGACGCGCAGGCCTGGGCAATGGCAGAAGATCGACTCTCCGGTCTGACTATGGTAGACCGCGCCTCCTCGGACGTAGCCCCCAATTGGAGTCCGGATGACCACCGGGGCCGCCCAGGCTCCGTTCGACCGCCAGCGCATTAAGGCCAGCTCGTTGCGGATCTGCATCATGGCGGGCCAGATGTAGTCGAAGAACTGGATCTCCACGACCGGTTTCAGTCCGCGCACCGCCATGCCGACCGCCCGGCCGACGATGTTCGCCTCGGCGATCGGGGCGTTGAAGACCCGCACGTCGCCGAATTTCCTCTGGAGCCCTTGCGTCACCTTGAAGACGCCGCCCTTCCCCTTCACCTGGTCCAGGTACTCGGACCGGCTGACTTCGGCGACGTCTTGGCCGAAAACGACCACCCTCGGATCCCGCTCCATCTCCTCATGAAGCGTGCGGTTGATGACTTCGACCATGGTCAGCTCGGAGGTTCCCTCTTCAGGAGAAAGAACCGCGGGAGCTGTGGCCGGGGTTGGGGTCGTCTCGACCGTGACAACCTCATCGGGACTGAAGAGGTGCTGAAGCGCGGTCTCGGCCGCGGGGGCAGGCACCGCCTCCGCCCGGCGCAAGGCATCGGCCAGCTCCGCGAGGACTTCCTGGCGGACCGTGCGCAGCTCCTCGGCTGTGGCCAGCCCCTCGGTCGTCAGGAAGGTCTCGAAGTTCCGCAGCGGATCGAGCGATTCCTCCACCGCCCGCTCGGCGGGAGGCTTGTAGAGGCGCTCGTCGTCGGAGTTCGAGTGAGAGCGGGGACGAATCACGTGCGCGTGAACCAGGGCGGGGCCTTTCCCTTGCCGCAAGTGCTTCACGGCACGCCGGAGGACTCGGTAGCTTGCGACCGGGTCGAGACCATTCACCTCCGAGACGTGGAGGCCGGGGAAGCTCTTCACGACCTTTGAAATGCTCGCCCCCGGCGTTTGAACTTCGACAGGCACGGAGATGGCGTATTTGTTGTCCTGGATCAGATAAAGGACCGGCAGGTTCCGGACGAGCGCGCTGTTGAGCGACTCATAGAACTCCCCCTCGCTGGTCGAACCCTCGCCTCCCGAGACATATACAAGTTCGTACGAGGAACTCGACGGTCGATCGTCGCATCGTGGCATTGCCCGAGCGATCTTGCCCGCTTCGGCCGATCCGACCGCCTGCAGATACTGGGTGCCGGTCGGACTCGACTGGCTGACGATGTGAAGCCGAGCACTCCCCCAATGGCACGACATCTGCCGGCCGCCCGAACAGGGATCCTCCCTGCGGCCCATCGAATGCAAGAACATCTCGTACGGGGAGATTCCCAGGGCCAACACCAGGGTTCGGTCGCGGTAATAGGGGTAGAACCAATCGACGCCCGGGTGGAGAAGAAGGCCGGCGGCCGCCTGAACGGCCTCGTGGCCGGTTGTAGAGATCTCGAAGAAGACCTTCCCCTGACGCTGCAAGCGGACTTCGGCATCATCGATCTCGCGAGAGGTGAGCATCCACCGATGCATGCGCAACAACTTCTCGCGGCTGAGCCCGGGAAGTCCGTTCTTGGCCTCTGGGTATTCGAGTCGGAAGCCGGGGTTGCCAGGACTCATCTGGATTCTTGGGGTCTCCTCCAAGTTCGTTCGGCGCCAAGTCGCCCGCGAGACGACGTTCTTGTAATCATAATAATCGGATCCCCGGGTTCCGGCAAGACGGCTGAGACGGAGCGCGCCCCGAAGCGCCTCGGGCGGACCGATCGGCTCCGAATCGCGGCTCCTCACGGTCGAGCATCGCTTTGCGGGGAGTCCCAGAGCCGAGTGCTGAAATACCGCTCGCCAAAGTCGTTGAGCACGGTGACGACGACGCCTCGGTCGATGGATTTTACGACCTCCTCAACCCCCTTCAGGTACGCTCCTGACGATTGCCCGATGAAGAGCCCGTTCTGGGCCATCTTCTGGCACATCACGTACGCGTCATCGATCGTGACCCGGATCTTTCGGTCCACGACGGTTGAGTCGAAAATTTCCGGAATGATGTCCTCGGGGTCGTCGAGCGGCTTCAGTCCCTCGATTCCAGGAAAGGCATCCGGCAGGATGCACGCGATCTCGATCGAGCGAAGCTCCTTCTTCATCCGGCGCCCGACGCCCGTGATTGTCCCTCCCGTCCCGACCCCCGCAACGAAGTGCGTCACCCGCCGCCCCGTCTGCTCCAGGATCTCGGCCGCCGTCGTGTGAAAGTGGGAGCTCCAGTTGTTCTCGTTGGCATACTGGTCGCAAAAGAAATACCGGTTCGGCTCCTCCTCGGCCATTCGATGGACCGTCCGGAGGGCTTCGTCGTAACCCTCCACAGGGTCGGTGAAGTGCAGTTCCGCCTTGTGGGCGAGGATTCGCTTCTTCCGCTCGGCGGATGCGTTGCCGGGGACGACCAGCTTCACCCGATACCCCAATGCGCCGCCGATCATGGCGTATGCGATTCCGGCGTTCCCCGAGCTGGAATCGATGACCGTCTTGTCCCGGGTGAGCTTTCCATCGAGGATCGCCCGCAAGAGCATGAATAGCACCGGACGGTCCTTCACCGACCCTCCCGGGTTGAAGTACTCCACCTTGGCGTAGACTTCCACCCCCCGCTTCTCGAGACTAGACAGCCTCACCAGGGGCGTCCCTCCGATGAGGGCCAGCGAGGGGCACTGATCGAGGAACGGCTTGAATTCCGGAGGAAGGTGGGAACTCGCCAAGACCTCAGACCCCGCAGAATCCCTGGTAGTCGATGTACCCCGGGAAGGCACGACCCTCTGCACAGTAAGCGCAGTTCGGATCGCGACGGAGCTTCAGCTCGCGGAATCGGGTCTCGAGGGCGTCGTAGGTCAAAAGTCGCCCCACGAGGAGGTCTCCCTTCCCCAGGATGATCTTCACAGCCTCGATCGCCTCCAGGACGCCGATCACTCCCGGCAGGACGCCCAGGACACCGGCCTCCGCGCACGACGGAGCCATCTCCGGAGGCGGGGGCGCAGGGTAGAGGCATCGGTAGCAGGGTCCCCGGCCCGGCCAGAAGAGCGTCGCCTGGCCCTCGAACCGGTAGATGCTTCCATGCACGTTGGGCTTTCTGTGCTTGACGCAAGCATCATTGACCAGGTAGCGCGTGGGAAAATTGTCGCAGCCGTCGAGGATGACGTCGTAGTCCTTGAAGACCGCATCCACGTTCTCGCTGGTGAGCCGTTCATTGAAGGCGACGACCTTGATGTCCGGGTTCAGGGACAGCAAGGTTTCCTTCGCCGACTCGGTCTTCAGCTTGCCGACCCGTCCATCGGTGTGAAGGATCTGGCGCTGGAGGTTGGTTCGATCGACTACGTCGTAGTCGACGATGCCGATCGTGCCGACTCCTGCAGCCGCCAGATAGAACGCCGCAGGCGAACCGAGGCCGCCCGCACCAATGCAAAGCACCTTGGCCTTGAGCAGCTTGACCTGCCCGGCTTCCCCCACCTCGTCGATGCTGAGGTGGCGGGCGTAACGCTCGCGGTCCTTGTCGTTCAAGAACTGGGGAACGTCGAAGGGGTGCCCGTTTTGCTTCCAGCGGGTGAATCCTCCCGCCATCGAGCGCACCTTCTGGTAGCCCATTGTCTTGAGCGTCGTCGCGGCCAGGAGGGAACGAATTCCCCCCGCGCAGTAGACGACAAGATCCGAGCTGCGATCGGGCAGCTTCGCCTCCGCCTGGAGCTCTAGGAAACCCCGGGGAACATGAACTGCGCCGGGGAGATGCCCTCCGCGGAACTCGTCGGCTTCGCGGACGTCGACGAGCACGATCGACTTTCCGTTGCCCACAATCTGGCGGACTTCCTCCGGAGAGACCTCGGGGATCTCGGCTCTCGCCTTGCGGAGCGCCTCCTCTTTGTACCCCATCTCAGCGCCCTCCGGCGATGGCCGGCACTATGCTGATCTCGTCGTTCGCGTTGACTGAAGTCTCGGCCCCTCTCGCGTACCGGACATCCTCCCCGTTCACGAAGATGTTGATGAAGCGGCGGATCTCTCCCGAATCGTCGAAGACCTTCTCCCGCAGCCCGCCGTAACGCGTCTCCAGGTCGGCGAAGAGGGCCTTGACCGTCGCCCCCGTCCCATCTACCTCCGCCAAGCCCTTCGTGAGCTTGCGAAGCGGGGTCGGAATTCGCACTTTGGACATGGAAGTAGAATCTCCTTCAGTCTTAACGAACGTGTGGAAGGCGGATTATAGCCTACTCGCCGAAGGCCGGCAATCCGAGCTGGAGAACTCGATGTTTCGGGCGATGACGCCTGAAGCTACTTCGATCGTAGCTACCTCGGCGGCAAGCGGTGCAGCACGCAACACCTGCGCTCGACTTCCCCCCGCCGACGCGATCGAAGAAGACCCTCTTCAGTGAGCCTGCGTGGCGACCCAGCGCACGGCCGCATCTTCGTTTTCGGGCCGCCCAGCCCGGGGGACGATAACCTCTGAAGAGACCGCAATGCGGTGGTTCAGCCGGATGGAGTAGTGCGGCAGGCCTTTCTCGATCAGCTCTTCCGAGAGCTCGCGGTCTTCTTCGCGCAACCCTGCCTGTCGGACCCGCCAGTTATCCACGTCGAGGGATTCGATCTCCTCCACGAGCCGCCGGTAGATTCCCGCCGAGGGCCAGTCGCTCAGGGCGTTCATCCACCAGTGGGCAAGCGCGAAGACCTTTTCTTGCCAGAGGTCTGGAGTCTCGGCGCAGGGAATCCAGCGGACCCGCCCCGGTTTCACCCGCGCACAAAGCTCGAGGGTCTCGAGGTCGTCGTCCCGGGTTTCCGAAGCCAGCCCCAAACGCAGCGAAGCGGAGGTGTGAAGTCCGCACTCATGGGCGATATGCATGGCCCTTTCCAGGGCGTGGCAGCCGAACGGGACGCGCAGGTGGTCGTGCCCGTAGCGGTCGCTCGCTCTCTCAATGTCGAAGCGGCAGAGCTTGCAGCCGGCCTCCTTCAAGGAGTGAGCAAGCTCCTCATCGAAGGTTGAAAGATGGGCATCGACGATGAATGGGATTCGCAGATCCTGCCGGCGGTTCGCGCGGCAGAGTTGAGTCAGAGCGACCCGATCCAACGCGATCGACGGCTCATCCAGGCTGAACGAAGTCAGCTCGGGGAATCGGAGCTGCAGCCGGCGGACTTCCTCCAGAACGTCCTGGAGGGGGATCTCGACCGGCCGAGAGGTCCCCGGGATCGTAAGCCGCATGCCAAGGCAGCCCTGGCGAGCGCTCAGGATCCTTTCCAGATCGTACAGTTCCCAATCGAGACGCAAAGCCGGCCGCAAAACCTGTCTGGCCCGACCCACGAGATCGCGGAATGTAGCCAGGTCCTTCACGAAGTCATCCACCAGATCCCTGGGATCCGTCCCCCCGCCACCCGGGTCGGGAGCGGGGGATAGCCGGGTGAAGCCGCCGGCTTCGGTCCCGATCGGGATCCGTGGGTACTTCTCGCGCAAGGCCTCGACGACGGGACGGCTCCACTCAACCTGGTCCTCCCGGACCAGGAATGCGATGAGGTCTGACCGGTGCTCGGCAACGATTTCGACGATTTCGAGGTTGCTGGGGATCGGCCAGAGTCGTTCGCTGATCTGGAGGAGGCGGACCTCGTGGCCCTTCGACCCGAGGAATCCGGCCAGCGAGGCCAGACCGAGCGACACACAGGGGAAAGCCCCTACGCTCGGCTCCACGAAGAGAACTCTCATGCAACCACGTAAATCTTTGTTACGGCAACGCCGCGAGCCAAAAATCGGCCCAAATCGGCTCCGCGCAAAGCGAGGAGCCCTTCCCTTCAATATCGGCTCTGCAGAGGGAGGGGCAGAGCATTACTCCACCTGAAAGTGGGGGGGAAGATACCTGGGGTAGGAAGGAATGTAAAGAAATAATTCGGGTAACGGTTCAGGGTCGATTAGGCCCCGCGCAAGGACCGCGGGCTCTTCTGCGGTTCCGGTAACGATTGCTGCCCGCATCATCGCCTCCCTGTTGTCGAGCGGAGGAGCGGCCCGGAATGCGTCGGACGACGCCACTCCACTCCGCTCCGGCGAGCTTGATCCGCGAGTTCGAGCGCGCCGGAGGCAGGTGTAGGCGACCCTACTCGGATTTGGACTTCGACGGGCTTTGGGGGGCAGAAGGAGGAAGGGCCGCCTTATTTTGGGCCCTTGCGGCCGCCGTCGACGCCTTGAGGGCGCGACTGGGGGATCCTCGGAAAGGAGGGCAGAATCGAGCCCACTCGTTTTCCCAACCTCGAATCACCGAGAACCGCTGCGGGTCTGGAGTCTCCAAACTGAGGCGACTGACTTTCTGGAAGATTTCCTCCAGCGCCTTGTCCGCGAGATGATAGACACGAAGTTTATCGGAATTCCCCGGCCCGAGGCCGGGGTATGGGGCATTGACCAGTACCGTCCGCTCGTCGCTCAAGGCTTCGAGCAGGTACGGGACCGATTGGAATCGGAGTTTGACCAGATCGTCGACGACCGCCGAACCTTGAACGGGCGCCTCATTCTCCAGATCGTCCGAGGCCAACGAGGCGATCAGCGCCGGTATCTTCGGGTTCCCCAGGGTCGAACCATCGTGAAACACTCGTTGCCAGACGATCTGCGCAAGGCGGCGGCGCATCTCAAGGACGGGAATCTCCTCCTCCGGCTTGTCGGAGAGCAGCACCCCATCCGTCAAGTGCTCGGGGATCTCGATGCGCTCGACTTCGGCCCCGTCGGCCTTTCTCTTCACGGTGACAAGAAGCCTTCCGGCGTAAGTGTGCGCAAAAGGGACCTCTTGAATCTGCTTCACCCCGTGGAACTGGGAATGAAACTGCCCATCGACGATGTACATCGCATCCGCCGGCGGAACGATCGGGAACCCAGCCCGCCGAAAGTACTCGGCGACGTAATTCTCCAGAACCCGGAGCTCGGGCCGATAGGCCTCACGGTCTTTCGGCTTAACTTCTTCATCGATCCGCACAGAGACCGTCTCACGCACGAATTGCTCGACGGCGGGGTCCGGGGGGGCGGCGGTGCGGGGAGGGAGCTTCTCCGGGGGCAATTCCGGGATGGCGGGGGGCCTTATTTCCGGCGGAGTTGCCGAGGACGGAGCGGGCGCCGCCGCTGCGGGCTGCTCGACGGGATCCTTCCCTCCCGTGCAACTGACGGCATCAGCGATCAATAGAAGGACGGTCAGGCCCACTGCAGGGGCCCAGTTCCCGCGCCCATTCCTCATGAGTTCCCTCCGAGAATCTGGATATCCATCACCTCGACGGCCGTCGAAGGGGATTTCCTGTGATCGAAAACCCCTCCACTGAGCTGCCTCCCCAGGCTCCCCTCCCCTCCCGCGGGGTTATAGAATACTCCGCGAAATGAAGTTCACCAAGATGCACGGGCTCGGCAACGACTACGTCTACGTGGACGGAACCCGTGAGCCCGTCCCGGACCCATCACGGACCGCATGCGTCGTGGCAGATCGCCACCGCGGCGTTGGCGGAGATGGTCTCATCATCATCCGCCCTCCCTCGCGGCCGGGCGCGGTCTGCCGCATGGAGATGTATAACGCCGACGGCAGCCGAGCTCAGATGTGCGGCAACGGCATCCGCTGCGTCGCCAAGTACGTCCTCGATCGTAGCTGGACTCCGGGACCGGCTCTCCAGATCGAGACCGAATCCGGGCTTCGAGACCTGCGTCTCGTGGAGCGGGACTCGGGCGGCCGCGCATCGCTCATAGAAGTCGACATGGGCCCTCCGCGCCTGGCCCGCAAGGAAATCCCCCTGGCCGACGGCGGCCCGCCCGAAAAGACGGCCGTGGGATTCATCATCGAGGCCGGCGGACGCCGCCTCGAGGCGACCGCCGTTTCGATGGGCAACCCTCACTGCATCGTCCGACTCCGCGGCGTCGAGCCCTTCGGCACGCGACTGGCAGACCTGGTCCTCTCCGAGCTGGGACCGCCCCTGGAGCGGCATCGCTACTTCCCCGAGCGGGCGAACGTCGAGTTCGTCGAGCCCCGCAGCGGGTCCGAGATGGATTTCCGAGTCTGGGAGCGAGGGAGCGGCGAGACGAAGGCATGCGGAACCGGTGCCTGCGCGGCGGTTGTCGCGGGGGTCCTCGGCGGCTGGTGCGACCGCTCGGCCGTCGTTCACCTCCCCGGCGGCGACCTCTCGATCCGCTGGGACGATTGTACGAACCGCGTTTTCATGACCGGGCCGGCCGTCGAAGTCTTCGAAGGCGAGTTGGACCTCGATCGCCTGCTTGCAAACTAACCGAGAACGACCCGCCCTTTTCCCCCAGCCGCTTGCCCGATCCGCCAAGCAGGACAATGGAGCCGGGCGAGGTGGACGAGGACGGAATCGGTGAAGTGCGGCGAGATGGCGATCGCCATGCCGACTCCCATGTTGAACGTGGCGAACATCTCCTCCACGGGGATGCCGCCGGCCTGCTGGATGAGCCGGAAGATAGGAGGAACGGGCCAGTTCCCGCGGTGGAGGACCAGGTCGACGCCCGCCGGCACGAGAGGAGCGATGTGCCGGGTCAGGCCGCCGCCGCTGACGTGTGCCATGGCGTGGACCACGCGCTTGACACGGTACCGACGGAGCACCTCCTGCACGGGCCGCACGTAGATGCGCGTTGGCTCAAGAAGCTCATCACCGAGGTTCCGCCTCAGGCCGTCGGGTCGGACTCCCAGCCGCCATTTGCGGTCCTCGAGGAAGATCTTGCGCACAATCGCATAACCGCTGGAGTGGATCCCGGCCGAAGCGAGGCCGATGAGTTCGTCATCTTCGGCGAGAACGCCGCCGGAGAGGAGCCGCCCTCTCTCCGCCACCCCCACTGCGAATCCCGCCAGCTCGTAGCTCCCGGGCCGGAAGAGGCCGGGCCGTTCGGCCCCCTCGCCGCGGCTGAACAGGGCGCAGTCGGCCTCGCGGCAGGCTGCCGCGATCCCTCCGACGATCAGCGCGGCCTGGTCCGGCTCGACGCCTCCGAAGGCGAGATAGTCGAGGAAGAAGAGCGGCTCAGCTCCCTGAGCGACGATCCCGTTGACGCAGCGCGCGACGAGGTCACGCCCGATCGTGTCCGCCACGCCCGTGCGGAAGGCGACATCCAGCTTGGCGCCCAGCCCTTCGGCGCAGCTCACGAGAACCGGCTCGCGGTAGTTCCTCCGCAAGATGCCCTTCGGATAGTCGAGGGCGAAGAGCCCCACCGCGGCTCCTTCCCCCATACCCAGGGCCCGGGGCGTCCAGGTCGAGCGAATCTGCCGCGAGGTTTGCTTTTTGGAAGTGGGAGCCGATCGCGGGTCGCCCACGGACTTGCGGGGAGAAGCCATCGATGCTAGCCGTGCTTCTCCAGGCTCGGCGCCTCCGCCGTCTTCTCGGGCCTCCTGGCATCGTGAGGCGGCGGGGAGACGGGTCGGCCCGATTTCATCGGCAGACTGGGAGGACCGGTCGGGCCGGTCCTCCGCCCCGTGGAGGACTCGCCTTTCTGCAACCTCTTCAGTTCATTTGCGATCTCCCATGACCACTTCGCGTCGAGATCCTCGCGGCGCGCCCGCCGCAGGAAGCGCCGAGCTTCGGCGGTCTTTCCCCGCCGCGACGTCACGACTCCGAGCCGAAAGAGCGCTTCGGCGTCGAAGCCATCGAGCTTCAAGCAGGCGCGAAAGGTCGATTCGGAAGCCTCCATTTCGTCGCGCAGGTACTCGATCATCCCCTGGCGGAGGAGTCGGAGTTTCTCCTCCTCCAGCCTCCGGCGACGTCCGGACGATGATCTCCTCCACACGTCGGCGACGCTCCAGACCCAGAAGAGGACGGTGAGGGAGGCGATTGCCCGTGCCAGGGCGAGGCGGTGCTGCCCATCGTAGATGAGCGCCACGTTGAGAAAGAGGAACATGCCGAAGGCTGTGACGGTGAAGGTGAGGAGGCCCAGCCCCTCCCGCCCGAGGTAAACATGGCCCCACCCCGGTACGAGGGACAACACAAGGGCCAATCCGCGCGAGTGGCGAGGGGAACTCATCTCCTCCGGGCCTGTGATCGCTTCATCTCGGGGAACCGAACGGAGGGGATTATAGATGAAAGCATCTGGTGGGTCGAGCAGGACGCCGGTGTGTCGGGCTCCCGCCCTCGCGCGAGGGTACCCTGCATGTTACCTTGACCGCTATGCCACTTCCTGGCGATCCGACGAACCTTCGAATCATCGATGCCAATCTGAACCGCGCCGCGGAAGGGCTGCGCGTCGTCGAGGACATCTGCCGGTTCGGTTGGGAGCTTCCGGGCCTCTCCCGCGAGCTGAAGGAGCTGCGCCACGCGTTGCTCGGAGCCTTCGCGCCGGAGCCCGCGCGACGCGCCGCCCTCGCGGAGGCCCGGGACATCGAAGGGGACGTGGGGCGCGAGCACGACGTCGCCGCGGCCGGCCCGGTCGATCTCGACGGGACGGCGGTCCGCAACATCGAACGGGCGAAAGAGGCTCTGCGATGTCTCGAAGAAGTCGGCCGCATCGATACCCCCGCCACGGCATCGCAGGCGGCCGCCCTGCGCTACCGACTCTATTCGATCGAAAAGGCCGTTCTCGCGCTGGCATCGCGCCGCTCGGGCCTTGGGTCGGGCTCGGGACCGGCCAGAGAGTCGGGCGGTGGAACGGCCGGTGGAACTGGCAGCATGCCGGCCGGCCGGTCGAGTCAAATGGCGGGCGTCCGGCTCTATCTCATCGCCACTGGAGGGCTCTGCGCGTTCCCGATCGCCGATGCCGTCCGGGCGGCGCTCGCGGGCGGAGCCGGGGCCGTCCAGATGCGCGAGAAGGCGCTCGCCGACCGCGAGCGCCTCTCGGTCGGTCGAACCCTCCGCGAACTCACCGCCCGCGCGGGAGTGCCGTTCATCGTCAACGATCGGCCCGATATCGCTCTTCTCCTCGGCGCGGACGGCGTCCACCTCGGCCAGCACGATCTCCCCATCGCCCAGGCGCGCCGGATCCTCGGCGACGGAGCCATCATCGGAGTTTCGACCCACGCGCCCGACGAAGCGCGGCGCGCGGCCCGCGAGGGGGCTTCCTACGCCGGCGCGGGGCCATCCTTTCCCACCGAAACGAAGGCCGTCGGTCCGCCTCTCGGCCCCGAAGGGATCCGGGCGATCCTCGACGCCGCCGACATCCCCATTTTCCCCATAGGTGGCATCCGAGCCGAGAACGTCGGCCTCCTGGCGGCTGCAGGAGCCCGCCGCGCCGCCGTCTCCTCGGGAATCCTTGGCGCGGGGTCGCTTGAAGGGATCGAACGAGCCGCCCGAGCGATCCGAAACGCCCTCGACAGCCCTGCGGACGGGAACTAACGATTCCTCTGCGTTCTCTGCGATATCTCCTCGCACTTTGTGGTTCCCGTCCGTGCCTCTTGTGACACCGGCGCGTTACCGGCCCACTTGATCCGGTAAATCAAGCCCACAATGAAAACCTCCGATACCAACAGACGGCAACTTTCACGCATTCCAGAGGAACGGTCCCCCGCTCATGTATCGGAACGGAAAGATCACGACGATCGACGAGCGTGCCCCGATCCTCGCCGCCGCGCGGCGCAAGGGAAAGGTCGTCCACGGCCATGGAGTGTTCGACCTCTTCTCCATCCGCCACATCCGGCACCTCGAGGAGGCCTGTAGGCTCGGCGAAGTCCCTGTTGACACGGTGACTTCCGACTGGAATGTCACCAAGGGGCCCGACCGATCCAGCCACCACGCGTTCGTCGTAAAGGGCGAGCGGCCCGACATGCTGCCGGCGGAACGGTGAGGTCCCAAAGATGCTGAGCCAGCGAGCGGACCGGCGGAGGGACGCCGGCAAGGCGCGGGCATGGCTCATCGTCCTGAGCCTGCTGGGGCTGGCAGCCGCGATGGGTTTACCTTCGGGGCGAGCGTTCCTCGAACGCCATGCGGCCGAGAGGGTCCGGAAGGCGGCCGACTCGCCCGATGCCGGCGAGGAGGTGAGCCGGTTCTTTGCCGCGCATCGCCAGTCGCTCGCCGACGGCCTCATCGATCTCGGAACACCGAGCCGAGCGCTTCTCGAGTCGAACCTCCGGCTGCTGCGCCGTATCCTCGTCGACGATCGGCTGCTCGAGATGCCGATCCACCGTTTGAGGCCTTCGGAGGGAGCCCCTCGCGGTCCAACCAGCGCCCACGAATGGCTCGCTTCGGAGCGAGGCCTCCCCACCTGCCGTGCTTTGCTGAAGGTGGCGGCGAAAGGTCCCGAGGGCCCGCGGCTCGAAGCGATCGGCGCGCTCGCCGAGATCGCGGTCAAGGTCCCGGAAGCCTTCGCGCAGGAGCCTCTCGATGGCGTTCGGGGCGAAGAGATCCGGGCGCTGGTCGCGCTCGGCGGCGGGGTACCCCCCCCCGCGAACAAAGCTCTCCAGCTTCTACTGCGCAGCGTCCTGAGGGCGGGAGACCGCCTCCGGCTTTGGTCCCACGGCAGGGAGGCGTCATCGGAGGAGACGCTCGGGATCGCGCTTCGGGCCCTCGACCGTCTCGGTGATGCCGTGATCGACGGCGATCTTGCCGCTGCCCTCGTCGACGCGCCGCCCGCAAAAGGGGCGGACCGGCTCCTCCAAGTCGGGGCGCTTGCACGCACCCGGCATCCGGACGCATGGAAACGGCTCCTCCGTTTTGCCCTCGGCACCGAAGGCGAGAGGTCGGACGATCCCGAGCTGCGCGTAGCGGCGCTCGAGGCCCTCGGGGACTCGGCTCCCCTTGCGGCGGTGCCCGACCTCCGCGAGGGAGTCGAAACCTCCGAGGATGAGAGGATTTCGGAAGCGGCCCGCGCCGCCCTCCGGCACGCAGCGGGCGGGGCGGTGCGGGACTGGCGGCGGTGGAAGCCGGTCGAGGGGAGGCTTCCCCTGTTCGAAGGCGCCGCCGGCTCGCCGGACGAGGATGCCGAGCGCGGGCTCATGGCGGCTCTGCGGTTCCACGCCGTCCATCCATCGGCCTCCCTGAGAGACTCCTCCATCCGTCGTTCGATCCAGCGCGCGCTGGGCCACGAGGCGCCCCGGGTGCGGCGCGAGGCGGCCCGGACGATCGGCGAGGCCGGGATCATCGAGGCCATCGGCCCCAGCGAAATCAGACAAAGCGAGGGCGCCGGCCCCGTTCGGGCCCTCATCGAAATCCTCGAGGACCCGGACGGTGGAGTGGCCGCGGCGGCCGCGGCGGCGCTCTGGACGCTGACCGCCCACTGGCCGGCGGAGAATGCCCCGGGAGCGGGGATTTTCGGCTCCTGGGCCGGCCATCTCTCCATCGAAACGGAGGCGAGTCCGCTGCGGCGTGCCGCGTGGGTCGAGGCCTGGGGGGCGTGGTGGCGGGCTCACCGCCGCCAGGGTCAGGCCGACTGGCAACTCGAAGCGATCGAGAGCGGCGACGGCGCCCGTGCGAACCAAGGGGCGAGCCGCCTCGCGGCTTTGGTCCGCCTTGGAGCGGTCCCCGCGGCGTGGCTCTCCGAAAAGGAGAAGCGGCTCAACGCGGCGCTCCTCCGCGCCCCCACCGAGGGCCGTCCGGACATCATCGCAATCCTCGGCGATCGAGCGCGACCCGAAATCCTCTGGGAGATCGTCGATGGCGCGGGTCGGGGAGGTTTTCTCATCGCCCGGGAGGCGCTGGGGACCATTCAGCGGCTTCTGGATCGATCGAACGGTCGATCGCCCCAGAGCGGCGACGTAGCCCTCGACGGCCTCCTCGCCGCGCTCGCGAGCCGTCAAGGACCGCCGGCGGCCCACATCATCGGCTACCTCGATGGGGAATATGAGGCGCGGAGGATCGATAGCCGGCTGCGCGCACAAGTCGAACGCCCCGTGTCGCCGCAGGCGGCCGCGGACGCCGAGAAGCGCCGCGCGGCGCTACTTTCGTGGTTTCCGCGCCGCCGGGACCCGGAGCAACTTCAGTTCCTCGTGACCCTCCTCGAAGATCCAAGCGACGCGGTCCGCGATTCGGCCCACTCTCGCCTGCGCACTCTCGCCGGGCGAGACCTCGGGAGCCCCCAGGGGCCCGGGAGCGAGGTGGCGATCGCAAGATGGAAGGCGTGGGCAAGCGAGCAGAACCCAAGCGGCGAGGAGAGAGAGCCGAGGCTGCAGAGGCGGCCGTAGCGGAGAGAAGCTGCCGCACGGTGGATCCGTTCGGAGTCGAGACGATGGCCGCACTCGGCTTCATCTCCGCAGCCTTGGCGAGCGGATAAGCCGCCAGCCATCCGCCCAAGCATGGGACAACGCTCCGCTCGCGCGAGCTTCATCCGCGTCGAGAAGCGCCCGGGTCCGTAACCCCGCCTACTTTTTCGACGTTGCAAGCCCCTCGATCGCCTTCGCCAGCGCGTTGTAGTCGTCGGCGGGGTTCAACTTGTAGTCCGCGTCGGCGTGGGCGATCGTGCCGTCCTTCTTCACGAGGAATACCGAGCGCCCCGAGAGGAAGTCCTTCTTCGGGGTCGTGATCAGGATGCCGTAGAGCTTCGAAACCGAACCATCGGCGTCCGAAAGGAGCGAAAACGGGAGGTCGAGCGACTCGCAGAACTTTTTGTGGGAGTCGACGGGGTCCGTCGAGACGCCAAGGATCAGGACCTCGTGCTTGACGAAGAACTCGTGCTTCTCACGGAAGCTTTTCAGCTCCGCCGTTCAGCCTCCAGTGAAGTCCTTCGGGTAGAAGGCGATCAGGACGTTCTTCTTCCCCTTCAGCTCCGAGAGTTTCACGTCCTTTCCTTCCTGGTTCTTCAGTGTGAAGTCCGGCGCGGGCTTTCCCACCTCGACCGCCGGCTTCTTCGGTTCGTCCGCCGCTTGCACCTCCGCCGCCATCCAGACCACCATCAGCGCCGCAAGGACGCCGCGTAAGAGCTTCATGGGTTGCCTCCGGACCTTTCAGTTCGAGATTTCAGTTACGGGAGGCGAGATTTTAGTCCAGTCCAAGTGGGTGGTACAATCCCGCGCTTTCCGCAGCGGCGGCGGACGCCGAACCGGATGCAGATGCCGACGGGGATGCCGACGGAGACCCAGTGGAACTGAACTCACGTGCGAACCGGGGACAGACCCTTGCATACGGGTTGGTGACCGCCCCTCAGTCCGAGGCGGCTCACGAGGGGGCTCGCGTTCTCTCGGACGGAGGGAACGCCGCCGATGCGCTCGTCACGGCGGCGCTCATACAGGGTATCGCCGATCCCCATCGCTCGGGGCTCGGAGGGTTCGGCTGCGCGACCTTGTTCTGGTCGGCCGCTCCTAACCCGGGCCTCGGGCTCTCCGTAGCCTTCCACGGACGGGCGGGCAGCCTCGCGCGACCCGACATGTGGCGGGAGCTCTTCGAGTACCCGGCGCCCGACGGATTCGGCTACGTCATCAAGGGCAAGCGGAACGACGTCGGCTACCAGGCGATCACGACGCCGGGCATGCTCGCGGGGCTCTCCGCAATTCACCGTCGATTCGGCCGGCTCCCGTGGAAGGGACTCGTCGAGCGCACGGTCCCCTACGCGGAAGAGGGGTTCCTCGTCACGCCGGGACTGGCGGAGTTCTGGATCCGTCCGGGCCTCTACGGCCGTGTCTCGACGCGCGACCGCCTCGGCCACACGGAAGCGGGCAAGGCGATCTGCATGAAGCCCGACGGGAGCGCGCTCAAGGCGGGCGAGGTCCTCGTTCAGAAGGACATGGCCCGCACGCTGCGTCGCGTCGCCGAGGGCGGCGCCGAGGATTTCTACCGCGGTCGGATCGGCAAGGAGATCGCCGACGACTGGCAGCGCGGGGGCGCCCTCGTCACCGCCGAGGACCTCGGGGGCTACTGTGCAGCCGAGGAGCCGCCTCTCGAAGGGACCTACCGAGGGCACAAGATCCTCTGTTCGCCGCTTCCGGGCGGCGGGCCGTCGCTCCTCCAGGCGCTCCGGCTCGTCGAGGAGATTCCTCCGCCGGAGCTGCGTCCCGGGGGCGAGTTCGCTCACAACTCGCCGGCTTTCATCGACCGTCTGGCGCGGATCTTCAAGGTGGTCTGGGCCGACCGGCTCGCCCATCACGGCGATCCCGAGTTCGGCGGCCGCACGGCGGCCGAGCTGCTCTCGGAGTCGTACCTGGCGGGCCTCCGGCGGCGGATGGACGCGCCGATAGAGGCCCCCGAAGCCGCGGAATCCGGCGGTACGACGCAGCTCACGATCGTCGACCGCGAAGGAAACTGCATCTCGTTCTCCCACTCGCTCGGCTACGGCTCCGGAGTCTTCACGCCGGGACTCGGCTTCATGTACAACAACTGCATGAGCGGCTTCGACCCGCGCCCCGGAGGGGTCAACTCCATCGAGGCGGGGAAAGCGCGCTCGACCGCCGTGGCGGAGACAATTCTCCTCAAGGACGGACGGCCGTTCCTCGTCCTCGGCTCGCCGGGGGGGGCGCGCATTACGGCTGCCCTCGTCCAGGCGATCGTCGCCGTCGTCGATTTCGGCATGACAGCCCCCGAGGCGGTGCTGATGCCCCGATTCGACGGCTACGGGGAGCGCACGCTCTTTCTCGAGTCGCGTTTTCCGCTGCCCCTCGCGGCCGAGATGATGCGGCGCGGATGGGAGGTCGCGCAGAGCCCGAAGCCGTTCGGGTTGGTCGGCCGCGTCTACGCGATCGAGTTCCTATCGGATGGACGGCTCGCGGGCGGCGTCGATCCGGGCGAGCCGGGCGCGGCGGCCCGGGGATGACGGCCCCCTGGACGCGGCCCGCAAGGATGGCCGGCAACACAACGGCGTTCACGAGAAGGGTGAACCAGGGAGACACCGAGGCACGGAGAGAGGGTGCATGAACGAAACCGCGAGCCTCCTACGTCTACGCGAGCCGAGGAAGAGGTTCACCGCAGAGGACGCAGAGTTACGCAGAGGAGGGGAATCGGCTTCTCCGCGATCCTCTGCATCCTCTGCGGTCATTCCTCGTCGCTTGGCAAATCGGAGAAGGTGCAGGTACGTACTTGTACCCACGGAGAGAGGATGAGAGGCGGGACCGCTCCTTTCGCTTTGCACTCGGCCGTCAGCCGGGCTGGAGGCTGCTGGCTTCGGGGATGTCGATCGTTCGAAGACCCTACCGAGCGCTCTGCTGTGCCTCCATGCCTCCGTCCTGAGAATTGGTTCGTCGGGAGGAACGAGGGTCCGTAACGATGTTCCGCCGTGTGCAAGCAGGTACCTACGCGGCTCTTCCTATCCCCGTACTCCTCTCACTCCTCAGGATGGACGGGAACCGAAGCGGGGAGCGGCGAGCAGTGCGGAGCCGCGGACTGCCGGAGCAGCCCTCGCCGCTCCTAGACGTCGCGGCTCACCCGCGCCAGCGAGCGGCTGCGAGGCCCGCCCAGAGACCGAAAGCACCAGCGCGAGGATCGGAGGGGAAGAGGAACATGCTCGCTCTCGATGGACCCCCTCTGCGTTACTCCGCGTTCTCTGCGGTTGACTATCTCCGCATTCACGTGCCTGCACACTGTTCCGCTCGCCGGCATCCATCCGAGGCAGGCGTTTGAGTCATGAAGCGCGTCGCCGTCATTGGGGCGGGCCCGCTGGGACTCGAAGCAGCGCTCTACGCGCGCCGGCTCGGCCACGACGTCACCCTCTACGAGCGGGACACCGTCGCAGAGAACGTCCGCCGCTGGGGCCACGTTGCGATGTTCTCCCCCTGGCGGATGAACACCTCCCCCCTCGCACGCGCCGAATTGCGCCGCCGGGGCTGGTCATCGCCCGATCCGGAGAGATTCCCCTCCGGGCGCCAGTTCCGCGAGGGCTATCTCCTTCCGCTTTCGGAGGTCCTCGCCGGCTCGATGCGAACCGGCGTTGAAGTCGCCGGCGTAGCGCGGTCAGGCCTTCTCAAGAACGAGGCGGTCGGCGGTACGCTCCGCTCGGGGCGATCCTTCCGGCTTCTCCTGCGGCCTCGGGGACGAAGAGAAGAATGGGCGGAGGCGGACGTCGTCATCGATGCCTCCGGAGTGTTCGGAAATCCCGCCGCTTTGGGACACGGCGGGCTTCCGGCCCCGGGGGAGGCCGCTCTCGGCTCCGAGATCGACCGCGGACCGCCGGACGTCCTCGGCGCCGATCTCCACCGATTCGCCGGGAAGACGGTCCTCGTCCTCGGGGCCGGACACTCCGCCGCTACGAGCGTCGTCGCCCTGGTCCGGTTGCAGGCCGATGAGCCGTCGACGCGAATCGTCTGGTGCTACCGCTCCGAACGAGCCGCGCCGCTCGACGAAATCCCGGACGATCCCCTGCCGGGCCGCAGCGGACTTGCGCGCGAGGCGAACCGGCTCGCTGGGGAGAGGCCCGGCGGGCTCGAGGTCGTCGCCGGCGTCATGGTCGAGTCGATCGAGCGCTCGAAAGGACGCCTCCTGATCGAGCTTGCGGGCCCCGGGGGACCGCGGCGGATCGAAGCGGACCGCATCATCGCCTGCACGGGCTACCGCCCGGACCACTCCCTCTCCCGAGAGCTGCAATCGCACTTCTGCTACGCATCGGAAGGCTCGATGCGGCTCGCCGCGAAGCTCCTGGGGGCAAGCGCGGACTGTCTCGCCGCGCCGAAGGGTGGGCCCGATCTCCTCCGCCACCCGGAGCCGGACTTCTTCGTCATCGGCCAGAAGAGCTACGGCCGCAATCCCGCGTTCCTCATCGCGACGGGCCGGGAAGCCGTCCGTGACCTCTTCCGCCTCGCCGATGGCGAGGAATCTCAGGATCTCTACGCGGAACCCTCATGGTAACCGTTCATCGGACCAGGCGGCCCGGAGCGGTTACAATTTGCGCGTTCAGTCGCCACGCAGGCTCCCTGAAGAGGGCCTTTCAGGGCGAACGATCCGTGCCAAGCGGGGATGATGCACTCCGTGGTGAGTGCCTGGTTCGCTCCGAGATGATTGCCATGGTGGACGGTTGCCTCTCATGAAATCCGGCGCGCCCCTCGTCGCCCTGAAATCGCTGGACCAGCTCTGGTTCCAGGTGACGGGGACGCTCTGCAATCTCGCTTGCCACCACTGCTTCATCAGCTGCCACCCGCAGAATCACGCCTTCGGCTTCCTCGATCTCGCGACCGTACGGCGGTTCCTCGACGAATCGATCCCTCTGGGTGTGAAGGAGTACTACTTCACGGGCGGCGAGCCGTTCCTTCACCCGCAGATCGCCGAGATCGTCGAGGAAACCCTCCGCATCGGGCCTGCGACCGTCCTGACGAACGGGACGGTGTTCCGCTCCGCCGTCATCGAGCGGCTGGCTCGCGCCGCCGCGGCGAGCCGGTATTCTCTCGAGCTGCGCGTGAGCATCGACGGCCATAACCCAGCGACGAACGACCCCGTGCGCGGGGAGGGGACGTTCGCATCGGCGATGCGCGGAGTGAGCCAGCTCTGTGAGGCGGGCTTCCTCCCCATTCTCACCGCCGTACAGACCTGGAAGGACCGCGAGACCCCGGCGCGTCTCCGCGCTTTCGAGGCGGCGCTCCGGGCCGCCGGCTGCTCGCGACCGCGCGTGAAGATCCTCCCGACGCTCCGGATCGGAATGGAGGAGAAGCGAACTCGAGGCTACGGCGACGACGAGATCGTCACGGAGGAGATGATGGCGGGCTACGACGAGGACCGGCTCATCTGCAGTCACAGCCGCGTCGTCACCGACCGAGGCGTGGCCGTTTGCCCGATCCTCATCGAAGCCGAAGGCGCGCACCTCGGATCGAGCCTCGAGGATGCGTTGGTGCCGTATCCGCTCCGCCACCGCGCATGTTCCACCTGCTACCAGTTCGGCGCGATCTGCTCGAACCCGGGTTCGAGCGGCTCGGGCTGAGAGGAAGAGGAAGAGCCGCGTGGAAAGGATTGCGTTCATCGGAGGCATCTACTCGAACCACATCGCGCTGGCCGAGGCGTTGCCCGACGCGCGCCGCCGCGGGGCGGAGGCGGTCTTTTGCCTCGGCGATTTCGGCGCCTTCGGCCCCCACCCCGACCGCGTCTTTCCGCTCCTCGACGCGCACGGCGTGCGTTGCATCCAAGGGAATTACGACCACTCGATCGGCCACGGGCTCGACGACTGCCGCTGCGGCTACACCGACCCGCGCGACAACCACTACGCCGCCCTCAGCTACCGCTATACCTACGTGAAAACGTCGCCGCCCAACCGCCGGCGGCTCGCTGCGCTGCCGGCGGAGCTGAGGATCGAAATGGCCGGCCGCTCCGTCCTCCTCTGCCACGGCTCCCCGCGGCGGACGAACGAGTTCCTCTGGGAGTCGGCGACCTCGGACGCCTTCCTCGAGAAGCTCCTGCGCGACTACCGCGCCGGAGCGATCGTCGCCACGCACACGGGGATCAAGTGGTGCCGGAGGCTCCCCGGCGGAGGACTTTTCGTCAACGCCGGAGCGCTTGGCCGACCCGAGAACGATGGGACGCCTCGGGTCTGGTACACCATTCTCCAGGCCGCCGGCGGCGAGATCGAGGCCGAATTCGTGCCCGTGGAGTACGACGCCCCGGCCCTGGCCCGGGAAATGCGCGAGGAAGGACTGCCCGAGGAGTTCGTCGAGACCATCCTGACCGGCTGGTGGACGACGTGCCTGGAGGTCCTGCCCGCGAAGGAGAGGTCTCGGGGAATCTACTGATCGCCTTGCCGTCCCCCGGGATGACAACCAGAGAAAGAACTCGTTTCCGTCGTTCGGAAGCCTGGTATCATGGCGGCGCCCTTTTCGGGCTACATTGGGCCGGTGTCCGGCTGGGCCGCCTGGACACCGGAAGAACGTTCGAAATGAAAGGGGGGCGATCGCGCCGATCGGGTCCCCTTCGGGTTGCGAGAGCAGGGGATGCTTTAATGAACCGACGGTCGATTCCAGGTTTCGCTTGGGCCATTGCGCTCGTCTGTCTTCTCCGGCCGCTCCTTCTTCAGCCCATCGGGGCTCAGGAGGTCCTCATCACCGAAATCCAGGCGGTGGGCTCGGGGGGGCTCCTCGATGAGGACAAGGACATCCGGAACTGGATCGAGCTGTTCAACCCGGGCGTCGCCCCGGTCAATCTCGAAGGCTTCTCGCTGACCGACAAGCCGGACAAGACGGCCAAGTGGAAGTTCCCGCAAGTCACACTCCCCCCCCGCGGGTTCATCATCGTCCACGCGTCGGAGAAGAACCGCACCGATCCGGCCGGACCGCTCCACACGAACTTCAAGCTCCACAACCCGGGCGAATACCTGGCGCTTCTCCTCCCGGACGGGACCGTCGTCTCCGAGTTCGCGCCGAAGTATCCACCCCAGGTGGAACACGCTTCATACGGACTCGCGATGGATGCGACGACCCATTCGCTCGTCGGCGCCGAGGCCGAGGTGCTCTCCTTGGTGCCGGGGAGCGATTCCCTCGGCCTTACGTGGACCGCCGCGGACTTCGACGATGGCTCCTGGACGGGCGGCATCGTACCCGTCGGCTACGACAGGCGCACGGCGGGCGCAACGTACGCCCCGCTCCTCGGCCTCGACATCGAGGCCGAGATGTACCGGATCAACGCCTCCGCCTACATGCGGATTCCCTTCGAGGTCCCGGCGGGCGTGCGCGTCGACAACCTCAGGCTGCGCATCCTCTACGAGGACGGATTCATCGCCTATCTCAACGGCACGGAGGTGGCGCGCCGGAACACCCCGGCGTCTCCCTCATGGAGCTCGGCCTCAGCCACGCGCCGCCTGGAGGCCGACGTGCTCGCCGGCGAGGACATCAGCCTGACACCCCACGTGCCGCTCCTCAAGGGAGGCAAGAACGTCCTCGCCATCCACGGGCTGAACGACAACAAGAACGGAGCGACTTTCTTCATCGCACCGCAGCTCGAGGCGCTCACCGTCAACGAAGTGAAGAGGGGAGCCTACTTCTACATCCCGACCCCCACCGCAGGCTGGTCGAACGCGACAGGGGCCAAGGGGCTCGCTCCGGAGCCGCTTTTCTCCGTCCCCGGCGGAGGGTATGCGGACAATCAGTCCCTCGAAATCACCACGGCGTCGCCCACGGCCACCATCCGCTACACGATCGACCGCTCGGAGCCGCGGGAGAACTCCCGCCAGTACACCGGACCGATCGCGATCACGAACACGACCGTCGTGAGGGCCAAGGTCTTCGAGGAAGGCTACGTCCCGAGCGCCGTCGCGTCGCAGACGTATTTCCTCCTGCAGCCGGACGTCGTCGGTTTCAGTTCCAACCTCCCGCTCCTCCTCGTGCACTCCTTCGGCCGGACGAGCCTCCCCGAGGATCCGCTGGTCTCGGTCCAGGCGGCGATCTTCGACACGTTCGATGGCAAGAGCACCTTGACGCAACCGCCCGATTACATAGGAAACACGGGCATGAAAAAACGAGGGTCGAGCTCGTTGGGCTTCCCCAAGAACAACTACAACTTCGAGACCTGGGATGAGAAGAGTCGAGACCTCCAAGTCTCCCTGTTCGGCATGCCGCCGGAGTCGGACTGGTCCATCCACGGCCCCTACTCCGACAAGACGCAGATGCGAAACTTCCTCTCCTACGACTGGAGCAACAAGATGGGCCGCTACGCGGTCCGCTGCCGCCTCGTCGAGATGTTCTTCAACCTGCGAGGGGGAAAAGTCTCGTACGCCGATTACTACGGCATCTACGTATTAATGGAGAAAATCAAGCGGGGAAGGGATCGGGTCGACATCTCGCGCCTCCACGCCTCCGAGAATCAGGAGCCCGCGCTATCGGGGGGCTACATCTTGAAAATCGACCGCTTGGATCCGGGGGACAGTGGCTTCACCAGCTCGCGCGGCCTCACCCACGCCTACGTGGATCCCAAGGAGCAGGAGATCACGCCCCAGCAAAAGGTCTACATCAAACGGTACATTGACCAGTTCGAGGGAGCGCTCTTCGGCGCGAACTTCGCGCACCCGGAGAACGGCTACGCCAAGTTCATCGACGTCGATTCCTTCATCGACCATCACATGCTGGTCGAGGTCACGAAGAACATCGACGGCTTCCGGTTGAGCACCTTCATGTTCAAGGACCGAAACGGAAAGCTGAACATGGGCCCGATCTGGGACTACAACCTCTCGCTCGGGAACGCGGACTACTTGGGCGGCTGGGAGCCGAAAGGCTGGTACATGAACGAGTCGGGCGTCTCCTTCCCGCACTGGCAGAAGTTCTTCACGGATCCCAATTTCGTCAAACGGTACGGTGAGCGGTGGTTCGGGCTCAGGGCGAACCTCTTCAAGGCCGGAACCATCCTCCAGCAGATCGATGAGACCGCGGCGCTCCTGAAGGAGCCGGCAGTCCGCAACTTCAAGAGGTGGCCGACGCTCGGCACGTACGTCTGGCCGAACAAGTTCATCGGGAAGACCTACGACGAAGAAATCGCCTTCATGAAGGGTTGGGCGAGGGACCGCGTCGCCTGGATCGACACGGTCTTCATCCCGGCGCCGACCTTCGATCGCGACCCGGGGCCCGTCGCGCCGGGCACGCTGCTGAGCATCCGGGCTCCGTCGGGCTCCATCGTCTACACGGTGAACGGCCCCGATCCGCGGCTCGTCGAAGGCGACCAGGCGCCGGAAGCGCTCGCCTACGCCGGGCCCATCGCCTTGAACGCCAACTCCCGCGTACGGGCTCGCGTGAAGCGCGAGGGATCCTGGAGCGCCCTCATCGAGGGAACGTTTGTAGTTTCGACGCCTCCGCTCGTCGTCTCGGAATTGATGTTCAACCCCGCGCCTCCTCCCGCCGGTTCCACATTCCGCTCCGACGATTTCGAGTTCGTCGAGCTGCAGAACGTAGGACCGGAGCCGTTCAGCATGGACGGAGTCCAGCTCACGGACGCCGTCAAGTTCACCTTCCCTGTCGGGGCTGTCCCGCCGGTTCCCCCGAACGGATTTGTCCTCATCGTGCGCAAGAGAGCGGCTTTCGAGAGCCGCTACACGGCCGATCGGATGGTGATTGCGGGAGAGTACAATCCGACCCTGGGCAACTCGAGCGGGACCGTCGGCGTCCGCGGCGCGATCGATGAGCCGATCACTCGCTTCCGTTACCTCGGCTCGTGGTACCCGGAGGCCGCCGGCCAGGGCCACTCGATCGTGCCGGTCGACCCGCGCGCGCCGCAGGAGACCCTCAGCACGAAGGAAGCGTGGCGGCCGAGCGCGGCCGCCGGCGGCTCTCCCGGAGAGCCGGATGGGGCGCTCCCGCGGCACCTACAGCTCCCCGGCGACTACAACCAGGACTCGAAGCTCAACATCTCCGACGCGATCGACCTCTTGGGTTTCCTCTTCCTACACGCCCCGCTCCCCTTGCCGTGCCAGGGCGGGATCGCCGCCGGGTCGGGCAATCAGGCGCTCCTGGACATGAACGGGTCCCGCAGCATCACGATCACCGACGCGGTCTACATGCTCAACTACCTCCTGCGGGAGGGACCGCCGCCGGCCGCCGGAAGGGAATGCACGGAGATGAGCGGCTGTCCCGACACGTGCAATCAATAAGGGTAACCGTTCAGACGGGCCTTGAAGGCCCGAGAACGGTTACGGCTTCGCGTTCAGTCGCCACGCAGGCTCCCTGAAGAGGGGGCCCTGCCGTCGGGGGCGATGCCGAGCGGGGATGAAGCACTCCGTGGTGAGCACCTCGCTAGCCCTAGAGAACCCGTCCGGTGAACGGTTACCAATAAGGAATTGACTATTCGGCGGGCGGAGGCTCGGCCCCTTCGTCGCCGGGGTACTCATCGGCCGTGAAGGCGGCGATGAGCATGAGCTGCTCCTCATCGACGCGGGTCGCGTTGACCCCGATCAGGTCCCACTGATCGTACTTGGCGATCAAGTTCTCGAGGTCCTTCTTGGCCCTCTTGCGGGTCGTCATGAGCACCTCGGTGCGGTTGACGATCCGCGCCGGGCGGTACTCAAGGTTGTCGAGGATCGCGTTGATGGCGTTGAGGCGGCCGATGTAGCGGTCCTCGATCTCCTGGAACTCGAAACCGAAGATCCCCGTCGTCGTGGGATCGCCGAGGATCGCATCTCGGTTGGAGACGATCTCCTCCGCCATCTGCACGAGCAAATGCTCGCGAGCCTGGATCAACATCTTGATGGCGTCGCGGCGGCGGTCCGAAGGCGAACCCACTTGATGGTGAAAGGATCCATCGGCGTGGTCGTCTTCAGGTACTTGGTCGGAGCGAGGCATGAATGAACCGATCGTCCAGCTTGTCGCCGGCCCCTCGTTCGAAACGACCGTACGATCCTCGGGTCGACGATCTCGGGTACGCCCCGGCAGAAATCGTTCGGGATCTTAGGCAGGCATCAGCCAAAAGACAAGGGAAAAGGTCGTTCCGAGAGGCCGGGGTACCTGGACAGGGACGTCGGTCAGATTCTAGAAAGGGGAGTCGGGCAGCAGAACTCTAATCCTACGAGAGGGAGACTTTCTAAGGATGGGAATTCAAGGATGGAGGGTCCCATGAAGCCTGAATTCCGTACGTCCCGCCGCCGGTTCCTCAAGCAAACCGCCTCGCTTTCCGCCGCCGCGTTCGGCGCGCCGAGCATCCTCTCGGCGGCATCCCTCAATGAGAGGCTCAACATCGCCGGTATCGGCGTCGGCGGCCAGGGGGCAGGCGATCTCCGGCAGGCCGCCGCGACCGAGAGCATCGTGGCACTGGCCGACGTGGACTCGATGCGAGCCGCAGAGACCTTCAAGCGCTACGAGAAGGCATCGAAGTACACCGATTTCCGCAAGATGCTCGACAAAGACTCCAAGAGCATCGACGCCGTGATCATCGCGACCCCCGACCACATGCACGCGACGTGAGCGCTGTGGTGCATGCAGCTTGGAAAGCACGTCTATGTTGAGAAGCCCCTCACCCGCACGCCTTGGGAGGCCCGCCTCCTGACCCAGGCGGCCGCGAAGTACAAAGTGGCGACGCAGATGGGAAACCAGGGTTACTCTCACGAAGCCACGCGCGTCGCGGCGGAGATCCTCTGGTCGGGCGAGATCGGCGAGGTGCGCGAAGTACACTCCTGGACCGGCGCACCAAGCAGGCCGCAGGGCCTCGCGGCGTGGCCTCCCGAGGAGACGGCGCCCGAAACGATCGATTGGGACCTCTGGCTCGGCTGCTCGGAGCCGAGGCCGTACAGCCCGGCGATCGCTCCTTTCAACTGGCGCGGTTACTTCGATTTTGGCACGGGCCCGTTGGGAGATTGGGCGATCCATATTTTTGGGCCCGCGAACTGGGGCCTAGGGCTTACTGCCCCGGTGAGCGTCGAGGTCATCCGGCAGGAAGGGAAGAGTGCTGTAACCTTCCCGAAGCGATCGGTCCTGCGCTACGAGTTCCCCCCTCGTGGAAACCTGCCTCCGGTGACAATCTACTGGTACGATGCGACGCGCGGCGCCGACCCGTACACGCCTCCGGGCCTGACGCCGGAGCAGCTCGCGACGCTGCCCAACTGCGGACCTCAGATCTCCGGGAGCGATGGCGAGGGCTTCCCGGGAGCCGGAGGGGCGGCTGGGCGGGGGGGCCCCGGCGGATTCGGGCGCGGCTCGGCGCTCGCCGGTCAGATCTTGTCGCAGGGAGACAAGAACGGCGACAAGAAGCTCACGCGTGATGAGCTGATCACCTTGGCGGAATCGTGGTTCGACAAGCTCGACGCCGCGAAGACCGGGAAGCTGAACCAGGAGCAGTTCGTCGCGAAGTTCGGCGAGATCGTTCCCACCGGTTCCGGTACCGGCCTTGCCGGTGCCGGGGGCGGCGGTGAACCAGGCGGGGCGGGCGGGCGCCGAGGTGGCTTCAGGTCGGGGATGTCCGCCGGCGCAAGCCTCTTCACGGCCGTCGACGCCGACAAGGATGGTTTGGTGAGCCGCGGCGACTTCAAGGAGGCGTTTGCGAAGTGGTTCGTAGAGTGGGACAAGGAGAAGGCCGGAGCGCTCAGCGAGGAGCAGATCCGCGGCGGGATGACCGCCGCGCTTCCCCGAACTGATTTTGGCGGCGCGCGCGGTCAGGGCGGCCGCAACCGTCCAGGCGGGCCTGGCGGGACCGGTGGGGGCGAAGCCGCAGGCGGCCCAAGCTCAGGGAACGCTGGGCGGCAGCGCGGCAGCGGTGACAACCAGATCTTCGTCGGCTCCAAAGGCTTCCTCGCCACGCGCGGGCGCGGCGAGGGAGTCCGTCTCCTCCCCAACACGCTCTGGGCCGAGTACAAACTCCCGCCTAAGTGCTCCCGTTCATAAGTCCGGCTAGGGTTTGCCGGAGCGATTTTGGCGTCAGGCGAGGCGAGACGAGGAGGCGATACGGCGGAGAGTATCGTCGACGAGGAGCAACGAAGCATGGCG
>Ga0187893_10001377_pt1 | contig 58815 bp, 52 predicted proteins | sample MA1701074metaG_FD_139574 | JGI IMG/M metagenome (GOLD analysis project Ga0187893, IMG submission 139574) | White microbial mat communities from a basaltic lava cave in the Kipuka Kanohina Cave System on the Island of Hawaii, USA - MA170107-4 metaG ...
ATGCGTTACGTCGTGCTGCCCATCGCAAATCCGGTGATGCGCGAAGCTGTCGACGGGACGCCAGCAGTCAGCATCGAACATCTCATTTATGGGGGCGCTCTGGCGCTCGTCCCGGCGCTCCGTCAGCGGTTCTCGACGTAGTTAGCGTAAGCAAGAGAAGCGAAGCGATCGACACGGGCGCCCACTGGGCGCCCGTTCTGTATTCACCCCTTGCGGCAGCGTCCTGGGGTCGGATCTTGAAATACAACATCTAAATCATGCCGCCTGACTCAATCGCCGCGCAGCGAATTGAGACAGGCGGCAACACTTAGATGTTGTATTTCAAGATCCGACCCCCAGAGTGCGAACGTTTGTCGGCGGCGTGGGCGCGCGCGAGTCGCGCGAGCATTCGATCGGTGTGTTGGTGAGCGAGCGGTTGGCTCACGACGCACCGATTGAAGCTGCTCGAGTTGTCGTCGAGGAGCTCAGCGCAAACCCGCTCCAAGTCGTGGAGCGATTGACCGCTGAGTGGCCTCCATTCGAGCGTGTCATCTTCGTCGGCGCAATCGCGCGCTCGCGCCCCGCAGGGACTGTCGAAGCCTACCGCTGGGACGGCGAGGTCATCTCACAGGATGAGCACGCGGATCGCTCTTCTGCCGACCCCAAAGCGTCGCTGGAGCACACGCTGCTTGTCGCGCGAGAGCATGGCGGCCTGCCTGACGAGATCATCATCGTTGAAGTCGAGCCAGAAGTCGCCGAGACCGGCTCCGGCGCTGAGCTGAGCCCAGCTGCGACGGCAGCGATCGAACGCGCGCGCACCCTGGTTCGCCGCTTGGCGACCAACGCCAAAGCCATCGCCGTCCTCCCGCGATCCGCGTTAGGCGGCCTCCGGCCGGGGCGCAACGAAATAGCCGACTGAGCTGCACAAAGCTCGCTCGTTGGTCCAAATGCTGCAGGTTCGTCCACGCTGCCGTTCTCGTCATGCGCACAACGATACGCTCGATGAGATCGGTACGGGCATTGGAATTCATTCAACGCTGCAAGATGAACGCAAGGAACTGAGCAAGGGCTTCTCACGAAGCTGCCTCCCCACGAGCCGCGCGGTCCACTCGTTAGGGAGCACATCGAAATCGGCCGCCATGGAGGAGTATCAGACATGGCCGAGATGAAGGACTTCACGTGCCGCGCCTGCGGCGCTCAGTTCGACACGCGCGATCGGCTCGACCAGCACAATCGCCGCGAACATGGTGTGGGCCAGAAGTCGCAAGGCGGCGGCGGTGGCCAGTACGGCGAGCGCGGAACTCCGGGTCAGAGTGGGCAGCAATACGGCGGAGCACAAAAGGGAGTCCAGAGTTCGGAGGGTTTCCAGAGCGGTCAGTCCGGCCAGCGCGGCGGGCAGACAGGACAGCCTGGCCAAAGTGGTCAGAGCGATCGCGCAACGGAACCTGACGACGCGGACTTCCAAGAAGAAGGCTAGAAGCCTGTGTCGCGATCGGAGCTCGGAGCTACGGCCCCGAGCTCCGCACGTTTTTGTGTCACCGCGTTAGGCGGCGTGCAGCGAGCGCGTCCGTGCGCATGGCGTGCTCGGCAGCGCAGATTTACGGCACCTATGTTGCCACACGATTGCTCAGCAAACGTCGACAAATACTGAAGGAGTGAACCATGCGAGCGCAGGATCTGATGACGATGTCTCCCGTGTGTGTGACGCCTGACGAGGAACTGCGAAAAGTGGCGCAACTCATGGCGGAAAAAGACTGCGGCTGCATTCCTGTCGTGGACTCGAGCGACAATCGCCGCGTCGTCGGTGTCGTTACGGACCGTGACATCGCCATTCGTGCCGTCGCAGAGGGGAAGGGCCCCAGCACGAAGGCTCGCGACATCATGACGGCCGATCCTCGCTGTTGTCTGCCTGACGACGAGCTGCGTGCAGTGGAGCGCGTCATGGCCGACCAGCAGGTGCGCCGCGTTGTGATCGTTGACGACGATGGCTCTTGCGTTGGCATTGTCGCGCAGGCCGATCTTGCGCGCGCTACCGAAACAGCGCCGGATGTGACCGAGCGCGATGTGGCGCGAGTCGTGGAGCGGATCTCACAACCCGCTTCAGCACTGCTGGCGTAAAGGTCGCATCGCGACGGAGACAGGAGGCCACATGACACACGCTCCGGCGACGTACGAGCAAGTCAGTCGATCGCTGCAGGAGTGTATCGAGGAGTGCTCGATGTGCCATCACGTTTGCCTGTTGACGAGCGCTTACTGCCTGTCACTGGACGTCTCGCACGTCGAGCCTGAACACCAAACGCTGCTAGCCGATTGCGCGGACGTGTGTCAGACGACCGCGAATCTCATGTTGCGCGGTTCTGAGCTGCACGGGTTCACCTGTGCGGCCTGCGCCGCTATTTGTCGCGCATGCGAGAACTCCTGATCGGCGTTTCCCGACGACAGGGCCATGCGCGAATGCGCCGACGCGTGCCGCCGCTGCGCCGACGCCTGTGAGAAGCTGGCGGCGAACGAGAAGCCGAACACTACTTAACGAGGATACCCTATGCAGAACACGCGACACGCACTCATCACAGCGGTATGCCTGGTGGCGCTCGTTGCATGCTCTGGCCGTGATTCGGAGTACGACGACACGAGCGGCGTGCAAATCGACACCGCGGCCGGCGTGATCGATTTGCGCGAGTACACGGAAGCTGAGCTGCTCGGCCTCATCGGCCTCGCCAACGACGGTACGATCGAGCTGGCGAAGATCGCGCAGCAGATGGCGACCACACCCGAAGTCAAAACGCTCGCCGGCAAGGCGATGCAGGGACACACCGACCTGGATAAGAAGGCAAAGGACCTTGCCGCGCAGCTCAACCTAACGCCGAACGTACCGACGGCCGACGAAAGTCTCGCCGAGAATCAGCGTAAGTGGACGGAAGAGCTCAAATCGATGCAGAAGGGGAAGGATTGGGACAAGAAGTATCTCGAGTACGAGATCTCCCGCCACGAGACAGTGCTCGACGAAGTGAACGACGCGCTGAGCCGCGAACAGCGGCCGGAAATGAAGATGTTCCTCGAGACAGTGACGACGCATATCGAGGGTCATCTGCCGGCGTATCGGGAGCAGAGGGATAAGCTCTAAAGGCGCGGAATTGGGGATCGGGATTCGGGAATTGGGGATCGGAGGGCAGAGTAGCCTAACGCTTCCCGATGCCCGACCCCCGATGCCCGTTAGTGTCTTTTGAAGTACTGCACTGCCTGCTCATGCTTCTTCGCCGCGGCGAGTGAGGCGAACGTGCCGAGATTTCTGCGCTTTCCGGTCTTCGGGTTCTTCTTCCGTGAGTAGAGTCGATACTCACCGGACTTTAGTCGCCGGATCATCGCGCACGCCTATGGCTTCTTGGTGACTACTGTACCCGCGCTGGTGCGCGTGTTGCGCGCGATGAGATCACCGTAGTCAGGCATCGTCGTCACGAGGCCGTAGTCGCGCAGATTGCGACTCGATCCAGCCACGAGCTGATCGTTGAGCTTCCCCAGGAAGAAGTCGAACGGGTCTTTCTGATCGCCATCCACGATCTGCAGATCGGTCGCGTTCATTGTGAGCTTTCCGAATCTCAGCACGCGGCCCTGATAGAACATGTAGTTCTTAACGTTCGTCGCCGGCGTCATGCGCGGCACGTTGCGCGGCGTGGTGGCCACGAGGGTTTGCAGCACAACCCCATTCGCGACCTGCACGGACCTAACGCGGCCCTTGATGCGCGGCGGTGGCAATAGCGACTCGGGCGAAAGCAGGAAGTCGTCCTTCACGACTTCGACACCGCGGCCGCCCTTCACTTTCACCATGTTCTGCAGCTCGATCCCGAGGAAGTTCATGAGGCCGCGAACGCCAAGCCCGGCGACCTTCACGTGCGTCGGATGCAGTCGCAGGCGGCCGTCGGGTGTGACACTGATGTTCGACGTGATCCTGAATGGCAGATTGATCGCCTTGTCGAGCACGCCGGTCTGCACCAACTCGTTTCCTTCGACCTTCACTTCCAGTTTCTTGATATCACTCCCTGGATAGTTGAAGACGTAGGTGTTGAGCAACGCCGTTAGGCTCTGCGGTGTGATTGCAACGACCGCCGAGTCCAGCGCGAAATCGAACGACGTTGGATCGTCGAACCACGGCGGCTCGTTAGGCCGAGTGCTGCGCAAAGTCCCGCGCAGGTACGAGATCTTGAGCGTCACATTCTCGTCCACGCGATAGTCGACGTTGCGCATCTCCGACTCGACGGGACCGATCCCCGTCTCGGCGGCGCGCGCAAGAGCACGCGGGAGGGGTCGCGTCGCAAAGCGTCCCTGCGCGACGACCGTCGTGGCGTCTGAGACGACACCGAACGCGAAAAAGCCCAAGAGACCTAAGGATTTCTGCGCAGTGCGCCTGGCTGTTTGCATGCGCGATAACCCTGCATCGTCCGGGCCGCAGGCTGGGCGAGCTCAGGTGGTACGGCTATTCCAGTCGAGCTCGCTTAGACGCGTGCTGCGTCAGTCGGTGTGCCGCCACTCGCCGACCAGCCGCGGCGTCTCCGTCGGCTGACTGGATCCGCCCACGGGTTCCATCGTTAGGCCGCACAGGTCGACGAAGCCGCCGTCCGTGATAACGTCAGCCACGGCGAGGATCGCCGTCGCGCGCCCGCTGGCGTCGGTATTAAACGTCCCCATCGAGAGCGGCTGCTTCCCCTTACGAATTGCCCAGAGCTGATACGTCTTTCCGTCCGGAGCGCGCGGTACGTTGAAGGCCGTCACGATGAAGATGTTGCGCGTGTGGTTCCAGAAGACGCGCATCGACGGCTTCTCGCCTGTTGGGCTGAGCGAGACAACGTGCACTTCCGGGCCAAAGAACGCCGCGATCGTGGAATCACGCACGGCGAGGTCCGTTCGCACTTGCTCGAGTTCTTGCGCTAGACGGGCGCGCGCGGCACGCTCCGCGCGCAACGTCCGACCAGCCATCACTGCCAGCGTTAGGCTTGCCGCGGCCGCGAGCCAGGGCACGACGCTGAATCGCCTGCGCCGCGGTTGAGCGGATCCGATTGGTCGCACGTCGCGCGCTTCGCGCAGCACACGCTCGCGCAGCTCGGCGCTTGGGCCGCCCTGCGACGCCGCGCCATAGGCGAGCATTGCAGCGGCTTCGCGCAGTTCGCGGACGTCGCCGCGGCACGTCGCGCACGCCGAGAGGTGCTGCTCGAACGCGGCGCGCTCGCTCTCATCCAGAGAGCCGATCGCGTACGCGGCCGCAGCCTCAGCCCACTGTTCGTGGCCGCTCATGCGGATGCCATGTCGCTGGACCGCTGCGTTAGGACGGACCGCAAGTGACGCATCGCAGCTTGAAGACTTTCTTTTACGTAGCTCATTGGTGCTTGCAGCTCAGCCGCAATTTCGGCGACAGCGAGACCGCCGAAATATGCCAGCGCGAGAACGTTGCGCTGTGCGTCCGGTAACTCCTGCAATGCCTGAGAAACCGCCAGCTCGACGGATCCTTTGTTCGCCGCCGCTTCTGACGACTCGAATCGTGCGCCTGTGTCGCAGCGCTTCGCGCCTCTCTGCGCGACAGCTTTCGCACGCACAGCGCTCATGAGCGCAGAAAAGAACTCTCGAGGAGCGCCGGGGCGACGCTCGTGCTCGTTCCACGCCGCTGCGAACGAAAGCGTCACGACTCGCTCCGCTTTCTCGCGGTTCGCTGTGATCGAGTAGGCCAAGCTGTACGCAACGCCACCAAAATGGTCATATAGCTCACCGAGCGCGCTCCGTCCTCCCACTCCAAGCTTGGAATCGCTCGGTTGGGCAGGATTCGGCCTCGCCGGAGTAAGGTCAACGGTCATTCAGGAACAGGGAATATCGGAATGCTACGCCGCGTGAGCCGTTGTGGATTGGGTGGGAACGGCCGAGGAATGCCGAGACCAGAGTCTGTCGAAGATGACTCCGTAGGCGGCGAACAGCGGAAGGAACAGCGCGAGCTTGAGTGAGTCGACAGGCCTCAGACCCCGCACAGTGATTGCCAGGACGACGACGGCGAAGAGCAACCGCGCCCACCACATACGGTTACCGACGAGTTTGAGAGACGCGACGTAGATCAGTCCAGCGGCCAAGCCAGTCGCCGCGCCAAGGAACACGACCGTCATGGAGCCGCCTAGCGAGAATCCAGGCGGAGTGCCCTGGGCCATGGCGATCCCGCGCATTGCGACGCGTCCGCCGACGCCGAGGAAGGCCGTGCCGAGCGCGGCTCCGAGAAAAGCGCCGTAAAACCATGGCGCGAAAGAAGCACGACTCAGCATGCAAGTCTCCCGCGAGAGAGTCGTCGAACGCGGGAGTATGGGGCGGCCATCGAGGCGCGGCAACGCCTCGCGCCGCTATGCGGCGGAGCGTCGACGCGAAAGCAGGACGAGAGTCACTGCCACGTTGAACAATGCCTGGAGCAGGCTGAAATCTCCGGCCCAGTGGCTGAGAGAGAAGTCGTAAGCGACCCAGTGGCTGAGGCCGAGCAAGGCTGCAGCGAGCGGCGCACACAGGATCGCGGTGCTTGCGGCGTTTGGCCGGTTCCAAAACGCGCGCAACCACGTGAGTCCGAATCCCACGCCGACGATGAGAGTGAGCAAAGCATGAACGGCTTTCATCGGTCCTCCGCCGACCAAGACGAAAGTACTTTATACCACAAAGCTTTCATCAGCAAGGGCAGTTTGCCGCGGATGCCGCCGATTGTCGCGGAAGAAAAGCAAATCCGCGCATCAGCGAAAACCCGCGGCAAACTACTGTTGTTAAGCCGTTTACTGCTTCGCAGCGAGGGCGACTTTACGATCCGAATTGATGAACGCGACCAGGGCCGAAACCTCTTGCTGTTTGAGATTCATGTTCGGCATGCGCAGGTCCTTCACAGTCGGCGGCTTGATGGACGGATTCGCCAGGAATTCCGCGAGATAGGTGGGCGCGAATCTCTTTCCGGTCAGCTCCGGAGCAAACTCGCCAAGTTCCGCTTTGGAGTCGCTGTGCGTGTGGCACGTAACGCACCCTTTGGCGACGAAGAGTCGACGCCCACGCTCGTCCGCCGGCATCACAGGAAGCGTCTTCGTGCTTGCTTCGAGCGCGCGCATTGGAATGGATGCGACTCTGCTCTTGCCGAATCCGCTTTCGATCGTCACCGCCCAATCACCGGCGTTAGGCAATGTGAGCGTAGCCGAGTACGTGCCCGGTTGACCTGGCGGTGCTGCCTTTGCCGCCACCTCGATCTTCGCATTTCGCGAGCGCGCGATGACGGAACCGCGTAGATCGCTCAGATAATTGTCGCCGTGCTGACGGACCGTGTATGTCAGCGTGATCGGTTGCCCAGCCACGGCGTAGTCGGGCAGGTCCTGCACGCTTACAACGGCCCAGCCTCCGGCATACCGCGCGAAAGCTGTAGCCACGAGCAAGACAGGGAGCACTACAATCCAGCGTTTCTTAAGCATGATCGACTCCTCTCGAATGGCGGAGACTGCGCGTCACTCCTTTGGATGCCGCGTCGCTCTCCAATGCTGCACGGCAGCGGCCGCTCTACTGTAGTTCAGCCAGCCGGCGCACTTCGGATGGATCGCCCGTTAGCTCCCACCGGATAAGCGTGACCGGGATCATGCCGGCCGCGTTGAAAGCATCCGTGAAGCTCTGGAGCGTGAAGTTCGCGCCTTGCTGGCGTGCAAGGTCGCCGATCAACTGCTCGATCTGAATCTTGCCGATGATGTAGCTCGTCCCGTAACTCGGCTGCTGCAGATAAAGGTGCTGCTCACCCGAGACCGTGTTGCCATCCTTGCGCAGCCAACCGCGCGGCGTCCATTGCGACGTGAAGTTGACCGCTTCCTGCAACGTGAATTCGTTGGCGTGCATGCGGAGGTCGCCTAACGCGCGCGCCGCGCGCTGTGCCAGCAGAATCCATATGAGCTCGCGTGAGCGCGGGCGGGCATCGAAGAGTCCCACGTGCATCATCATCTCTTCCATGGCTGTGGCCATGCCTTCGGCGCGATCATCGAAGATGTTGTAGAGCAACGGACCGCGCCGGATTACGCTCGCGTGAGGTTCCCTCGCCATGCGCGCGAGATCGAACCAGTGATAGCCATGCGTGCGCATAACGACGGGGTCCCGATAATCCGCCTGCGTGAAGAACTCGCGCAGGCTGTCGGGGACGCCGGCGTTGTACGTCCCGATGCGTGCGCGTAGCGCGCCATCCATGTAATCGCGGATCGTGACCACGTCGTGATCGGCGAGGAACTTCATGTACTCGGTGACGGCCGCGTTGAAGCGACGAGTGTGCTCCTGCGCGCTCGCCACGAGCTGTTGCGCAGGCAGCGCGCGATTGCGCTCCTCTTCGAGGCGCAGCGACGCTAGGGCGCGCGCGAGCTCGCTGCGCATGATCCCCACCTGCTCCTGCCACGAGAATGGGACGAGATGCACGTTGGCGAGGTACCAGTTGTAGTCCCCGACGCCGACGCCCGATGGCCCATTCTTAGAGGCGGCCTGCGACTCGAGCCATGCCACGAACGAATCGGTCGCGGCTCGGGCTAGCCTAACGTCTTGTCCAAGATCCGCGTTGCCGCTCACCGCGCTGTCCAGGGACGCCAGATCCCGGCTCTGCTCTTCGAGTGACCGGATCCCGGCCACCCACAGATCGCGCGCGTTGCCGGTGAGGTTCTCGCGCGCATGCCGAAGCGCGGCGGGAATGCCCTTGAGCTTCGTGCCGAGATCGGTTGCCTGCTCGGCGGACAACGGGAACTGGTACGTCCACAACTCGATCGCACCAAACGCGACGGGCCCTTCGCGCGCAGGTACGTCGCTCTGCGATGGGAAGATCGACACGTAGAAGGCGGGATTTCGCGACCACGGCTTGAGCACACGATTGTCGAACTCCATCCCGCTCATTTCGGCCCTAACGATGTGATAGTCGACCTGCTGCGGCGTCGACCAACCTGTCGTGTCTATCGCGGCGAGGCGGCTCTGATATGTGACCAAGTCACGTTGTTGCGTCGCCATGGCGCTCGCGGAATAGTCGGCGACGCCATCGACAATCTTCGGCTTCTGAAACGCTCTCCATTCGTTGAAGAGAGTGACAAGATCCTCGTACCGGACCGCGCGCGCTGGCGACTCGGGCGCACACGCGGACATGACGAGCGTGGCTAGTGCTAATTGTGGGAGACCATTTCTCATAAAGCGTAGGCGCGGACGAACGCGGCAACAAAGGACTCACGCGGACAACAATTGACAGAAAAAAGCCGCGTGTGGCAATGAGCGGCGCGTGAGCGCCGCTGTTGTCAACCAATTCGTCCGAGTTTGTCCCGGCTCTCTTGGCGTTCGTCCGCGCTGTCGCTTTTGATTCGGCGCGCTATCTGGGCAGCCACCAACTCGCCTTCACTAGCCAGATGTTGTCCGGCCGGGAGTCGAAGAGCCCGTTCCAGTCGCGCGAGAATGCGAAGTTGCCTAACGGGATGCTGTTGTTGCGGCTGTGTGTCCACGCAACGTACAGCACCGATCCAGGACGATACTCCCAGCGGAACAGCGCACTCCCGCGCAGCGAGCGGAAGTTGAAGTCGGGATTCGGCAGCGTGAACGTGCCTGCGGGTCCCCTGCCGTCCGGATCGATTGTGTACTGCGTAGCCGTGCCGCTCGCGTCGGTCTGGGGAGTGACCGTGCCCTTGTCCTTGCCGAATGTGCTGAAGCTGGCCCCTCGTGGTGCGTCGAATTCCTTGAAGTCGTAGTAGGCGCCGCTGGCGATGAGCGGTTGCGCGTAGAGCTCGAACGTCATCGTCGGGGAGAACGTCAGGTTCACGCGCGTATCGAGCGCGATCTGCTTCTGGTCCAGGCCGGAGACGATGTAGCGCGACCCATAGAAGCTGGTCGCCATCGAATCGCGCACGGCTGTCACATACTGAAGGATCGAGCCCGATGCATCCCAGGATGGACCCACTGACATCATGACCCGCGACGACGGTCGATAGCGCATGAAGATGCCGAGGTTAGTCCCCCAGCCACCGGACTCGTTCGTCGCGAAACCGGCGTCGACGCTGACGCCTAACGGCTTGCGGAAGTCGCTGGAGACGCTCATCTGGACGAAATCGCCGCCGAGTCGTTGTACGACCGGGCCACCGCGCAGCAGACGATCGTCCATTACAGCCGGTCGCCAGATGTAAAACGCGCTGTAATTCCAGAATTGCGGCGTTGTACTCGAGATGAAGAAGTGCGCCTGCGCGTCATTCATGTCCCCGTCGGAGTTTTGCTGCCGCTGACCGCCGGCGATGATGCTGAACTCGCGATACCATTTGCCGGGCTTGGACCAGTAGCGGAACATGTTCGCGCTATACCACACATAGTCCGCGCGCTGTAGCAGGGCGACGTCGTTCGTCTCGAAGCCAGGCGTGCGCGCGTTGACAGTGGTTTCCCACATCCAGTTCCCGGCGTCCTTCGCGAGACGGGAATAGAATCCGCCGCCGCGCATGATCGTCGCTGTCGAGTCGAGCGCGTTACTGAAGAAGCCACCTGCGCTGCGCGCTTCACGGTCAGGCCGCTGATAATATCGCGCGCTGGACCGCTGCCGAGCATAGACGACGCGCGGATCCCCTTCGAGGTTCGAGATCGCGGTGACGCCGCTCCAACTGTACGTGCGATTCTTCCAGGAATATGTCCAATCGGCGCCGATCACCTCTGCGTGCTTCGTTAGGCGCGGTGTGAAGGCTTCGTCGAGGTTGCGCGTGACAGACGAAACGATGCCGCCGAGAACAAATGCGCCTTGCTTGAGGTCCTTGCGCACTCGGCCCACGAAATAGTTCGCCAGCGGTTCGACCACGCGACTCGTGCGCGAACCGTCCGCCAGCTGGACGGTCGCCTCTTCACGGTTCGTCACAGCGTCCATGAGTCCGATCGTCCAGCCATTCGACGTACGCCCGGTGATCTTGCCGGCGCCGAGGATCGTCGTGGCCTCGGGAACGTCGGCGAACGGGCCTGAGGAGTACGCGAGGTCGGCGCCAGTGGGCGCGCGGCCGACGCGCCGCGAGTAAAACGCGCTCAGCGACGACACGTTGCTGCAGAAGAAACAGCTGAAACCACCGAAGCCGAAGACACCGGAGCTGGCGACGAAAAATGGCCGGCGTTCTGGGAACGAGGTCTCGAAGGCTGTCAAGTTGACGACCGCAGGATCGACTTCCACTTGGCCGAAATCGGGATTGAACGTCGCATCCAGCGTTAGGTTCGAGCTCAGGAGGTACTTGAGGTCGAGCCCCGCGCGTATGGACTCCTCGCTCCCCGAGTTGAACGGATCGTTAGGTTGGCTCGCCAGGTGCGATGACTTGGCCGCGATGTAGGGCAGGAGCTCCAGGTGACGCGCGGTTTTGCGGATTTCCAGTCCGTCGAGATGCCCGAAACGATTCGGCCCGCCCGGTTCGTTCTTTCGCCAGAACGCCCACTGCTGCCACTCGTTCGTGCGCTGGATATAGCGCCGGATTTGCAGTCCCCATGTTTGCTTGGGCTGGCCGCCGAAGCGCAGCTGATTCAGGGGAATGCGCAGTTCCGCGCTCCAACCTTCCGAGTCGATGCGTGCGGCGGCCTGCCAGATGGGATCCCAGCCGGAGTCGCAGCACGAAAGACCTATTCCAAGCTCATCGCTCTTGGATCCTGACGGGTTAACCTGGAAGAATGCACGACCCAAGTGATCGTGGAAACCGTCGATGACGATCTGAATGAAGTCGGAGTTGAAGTCTTCGTCGCGCCTAACGAGGCGAGTCGTGACGCCGGCCGCGCCCTTGCGGTCGGAGAGCTTGGCGTAGACGTAGAGCGCATCGTCGTCGATGAGGAAGCGGAATTCGGTGCGCTCGGTGCCCGGCTTCCCCTCGTCCGGGTCTGTCTGGGTGAACTCAGTGACCGGTTGTGCCGCGGCCCACGCCGAGTCGTTGAGCACGCCGTCGATCTCGATGGGGCCGGCGCGTCGTGCGGCGTGCGCCGTCGGGACCGGGACTTCGTGGCCACGATCCAGCGCACGACCATTACTCGCGGTTTGTGTTGTCTGAGCTGCCAGGACGCAGGGAATAGTTAGGCAGAAAAGCGCGGCAGCGCGCAGGCGGTGTGAAGACAAGACAGATGACATCGGCGGGGAGGAAGCGGTTGTCCGTGCCAGAGCGCCAGTGCTAGATTTCTAGCATTCTGCTAAATTCTTAGCACGCCCGCGGCGTTTTGACAAGAGGGAAATTTTCTTGTCGACTGCGGCCTCTTTTAGATGCTTCCAGGCGCGAAAACGATCACGCGTGCAGCAAACTCACCGGCCGACAGATGTCGGAGTTCGCGTTAGGGTTCGCTGAACTGTTTCGGCGGCAGCGTCTGCAAGAACATGAAGATCGAGCGCAGCTCACCGTCGGACATCTGGCTGAAGTATTTCCACGGCATGCTCTCGGATAGCGCAGTGCCGGCAGGACGTTTTCCCTCACGCATCGCGCGCATGAAGTCAGCTTCGCTGTATTGTCCGATTCCGGTCGGCGTGATGTTCGCGACCGGAGGATCGGCGGGAGCGAAGCCAGGACCACCGGAAAACGATGCGCCGTGACACCCTTGGCAGCCGGAAATGGTTGCTAGGTAGCGACCGTACGCGACGCCCGTCGTCGTATCGACGGCTGCGACGTGCGGCGTGCGCGGTGTCGTGTCGGCTGCGAGTGGAAACTGTCCCAGACCGAGCACGATGCGGCCGACGATGCGGAGCTTCGTGGGCCGCACCTCGCGGTCCACGGCCGGCAGTTGCTTGAGATACGCAATAATCGCCGTCACATCCTGATCGGAGATCGTGTGGAAGACCTCGCTCGGCATGATCAGGAGCGACGTGCTGTCGCGCCTAACGCCATGGCGAATGGCGCGCTCCCATTCGACATCGCTCAGCGGCGGGTTACGGCCCCCTTCACCGCGTGTGAGGTTAGACCCGACCAGCAAACCGAAGAGTCCGGCGTCGGCGACTACGTTGCCGCCCAGATCGGCGCCGTGACATTGGCCGCACGGAAGCGAGTGAACGAGGTGCGCGCCGCGCGCAAGCGTCGCGCTGTCACTCGGGATTGTGAGCGACGGCTCGGCAGCGACCTCGTGCCGGCGCGCCAGCTTCCTCCCACTGAGCGCGTAGAGTGCGCCCAGTGCGACGAGGGCGAGTGCGAGGAGACTGCCTAACGTGATGCCGATCCACTTGAGGACGCGCTTCACCAAGGCTCCAGGGGCTATTTAGGGATGGGTTTGAGCGGCCAATTTGGTTTGTCCCTGGCGCAGTCGGCAATGAGCATCTGGAGACGACGTAACCGCGTCTCCTCTTGTTTCGCGCTCGTCACCCAGTGGATTGTGGCCTTTCGTCGCGACGGCGCGTGGCTCGTGAAGTATTGCCACGCCTTTTTGTTGGTGCGAAATCGCCGCTCATATGTCGGCGGAAACGTCGTGGGCCAGCTCTTGACCGAATAACCCGCGTTCGTTGCGTCGCGCGCCTCGAAGGCTGCAAGACCCGCCGGTCGCATCAGGCCGGCTTTCGTGAGCGCAGCAACTTTCTCGATGTTGACCGCGCTCCATCCGCTCCGCGGCTTCCGTGGCGTAAATCGGATCGCATAACGCTCCTCGTCGCCCCACGGCCGGATGCCGTCGATCCAGCCGTAGCAGAGCGCCACGTCGACTGATTGAGACCACGTTAGGCTCGGCTTTCCGGTGTGAACCTTGTAGTAGCCGACGAGAAGCTCATTGGCGGTCGCGTGGTTCTTCTCCAGCCACGCGCGGAACTCGTCAGGTGTCTTGAAAAAACGTGCCTTGCCTGACGCCATGCCTAACGAGGCACTCGCATGTCAGGGCGTGACACTGATTGCCGAGGTGCCAGTCACGCCATTCTCGGTGCAGATGGCCACGATCGTGGAGTTTCCCGGCGTCACGCCGGTAACAGTGCCGTTGCTGCTCACGACAGCGACCGAGGCGTTCTGACTGGCCCACGCGACGGGAGCGCCGGCTATCACGTTCCCCTTCTTGTTCAACACGGCGGCCGCTAAGGTCACCTGTCCGCCGACTGGAATTGTAGCTGCGGCGGGAGTGACTTGAACGGAGTTACACTTGTGACCGCCCGGAATGCCCTTCCCGGCGAGGACATCATCAACTGGACGGAGCTGAGTCGTCGTGGTCGGTGCGGGTTCACAGGCAGCAAGCACAAGTGCAGTGAGTAGTGCGAGCCGAGGCGTTGTCGGTTTCGTATAGTTCCTCCTTACTGCACCCAACCCAACGAGAACTCGCCGCGCGAGGGGCCACCGAGCGCCGGAAAGCATCGCCTGATGCCAACAAAAAGGAAAGCCCGCCCGCGTCACGACGCCGGCGGGCTTACTCGAAGCATCAAGTTCTCTAGTGCCTACGGCGTCACGCGCTTCGGCTCGAGCTTCGCCGCCCACAGGCCGGAATTGAAATCTGTGAAGAGGATCTGTCCCTTCCACGGCATCGCGTTCATCACGAACGACGCATTCGCGGTGAAGCCCTGCGGATCGAACGGCTTGAAGACCGCGATCTCGCGACGCTGTTCTGCGATGTTGCCTAACAACTCGCCTGAGACGTCCACGATGCGCACGCCACCGTCATAGTACGCCTGATACAACACGTCGTCTTCCACGATGATGTCGTGCGAGCCGTAATCCTCCAGGTGATAGCGGCCGACCTTTTTGGGATGCATCGGGTCGGTGAAGTCGACGATGTGCGTGTAGCCGCCTGACGTTTGAGCCACGCCGCCCGCGGTCGTCATCGATCCGCGATAGTTCGTCCCCTCCCACACGCGCCCCTGCCGCGCCATCTCTTCGTCACCGATGAAGAGATACGTCTTCCCGGTGGATTTCTGGTAATACGGGAAAATTTCGTGGCCGCTGTTCACGGGGAACACGGTGATGAGCTTCGGCTTCTCGATCGTTCCGCCGTACTTCCCATTCCCGACATCCACAACGACAGTTCCGACACCGCCTTGCGCCGAGTACGCGATACCGTCGCGCACCCAGAGGTCGTGCAGGCGCGCGTTCGGATGCTTGTACTCGCTCGTGTACTTGGGGTTGTAGATGTCGCGCACGTCGATGATGACGTATTTCTCGCCACCCGAGACGGCGAAGAGATAGTCGTTCGTCGCAAAGGCGTTGTGCACGCCGCCCGTTAGGTTCTGATCAAAGGTCGACGCGATCTTCGGGTGCGCCGGATTGGCGAGATCGAGAATCACGACACCGTTCACCCGATTCGACGCGCCTTCTCTCGTTAGGACGCCGTACCGCCCGTCCGGCGAAACCGTCACGTCGTTGATCGTGCGCGCGTCGACCTTGATCGAGTCCGTCTTCACGATGTTGTTCATGTCCGTGATGTCGAACACGATCGCGTAGCCATCCGCGCCCCACGTTCCCACTAGGCAGTAATCCCGCCCGTCCTTACCGGTCCACGGCCACAGGTCGGATGTGTGCGTGCGATTGATGTTGCCGCGACCCGTAATCGAGATGCGCCGCCTGACGTCGCGCGGCTTGACGTCCACCACGCTGCGCGCGATCGCTGGTCCCGACTGCGCGACGATCGTGAAGCGACCAGGATGATTCGCCGTGAATACCGTGCGGTCGACGACGTAGTCGATGATCCCCGGGCCGCCGGGCGCTACCGTCGTGTCGTCCGGCGTATAGATGTAGCTCCAGGCGATCTTTGCATCCGGGACGGCAGCGCCGTTCGCGCGTTTCGCCGTAGCTTCGAGCTTGACGACGTCGCCGGTATTGATCGTCGTTTCTTTGAGCTGCATGTCGACACGCGCGACGGGATTCGCGGCGACGACGTACGCCTTTTGCGCCGATACTCCCTCAGCTTCCACCGAGATCGTGACGTTTCCCGGCTTGAGCGCGGTCACGTTGCCGAAGCGGTCGACAGCAGCGACGCTAGCGTCCGACGTGCGCCATGTAACTGTGAGTCCGAGTCGCGGAGTGCCGTCCGCGTGTGAGCCAGCGGCGGTGTGCGCCAGCATGGTGCCGACGTAAAGGCGCCCCGGCTCCGGATTGATCTCGACTTTGGACAGCGCGGGCCATTCGACGAGAATGGGGATCTCGAGCGTGATCGTTTGGAAGTCGCGTCCCGTGATTGATGTCGCGACGGCAGTGTACGAGCCGGCGCGTCGCGCGGTGACGTGCCCGTCACCGAAGGACAACGCCATGCGTGGCGCGCTCAGTCTGACCTGAGCATCGGAGATGACGTTTCCTTGCGCGTCGTACGCTGTGACCTTGAGCGGCAGTGACTGCCCCGCCTTGAGCGTGAGCCGCGCGGGCTCGGCGACAAGTTTCGCGACGACTGGCTGCTGCGCGTTGAGGGTCGATACCGCGAGAAAGAACGCGATCGCGCTGGCTCGAATGGCTCGCATACATACGAGGGGTAAGGGTAGGCGATAGGGGGAGGCGCCGAGGGCATAAGAATACTCCCAAACCGCTCGCGTCGCAGCAATCGCCAGCGCGCGACTGGGTTCGGTCTCGCCGCGGCTTTTGGATATTGCGGTGACGACCTGGGAGTGCCTAACGCGGATTTTCATCCCATAACGCGAAAGCGACTGACCCGCCTAACGTGAAGTCACTCTTGCGAGTGTCATCACCATGTCAACACGCCAGAGGCGTATGAGCAATGACGGCAGGTCAGCCGCCATTGCCATCATACGACTTTTTGTTTATTGCGCAAGAGGGAATTTTTCGGCCGTTCAGTCCGGCAGTGCGAGAGAAAATTTCAAAACAAAGAAAGAACAATTCGCGTGCCTCCGCGAGCATCCGCGGTGAAGACTTTGACGCGCTCAGTGTGGGGATGCGGGCGGTTGCCACGCGGGACGAACTTGCGGCACGGCTTCCATCAACAGCGCGAGCGCGCGTCGCAGCGCGACTTCACCCGCGTCAGCGCCTTTGTAATGACCTAGGCGCACGACTGTCATGTCATGCGTTGGAATGATGATCCCGCTCTGGCCTCCCGCTCCAGCCATGTAGTACGCGTCTTCCGGAATCGGAAATGTTTTGGTGCGGTTGAGCCAAAAGAACCCACCATAGACCGGTGCTGACCATGCGGGCGCCGGAGTCCGAACGAAATCGATAAACTCGCGCGATAGAAGGCGCTCTCCGTTCGCCACTCCACCGTTGAGATAAAGAAGTGCGAGACGCGTCCACTCGCGCCCAGTCCCAAGCTCGTAGCCCTGAAGCAAGAAGTTGCCGTACGGGTCCGTCTCGAGCGTGAAGTTGCGGATGCCGAGTTTGTCGAAGAGATGACGCTGCGGGTACGTCAGATAATCTTCGCGCTGCGCCTCAACCGCTTTCTTGACCAGATAGTTGATCGTGAGTGGGTCGCTGTTGCGATAGCGGCCAACTGTATTGGGTGGCCACTGCGCTGGCCGCGTGATGGACCAGTGGTGCGAGTCGGCCGCGCCAGTGTACACGTACAGGTGATCCGGATAGCCACGCGATCGGTCGTAATCCGGATCCTGCGGCGCCACGAAGCGCAGGCCGCTCGACATGCGCAAGATGTCAGCGATGCGGATCGTGCGTCGAACGTCGTTACGCTTCTGCCATTCTTCCACGGGAGCCGGCGCCCAGAGGTCGTATACTCCTTCCTTGATGAGCTGCCCCATGAGCGTCGCGGTCAGGCTCTTTCCCATCGACCAACTTGGCAAACGAGTTGTCTGCGTGATCCCTGGGCCGTATCGCTCCGCGATGATGCGACCCTTGTACGTGACGACGAACGCCGCTGTGAGCCCAGCGGGATCGAAGGCGGCTTGCACAGCCTGATCGACCTTTGCCTGATTGATCTCAGTTGGCAGTGGCGCGTTAGGCAGGAGGTCGCCCATTGGCCATGCTACTGCAGCGGGGTCGAGGAGCATCGAACGGACCCTGACCGGCGTGAAGAAGACCGAGTCCCGGCCGCGCGGCAGGGTGATGCATCCCTGGTCGCCGAACTGCCGGGCCGTCCGCTTGACGCCATTCGGCAGCGTAACGGTCACCGAGTGCCGCGCACGATCGACGACGGTATCAGTGACCTGGCGCCGTTCTTCGGCTGTCACGACGAAGTAACCGTCTTCATCGGCCGACGTCTTGAGGTCGCGGCCAGTGATGAACACCGCATCGCAGAGAATCTTGGCGAAGCCGGCGACTGCGTGCTCGAGTCCATCGCCCGGCGGCGGTTCCCACTTCGTCGGCAATTCGGCCGGCGCTGAACGCGACTGACTCTGCGCGACCGGTGGGACGATCAGCAGCGCCGCTGTAAGCGACGCGAGGAAGAACGCGCGCACGACCCGCCCCCTGTGTTGAGAGCCGCGTCTAATAGATGCGGCGCGCGAGTGCGTCGCTATGCTGCGCGCGAAGATCTTTCTTTACTGCTGTGCTCGACGCGGCTGCCCTCCTCGAGCTGCCTCGCCTTGCGACGCCGGGGATGCACGATCAAAAAGCCCCAATCCCTCGATGATCAGATAGATACCGCTGCCGCCGAAGAGCAGCGTCATGACGACCATCTCCCGACCAGCGCGCCAGAACGCGACGCCGGCGCCTAACGCGGCCGCGGCAAGCGTAAACACCACTAGCGCCAGCCCTCTCCGGACAGTATTGCCAGTAAACATGCGACCTCAAGGCGGATCGATGACTCACCCCGCTTGAGTGACGATCCGCTCGCGCCCTCGGCACTGGCCGGGAACGCTTGGCACCTTGTGCTCCGGTCCGGTTCATGCGTAGCTAGAGTCACGAGGGAGACCTCGTGGCCGCGCTTCCGGATCCTATGACTGACACGACCGAACGCATGCGCCGCTTTCGGCGGCTGTCGCTGCCGACGCCCGTATTTGCCCCAACCTCCGAGATGGAGGTTCCGGAGCTCAGCCCGACGCCTGAACGTGCGCCAATCACGGCGACGACTGCAGCACTCGTCACACTCGCATTCCTGGGAACGTGCGTCGCGCTCTATGTGGGCCGCGGGCTGATCATGCCAATAGCCGTGTCGGTCATGCTGGGCTTTCTCTTGCGGCCACCAGTCCGCTGGCTGCGCAAGCGGGGCTTAAGAGAGCCGATCGGCGCCGGCGTCGTTGTGCTCGGCGGCGTGCTCATCGTCGTTGCGATCGCACGTATTCTCGCAACGCCGGCAAGCATTTGGCTGGAGCGGGCCCCGGCCGTCATCGAAAGCGTTTCCCGCAAGCTCCAGAGCACTGGCGGACCTGTGGCGCAGATCGAGGAGACGGCGGCCAAAGTCGAGCAGATCGCCACGGGAGCACAACCGCCAGCACGACAGGCAGTCACGCCGATGCCGCAGCGCACGCCGCTCCTGCGCCGAATGTTCGGCAACCTCACTGATTTCGTCGGCGGGGTGTTCAGCGTGATCTTCCTCACGTACTTCCTGCTGGCGTCGGGCGACCTGTTCATGCGCAAGATGAGCGACATGATGCCGCGCGGTCGCGCGCGGATGCCGCGCGAGATCTCCCTGGAGATCGAGACCTCGGTGTCGCGCTATCTGCGCACGGTGACGTGGATCAACATTGGGCTTGGGCTTGCGACGTGGGGCGTGCTGGCGGCTTTGGGGATGCCTAACGCGGGCCTCTTCGGTCTCATCGCCGGCGTGCTGAACATCGTGCCGTACCTCGGCGCTGTCGCGACCGCCGGAATTATTGGGCTCGCTGCTGTTGCCTCATTCGAATCGCTCGGTCACGCGCTGCTCATGCCCGGCGCGTTTCTCCTGCTGAACATGATCGAAGCGAACGTCGTGACTCCGGTTTTGTTGGGGCGCGAATTCCCGCTCAACGCGGTCGCCGTTTTCATTGGGCTGCTCTTCTGGGGTTTTGTGTGGGGCGTGCCCGGCGCGATCCTCGCGGTCCCGATGATGGTCACGCTCAAGATTGTGGCCGATCGCGTGCCGTCGCTACGAGCGCTCGGGGAGTTTCTGGGACCGTAGGCAGAGGCCAGAGGTCAGAGCGTACGAGCCTCGTTAGGCGGGGGCGATGGCGAGCACGCGGAGCGGGCTGCCGCTGCCTTGCTGGAGTTTGAGCGGTGCGGCGATCACGATCGCGCCCGTTGGCGGAAGCCTGTCGAGGTTGCGCAGGCTCGCGAGCCCGAACTTTCCAGCACCGTGCATGATGCCGTGATTCGGGAACGGCGGATCGAAGGTTCCCGCCTGGCCCGCGTCGGTGCCCACAGTCTCGACTCCAACACCGAGCACGTCCCGCTCGTGAGCGAGAAGCGCGGAGGCGCTTTTGTGGAAGCCGGGAGAATGCGGGCCGTCGGCGCGCACGTTGAGAAATGCAGCCGGATCGGTGCGTGTGCTCCAACCGGTGCGCAACAGGACCCACGCGCCCGCCGGGATTTTGCCATTGCGCTGCTCCCATGCGACGATGTGCTCCGGCATCAGCAGGAAATCGTCGTTCGTCGCGACCTTGCTCGTGACATCGATCACGCACGCTGGGCCGACGAATAGGCGCGGCGGAATCGTATCGCACGCGTTGTTAGGCAGGTCTTTACCTGTGATCCAGTGGATGGGCGCATCGAAATGCGTCCCTGTGTGCTCGCCCATGCGGATCGTGTTCCAGTACCACGCCGGTCCCTTGTCGTCGAAGCGCGAGAGCGTCTCGATCGTTACGCCAGGCGAGGAGGCGAACTGCGGTGGCAAACCGATCACTGGGGTCGACGGGCCGAGCGTCTGGGTGAGATCGATTACCGTTAGGCGGCCTGTGGTGAGCTCGGCGACGAGCTCTGTGAGCAGGGTCATGGCGTGCTCCGGGGTGCGCTCTCGCGCAGGAAGCGCTGGAATTGATAGCGATTCTCCAGCAACGACAGGTCGGTGACGTAGCCGGACGGTCCGACAGCTTCGACCTTCGCGACGATCGTTGTGAGATCGCCGGCCGATAGCGCAGTGGTGAAGGCAGCGCGAAAGTCGTCGAGCGTGCGGACCGTCGCTGTGTTGGGAACGCCCGCGGCGCTTGCCAGCGCAGCAAGGTCGCTGCCAGTTGAAGTCGCCGTGGGGAAACCCCCGACAGAGAGGAGACTCTCGTTGTCGAAGACGATGTGCGTCAGGTTTCGTGGTCGATACCTAGCGAGCGTCGTTAGGCCGCCCAGGTTCATTAGCAGGGAGCCGTCGCCGTCGAACACGACGACTCTTGCTTCCGGGCGCGAGAGCGCGATGCCGAGACCTAACGAGGACGCCAGGCCCATCGCGTGCTGCAGATAAAAGAAGTTGGGCCGATGACCGATCGACTGCAGCTCGGCGGCGACGGCGCCCATGATCGTGACGACGACGCAGCGTTCCAGCTCGCCGTAAACGCCTTGCAACGCCTCGAGCCGCTTCATGCGGTCTCCTCTGGGTCGGATCTTGAAATACGACACCTAACCATTGCGGCACCGGCCGTTTTGCACGGCGTGAAAAGGGCCGGCGCCGCGAGATTTAGATGTCGTATTTCAAGATCCGACCCCATCAGTCCTCCCACATCAGGTCGCGGCACAAGAGCAACGCGACTGGACGGCTCGCCGAGTATGCGAGCGTCTGCGCCTTTGTGAGGCGCTTGGCGACGTGATCGGGCGATTCGAGGCGCGTGTGCGGAATGCGCAGCGCATCGAGAACGTGTTCCGTGACGCCGCCGCCCTCTGTTTGCCAGGGATCCCGCTCGCCGAATTCGCCGCGATGACTGATCAACATCAGGAGCGGGATGCGATACAACTGCGCGCAGGAGACAATTCCATTGACAGATGCAAGGAACCCGTGGTTCTGCATGAGCATCGCGGACTTCACGCCGGCGAGGTACGCGCCAGCGGAGATTCCGACTCCTTCCTCTTCTTTTGCCAGGCGCACGAGCGTCATCTCGGGATCCTCTTCCGAGAAGCGAATGAGGTGCACGAGCCAGGTCTCTGGGAGCGCGGAGACAATCCTGATCCCGAGATCTTTGAGGCAGCTGTAAATGAGTTTGCTGCTCGAAACGGAAACGGGCATTACTGAAGGTCTACGGTCTATGGTCTACGGTCTACGGTCGGAGGTCGGAGGTCGGAGGTCGGAGGTCGGAGGTCGGAGGGGCGAATCGACGTTGCGCCTACGCGTGAGTCAAGCGCTGGTAACCAAAAGCTGCTCTTACCGCAGCGCCTATTCAGCGGTCGTCACTCCGATCACACTAGTCATGAGCCACCAGATTCCGACCGTTAGAATCGCGGCGGGCACGCCGAACCGGATCCAGTAGAAGAGCCACGGCGGCACATGTCGCTCGCCGTGACTCGACAGCTCGGCCAAGGCCGTCCCGCGATCGAGGAACCAGGCGAGCGTAATGAGCGCGATGAGCGCGCCTAACGTCTGCATGCCGCTGCCGAACGTCAGGTCCCAGGGGACGAAGATCGCGTTGTTGATCGTCGGCGGAATCGCGAGCAAGAAGACCACGCCAGCGATCACGCCAACGGCCGACCTTCTGGTTAGGCGAGTATTGTCCGTCAGTCCTGCCACGAGTACCTCGAACGCCGCGATGTCCGAGAGGTAGCCCGCACCGAGTAGCCCCACGAAAAAGAGAAAGCCAAAGATCCAGCCAGCGGGGATCTCTGCGAACACCTGCGGCAGCGTGGCGAAGATCAATCCCGGTCCAGACGTCGGTTCCAGATTGAAGGCGAAAACCGCCGGGATGATCGCGAGCCCGGCGAGCAGACCGGAAGCTGTGTCTCCAGCCGTCGTCCACACAGCGCCGCTGAGCAACCGCTCGCGCTGCGCTAGGTATGACCCATAGACGACCATGAACGTGCCGCCCAGCGAGAGCGAGAAGATCGCGTGGCCTAACGCGGCCATCGTTACCTTCGCGTTGATGTCGGCCCAGCGCAGCTCGAGAATGTACCAGCGGACGCCGGCCATCGCGCCCGGGAGCGTGAGCGCGCGCACGAGCAAGATCAGCAGAATGATGACCAGCAAGGGCATCACGATCATGCTCGCTCGCTCGATGCCGCGTCGCAGTCCTTTGATGAGCACGACGGAGCAACTCAGAATCACCAAACCGGTGCACACGAGCTGCAGCAGAAAGGAGGTCGCCGAGAAGCCTTCGTTAGGCGGAAGCACTGCGGCGCCATTGATCTTCACGATCGGCGTCGCAAGTTGCGCGAATGCGTAATACAGCACCCAGCCGACAACGGCCGTGTAATACGCCGTCGCGGCTGTGACGATGAAGAAGAAGAACCAGCCCGCGGCGCGGCCGAAAGGCAGTCCACCCGCGGCGAAGGCGCCGACGGGTCCGCGGCGTGTGTAACGGCCTAACGCCCACTCAGCCATGAGCGCGGGAACACCGATCGCGACAACAATGAGCGTGTAGATCAGCACGAACGCGGCGCCGCCGAACTTCCCGACCATGTACGGGAAGCGCCAAATGTTGCCGAGGCCGGTCGCGACGCCGATCATCGTCACGACGGCTGCAAGGCGCGAGGTGAAGGTCTCCCGCGTGTTCGCAGTCATGGCGGCGGGTTATGCGCCCGCGACGCTGCTGACGCAAGCCACAACCGCGCTACGTCAAGCAGGCAGCTGTCGGGCTGCAGCTGACGGCTTTACTGCATTCCTCTACATCGCGGGCCGGCCCCCGGGCGGAAGCCGTTCTAGCAGATACCGAGTCAGCAGCGAGAACAGATGCACGGTGGTTCCTTCGCCCTCGAAGATCCCGTGCGTCCGGTTGGGATACACCATGAGCTGGAACTGCTTGTTGTTCTTCACAAGCTCGTTGACCAGTCGCTCGGTGCCCTGATAGTGCACATTGTCGTCACCAGATCCGTGCACGACGAGCAGGTTCCCCTTGAGCTGCCCGGCGAAGGTGAGCGGCGAGCCTTGCTCGTATGCCTGACGATCCTCGTCAGGCAGTCCCGTGTAGCGCTCCTGATAGATCGTGTCGTATAGCCGCAAGTCGGGCACGGGTGCGACAGCCATTCCCATTTTGTAGAGATCGGGATAGCGGAAGAGCATGTTGAGTGTCATCGAGCCGCCGCCGCTCCATCCCCAAATCCCGATGCGCGTGGGATCGACGAACGAGTATTTCGCGATGATCGCGCGCAGTCCATTCGCCTGATCCTGCGACGACAACACGCCGACTTTTTGATAGATCGACTTGCGCCACGCGCGGCCGCGCGGCGCGGGAGTGCCGCGATTGTCGATGCTCATTACCACGTAGCCCTTGTCCGCCAAATACTGGTGCCAGATCGTCTGCGCGCCGCCCCAGGCGTCATTCACAGTCGTGCCGGCCGGCTCGCCGTACACCTCGAAGAGCACCGGATATTTCCTAACGGGATCGAAGTCCTTGGGCTTCATCATCCAGCCATCGAGCTGCACACCGCCGCCAACATCGACGCGGAAAAACTCGGCGCGTCCTTGTCGCGCCGTCGCGAGCGTTTTGCGCAATTCGCCGTTGTCCTGCAGCGTGCGTGCCGAGCGATGCGCGGGCAGCTCCACGAGATCGACGACGGGGGGCGTGTCGAACGTCGAGAGTGTGTGCACGCCCCATTTGCCCTGCGGCGACATGTTGTACGAGTGCGTGCCGCGCTGATCTGCAGGCGTTAGGCGAGTCGCCCCGAACGATCCGTCGAGCTTCACTCTGTAGAGGTAGCGGCGCGTCGGATCGTCAGGCGCGGCGATGTAGTACACCCAGCCGCCTTGCTCATCCGTCGCTGCGATCTGCGTGATGTCGACTCCGGGCGGCGTGATGGGCGTCAAACGAGATCCATCGCGCGTCACTGCGTACAGTCGGCGCCAGCCGTCGCGATCGCTGACCCAGAAAAAGCGCGCCCCGTTCGAGATCCAGCGCAGGTGATCCTGGCGGTCGGAGAACAGATTGCTGTTGTCCCACAGCTCGACCCATGCGGAGTCGGACTCGACGAGCACTGTCTTGACGCTGCCGCTCGTCGCGTCGGCGAACAAAAGACGCAGCCTATTCTGTTTACGATTGAGCTGCTGGATGGCGACCTCGTTCGAATTCCCGGCCCATTGCATGCGCGCGATGTAGTTGTTGCGCGGGTCGCCGTCGACTTGCATCCAGACCGTCGCTCCGCCGTCTGCCATAACGACGCCGACGCGTGCGGCCGAGTTAGTCGTGCCGGCCTTGGGATACTGTACGGGAATGACGAACGAGTAGAGCGAATCGGTGTCGTTGATCAGGAGGAAGTCACGGATGCCGGTGGCGTCGAGCTGCCAGTAGGCGATGCGCGTCCCGTCCGGGCTCCAGCGGAAGCCGTCGCGCATGCCCAGTTCCTCCTCATATACCCAATCAAACGTGCCGTTGATCGTCGGGCGCGAGCCATCTTCGGTCAGTCGAGCTATACGGTGTGACGCCAGATCTTCGACGTAGATGTTGTTCTGCCTAACGTACGCGACGCGTTTGCCGTCTGGCGAGAACTTAGCGAACATCAGCGTCGAGGGCGGAGCATCGCCGCCGAGTTTGTGCAGCCGCTTGCTCTGCAGATTGAAGACCCAGTAGTCGCCGCGCGAATTCACGCGCCACACGCGCATCGTGTTCGTGAAGATGAGCAGCTGCGACTTGTCGTCGGACCAGATGTAGTTGGCGATCGCAAGCGGCGCGGAGCTCCCGGTGGGCACCAGCATCGATGCAGCTACGAGTATTTCTGTGCGTCCAGTCGCCGCATCGTGCTTCACGATGTCGCGGGCGCGTTGCCCTGCGCTGGACGGCTCCAAAGTCGTGTAGCTGGCGTCGTCCAGCCAGCGGATTTGCGTAATGCCGCGCGCCTGAAAGTCGTCGCTGTCCCAGATGCGCGAAATCGACAGTGAATCCTGAGCGCGTACTGTCGCCGCGGTAAGAGACAGCGCGACGACGGCGAGATACCTAACGCGATGAATTCTGGCTGACTGTATGGAGAGCATTCGGTCCTCTTTCAACGTCGAAGTCGTTTGAAAATGCGCAATGGGCGGTGCGAAAGTCGAATGAGCGTTCCTGCCCATGTAGTGCTGGTACCCCGTGCGTAGCGCGCGTCACCCACGAAAACCGTGGAATCGCCATCAACGGCCGGAACGAAATACGGAAACCGGGACCAGCGCATGAATCGACGATACTCGTCGGTGGCCTGGGCGGCGCGACTCAATGGATCCTGCGCATTCGTTGGAACGAACTCCGTCACGCGCCCAAGAGACACGCGTAGTCCCGCATGGACATTGCGTAGAATGTACCCCGAGTCGGTCACGATGAACGCGCTTCGCGAGCGCATACTGAGCGGAAGCGGTCCGATCATCAGCTGGCGAGCGTCCAGACGCCCTCTGCCTAACGCCGCTTCGACCACGGTCCTCGAACGCTCGCTCTGGACTTTCATGATGAGAACGTAGAGCAGCGCAGCCAGCACGGCTGCGCGCGCGGGGAGCGCCGGGCGAGGCCGGTCGCGCCGGCGGCGCAGTCGACCCAGCCACCAGCCGACGCCGAACAGCGTCAGCAGTATCAGGTCGACGATGAATAGCGTGTCGCCATAGAACCAGCGGTCGGACCAAGGCATCAGCACGCGCACGCCGTACTCGTTCATCCAATCGAGGAACGGATGGCTCAGCACGGCGATGGCGCAGCCGATGAAAAGCAGCGCGAGGTTAAGCTCGGGCAGAGGCGGCGACGCCGCCGGTTGCCGCTTCACGAAGCGTTGCCAGAGCAGCACGCCGCCGACGACGGCAAAGGGCCAGAGTGCGAGTGCCGGAACGCTGTGCGTCCAGCCACGACGCGATTCCAGCCCGGTGAGTTGGCTCACGAAGATGTATCCGACATCGACGTCGGGTATGTTGGCGGCGATCACCATAGCCGCCGACGCAAAGCGAGAGCGTTTCGCGAATCCACACTCGGCCAGCACTGCGCCGGCGAGTGAATGACAGACGTTATCCACGCGCCAGCCGTTCGCCTAACGAGTTAATCGCGACGACGGTGACGAAAATCATGAGGCCCGGGAAGAGCGCGAGCCACGGTTCCGTCGTCATCGTCGACTGTGCCTGATACAGCATGTTTCCCCAACTCGCCGCGGGAGGCTGCACGCCGACTCCGAAGAAGGAAAGCGTCGACTCGAGAAGAATGCCGCGTCCGACGGCGAGCGTCGCGGCTACGGCTATCGCAGGAAGCGCATTTGGTAGCACGTGGCGCCAGATCTGCCTTTTCACAGGCGCGCCGGCCGCACGCGACGCCTCGACGAAGCCGCGGTTCCGGATGCTCAGCACTTCGGCGCGTGTCACGCGAGCCGTTTCCATCCACCCGGCGGCTCCGACCAGGAGGACGAGCACGGGGAGGGTTGGTTGAAGGATGGCGCCCAACACCATAAGCAACGGCAAGCGGGGGATGCTCAGCATCGCGTCGGTCAGACGCATCAGGGCGGCATCGAGTGCACGTCCCACGTAACCGGCGAGCGCTCCGATGGCAACGCCTAACGAGACTGCGAGAGCCGCCGAGAGCACGCCGACAGCCAGCGAGACTCGCGCGCCGTAGAGCACTCGACTCAAGACATCGCGTCCGAGTGCGTCGGTGCCGAACCAGTGAAGGAAACCTGGCGCTGCGCGGCGACTGGCGAGATCTACTGCGTCAGGCGCAAATGGCGCGACGAAGGGAGCGAGTAGGGCGAGCGTGATCAACACGCCGAGCAGCAGGACGGCAGGCGCACGCGGGCTCGAGCTCACGCCGCCGCGACTCGCACGCGCGGATCCAGAGCGCGGTAGAGGCTATCGGCCAGCGCGCTCAGGACGATGACGGTCGCTGACGAAAGCATGAGGAAGGCCATCAATACCGTGTAATCACGCCTAACGAGTGCTTCGTAAAAAAGTCCGCCGAGTCCGGGCCATGCAAACACGCTTTCCGTGACAACGGCCCCCGAGACGATTATCGCGGCGTCGAGCATAACGACAGTCACGAACGGGAGCAGCGCCGTGCGCAAGGCATGTTTGTAGCGTACGAGTCGCTCGTGTGCGCCCTTGGCGCGTGCCACGAGCACGAAGCGCTGGCGCAGCGCCTGGCCCATCGAGCTACGCAGGTACCGAGTCCACGCCGCGCCGTGCAGCGCGGCCAGCACTGTGGCTGGCAGCAGGATGTGGCCGATTCGATCCGAGAACCCGCGGTCGAGGACAGACGTTCGACCTGAGGAGGGAAGCCAGCCTAACCAGACGGCGAAAAGAAGCTGCAGTACCAGTGCGAACCAGAACGCAGGCAGTGAAATGGCCGCCAATGTCGCGCCGTTCACGGTGCGGTCGAGCCAGCCTCCAGGCCTAACGGCTGTCCACACGGCGACCGGCACCGACGCCAGGATCGCTACGATGAGCGAGACGCCAATCAACTCCAGCGTGGCCGGAATGCGCTCGATCAGGCGCACAGCGACCGGCCGGCCATCGGTATACGAGAAACCCCAGTCCCCTCGGACGAAACCGCTCAACCATGACAGGTATTGCTCGAGCAACGGACGATCGAGGCCGAGCGATGCGCGTAAGCGTTCGATGTCTTCCGGGCGAACGTTCGGGTTCTCCAGGTACATCGTGAGCGGCCCACCGGGGACGGCGTAGATGAGCGCGAACACGAGTGCCGAGACGAGGAGGAGCAGGAGGAGGGACTGAAGGAGGCGAGAGACCAAGGTCGGAAGTCTGAGGTCTGAGGTCTGAGGAGTACCTAACGACTTGTGACCTCCCACTCGTGGATATTCCAAAAGATTCCAGTGTTGGTCGGATTGCCCTTGAAGTTCCTGAGCGTCGTCGGTACCGCGTCGAGTCGCGTCACGTTGTAGAGCGGCAGCTCAGGAACCAACTCAGACAGCCGCTGCTGCGCTGTCACAAGCAATGCTCGTCGCTTGGCCTGATCGACAGTCCGATCGGCCGCGTACAGCAAGGTTGTAAGCGAGTCGTCTTCGATGTAATTGATGTTGCGGCCGGCTGGCGGCGTTCGGTCCTTCGCGAAGAATGTCGCCAACTCGGGATCCGCGGGCATGTGCCACCAATGAAGCAAGGCGTCGAACCTTCCTTCGAACCATAACGAAGAAATCGCCGTCCCGTCGACAAGTTGTACGCGTGTATCGACGCCGACGTCGCGCCACATCCGCTGCAATGCCTGGGCGACATTCTCACGTATCACGAAACCCGCTTGCGTCATCAGCGTGAATGACAACGGCTTGCCGTCCTTATCGCGGATGCCGTCGCCATCTGTGTCGCGCCATTCGGCCGCGTCGAACAGGCGGCGCGCCTCTGCCGGATCGAAGGCATAGGTTCGTATCGCGTCGGTGTAGGCCCAGGAGAGTGGTTGGATGGCGCCGTGGGCTACAGGCGCCAGCGAGTCGAGGATCGTGCGCGTGATCGCCTCGCGGTCGATCGCGTGGAGCAGGGCGCGCCTAACGGCCCCGTCGCGGAACGCCGCAACGCTGCGCTGATTCAGCGTCACGTGCTCATACGAGTTGCCCGTGAGCCGGTGCAGGGTGATCCCAGGCACGCCCTGAAGCTCTCGTGCCTTATCCCACGGCACGAGGGCGACAACGTGCACTTCGCCGCTTTTCAACTGATTGATCCGCGTCGTCGTATTTGGCAAGAACTTGAAGAGCACTCGGCGGATCCTTGGGAGCGAATCACCGCGCCAGTAGTTATCGACGCGTTCGAGCAGCACATATTCGCCCGTACGCCATTCGGACATGCGGTACGGTCCCGTGCCTAACGGGCTGCGATTGTAGTCCGTCGCGCGATCGATGTCGCGACCTTCGAGAAGGTGCTTCGGCAGCGCACCGCGGATGAACTGCAGCTGGTACGGTGCGTATACTTCCTTGTAGTGCACGATCGCCGTAAGCGAGTCGGGCGTATCGACGCTCGTGATGCGATCGAAACCGTCAGTACTCTCGGGGTTGTAGTCGGGGGAGTTCACAGCCTGGACAGTGAACTGCACATCCGCTGACGAAAAGGGCTTTCCGTCGTGCCAGCGCACGCCAGGCCGCAGCTTCCACGTCACGTCCATCCCGCCGTCCGGTCGCAGCTTTACCCCTCCATTTTCGAACGTGGGAATGTCCGCGGCGAGCAGCGGCAGTACCCGCATCTCTTCATCGGTCGTGACGAGCCCTTCGACGATGCAGGACTGGATGTCTTCCAGGATGTGCGTGCTGAAGCGGTTCATTGTGTCGGGCTCGCGGTCGTAACCGACGATGAGCAAGTCGTTGCTTGCAGCGTTAGGCGCTTGCCGTCCACAAGCCACAAAGACTGCGAACAAAAGGACACCGCAATGGAGGCGTGGCGTCATGCTCTAGCGGGGCGTCTCCGCTGGGGCGGGGCGGGCATCAGTCGCGCGATGAGGGCGACGGGGAGTGAACCAAAGGACAGCAGCTCATCGTGAAACGCCTTGAGGCGGAAGCGCCTGCCTAACGCGCTTTCATGTGCGGCTCGCAATGCCTGGATCTGCTCCAGGCCGAGCCAGTACATCATCGCGGTGCCGGGGAACATGGACGCCTTGGTCACTTCCGCGCGCGCCTGCTCAGGTGACGTGCCGCATGCGTCGACGAATGTGGCCACGGCAGCGTCGAACGATAGCTCGCGGCAGTGCAGGCCCAGGTCCACAACGGCGCGCGTGAGCAGCCGCACGCGTGTGTGTTCCTCGGCGACGCGTTCGAATTCTGTCAAGAAACCCAGCTCTTCCATCAGGGCCGTCGCGTAGCAGGCCCACCCCTCTGCCATCGTGCCGCCGCAGAACATTCCGATCCGACTGGCGCAGTCGACCGCAGCGATCTGCCCGATGCGTGACGCGGCTCTGTATGCGTAGTAGTTCTGCACGTGATGTCCGATGGCGCCATGATGCACGACGTGATTGAGCTTGATTGCCGAGTCGTTCCACGTGCGCAACAGTCGCTCTTCCGACTGCTCATCGTCCACGTCCTCGACCCGCGGCACGACGTATTCGTGAATTGCGACTTTGTCGAACGGTGCCGGCGATCGATAAAAGAGATAGTACAAATGCGGGGCTGCCTGACGAGTCCATTCCGGAATCGGGACGTAACGGATGCCCCAGTCTTCGGGCCAGGTCACGACCTGGCGGCGGACAGCGAGCGTGCGGCAGGCACGCCAGGTCTCACCAAAGGCGCCGTAGTACTCCTCGGGTTCAGGGTGCAGATCAGCGAGTCGCGTCTGAATGTCGCGCCAGCTCCCTAACGACGCAGCATGGGCCATCTCGTGGAGCGCCCGACGCTCGGCATCGAGTTGGGCCTGCGCCGACTCGCGCAGCTCAGCCAGGGGTCGAGGGCAGCAATGGCCCCGCTCAACGAGGAGCGCGAACAAGTCGTCTCCAACCCCGTAGCCTTCGTTGCGCGTTGCGCGCGCCGCGAGCCGCTCCGCTGCGGCAAGCAGCGCATTTGCCGCCGTATCCGCCGAACGCCTAACGTCTTCGGCGAGTGATGCCGCGACATCGCCGGACGCGAGCCAGCGATCGATACCGGTCGTGAGCAGCTTGCGACCTCCTTCGCACTCCCGCAGGCCGCGTTCGATCCACGCCGCAGGTGTCCTGCGGTCAGAGGCGGACCAGCTGCGTTCGGCGCCAGCAAGGAACGTCCGGATGGCCGAGAGGCGTTTGGCTGCATGCTCCATGCGCCATTCGAGATCTGCGAATGGGCGCGTCATCAGCGAAATCACACCGAAGAGCGCCTCGCCGATCGCGAGTGACGGATTTCCAGTTTGGAAGTGCCCGCTGTCGAGCTCGGCGAGCTGAATCTCGAGAAATGCGTCTGCCAGCGCTCGATCGATCTGTTCCCAGTCCCGGCGCGCCAGCTCGGCATCGCCTAACATGGCCGCGCCATCTCGTTGCAGCGCGGTCCGCAGCGCGGCCATATCGACGGCGGCTGCCTTCAGCCCTTCGGGCGACCAGTCCGGGAGACGATCGTCGAAGTCGTGAACGCCGGTGAACGTCGCGTTCACTGGGTTGAGGCGGTAGTACAGCTCGAAAAGGGAATCCAGCGACACTACGAGGTCAGAGGTCAGAGGTCAAAGAGAGCCTAACGGGAGATTCACCCAGCGGCGTTCACGGAAGGACAGTTCGACAGCATTGATCACTTCCTGCACGCGCGCGCCATCAAGGAAGTCTCCCTCGTTCTGGCCGCCGCCGTTCACGATCTCTCCAATGAATGATGCGACGAGGTTTGCATAGAACAACGTGCGCCACGATTCCTTGGGACTGCCGCCGGGGGGATAAAACGACTGCGGGACCTGGATCTCACGAAACTCCACGGCGTCCTTTGTCGCTACCTTCAGCGACTCGCAGATGCCGCGCTCCTCGACGAGCCGGCAGATGATGCCGCCCTCGCTGCCATACACGCGCGCCTCGAGCCCCGGGTAATTCCCAACCGTCACGAAGCTCGTCTGCACCGAGCCTAACGCGCCGTTTTCGTACTCGCCGATGAAGATGTCGCCGTCGTCGATGTTCATGCGCATCATTTGCCCGGTCGCGCGCACGACCCGCTGCGGCACGAAGTTGCGCATCGTACCGACGACGCTGGCGAAGCCACTGCCCACGAACCACATGCCGAGGTCGATGATCGGTGCACCATAGCCCTCGAGCGAGGAGACCTGCAAAACAGATTGATCGGCTGTGTGATCCGCCTGGCGCAGCGGCGTCGCAGGGTCGAGCCACTGCGAATTCTGCTCATAGCCGTTGAAGATGTATGGCGTGCCGACGAAACCGTCGTTGATCAACGCCTTCATGTAGCGCATCGCGGGCGCATAGCGAAACGTGAAGCCAAGTTTTGTCTTGACGCCCATCGCCTGCGCCAGCTTGTGTGCGCGCAGCGTATCGCGATAATCGAAGGCGACGGGCTTCTCGCACAGCACGTGCTTCCCCGCCTCGAGCGCAGCGCATGCCAGTTCGAAATGAGTTGCGCTCGGCGTGCAGACGTCGATCAGGTCCACGTCGGCGCGTGCAACGACTTCTTTATGGTCGGTTGCGACGTGTGGAATGCGGAAGTCGCGTGCGGCAGCGTCCGCGAGCTCGCGCTGCGGATCGCAAATGGCGACGACCTCGCAGCGTGTGTCGCGCTTGAATCCGGGGATGTGCGCGAAGCGCGCCCATGCGCCGGCGCCTAACACTGCCACGCGGATTTTCGATTGTGCCATGAGAGACGAATGTATCAGTCGAGCGCGCGCTGGACAGACGCAGTCCACACCGCGAGCTTTACCGCCGCGACTTCTGAGGTCAAAGGCCAAAGGTCAAAGGTCAAAGGCTGCATGGACCAGAATTCTTCTCGTAGGCGATTTCTCGCGGCGTTGGGAACCGGCGCGACCGCGCTATGGTTCGCTGACACCTTCGCGGTGCTTGGCGACGTCGCGCGGCATGCCGATCACGCGACGGCGCAGCCGACACAACGCCGGTTCGAGTTCTTTTCCGCGTCGGACGCCCGAGTAGTAGACGCCATTGCGTCACGCATCCTTCCAAATGACGACGGCACGCCGGGCGCACACGAAGCGGGTGCGCTGTACTTCATCGATCGCGTGTCAGCGCGGCACTTGCCGGCCCAGATGCGTACGACGCTTCGCGATGGCCTTGCGACTCTTCAGAAAGACGTCGCATCCAAACACGCGAATGCTCGCGACTTCGCGAGCCTAACGAAAGAGCAGCAGGACGCGTTGCTGCGTGAGCGCGAAACAACGCCCTTCTTCGAGCTAGCGCGAACACTCACGCTGGCAGGCGTTCTCTCCAGTCCGAAGTACGGCGGCAACAGGAAGCACGTCGGTTGGAAGCTCGTCGGCCACGATCCGTCGCCGACGTATCAACCTCCTTTCGGCTACTACGACCGGCCCAGCGTCCGCCGCCAGCTGTTAGGCGACAAAGGGAGCGGCCCATGACGGATCGCGCGCATCTCGGGCCGCGCCATCAACAGCGCAGCGAAGTCGACTTCGTGGTTATTGGGTCCGGTGCCGCGGGCGGCGTCATGGCGCGTGAGCTCGCACGTGCGGGCTTCTCCGTCGTCGTCATGGAGCAGGGTCCCTATCTGAACCGCGCCGACTTCCATCACGACGACTTCGAGGTGCTGGTCCTCGGCAAGTACACGGGCAATCCGGCGGATCGCCCACATACACACAGGCTCACACCTAACGAAGAAGCCAAGCGCCGCGAATACCTCATCTACGCGAAAATGGTGGGCGGCAGTTCCGTCCACTTCGCCGCCAATTACTGGCGCTTCCGCGAGATCGATTTCGCGGAGAAGACGCGCAAGGGCACAGTGCCCGGCACGTCGTTCGACGACTGGCCGATCACATACGCAGATCTGGAGCCGTACTACACTCGCGCCGAGTGGGAGGTTGGTGTTTCCGGACAGGCAGGTGTGAACCATAACGAGCCACCGCGCAGCCGACCGTACCCAATGCCACCGCTTCCGATCACGGGAGCAGGTGCAGTCATGGAGATCGGGGCGAAGAAGCTCGGCTGGCTTGCGCAGCCGGCGCCGATGGCGATCCTGTCTCGCCCGTACCGCGGTCGCTCAGCGTGCATGAATTGCGGATTCTGCTGGGGCTTCGGCTGCGAGTGGGGCGCCAAGTCCAGCACGCTCTTCTCGATGATCCCGGACGCAGTGCGCACCGGCCGCTGCGAAATACGGCCTAACAGTTACGTGCATCGCCTCGAGACGAACGACTCGGGCCGCGTGACCGGTGTCGTGTATTTCGACGCGCGTAAGCGCGAGCAGCGTCAGCGAGCGAAGGCCGTCGTGCTTTCGGCGAACGGCGCGGAGTCGGCGCGGCTGTTGTTGCTCTCGACGTCGAGCCGCTTTCCGCAGGGACTCGCCAACTCGAGCGGCCTCGTGGGAAAGAACCTTATGTTCAATGGCGGAACCGTGGCAGGGGCGCGCTTCGAACATGCAGTCAATGCGCACAAGGGAGCGCCCGTGTCGCGCATCGTGCTCGAGGACTATGAGCTCGCCCAGTCGTTAGGCATTGCCGGCGGTGCAGGGATCGATTTTCGCGGAGGATCAGGACCGTTTCTCTGGACGATGTTCAACGGTCCCGTCAATGGTCCGCGCTGGGGTATGGGACTCAAGAAAATGCTGCGTGACTATTACACGACGTCGCTGATCGCGCTGACGCACACGTCGTCGCTTCCGGTCGAAGCCAACGCCATCGATCTGGACCCGACGCTCAAGGACGCCTGGGGCGTCCCGGCGATGCGCGTGACGTACAGGGAGCACGAGAACGACGTGCGGCTCATGAAGTACATCCAGGATCGCAGCGTTCAGCTGCTGGAAGCGTCCGGCGCGCTCGAGACGTGGCGTTATCCTGTCAGCGAGGATCCAGGAGCGGGGTTCCACTTGTTAGGCACGTGCCGCATGGGGAACGAACCGTCACGATCCGTCGTTGACAAATTCCATCGCGCGCACGACGTGCGCAATCTGTTCATCGTAGACGGCAGCTCCTTCGTCACGTCAGGCCGCGGTCAGCCGACGCTGACGATCCAGGCGCTCGCGTTTCGCGCCGCAGCGAATCTCGCGAAGGCCGCGAGGGCAGGGGACGTGTGACGGACTTGGACCGCGTCACCGAACGGTTGAAAACGGCGACGCGGATCGCGGTCCTCACCGGCGCTGGCATTTCCGCCGAGTCGGGGATTCCGACATTTCGTGAGGCGCAAACAGGGTTGTGGGCGCGCTTTCGACCAGAGGACCTGGCCTCACCGGACGCTTTCGCCCGGGACCCGAAGACCGTTTGGGACTGGTATCGCTGGCGTCGCGAGCTGGTGGACGGCACGGCACCTAACGAGGGCCACAGGGCGATCGCCGAGCTGCAGCGTCGCGTGCCGGGCATAGTTCTCATCACGCAGAACGTTGACGGTCTGCATCAGGCGGCTGGATCGACTGACGTGATCGAGCTACACGGATCGATCCGGCGCGCGCGCTGCACACGCTGCCACACAAAGAGGTATTGGTCCCACGTGGATGCGGCGTTTCCGCCGAGTTGCACGTGCGGCGCGATGCTGCGACCGGACATCGTGTGGTTCGGCGAGATGCTCCCCGAGGAGGCGCTCGCACGCGCATTCGAGGCGGCCGAGACATGCGACGTGTTCCTGTCCGTAGGCACGTCCAACCTCGTGCAGCCGGCCGCATCGCTCCCGTGGATCGCGGCGGACCGCCACGCATTGGTTGTCGTTGTGAACACAACGATGGACGGACAGCATCACGCGCCACACGTGGTGCACCTAACGGGGAAAGCAGGCGAGGTTCTTCCGCGTCTACTTATTCCGCCCGCATAGTCGTGAGCGGATCGACTCGCACGGCGCGCCGCGCAGGAAGGTACGATGCCACCAATGTGATCGTGCCGATCAATGTCACGGCTGCGCCAATGGCCAACGGATCGTACGGCCCAATGCCAAACAGCAGCACGCGCAAGAGTCTACCGAGCCCGAGAAATGCCGCGACGCCGATGATCAGACCAATGGCCGCGAGCTTCGCACCATCGATCAACACCATGCGCGCGATCGTCGTACGCGCCGCGCCTAACGCCAAGCGGATGCCGATCTCCTTGGTCCGTGTGCTCACGACATAGCTCATCAGGGCGTACACACCCAGGAGCGCGATGACGAGCGAAAGGGCGGCGAACGCGCTGAGCACGCCGGTCGCAAAACTGCGCGTACCATACGACTCGGCGACGCGCTCACTCAACGAGCGCGCGCCTGAGACGGGGAGCGAGGGATCCAGCTCCTTTACAGCCGCTCGCGCTGCGGCAATCACAGCGCTTGCGGGAAGCGATGACCGTACAACAGCCGTCATCCCCGCGAGATAACCTCCGTTAGCAAAGTTGTGGTACACGAGTGGATGCGCCGGCTCGCTCAGGTCCGCCAACTTCACGGAATGTGCGACGCCGATGATCGTGCCTTCGGGCCCGTGCTCGATCTGCGTGCCGATCGGGTCCTTGTCGCCAAAGGATTGGCGCACCAACGTTTCATCCACTACGACGACCGGCGAACCAGATGCATAGTCGGCGTCCGTGAACCCGCGTCCACGCACGATCTGGATGCCTAACGCGCGAAAATAGTCGCCGAAAACGAATGTCTGATTCGCGTGGCGACCCGTTTCACCGGGCTGCGTCGGCACTCCGGCGAGCTTGTAAGAGGTACTTCCAGCCGATCCACTGAACGGCGTGCCGGCGGCGAAACCGACCGACTGCACGCCGGGAATAGCGCGCAATCGTTCGTCGAGCGAGCGAAAGAACGCCACGCGTGCGGCCCCATAGGGATAGCGCGCCGTGACCGCGATGCTGAAGGTGACGACGTTCTGCGGCTGGAATCCGGGATCGACGCGCAGCAACCGATTGAGACTTTGAATGAGCAGAACCGCACCGACGAGCAGCACAAGTGTGAGCGCGTTCTGCACCACGACGCTGGCGCGGAGAAAACGATGGCGAGCTGCACCGGCGCTTGTCCCCCGCGATGAGTCGCGCAGCGCATCACTTACGCTGACGCGAGACGCGCGCAACGCCGGAGCGCTTCCGAACAACAAGCCAGCGAACAAGACCGTAGCAGCGGTGAACGCCAGGACAGAGCCGTCGAGCTGCAGATCTTTGAGCGCCGGGAAACGGGTAACATCGAGCGCTTTCAACCACGTTAGGCCAAGCCGCGCGACAAGCACCCCGCTCACGCCCCCGGCTAGCGCGAGCAGTGCGCTTTCGAGGACGACCTGGCGCGCGATGGCCGCTCGGCCGGCGCCGAGTGCGGCCCGGACTGCAAGCTCGCGCGTATGGCCGCTCGCGTGAACCAGCTGTAGACTGGCGACGTTCGCGCAGGTGATGAGCAGCACGAGTCCCACGGCTGCGAAGAGCGCGATGAGGATCGGCTTCAGTTGTCCGGCCAGATATTCGACGAGCGGCACTGTGACGAGCATGTGCCCGCCCGATTTGTAATTGGAGGTGTACGTTTCATGCCAGCGCTGCGTCAGTGCGCGCAGCTCACTGCGGAGCCGTTCATTCGTTAGGCCGTCGCGCATACGCCCGACGAAGCGATAAACGACTGTGCCACGGCTCCGCTCCTGGTTCAGCACTAGCGAATCGAGCACGTTCGGACGCCAGAGCATCGCCTGTGAGGGATAAGAGAAGTTAGGCGGCAGGACGCCGACCACTTCGTGCGGTTTATCGCTGAGCGTAAGCATCTGACCGACGATGGAGCTGTCGCCGCCGAGCTGCTGCCAGAGTTGGTGGCTCAGCACAACAACAGCTGGCCGTCCGAATTGCGAGGCCTCCGGCCCGTAGAAACGACCGAGCACCGGCTGCACAGCGAAGACATTGGCGAACTCGCCAAGGGTTGAAGCCCCGAACACTCGTGTCGGTTCTCCAGCGACGAGCAGTGTGGCAGCCCCACCCGACGACGCCGCCGCCGTGGGGAATAGGTCCTTGCGTTCAAAAAGATCGATCGCCTCGAGCGCCGAGACACCGAAACGTTGGTTTATGAGCGGGAAATCACCCATCACAACGGCTAACCGATCGATACCGGGCAGCGGCAGCGGTTGCAGTAAGACTGTCTTGAACGCCGAGAACACAGCGGTGTTGGCGCCGATGCCGAGCGCCAGGGTCAAAATCACTGCGAGCGCGTATAGTGGACGGCGGCCCAAGCCGCGCGCCGCATAACGAGTATCGCGCCAGAACGTAGCCAGGCGCTCGCCTAACGCGCGCCGCTTGTAGGCGCGTACGTCCATGCGCTCTAATTGCTGCGCGACGACGGAGCGATCGCCGAACCGGCGCAGCGCCTCGCGCTCCGCCTCCTCGCGCGACATGCCAGCCGCGACGAGCTCCTCGATGCGCCCTTGCAGGTGGAATGAAAGCTCGGCATCCACGTCGCCACGCACGCGTGCGCGAGAGAACGGCAGTCGAAAGAGACGCTTCATACTGTCGCCTCACGCGCCGCAAGCAGGGCGGCCGCCATCCTCGTGTAGCGCTCCCAGATCGAGACCTGCGTCGCGAACTGCTTCCGACCGCGTGGCGTCAGGCGATAGTACTTCGCCCTCCGGTTGTTATCCGTGACGCCCCACTCCGCGCTCAGCCATCCGCGCTGTTCCATACGGTGCAGGGCGGGGTACAGCGCGCCCTCCTCGATTTGCAGCAACGATTTCGAGGCACCTTCGATCCAGCGCACGATGGCGAGGCCGTGCATCGGGCCCCAGCTCAGCGTCTTGAGGATGAAGAGGTCGAGCGTTCCGCGGAGGAGGTCGAGATCCTGGGCCACAAGAGGCGTCCTTACCTAAGGTTCTTAGGTTAGACGCACGGACGTGACGAAGGGTTGGACTTTATTGCGACTACAACAGCGACCCGGCTCCGCGCCGCCGCGCTCGCAGGAAGTTCGTGCGCCGGTGCATCGGTAGCGCGAGCAGACGCCTAATCTGCTGCACGAGCGCACGTTCGCTCTCGCGTCGCAGCGCTGACTTGCGCTGTCTGCGTCGGGGTCTAGCGCTTCTCACGCAGTGTCCTTCGCAGTATCGGCAGAACCGCGCGGTCCTCCGGTCGATTCGCTGCCACTTTACTGCGGATCACATCATTCAAGGATGCGACGAGCAATTGACTACCTCGCATACCTACTGGTTCTGCGCGGCTCTTGAGCGATTCGAACGAGCGGATGCCGTCAATCTTGCTCATGAAATCCAGCTGCAGGCCATCTCGGTCGCGCACGACGCGGTACAGGCCTGATGCTGGGTAAAACGGTCGCATAATCACCGCGTGCAGATCGTCGGCCAACCGCCGAAGTTTTTGGAGGTTCCGAGGCGTATCCCGAAACATGAAATCAAGATCCACGGTGCTGACAGGCGACCCTTGAAGCGCAGCAGCGGCATTGCCAATGAGCACGGCCTCGAGGCGGTGTTTTGTCAGCAATCGCGCCACACGAGATAGAAGCGGCTCGGCATTCATGGTACCAAAAGTAGCGAACAGAGCAACGCAAAAAACGCATTGCGAGGTCTACAGGCCATCCTTGCTTGGGCTGCTAAAAGCTCAAATTGCGCAGATACTGGAAGTTGCTGCGTGCCGCCGCGAGCTCATCCGACGCGCCTTCCTGCTCGACATAGCATGGCTTGCCATCGATCGCCGGAACGGCGGCCAGGAATTTCTTGAAATCGAAGATCCCGCGACCAAGCTCGACGTCGCTCGAGCGGTCTTTGACGACGTCCTTCAAGTGGAAGCTGAAGTAGCGATCACGATACTGCGTGATGTAGCGCATCGGGTCGCCGCCACCCATCAGCATATTCCCGACGTCGAGCTGGAGCCTAACGAGTGACGGATCCAACCGGCCAATGAACACGTCATATGGCACCGTGCCGTTGATCGGCTGCATGTGATCTGCCTCGTTGTGAAACGCGATCCAGACGCCGGCGCGGCGCGCGATGGCGCCGGCTGCGTTGAAGCGATCTGCCCACTCGCGCCAGTCGTCGAGTGTGCGCGTCGTGTCGGCAGTGAAGCTCGGAACGATCAAGTACTCGTGCCCCAATTGCTTCGCGATCTCGAGGCTGCGCTCCAACCCGACGAAAATGACAGCGGGCGACACGTGTGCCGACGGCGCGCGCAGTCCTTCTTTCTTGAGCGCGGCGGCGACCTGCGCGGTCGTGCGGCCGAAGTTTGCGTGGGACCAGAGCAGCTCGACGTCGCTGTACCCGATGGCGCGAACCGCGGCGAGCGTGCGATCAGGATCGCGCGCCATCGCATGTCGCACTGCGTACAGCTCGAGTCCGATACGCTGCAACTTCTTGGATGAGTCCACTGCCAGTGGTGCGAGCACACCGCCTGCGGCTGCGGCGCCGAGTGTGTGAAGAAACGCGCGTCGTTCCATGATCAACGTCCTGGACATGAGTCAGGTCACCAGATCCTGAACATGCCAATACATGATCTCCAGGAGAAGAACCGCCTGCGCAGCGATTGCAGAAGCGAATAAGCGAGACGGCACCGCTAACGAGTCCAGCGTGGATCCAATGACGCCTGCGTCGTGAGGCGGACCGCCGAATCATCGGCGAGCCTGAGCACATAAACCGCATCGTAGCCATCACGGCCCGAAATGAAGGCGAGCTGCGTTCCGTCCGGAGACCAGGCGAAGGATCCGTCGTATTCCGGCGTTGCGGTGAGCCGCGTTCGGCGACGTCCGTCCACTTCTACTAGTTCGATGTCGTAGTTGTCGCCGCGCACGGCCTGAAATGCGATGCGCGTCCCGTCCGGTGACCACTGCGCAAAGTCGTCGTTCGCGGGATCTCTCGTGAGGCGAGTGAGCTGTTTGCCGTCTGCATTCATGAGATAGACCTCGCGATTGCCATCCCGCCACGACGTAAAGGCGATCTGGTCCCCGTTAGGAGACCAGGCAGGGTTAGCGTCGGCAGCAGCGTTGTTTGTGAGCCGCGTTTGTTGACTGCCGTCGGCCTGCATCACGTAGATCTCGCGATTGCCGTCGCGCGACGAGGTGAACACGATCCGCTTCCCATCCGGTGACCACTGCGGACTGAAATCCTCGGCAGGGCTCGAGGTGAGCCGAGTGAGATTGGTGCCGTGTGCGCCGATGCTGTAGATCTCGCGATTCCCATCGCGATCCGATTCGAAGGCAATTTGCTCGCCGTTAGGCGACCAGCTGCGCGGCGCTTTTGCGACGATCCCCGTTGTCAGATGCGTCAGGTTTCGACCGTGAGAGTCCATTACCCAAAGCTCCCAACCGCTGGCGCTTTCCGACCCGAAGATAATCTTGCCGCCGTCCGGCGACCAAACCGGAAAGCGGTCCGGGGCTGCGCGACTCGTTAGGCGCGTCTGCTGCTGGCCGTCGGCCGACATTGAGTAAATCTCCCAATTGCCGTCGCGCTTTGACGCGAAGGCGATCCTGGGCAGAGGTGCCGCTGACGCAGATGGCGTCGGCTGCGCCCCTGTGGATAGGGCGCACAGGATGACAAACGGATAGCGTGCGATGGCGCTCATGGCCTATCCCTCGAACGTCTGAAGGCGCTCACCTCCCTTGGATGCCGCCAGGATCTGAATTGCTCCAGCGCATGCACTTGTTACGCAGCTGGCGGCGACCGCGAAGCTATGCGCTCATCCGGCTGAAGTTGCTCGAGTTGCGTATGCAGTGAATCCCGGCGCGGCCCGTCGCCCCAAACAACTGCGAAGGTCGCTCGGCTTGCACGCGGATGTCCAAGCGCGGCCACGAAGGTCGCCGCGACGTCGGCTCGCGCGATGCGATATCGCAACAACGAAAGCGGCAGGTCCTCTTGCGTGATCCGAATCGCGTGTTGTCCACTCGCGCGATTCAACAGGAATCCCGCCCTGATGATCGTGTAATCGAGAGCTGAAGCGCGAATTTCCTGTTCGGCGCGGTGACGCCATAGCAGCGTATTCCCCTTGTAGATGTTGAGCGCCCAAGCCGCGAAGGAGCGACTCGTCACGCCGCTCGATGTCATGTAGAGAAAGCGACCTTGGAATCCAACTTCGTGAGCCGCTGTCAGCGTATTCACGACGCCGAGGTATTCCGTTTCGCGGATGCTCTTTTCGCGTGTCGGGCGGCCACTGCGGCGTCCTGCGGTGAACACGATGTGCGTGGCGCCTTGGATCGAGCTTGGGAGAGTGCTCGGCTTGGTGATATCGCCGGGCACAATTTCAACTGACGCGCCGAGGCTGAGGCGCGCACGCGAGGGGTCACGAGCGAGAACGCGCACGGCAGCGCCATCGCGCGTCAGGCGCTGCGCGATCAACAAACCCGTGCCTCGAGTTCCACCAATTATCAGGACAAGCTGATTGGAGCTCATGCACTCAGCCTAACTACTAAAGCTGCACGAGCAAAAGCGTTCCCGCCAGACGCAAAACGGCGGAGGATCGCTCCTCCGCCGTCGCGCTCTACTCACTGAGTTTCCGTGTTAGTTAGGCGCTCTTACTCCGATGCCACCGTAATTACGACGGCCGCCGAGCCCTGGCCCCTCCGGATTCAACACGCCGGCGATCGGCGCGATGAACTGCTTGATCGATCCGGGAAACGGCTTCGTCGCCGCGTTCTGCCCGAACGGATCCGTGTACCAGACCGCGGGCCCCTTCGCGTTGTCGATGATGTTGCTGTTGATGTCCACGAAGCGCGCGACACCGTTGAACTTGGAGCGCGGATCGTCCCACGTGACGCCAGCCGTCGCGCCATTGTTCGTCGATACCTGACAGAGCCCGCCAGTAGCGCGCTCCCCGTTCGGGCCTGTCGCATAACACATGTCAACTGGGCGACCCGTTATGTTCGGCGCGTTAGGATCGAAGTACCGGCTCGGCGCGTCGACCTGGAAGTACGGATTGAAATGCGCCAGCGTGTGGCCGTCTTCGGTGCGAATCGAATTGGACGTCTCCCAGCTCTCGTGCAGCGCCGAGTTGAAGTTACTCTCGCGGGTGCCGGTCACCATCATGTGCCGCTTCACACATTCGACGTCGGGAATGATGCGCACTCCGCCGCCGTTAGGCGAGTTGGCCGGTGTGGCCGGTCCGACGCGGATGCGCCGCCGATCGCACGATGCCTCGAACTCACCCGGCGTTCCAACGGCTGCCATGAATGTCGTATGCAGTTCGGTGCCGTCGTTGCATCTGATATGATAGACCAGCTCGTGCAGGTTGTTCGTGAAGGCATCCTTGGAGTGCGTCCCCTGATGGAACTTCACGAGGATGTCACAACGGATGTCGAAGAAACGATTCGCGAGCGAGGAGCCCGCGTTCATCTCGACGTCGTTCTCCCACTCGAACTTGTGGCCGAAGTGGTCTTCGTTGCGCGGATTTGCCGCGTCCCAAATCTCCAGGCGATCGTTGGCGTATCCCAGTGGAATGGGACCAACGGTGCGATAGAGATCCGAGCCACGCGGGTCGCGCCCGTGCTCGTGACCGAATGTGCAGCCGGTCTCGGGCTCGGTCGGCGGGTGCCACGTGGGATAGAGTTTGCCGTCGGGGCCCACCGTGGAATACTTGTCGTGCTGCGCTTTGGTGCATGTCTCGCGCACGCTTGGCGTCCAGAGTCCATAGGCGCGCGCGGTGCCACCGTTAGGCTGAACCGGGGCCACCGAATAATCCGGCGTGCCGCACGCCAGCAACGCGCTCGCCGCGAACGCCGCACAGTGTGATTTATTGAGCATGATGACGATCCTGGTCGAGGGAGGAAGGGTCGCCTAACGCAGCGTGATCTGCAGTCCGTACTGCAGCATCTCGACGCCGGCCGGGATGCTGGCCTGTTCGCCGTTGAGGCTCAATCGCCCGCCGCCGCCGCGCATGTAGCTCGCAAACGGAGTGAGCAGGTAGGACCGCGAGATGATGAAGTCGTAGCCAGCGCCGATCTGCGCGGCGACCGAACGACTGGATAGGTGCTCGTCCTCGTCAGTTGCGAGATACGACGCCCAACCGAGTCCGAGCCTCACGAACAGCGGACGCTTGGCCACGGGATAGTACTGGACCAGCGGTCCGATCGAATACACACGATCGTTCTCGCCGCGCGAAAAGCGATACCAGCCGTCCAGCTGGATGGCGAGGTAGGTCCGCGGTGTCTGCCTAACGCCTAGCGTGAGCCCAGCCGCCACCGAGCGATCGGAGACGTCGCGGCAGACGCTGCACGCGAGCGACGCCGTGGCGTTGCCCAGACTGAACGCGCCCCAAAAGTGCCGCGGCGCAACGGCAGTCGAAGCGCGCACAGGGGAGGGGGCGGAGGCCGGAGCAGATTGCGAGCGGTCGCCGCGTTGCGCGCGCGCTGGAGCAGCCGCGCCTAAGAGCAACAGAACGACAACGACGCGAGCGGGGAACAGGCGACGTGGTATGGTCATTGGAGTCCTCGGTGGGGACTAGACGATGCGCATGCCTGGCGCGGTAACGCCGCGCAGCAGATCACATCTGTGTTGTGATGCCCCGCGCGTGATGCGCACGTTTGAAGGTCGTCTTGACCGGGGCGAGGCTGGCTGCGGACTTGCAGCGTGGCGTCGCGCCTACGCCGTCAGCATGAGATACTTCACCGTCATATCTATGGTAGCGGGACCTACTCCCAGGACTGCCCAAACGCAGGACGAACCCGCGCGCCAACGGGCCTTGCGGCGCAGTGCATTCGCACTGAGCGCGGTCACGTTTGTGGTGCTGTTCGCGGAGCCCATCGCGAACCTCGTGCGCACGTGGTGGACGAGTCCCGATGCAGGCCATGGCCTGCTGCTCGTCCCCGTGGCGCTGGTTCTCGCCTATCGCCAGGGCATGCGCGGGGAAGCGCGCGGACAAGCCGCGTTAGGCGTCGCACTGATCGTGGCTGCCGTCGCGTTGCGGTATGTCGCCGCCGTGGCAGCGGAGGCGTTTATCGCGCGCAGCGCCGTGGCGCTGGCCGCTGCGGGGCTCGTGACATACGCGTGGGGATTCAGGCAACTCCTGGCCTGGTGGTTACCAGTGACGCTGATCGTGCTGGCGTTGCCGCTCCCCGAGATCGTCCTCAGCGCGCTCGCGCTACCGCTGCAGATGCAGGCGTCGCAGATCGGCGCGGCGCTGCTCGAGTGGCGCCAGGTCCCGGTGGTGCTGACTGGCAACGTCCTGCGCATCCCCGGTCACGACCTCTTCGTAACGGAAGCGTGCAGCGGACTGCGCTCGCTAGCTGCCTTGCTCAGCCTCGGCGTCTTGTTAGGCGGGCTCATCGCGAAGCATCCACTGACGCGAATTGCGATCGTGGCGATCTCGATTCCGATCGCCGTGCTGCTCAACGGCGTTCGAGTTTTCTTGACGGGATTCCTCGTGCTCTTCGTTAGTCCAAAGGCTGCCGACGGTTTCTCGCACATGACGGAAGGGTGGCTGATGTTCGTCGTTGCCTTTGGGCTTTTGGCCTTGGTTACATGGGTTGCGGTGAAGGTTGAGAGGCGCATGCTGGGTCAGAGGTCAGAGGTCAGAGGTCACAGCGCCGGTGAGGTGGAATCTCAGACCTCAGACCTCAGACCTCAGACCTTTGGTCGAATCAGGCTCGCTCTCCCCGCCACCGTTATGGCGTTAGGCATCATACTCACCCAGTCGACGACTCGGCAGCGCGCGGTGCAGCTGATCGCCCCGCTCAACACGATGCCGCTGACGCTCGCCGGATACCTCGGGAGCGATCGTCCTGTCACTGAGGAAGAGCGCCGCGTCGCGGGGATGACCGACTACGTGTTCCGCGTCTTCTCGCGCGACACGACGGCGTTGTTCTCGGTGTACGTCGGCTATTACGAGTCGCAGGCGACCGGTCGGACGATCCACTCGCCGCGCAATTGTCTCCCGGGTGCAGGGTGGCAGCAGGTCGAGTCGGGACAGAAGAGCCTAACGCTCGACGGCAGAACGGTTACGGTGAATCGCTACCTGCTCGCCAACGGGCCGTCGCAGGCCGTCGTGTACTACTGGTATCAGGGGCGCGGCCGAGTGGCGTGGAGCGAGTACGGCGTGAAGTGGGACCTGCTGCGCGATGCGGCCAAGCATGGGCGCACGGAAGAGGCGCTCGTGCGCGTGATGGTTCCGCTGGAGCAAGCGACGTCGGGTACCGCGGCCGAGCTCGAGGCGCGACTCAAGCGAGCTGACGCAATCGCCTCACGCGTCGCGCTGGAGCTGCTGCCGCAGGTTGGTCGCGTACTTCCGCGCTGGGGCGGGTCGACGCCGATCGCCTAGGGACTGCGCGCCGCGCGCTGAACCTCCTCCCAATCCGCGAGGGGTCCGTGGCCGCCCGCATACCGTCGCGGAGTGATGCCCCGTGCGGTAGCGAAGGTATCCAGCTCGCGGCTGCCTAACGCGGGAAGCGGTGTTGTCCCTGGACTCAGCACATCGCTCGTGAATAGAACGCCCGCGGACGGCACGTACGCCGCGAGCATCCCCTCGACGTGTGCCGTCGGAAGCAGATACAGGCGCACGAGGCCGTCTCCGGTGCCGATCGTTAGGCTATCGCGTACAGCGCGCACGGCGGGGGCCCGACGGACGCGCGAGAGGATGTCGGGGGCCACCGTCTTGCGCGCCAACGCGACGCCGCGCACGAAATCGACGTTGCGGGTGTGCGTCACGATAGGAACGCCGCGCGCCATCGTCTCGCGCAAACCGCCGGAGTGGTCCCAGTGGTGATGCGTGTTCACAGCCAGCTGCACCGGTTTTCTCGGAAAGCGCGAGCTGAGAGTGTCGAACACAGCGGTCATGCGCACGCGGTTCTGCGGCGCCTCGACGATGATGAGGCTGCTTGGCTGCTCCACGACGAGCGTGTGATGCGAACCGCCTTCGGCGCGCCAGACACCATTCCCAAGGTCGACGAGAGTTACAGCGACAGCCGCCGGAGGTGGAGCCGGACGTCGCGCACGCTCGACGATCGAATCAGGGATGGCGAATGGCGCATCGCTCAGCGCGTCATTCGTGCTCGCGGCGAAGATATTCATGTGTTCGGAAAGACGCCCGTTGATCTCAACGTCGATCTGGCGCGGGAACTTGATAGCGCCTGTCGGTGTCCAGCGCGTGAACACGGTGGCTCGACGGCGATCGCCTAACACGGGGTCGTCGGTAACGCTCTCGATGATCAGCAGGCTACCGCTGAGCCGATCGAAATAGAGCAGGGCCGTGTCGGCGGCTGCGTACCTAACGCCGTCGAGCGAGTCCCCGCGATGTGCTCTGGCAGGAACGGCGCTCAACGCATTGGCGTTATCCAGCGCTGCGAGGAGTATGCGGTGCGGGAGGAGACGCAGCGTCGCCTGCATGCCCGACAGCTGGCCAGCCGGCTCCGGCGCCTGCTGCGTGTTTGTCTCGATCAGTCCGACGTCGCGCAGCGTAATGCGCCTCTGCCTGGTGGCTGGCACCGTTGGAGTACCCGGCCGGACTTCCTGCTCCTGGACGCGGCGTCCGTTCGCGAAGTCCGCAACGATGCGGCCGTTGAGGATCGTGCCGCGCGGCCGCGAGAGCGGCGTCTCTTCCTGTCCAAGCTGGTAGGTGGTGCTGACGTAGTCGTACGTCAGGCTAGTGATCCCGCGCGCCGCCGCTTCGCCGCCTAACGCATCGAGTGCGCGTTGTACGTGATCGCGCGGAGTGCGTCGTTGAGCCTGCGCCGGTTGCGAGATTGAAACTGCGAGCAGGATTAGGGCGAGAGAACGCGTCGCACGGGATGCGAATCGAGCAGAGACCAGCATATGACTCTCCTGCCGGGAGGGGCGCGCTCGAATATCGAGCGCAAGACCCGGAGACTCAACCGAGAGAGGCGCGGGCCTTCAGGATCGTGGCGGGGTCGTCCGAGAGGATTCCGTGAACGCCTAGCCGCCAGAGCCGAAGCGCCTCACGCGGATCGTTCACCGTCCACACTTGCACGCCGACTCCGGCCGGCGCGAGCGAGCGCGCCATCGCGCCGAGCGGGAGTGGGATCCCCTTGTAGCGCGGCGGAGTTGACAGCACAGAGTAGGGCACGCTGCGTCGCTTGATTCCAAGCAGTGCAGGGACGACGAGGTTGCGCCCTTCCGGGAAAGTGGCAGCGGTTTTGACGCCGGCGCGACGAAAGGGAATGAGAGCGCCCGACACAAACGATCCGACGGTGACCCGCCCTTCGTCTCCACGCGATCGGATCAATGCTAACAGCGGCTCGGCGGCTTCGATGACTTTGACTTCGATGATGACGTGCAGCGGGGAAGTGGCATGGAGCACTTCAGCTACCGTCGGAACCCTGATGCCGCGCTCGCGATAGGGATACGTGCTCGGGCCGAAGCGATGCCCTGCATCTAGCTCACGCAGCCGTTCAAGCGTTAGGCGCGCTACTTCTCCGGACCCATTTGTCGTACGATCGACAGTGGGATCGTGAATGACGACGAGCTGGCGGTCTACGGTGAAGCGGACATCAAATTCGACCCCATCGACCTTGAGCGCGACAGCCTGTTGGAACGCCTCAAGCGTGTTCTCAGGAGCATGAGCGCTGTTGCCTCGATGAGCGATGACAACAGGTCGAAGGTCGAGAGTCAAAGGTCAGAGGTCAGAGGTCAGAGGAAAACTGAAGGGGCTGGCGTCGCCTAACGCAACGCCAGCCCCATGACTCGCCGAGTGGCGTCTGCTCTAGAACGTATACTGCAGACGCGTCATGAGCATCGCACCGATCTCCGGGTAGCCCGGGAATGAGCGGCGCTTGTTGTTTGTGACGTTCGTCCCCATGATCGAGAAGAGTGCTTCCCGCGCCGCGATCGGCACGCGCCAGTTGAACGAAAGATCAAGGTACGCTTGTGGCTTGACCGGCTCATACGAGTAGGTCGGTGGCGGTGTGCCGGGTGGAAAATTGCCCGGGCGCTGGAACGTGACATCCGTTGCGTAGACACCGGAGTTGACAGGGTACGCGTTGGAATAACGACCCCGAATCTCATAACCCAGGCCTCGCGGATCGCTGTAATAGCGCAACGCAAGCGCGCCTTTATTGTCTGGCGCGTTGAGCATGAGAGCTTGCCCGTTGCTGCTAGTAACGTCTTCAAAAATCAGGTTACTCACCCAGCTATAGTTTGCGACTAACGTCCACACATCGTTCAGGACGACGTCGAACGCCACATCGGCTCCCTGCACATCAACTTCCTGATCGGTCTTTGTGTATGTCGCAAAAATATCCGTGGCGCTTGCGAATCGCGGGTCGCTAAACGTAATGATGCCTAACGGCAAAGCAGCAAGTCCGGGTGCTTGCGCTGTACCAACCAGCCCAGACGCCAAAGCTGCGACGGCTTGTGGTGCCAGTTGGGCAATCTGTTGAGGCGACAACCCAAGACTTTGCAGGAATTGCTGCATTGGAGGACTAAGTGTGCCGCCGAGAAACTGTCCTAGCTGCTGCGGATTGAAAAAGATGTTTGGCGTCGCGAGGCCAGCTGGATTTCCCACGTCTCCTCGCACTTGATACCACCCGTCCACCGACAGGCGGACTCGATCCCCAAGCAGGCCTTTGTAGCCGAGTTCATATGTCTTGTTGTACGACGCCCCCAAGGGTCCGATATCGCGCACTCGATCCGGCGACAGGTCCTTCGAGAAGTCACCGGCAGTGTTGATGAAGGCGATACGAGTGCCAACCTGTGCATCGGTCGGCCGGGCGCCGAGGAGCACGTTTACAAAGTTCGGTGCGCCCTGTGCGGCAGCCGCTTGCGCCTGGGCCGGAGTAAAACCGGCCGCCTGAAGTACCTGAGTGAGTGCACTCTGAATGCCCGTTCGTAAGGCTGCCTGACGCGCGAAAACCACTCCGGGTAATGCACTTGGGGCCGACGCGGGCACGAACTGGCTGCCGCTGCCGGCAAATAACGAGCGCATGCACAAACCGCCACTCACTGACGCGGTGCACGTTCTGTTGAACTGCCATCCACGCTCAGGGGGGTTGCCTAACGCGCGAATGTTGTAGGGAGTGCCACCAAGCCCGCGAGCTTGAATCAGATCGAGAAAGAATGTGAAGTTGGCTGGCGTCTGAAACGCGCGGTTGTACGTGGCGCGAAGGTTGTGCGTCGCCGTGGGTTTGAAAATGAGTGCCGCGCGGGGTGACACTTGGTTGCCATCGACGCGACTATGCTTGTCGAGACGCAACGCCGCCACGAAATCCCATTTGGTATGTAGGCGCGTTGTCGATTGGATGTACCCGCCGACTTCCGTCACCTCATCGTCATCCTCGTTTCTGCCATTGATTGTGTTCCCAGTCCGCGGCTCGGTTTTTATCCAGTCCAGACCGTACACGAATCCCTGACGCGAGCCAAAGTCCCACGAATGCTGTAACTGCGCGGCAAACACACGAGATTGATCGACAATCGGTTGGCCAGAGCGCAGCAAGAATGTGCCACCTATGTCGAGTGAGTCCTCGTTGCCAGCGTCGCTTAGGTTGGCGAAGATCTGTCCAAACCAGCGGCCAATTCGCGCACGCTGTTGCAATGACAAATACGTCCAGTTCTTTACTTGGGCGGTGCCGTTTGCAGCAGTGTACTCCATCCCGCTTCCCAATTTCGTATAGCCCACCGTGGAAACGAATTCGGAGCCCTCGGTGGGCCGCACGTCGAGACGCGCTTCACCCGACAAGCGCTCAAGATCGAAGTCACGCACGTTAGGTCGGTTGCGTCGCCCAGCTGGAGCTGCGGCCGGGAAGGAGTCAGGCTCGCCCGGATCCCTGTACTCCCATTCTTTCGCGGTGAAGTAATCGCCCGAAATCTTGAAGCCGGCCTTGTTGCCCAGCAACTGCGCCGTTCGGAATGCGCCGCGGAGCAATGAGCGCGAACCGCCGTCGATCGTTAGGGTCGTCCCCTGCGACGTGAACGGCGACTTCGTGATGACGTGCAGCACGCCGTTGGCGCTATTCGGTCCGTACAACGCCGATGCCGGGCCTAACAGGACCTCCACGCGCTCGACGTCTTCGTTGGTGCCTGTGAAGAGATACGGCACGTTCACGCGCAACGACGGCACAGACGCGAAGCGATAGTCCTGCAGCGTTAGGATCGACCCTGAGAATGCATTGTTGAACCCGCGCGCGACGATATTCGCCTGCATAACGCCGCCCTGGTTCACGTCGACGCCCGGCAGCGTTTTGATATGGTCAGCAACAGTCACCGACGGCGTTTCCTGAATCTTCTTGACGTCTACGACTGAAATCGACGCTGGTGCCTCGAGGATCTTCTCCTCGCGACGCGAGGCAGTGGTGACCACGGGATTGAGCTCGGTCACGATGATCGCCATCGGCACATCTACGGTAGCGACGCCGCCGGACGTCACGCTCACGTTCGGCACTCGCCGCAGCGCGTAGCCAATGCGAGAGACCTGCACCGTGTACGTCCCTGGCTGCAGGTTGACTAACTGATAGGCGCCGTTTCCGCCGGATAGAACTGCGGCGACGCCGACGCCGTTCGCGCCAAGCGCTTGCACGCGCGCCCCAACGATCCCTTGAGTGTTGGATGAATCCGTGACGCGTCCGCTGATCGAACCCGTTTGCGCAAGGGCCTGACCCGACGAGAATGCGACGATCGCGAGCAGTCCCAGGACATATCGGGCGCGAACTTCTGGTACTGCGAGCCTCAATAGTTGCCAGCTGCGCATGTGCTCCTCGGAGAAGGGTTTGGCAGCAAACCGGACGAGGCCGGGCGCGGCCGCCTGAAGATAGAACCGCGCCCTTTGAATTCGCCATATAAGGGCGGCTCTACCACGATGAACGTTTCGACGGCGACGGTGCAGGGTATAATAGGTCATGCGGCTCGTTCCAATTGGCCTAACTGTGGCGATAGCGACTCTATCACTCCGGCTTAACGCGCAGGACACACTCGCAACTGTCGCGCGTGCGATGTACGGTGAGATGGCTGTCATAGTGCAGGTGCGTCCCAATCAGGTCCGCCTCGCTGTCGATAACGGGACCGATAACATTTTCCTGCAATTCGTTGGGACCGACGTGCGTCGCTGGTCGGATTCGACAATGCGTTTGTTGACGCGACGTCGGAGCAAGCGGGACACCACGACGTGGCGCAGCGCGATGCACGGACCGGGGGAGCGCGCTGGAACGGCTTCGATCACGTCGCGCGCAGAGGAGACAGGGCCCGTGTTGACGCTGTTCTTCGCTGATGATTCACTCGTCGAAGTGCGCGGCCGCGTCGATATCGACGATGCTCAAGCCTTCGCGCGCGTATTGCAGAAGGCGAGCGCGATGGCGTTAGGTCCCGAGCGGAAGCCGGCTGCGGCGCGGCGTCCGGCCAAGAAACCGCCGGACTAAAGATCACAAGCGGAAGCCTATAAAGATCACAAGCGGGAACGCAGATAAACGCAGAAACTGGCGCAGATGGACGCAGATTACTTCTTCAATCCCCTCCCATCACCGGCTTCGAAGAGAATTTCCACAGTTCAATTGTGTGCCGTTAGGCAGAAGTTACAAGTCAATGCCTTGCGGGTTGGGTGGAGTAACAAAGTCTTTCAATCTGCGTCATCTGCGCTGTTCCGGCGTCATCTGCGTGCCCGTTTTTGGCTATTGGGGTGACGCAGCTCGCCTGAGTTGATCGCGCAGGGCAATTGCGTCAGCATTCGCGTGGTCGAACTCCAGCCCGTGCTCGACTGACTTGAGCGCTTCGGCAATCCGACCACGCTGCGCCAGCAAGCGCGCGACCATGAAGTGCGCACTGGCGATCGCCGGATCCAGCTCCGCCGCGCGTCGGTACATGGGCAGCGCCTGTTCCAGATCGTCCCCCTTCACGAAGACGTTACCGAGATTGAAGTAAGCGAGCGGCTCGCGCTCGTTGAGCTTGAGGGCTGCTCGATAGGCACTCGCCGCTCCGTCGATGTCGTTCTGCGCTTCGAGCGCGATGCCCATGTTGATGTACGCCAGCGGCTGCAATGGATCTCGCGTTAGGCTCTCCCGAAACGAAAGCACGGCGCCAGCCGGATCACCACTTTCGTTCTGCGCGAGACCGAGGTTGAGAAGCATGCGCGCACTCGTGGGATCGACCTCGCGCGCCTTGCGATAGACGCCTACGGCGGCCGACGAATTCCCCCGCGCTCGCAGCTGATCAGCAAAAAATCCCAGTACGACAGACCAGCGTCGTCGAAGCTTCCACTCATCCGCGCCAGCTCGCGTGAGGCGCTCGGCCAACACGCGATGCACAGCCGGAGCGCTGCCGGCCGCATAGTGCAGCGCTGCCAGGGCCATGGCGCGCACATCGATATCGGGGTGATCGCCGAGTGCCACGAGGCGCTGACGCGCGGCGCTGCTCAACGCCGGCATATCCGGTTCCAGAAAGCGTTCGGCGAAATGCGCCAAACCGGCGACGAGCGCCGGCGCGTGTTTCTCGTCAGGCACGAGGAGCAATTCGGCCGCGGCGCTCTCGCTCGACACAGCGACTCCGCGAATGAGCGCAGAAACGGCACGTGGGTGTGGCTTGAGCGCGCCATACCAGGAGGTCGTCGTTTGCTCGAGCGCAGCCGTAGCACGATCCTGATGACAGCCCTTACACGCATTGACGACGCCTAACGTGGAGTCGAACGCCGGGCGCGGTATGGAGATCGTGTGATCGCTACGCGCATAGCGCAGTGCCGTTCCAATCTCGGGTTCCTGCAGATACGGCATGTGACAGGAGACGCAGCGGCTTCCAGGCGACGTCGCTATGTGATGCGTGTGCGCCGGCGGATCCAGGGCCTTGCTGGCGTGGCACGACGTGCATTGCTGATCGTCGAAGCGGCCCTGGAGCGGCGCACCAGCCACGTCGCGATACGTCTGCGAGTGAGGTTCGTGACAGGTCGTGCACGTCATCGAGCCGCTGCGGTAACAATCCGAATAAAGGTGCCCTTGCTGGTACGCGAAGGTCTTGATGCGACCATCGGCGTAGAACGGTGCGTCACCGAGGATCGGCAGCAGCGTCGAGTAGTGGCTGAGCAGATCGCCGGCAGACGTGTAGCCCGGCGCGAGTTGATCCTTTAGGGCGTGGCACTGCCAGCAGACACCTAACGAGTGATCCTTGCTCAGCGTGGCCAATGCCGACATGCCGATGTCGCCTGTACGAGCACCTTCGCCGCTCGTTAGGAGCTCGATGTGACGTTTTCCCGGGCCGTGACACGATTCGCAGTTGATTGCGAGGGAGGAATACGTCGAGACGTACTTGTGCGCGGTGGAATCCAGCGCGACAGCAATCTGGCTGCCGTGGCACGACTGGCAGTTGGCGAAGCGCAGCTCGTCGCCTAACACGCGTGCGGGGGGCCAGTCGCCGCAGTCCGCCAGCGAAAGCTCCGGCGTGATCGGCACCCAACCGCGGTTGGCGCGCGAATTCGTGTTGCAGAACCAAGTGTTTTCCTTAGCGATAAAGTCAAACGGCAGAAACCGCAACGTGCCGTCCGGGAAGCGCGAAACGAACCCCTGCGTCCCGCCGCCGACCATGTGCCCGGCGCCGACAACGCCGTCGACCCGGAAGACGTGATCCGGGCGGCCTGGCCGCCTAACGGTGAACGTCAGCGTGTTGCCGCTGCGGCCGGGAATGACGACGGCGTCGCTGAAGCGAACCGGCGGTCCACTGAAGCGTGCGATAATTCGCGCCTCACTCGGCGCGCCGCCCGCCTTGGCGTGCGTCGAACGCTGCCACGCCGTGTATTGCGGCGCGTGGCACGACGCGCAGCGCGGCGATCCGACGAAGTCAGCCTGCAGCTCTGTCTGAGCTGGGACCGGACCCGCAGCGGGAAGCGGTTCGACAGTGCCGCTGCGTGAAGATGTCGAGCGCGTGGCAAACCAGATCGCGCCACCGACTATCACCAGGCCCAGCGACACCGCGCCAACGAGTAACGCGCTTCGCGGGCCTCGAGGCTCGCGACTCTCCGTGCGCTCGGCCTTCTTCGACGTGCGCTTCGTCATCGCCGACCGCCATCCGTCGACCACGCCGGCCCTTGGCAGCGGCACAGCTCGCGAATGTGCCTGACGAGCGAGCGGATCTCTGTGGGCGCGAGCGCCAGGCCGAACGCCGGCATGCGTGCGCTGCGGTTCATTATCGCGCCGCCACCCGAAATCGCGTCGAATAGGGCGTCGTCGGACCGCAGCGACATTTGAGCGGCGGAGCTATGCACGGCCGGTGGCACCGGCAACGATTTCGCGTTAGGTCCATCGCCGCCACCGGAGGTGCCATGGCAGCCGGCGCAGAACCGCGCGTACAGCGTGCCTGCGGCACGGTCCTCGCGCGGCGCAGGCAGCACGCCGGCTGCGCCCGTCGCAGAGCCGGGTCGCGTCGCCAGGTAACGCGAGATGAGCTGCTCCTGCGCCGCAGGCTGCGGATGCCGCGGCATCATGCTGCCAGGCCTAACGCGCTGGGGATCGGCGACGATCGCGGCGATGTACTCCGCCGAGCGACGCTGCCGTACGGTCGCGAGGTCCGGCGCCAGCCGCCCTCCCTCCTTCCCCATCTGATGACAGCCTAGGCACGGGAGTTTGTCACGCAGCAGCATCTCGGCCTTCTGCTCGGCAAAACGACTCAGCGCCTGCGAGGCAGCGGTTGGAGCGACCAGGGACAGCGACAACGCCAGCGTGAGGTGACGCGCAACGCTCATGTGGAGGCGCTCTGCAGCATAGAGATCTTTTGCCACACTTTGCGCGACAGCCCAATCGTTAGGTTCTCGATGTCGCTGGCCGCCTCGAGCACCCCACCGTCATCGAAACGCTGCGGAAAGAGCGCGGCAACCTTCCCGAGGAGGGACAGCAGCTCGGAGCAGTAGTCGAGATAGCGACCCATTTCTTCCACCGTCATCGAGCGCGTGGGGGACGAGGCCGTATCCGGTTGGTGATGCATGAGCCGATCCGGATCCTTTGTCAGCTGATGCATATCCACGACGTGCGCGAGGGCTCGAAGTTGATGCAGGGCGTGCAGCGCAACTCGCCGTTTGGTGCGACGTTCCCAGGAAAGGATGAAATAGATGGCGACGCCAAGGAAAACCGCGTCGTTCACCGTGGCCTCGATGCCTTGCGCGATGTCCGTCACGCTGCCGAAGCCGCCGACGCTTTCCCTTGCGACCCGCGTCAAAAGTGCGCCGAGTGCGCCAAGGGCTGCGATCACGAGCGCCACGATGAGGAGCCAGGCGACGACTCGCAACACGGTGTGCGGCTTACCTAACGAATCCGCCGTTTCGCACAACTGACGCGTCGTCGCGCCGATCTCCGCGGACACTCGCCGCAAGCTCGACTCCGGGAAACGCTCGACAATGCGCCGCTCGAGACGATCGACGGTGTCGATGATCTTGCTGGCGTCGAGCTGGCTATACACCTGGAGTCAAAGGTCAAAGGTCAAAGCAACCCTAAACAACGAGCCGCCGCGCAAGAATGCGCAGCGGCTCGTCGTGCCTGCAAGAGCAACTTCTGCCTAACTCTTCGTCGAATAGCGCTCGAACCAGCTACGCAGATAGAGCTGCGTGCGCAGGAAGTTCGACGGCTTCGACGAGGTGCCGTGCCACTCTTCTTTGAAACGGATCATGGCCGTGGGCACCTTGCGCATCTTGAGCGCTTCATAGAACTCCTCCGTCTGCGGCATCGGCGTGCGCAGATCGAGCTCACCCGTCATGAGCATCGTTGGCGTCTTCACATTGCCGACGTACATGATCGGCGAACGACGCAGGTGCTCGCTCGGATCGTCCCAGAAGAATTTCTCGAAGTTGCGATACCAACCCGGCCCATCTGTCGTGCCCACGAAGCTCATCCAGTTCGTCACCGGGCAGTTCGACGACGCCGCCGTAAAGCGGCTCGTGTGCCCAACGATCCACGCGGTGAGAACTCCGCCGCCGGAGCAACCGAAGACGAACATGTTCTTGGTGTCGATGTATCCGCGATTGATGACGGTGTCTACACCGGCCATGAGATCATCGAAATCTTTCCCGGGATACGCATTCTTGATCGCGTTGCCGAAGGCGCTGCCGTAGCCCGTCGAGCCGCGCGGGTTCGTGTACAGAATGACGTAGCCATTCGACGCGTGATCTTGCCGCGCAAAGCTGAAAGCGACGTTGTACATGGCGTGCGGGCCGCCATGGATCTCTAGCATCAGCGGGTACTTGCGACGCGCATCGAACTCAGGCGGCTTGACGATCCAACCCTGGATCTTGTAGCCGTCGACAGACGTGTACCACACCTCTTCGGTCGTAGCGAGCGATTTCCCGGTGAGCACATCTTCGTTCACGTTCGTCAGTTGCTTGAACGCGGGCTGCGTCAGCGTGAATGAAACGACGTCGGCTGGCTTCGACGGATCGGCGACGGTGCCGATCACGAGTCCGCTCGCACCGATGTCGCTGACGTTGAGCATGTGCGCGCCCTTCGTCACCTGACGGACCTGTCCCGTTAGGCTGACGAAGTGCAAGTTGCGAGACCCTTCGCTGTCGACGCCGATGTACACGCCGGAGTTATCGCGCGCCCAGATGATCCCTGAGGGCGACCGATCCAGCGAGGCGCTCAAGTGCCGGATGTTGGATCCGTCCGCATTCATTACATACAGCTCGGAGTCGATGTACGATGCGTCGCTCGAATCCACGCCCGTGTAAGCGATCAATTTCCCGTCGGGTGATGCCGTCGGATTGCCATCCGGGCCGCTGCGCCGCGTTAGCTGCGTGATGCGGCCACTGCCGACGTCGACGGAATAGATGTCGGACTGGCGCCAGCGGTATTCGGATTCTGGGACCCGATCGGCGGAGAAGAGAATCGTCTTGCCATCGGGGAGCCACTCCGGCGAGCCGTGGCTCCAGTTCCCGCTCGTGATCTGCCGCGGCGTGCCGCCTTCTGCGGAAACGGCGAAAATGTGTGAGTACGCGTCGTCGTTGAATCCTTGCCGATCCTGCCGATAGTCGAGTCGCGTCACGATGCGCGGTGCTTCTGTCCACTTCGCGCCCTTGGGCGGCGTCGGCATCGCTATCGCCCAACTCTCGCGATACGGAACGCTCATGTTGAACGCGATCGTCTTGCCATCCGGCGACCAACGGATGTTGGACGGCGATTCCGTTAGGCGCGTGATCTGCGACGTGGCGCCTTCCGCGTCCATCCACCTAACGAATATTTGCGAGCCCCCCGGCTCACCGCGCGCGATGTACGCGATGCGCGTTCCGTCAGGCGACCACTGGACATCGCCCCCCTGCGTGAGGGCGCGATTCTTCGTACCGTCGACGTTCATCATCCACAGCGACGACTCCCAGCGGTCGTTCAGCTTGTCGATCCAACGGCGCGTATAGATGATCTGCTTGGCATCAGGCGAAAGCTGTGGCGATTGGACGTCCTCCCACTCGAGGTAGCTGTCGATCGTTAGCCGGTTCGATGGGGCTTGAGCGGCTGCGGCGGTGGCGAGTGTCGCGGCAGCGAGTGCGAATACAAGGCGCATGTTTACCCCCGAGGGGTTAGGGGTTCGCGGTTAGGGGTCAGCCCTAAGCGAGTACAAGGTGTGGTACGACTCGCGTCGGCGCGAGAGTATCTATGCCAAAACGCTGCCGATTGCCTCGGCGTTGAACTCAACTGGCTAGGAGTATCCCGAGTAGACACGCCGCTTGGGCTCGGGCACCTTGCGCACA